>Ga0075463_10000604_pt1 | contig 11638 bp, 14 predicted proteins | sample DEB08_DNA_14_FD_77579 | JGI IMG/M metagenome (GOLD analysis project Ga0075463, IMG submission 77579) | Aqueous microbial communities from the Delaware River and Bay under freshwater to marine salinity gradient to study organic matter... | ecosystem: Environmental > Aquatic > Marine > Coastal ...
TCGTCTCCGATGAGGACGAGGACAACGAGCGCGAGGTAGCCGCGATTCTCGAACGGCGCTGGCGCTGCAAGCTGCGGAAGTTCGGCAAGCTCGACCCGATCGACTGGTGGGCCGAACGAGACGGCAAGGTCGTCGCGTTCGTCGAGCTGAAGTGCCGGAAGATCCCATCGACGAAATACGCGACCGTGTTCGTGACGCTGCGGAAATGGCTCGACCTGCTCCGCGCTCACGAGTGGACGATCGACGGCGTTCCCTCTTTGATCGTCGTGCGCTGGACAGACCGGATCGGCTACTACGAGATCACCGACCTGCCGCCCGGTCGCCTGTCAGTCCTACGCCGACGAGAGCACCGCGTCGAGCAAGACACCGAGCCAGCGTGGGAGCTTCCGATCAGCGGGTTCACGTGGTTGTGAAATTAGGTGTTGACACCATCAACGCCATGTGTATGTTTCAGTTATCAACCACCACCAAGGAGATCGAAAGATGACTCAGGAACTCGTAAACGCACTCAGCAACGCCCGCCACCACGTCGAGTGCCTCGTACCACAGGTACTCCTGACCACCAACGCCCTCAACTACACGTGGGTCGATGGTGGCGCAGTCATGGATGCGGTGGAGGGCCATGTCCGGTATCTGCACGCGGAGCCTGCTGCCGACAGCCTGACCGCAGTGCTGCCGGGGCACGGTCTTTTCACAGTGACCAAGACCGGGGAGGTGTACCGATGAGCGCGTTCATCTGCGACCCTCGCACGATCGGAGCCGCTGCCGCGTACATCGCCAGCACAGAGCGAGCAGACGAGCAAGAGGCGCGGCGTCTAGCGGTCAAGCTCGCCGTCGCGAACATCGTGAGCATCGACGCTCGGTACGGAGAGGGCGAGGGCGAGAAGTGGGCCGGAGACGGTTTCGCCTTCGAGTGTGCAAGTGCAGCCTCGCAGATCATCGCGGCACCTGTATCACGGGAACGTGCCCTCGGCGCTCTTCAGTGCCTTCAGTACCAGAGCTGCGAGTTCGAGGGCTACGCCGGAACGGAGCAGGGCAAGATCACCGAGGAGGCCATCGTCGGCCTCGTAGATGCGGGCGTGAAGCCCGAAGGATGGGATAGCTGGGTATGAGCGATTATTCCGACTTCTTGGCAAGTAAGGCGATCACCGATCTGCCCACGGGCATTTCGATCTCAGGAGCACTTAACACCCACCTGTTCCCGTTCCAGCGAGATGTCGTCAGATGGTCTTTACGACGCGGCAGGTCAGCGGTGTTCGCTGATTGCGGCATGGGAAAAACGCTCATGCAGCTTGCATGGGCTGAACACGTACCCGGACCTGTTTTGATTTTGGCCCCGTTGGCTGTTGCACAGCAAACAGTACGCGAGGGTCAAAAGTTTGGGATCGACGTGGAATACGTTCGCCAGCAACCGAAAGATCACGGGAGTCGCGTCTACATCACGAACTATGAGATGCTAGATCACTTCGATGCCTCGAAGTGGCACGGTGTCGTGTTGGATGAGTCAAGCATAATCAAGCACAAAGATGGAGCGTTTCGGAGACAACTGATCGAAGATTTCTCATCTGTGCCGTTTCGACTGGCCTGCACTGCGACGCCTGCTCCAAATGACTTCACTGAGTTGGGCAATCATTCAGAGTTTCTTGGGGGACTCTCAATGACTGAGATGCTCAGCACGTTCTTTGTGCATGACGGCGGCTCGACACAAAACTGGAGACTGAAAGGGCACGCTGTTTCTGAGTTTTGGCGATGGGTGTGTTCATGGGCTGTCATGCTCCGCAAGCCTTCGGATCTCGGATACGATGATGAAGGTTTCAATCTTCCGGGCTTGGTCTATCACGATCATGTAATCCGCACAGAGACGGCACCTGAAGGCTTCCTCTTCCCGGTGCAAGCCGAAACGTTGCAAGAGAGACTAGCGGCTCGTCGATCCACAATCGCGGAGCGGGTCGCAGAGTGCGCGGCTCACGTAAACAACTCAACCGAGCCTTGGGTTGTCTGGTGCAACCTGAACGATGAATCGAAGGCCCTCGCAGATGCGATCCCTGACGCGGTTGAGGTGAGCGGCTCTGATTCTAACGATGTCAAAGAGGATCGCTTGCTTGGTTTTTCAGAGGGTCGTTTCCGCGTACTCGTCACGAAGCCGAAGATCGCTGGTCATGGTATGAACTGGCAGCATTGTTCCAATGTGGCTTTCGTCGGATTGTCTGATTCGTGGGAGCAGTATTACCAAGCCGTGAGGCGATGCTGGCGTTTCGGGCAAGAGCAGGATGTGGACGTTCACATTTACACTGCTGAGACGGAGGGTGCAGTTGTCGCAAACATCAAACGCAAAGAAGCAGATGCACTCACGATGGTCGAGGAAATGACGGCGCAGATGAGAGACTTGAACAGAGAGGACGTGCGAGGCATGGAAAAAGAATCCGTTGAATACGTGACAGATCACGAAAGTGGCGCAGGATGGGATCTCCACCTCGGGGACTGCGTTGATGTGGTCAAGTCTCTTGAAACAGACTCAATCGACTTTTCGGTTTTTTCGCCACCTTTCGAGAGCCTGTACACGTACACGGCCACGGATAGAGACATGGGGAATTGTCGATCCTCAGAGGAGTTTGCCGAGCACTTCAAGTTTCTTGTGGATGACTTGTTCCGCGTCATCAAGCCGGGGCGATTGGTTTCTTTTCACTGCATGAACCTTCCGACTTCTAAGGTCCGTGACGGGGTGATTGGTATTCGAGACTTCCGCGGTGAGTTGATCCGTATGTTTCAGGCTGCTGGGTTCATCTATCATTCAGAGGTCTGTATCTGGAAAGATCCAGTCACGGCGATGCAGAGGACCAAGGCGCTCGGATTGCTACACAAGCAGCTAAAGAAAGACGCCTGCATGAGTCGTCAGGGAATCGCAGACTATCTCGTCACGATGCGGAAGCCGGGAGAGAACCCGAACCCCGTCACAAACACGAACGAGACTTTCCCGGTACAGCTATGGCAGAACTACGCATCTCCTGTATGGATGGACATTAACCCCTCCGACACACTGCAATACCGGAGCGCAAGGGAGCATGACGACGAACGCCACATCTGCCCGCTTCAGCTTGAAGTGATCCGTCGTGCTATTCGGCTTTGGACGAACGAAGGGGATCTGGTATTGTCCCCATTCACGGGTATAGGCTCCGAAGGCCATGTTGCCATCGAGGAGGGGCGCAGGTTCGTAGGCGCAGAGCTGAAGGAGTCTTACTTCAAGCAGGCTTGTAAGAATCTGGACGCTGCCCAGTCCTCTCGTGTGGACTTGTTCGCTTCTGCTGGCGTAGTGGTATGATTGGAGTCAAGGGAGCGCCACGGCACGTTGGACTAATGGATCGTACAAAGATCTGCGAAGCGTGCGGCGACATCTTCGCAAAGCCCTCGAATCAGCCGTGGGGCCGATGGCGTAAGCGTCGGTTCTGCTCACACGAGTGCTGGTGGATGACGAGGCCCAACTGGAACAGGTACGCAAACCAGAATGTGCCGCTCCAAGAGGATGAGCGGGATGCTTAGGGTCGGTAGCCTGTTCTCAGGGATCGGAGGATTGGAGCTTGGCCTAGAGCGGGCAGGGATGGAGGTGGTGTTCCAAGCCGAATACGACAAACAAGCGCGTCGGGTGCTCGCGAGGCACTGGCCCGACGTCCACAGATACGAGGATGTGCATGATGTCAGGATTTCACGAGAACTTGTCCGCGAGCGTAACGACGGAGTCGATAGCGAAGGCTCTCCGCGCTGGCGCCAGCGCGAACTATCAAGGGGTGGTCCCCGGAATGGTGGAGGACCGACAGCCAATGCCGGACCAGTTGACGTTATTTGCGGAGGATTCCCGTGCCAAGATTACAGCGTTGCAGGAAAGCGCGGCGGCTTGGCTGGAGACCGTGGCGCGCTCTGGTGGGAAATGCACCGGATCGTTGCTGAGCAGCGCCCCACGTGGGTTGTCGGAGAAAATGTGTCTGGCCTCCTCTCATCGAACGGAGGAGCCGACTTCCGTACCATCATCGCCTCGCTTGTACAACTCGGGTATGGCGTCACATGGGCTACTATGGACAGCCAATACTTCGGAGTGGCGCAACGACGGAGACGCCTGTTCATTATCGGACATTCTGGAGGAGTCCCCAGACCCGAAATACTCGCTATCTCCGAGGGCTTGTTCGGGCATCCTGCGCCGAGCAGAGAAGAGGGGCCGGGTGCTGCCGAAGGCGTTGAGGCTCGCACTTACAGCAAGACAACAGCACAACCAGACTACGACAATTGGGACGCAGCAGCAGTGAACCGAACGCTATCAACCTTCGAGAACGCGAGCGATGTGCGGGCGAGCACGATAGTCCTCGCAGGTGACGGTGCCAACGCAGAGATCACCACGGACTCGTCACCGGGGCTGGGTCCGACGCTGAAGGTGGGGTCCGGTATCGGGATTACCACGATCCCTCGCCGCCTCACCCCGAAAGAGTGCGAACGCCTACAAGGCTTCCCAGACGGTTGGACAGCACGATACGACGACGGGACAAAAGTAGCTGACGGCCCACGATATCGGATGCTCGGCAACGCGGTAACTGTGAGCGTGGCTGAATGGATCGGGAGACGAATCATGCAAGCCGAGAAACAAGACAGGGCGCGGATAGGATTCGACGCTTCGCAAGACTCGCAAGAGAACGGAGCGGACCCCGGTTCGACTCTGGGCGCGTCCATGTAGAACAGGCTCGGGAAGCGCGTCTGATATGTCATGCAGAGCTTAACCGTGGGACGCGCACGGCACGGGGGTGGTTCCTCGGTAGCCATAAGACAGCGCAGCCCTCGTCAGCTTCGGCGGGCGGGGGCTTCGCACTTCACAGAACCCACTCGCGCGTCCTACCTTTGAGACTCAACCCAACCCCAACACGGAACGGGTGGATGAGTCCTAAGAAGCACAAGCTCGACCACGAGAACGATCTCTGGCTCCAGCAGCCGGGAGAGAGCCCGCAAGCCTACGAGGCGTTCTGCACGTTTCGCGACCTGCCGCGTCAGAGGCGCACGCAGAATCTCGTTGCCTTGAGGTTGGGAAAGAGCGGGACGATCATAAACCGATGGGCGCAGCGCTGGTCATGGCACGATCGCGTCCTGCCGTGGGACCGCGAGGACGACCGCGTGGTCCTCGAAGAGCATTGGGACCGCCTGCGCGAAATGTCTGCGCGACAGTCTGACGAGGCGATGACGATGGCCTCGACTTTGATGGAGCCAGCGAGAGCGATCCAGAAGCTGATGCTCGAACAGCCTGACGCTTTCTATGATTATTTTATGGCCGACGATGGCGAGGGCGGCAGGGTGCTCGACTTCGACCGACTCGACCGCGTGCTTCACATGGTCTACACGTCGGCGCGGTATCTGCCGATGATCGCTGAGATGGAGCACAGGGCGCGAGGTATCCGTGGCGAGGTGGTCGAGCAGGAGTTCGGGAGCCAGCACGCCTCGCCGGTCGTCGGTCGCATCGAAGTCGGGCGCGACACCGCTGCCGCTTCTGAGTTATTCGCCAAGCTGGTCGGGCGCACCGCTCCGCAGATCGCTGTCAGTGATCGCGCTGGCTGACATTGATGACGCGGTGCTCGCTCGCAGCTACCCTGCGGGCTTCGCCCGTTATGCGAGCTTCGGGAAATGGGAGATCGCGGATCACCTGCTGCTGATTCAAGCCTACCTGTTAGAGCTTGTTTACGGAGACATCGACAACCTCATCATCTCCATGCCGCCACGGCACGGGAAGTCGATGTTCGTGAGCACGTATTTCCCATGCTGGTATCTGGGCACGCACCCAAATCACAACGTCATCCTCGCGTCATACGAGGCAGGGCTCGCGTCGATGTTCGGGGGACGTGTCCGCGATCTGATGGCAGAGTTCGGCGCGAGTCTATGGGGCCTGCGGGTCCGACCTGACAAGCGAGCCGCGAGCGATTGGGAGCTAGTCGGCAAAGGCGCGGACGGCACGCCGGTCGTCGGCGGCATGAGATCAGCAGGCGTCGGGTCGGGTGTTACAGGACGAGGCGCGAACCTCGTCATCATCGACGACCCCGTGAAAGACGCGGAGCAGGCGCAGAGCGAGAGGTATCGGCAGCGGGTCTGGGACTGGTATCTCGCCACGCTGTTCACACGTCGCGAACCCGGCTGCAAGCAGTTGTGTGTGATGACTCGCTGGCATGAGGACGATCTGGCTGGACGGCTCAAGGATCGGGCCGAGGAGCAGGCGGGCATCCAGTGGCACGAACTCTCTCTTCCCGCAATCGCTGAGGAGAAAGACGAGGGCGACGAACTCGGGCGCTCGCTCAACGATGTTCTATGGCCGGAACGCTGGCCGATCGACCAGTTGGAAACGGTACGCGGTACCATGTCGGCCTACTGGTTCGGGGCGCTGTATCAGCAGCGACCGGCACCAGCCGAGGGTAACATCTTCCGGCGCGACTGGTGGAGGTTCTGGGTGCCGCCAGAGCTAGAGGGCAAGCTGCCGCCTGTGCGCCTGTCGGGTACAGACAAAGCCGCTGAGGTCATTGTGCGTCCCGAGATGCAGCGCGTGGCGCAGTCGTGGGATCTGACCTTCAAGAAGGGCGAGGACACCGCGTTCGTCGTCGGGCAGACGTGGGGGCGAGCAGGGCCTGACGCTTACCTGCTCGACGAGGACCGCGCTCGTCGTAGCTTCCCCGAGACTGTCGATGCCGTGCGCTCGTTCGCGCAGCGATGGGATGAGGTGTCGGCTATCTGGATCGAAGACGCGGCAAACGCGCAGGCAACGATGGCGGTCTTGGCTGGCGAGGTGCCGGGGATGATCCCGGTGCGTGTTGAGGGCAGCAAGGAGGATCGTGCTCTGGCGATCAGCGCGTACCCGGAGGCGGGCAACGTCGTCCTGCCACATCCTGCGGTCGCTCCGTGGGTGGTCGATTATATTGAGGAACTCGCTAGTTTCCCTAATGGCCGATACGCAGACCGTGTGGATTGCACGAGTCAGGCGCTCCGCAGAATATTTACGACGGAGGAGAAGAAGCGCCTCGTCTGGGGGAAGCGACATCATCGGAGGTAGGACATGGCAGTCGGTATGATGCGGGCGCTAGGCGATTTGGCGACCCGCATGGGCATCTCGGGCAAGCTCGGGCAGACCTACAAAGGCGACCGGGATCTATACACGACATTCGGGTATCGTCGTGACCCCGACTTCAACACGTATCTCGACTACTACCTGCGCGGCGACATCGCTGCGCGTGTCGTGGATATGGCACCGAAGGCGTCGTGGCGACACGCTCCGATCGTGAGAGCCTACGGAGACGACGGTGGCGCGTTCGGTGACACGATCGCGATGCTCGACGACCGAGTGCGTTGTTGGCATCACCTGTCGCGCTTGGACGAGATCAGCGGCATCGGTCAGTTCGGGGTGGTGCTGATCGGGACGCGAGGCGGGCCGGTCACACAAGAGCCGGTCGGCCTGACTTCGCCCGAGGACATCATGTACCTGCGGGCATACCATCAAGGCTCGGTCGAGATCAAGGAGTGGGAGGAGGACACCACCTCGTCGCGCTACGGACTGCCGAAGGTCTACGAGATCCAGATGCAAGGCACGACGACCGACTCCTCCTCACGCACGACGACAAACCCGTCCCTGCTCGTGCCGTGGCAGCGGATCATCCACGTGGCCGAGCAGACGATTGAGGATCAAGTCTACGGACAGCCGAGACTCGCTCGCGTGCTCAACCGAGTCGATGATCTCAGCAAGGTTCTCGGCGCGTCAGCCGAGTTGTACTGGCAGAACATCGCGGGTATATGGCACGCCAACGTCGGCGCAGACATCGACGTGTCCGACGAGGATCTCGAAGCGTTTGAGGACGACATTCTCGCGGCTCGGCATGGCCTTACCCGACTCATCCAGACGCGAGGCGTGGACCTCGACGCGATCACTGGAGCGCCTGTCGATCCGCGTGGCGTGTACGACTCGCTGCGTCAGGTGATCTCTGCGGCTGCGGACATCCCCGAACGTGTCCTGTTCGGTAGTGAGCGCGGCCAGCTTGCCGCCGACCAAGATCAGCGCGAGTGGCAGGCACGCATCGCGTCAAGACAAGAGCAGCACGTCGAGCCGAACATCGTGCGTGCGTTCATCGACCGGCTGATCGACTTGGGCGCGATTGAGACGCCCGCAGACGGCTACGATGTGATGTGGCCTCCGATCGATGCGCCATCGACGGCAGACCGCGCAGAGACGGCTCAGAAGTTCGCAGACGCGATCGCGAAGGTTGCGCCAGCGGGCGCAGCGGATCTCGTCATGCCGTCGTGGGAGTTCCGGCAGCACGTGCTCGGGCTCGACCCGGTGCCGCCTGAGATGCCCGAAGGCTTCGATCTGATGATCGACGATGAGGAGGACTAGGTGCCGCTCTATCACTACACCTGCACAAGCTGCGGCAAGAGTCTGGAAGCCTTGCGACCTATCAACCAACGCAACGAGCTACCGCGCTGCTCATGCGGCAGTGTGATGGAACGGGCAGGGATCGAACTACAGAAGCGACCCCGCGTGCAGGGCGGCACGTCGATCAAGTACCGGAACTGAGGATGCTAGATGTCAGCATGGCACACGCGGACCTACACCGACCCATCGACCGGCGAGATCGTAGCGCGGTACGTCAGCCTCGACGGCGAACTCTGGATGCAGGCGCTCACCGATGATGATGTCGTTAAGCGTGAGGAGTCGCGGCGGTCTGTCCGCAGCGCAGCACCTCAAGCGGATCAGGGCGAGCGCCCAGCACAGGACTGACCCGTCAGGTACATCGGGGATCGTCCGGTCATATCAAGCGGACCTGAAGCGTCGATGGGCTCGGATCGAATCGCTGATCTGGCAGACGCTCGTCAGGAACGATGCGCTCAACCCGCTGCCCCGTGCGGCGGCGAATCCGGCGCGACGGTTCCCGAGCGATCCCGGCCTCCAGAACGAGGCATTCATGGCGTGGCTGAACAACGCGCTAGACGACGAGGTACTCGAAGTTGTGCGCGGCCCACAGGGCGCGATCACACGCAACACGCGCTGGCAGGATGTCTATGTCCGCGCAGGCTTCTCTCGTGGCGCACAGCACGCCGAGGAGGCCATGAGACGCGCAGGGATACCGTTCCCCGAGCAAACAGCCGAGCAACTGTTTCGCATCCCTACGAACGCCGCCACGCTCGCGAACCTCTACTCGCGTCAGTTCAACGAGCTTCAGGGTATCACGCAGTCGGCCAGCCAGCAGATCGGGCGCATCCTGACGCAAGGGCTCGCGACTGGTCAGGGTCCGCGTGAGATGGCTCGCGAGATGCGGCGAGCGGTGCAGACGATCGGCAGGAATCGCTCGGTCACGATGGCCCGCACAGAGATCATCAACGCGCACGCAGAGTCTACGCTGAACCGTTACGCGGACGCAGGCGTCGATGGCGTGACCGCGCAGGCCGAGTTCCTCACAGCACAGGACGATCTCGTCTGCCCCGAGTGCCAAGCCCTAGAGACGGGCGAGGCGTTGGCGCTCGACGAGGCACGCGGGGTCATCCCCGTCCATCCGAATTGCAGGTGTGTATGGCTTCCAGTGGTAGGGTGACGATGAGCAAACGACGGGCAGACATCGGACAGACAGCGAACGAGATCGTGGCCGAGCGGATCGTCGCGTTCCTGAATGGCTCGAACTTCACGGGCACGATCGTCTTCAACTGCAACAGCGGACAGATCCGCAACATCGAAACGCATCACAAGACCCGCACCGACGATCTGGTCGAGGAGTACCACAACGGGAACGGCAAGGTGGACACTGCGGAGCTTCTCGCGAAGTATTTGTGATGAACTGACCGCGAGCGTGACGGCACTCGCGGCGACTCCGACTCGAAGGGTGAGGCAGCTATGCCGTCAGCTTGGACAGATGAGCAGGACCAGTTCATTCGGCACCGCGTGGATCTCGGATATACCAACGCGAAGATATGGGCCGAGTTCCGAGACAGGTTCCCCGGAGAGCGATCGCTCCCGGCAGTCGCGAAGCGTCGAACGGCGCTCCAAGCAAGGTTGGATAAGCCAGCCAAACAAATCTCGGAAGACATCACGATCAACGAGGATAAAGACGACCTAGAGATACAGGTCGCAGCCTCGTGCAAGATCAAGACTGTCGATGATCTGATTGCGGCAGCGAAGATCGACCTGACGATCTGGGATATGCGCGACGGTGAGGCTCGCTCGCATTACGTGCCGATGCGGATTAACGACGAGCCCATCGTAGTCGAGACGAGATACGTGAGGGTTCGCTTCCGCAGGAAAGCCGCTGACCTGTTCGATCTCGCGCCAGCAGTCGTCAAAATCGTGCGGCCCAAGATCGCCAGACAGCGCAAACCGACCGCAGATGTGTCGGTCCACTTCGGAGACGTTCATTACCCGCACCACGACGAGCGATGCCTGTCTATCCTGCACCAGATCCTAGAGATCACTGACCCGACCGTCGTCGTCGATCACGGTGACACGCTCGACGCCGAACAGCTCGGGCGCTGGGCGAAAGATCCTCACAACCGGGTCACGCTTGCTGACGAGATCCGCATGGGCGTTGAGCACTTCGGGCGCATCTCCTCGTTGACCCGATCGGACTGTCAGCACATCTGGCTAGAGGGCAACCACGAGGACCGACTGAGGCGCACGATCTGGGACATGGCCGACCGTCGTGCGGCGGGTGAGCTACTGACCCTTCCGACTGTTCGCGACGCGCTCCAGTGGGGCAGCTTGCTCGGGCTCGACTCGCTCGGCTGGGAGCAGTACCCGTACCAAGCGACACACGACCGCCGCAACTTCTGTCTGCTGTTCGACCGCATCGTCTGCAAGCACGGCGCATCGACCGGGGCGCATCCAGCACAGGCCGAGTTCAAGAAGTACGGCAAGAGCGGCATCAGCGGACACACGCACAAGATGGCGAGCCACCATCACCGCGACTGGAACGGTCAGCTACGCTGGACGTGCCTCGGGCTCATGGGCCGCATCCGCGAGGACTACGTGGATCACGCAGCTTGGCAGCAATCGCTCGCGGTCGTCACGTGGTCGAAAGACAAAAGCCGGTGGGGCATGGAGCACGTGCAGATCATCGACGGTGAGTGCCACTTCCGAGGCCAGCGTCTCGTCGGTTGAAACAGGGTGTTGACATCCTCAACAGTATGCTTAAGTTGATACCATCAACACACCACCACTAAGGAGATCACGATGACGAACCCGACCGCTAGCCAGACCGAGCAGATGAACTTTGAGATGTTCTGCGAGCTTTGCTGGAGGATTCACCTGCGCGATGGTGGCACGGTGCGCGAGGCGATGGACACGGCGCTAGAGATGATGGTGGAGACTGCTCGCGAAATGGTCGCCAAGGCCGAGGGAGGCAACTGAGATGAGCACCCCCCGAGTCACTTCCGCACCGAACATCGAAGACACCGACTGCGCCACCTGCGGCAAGCTCCTCGACGCCGACGGCGGCACCGTCTGGATCGTGGACCCAGACGGCTGGGGCAACGTCACCTGCTCGCCCGACTGCGCCGACGAGGAAGCCTACGCACTGGCTGACCTGAACCCTGACACCAACTGGAGAGGGAACTGAGATGAGCACCTACCACTCATTCAAGGAGACTACGG
>Ga0075463_10000605_pt1 | contig 11629 bp, 11 predicted proteins | sample DEB08_DNA_14_FD_77579 | JGI IMG/M metagenome (GOLD analysis project Ga0075463, IMG submission 77579) | Aqueous microbial communities from the Delaware River and Bay under freshwater to marine salinity gradient to study organic matter... | ecosystem: Environmental > Aquatic > Marine > Coastal ...
GAGCTTCGATGCAGAGGATGATGATTTTGTGAGTCATGTTTTTACCTTAAAGAGTTGTTGTTTGTTATGTCTCCCATTATACATACTTATCGGCATTTGTCAATAGGCGGCTGCACCTAATCTAGAAAAAAGTCATAATTATTTGTTCGCTAACTAAGGGCAGATTTTTCCCCGTAATAGCCGGGGTGGTGTGAATATTAAGTAACAACATCAAAAAAAATATGACGTATCTAAACCTTTCAGATTGACGCTTTCTGTTTCTTCTTATTTTCAATAAATTCCGAAAAGAATGTTGTGAAGCGTTCATGATCGCGCTCATAGAAAACACTAGGAACAAAGTTCTTAATTTGCTTCTCAAGATGTGGGAATCTATTTATCGCCCCTTCTAACTGGGCTTTACTAGCACTACTAATAAAAACATCTATACTATTAAAGTATTCCAACACATCCACCATCTCTTTTCTGTTCCACAAATCTTCAAAGGAAGAAGTCACGCCCTTTGTTATTTTTGCGACATCTGATTTTTTTATCTTGAAATAAGCCGCTATAACCTCCTGCGAAGCGCCACTATATCTTTTTTTGATATTTATGATTTCATTTTTAATTGTCTTCAGTCGCCGCTGTCTCAATCGCTCTTTTTCCCTCTTTGCCCTTTTCTTTGCAAATTGTTTTTGTTTTTCTTCTGGCGACATATACTTGGAGTTTTCCCAGTATATTTCTGGATATTTTTCTCTAAGTCCAAGTTCACGCTCCCATTTAAGAGCCACTCCAGTACTATTCCAGCAAAAATGCTCTGTCAGTTTTTTAATGTCTCGACTATACTCAAGCCACCAGTATTCAAAATCTTTTCTAAAATCTCTACTTCTATCTAGTCCGTTTTGCCTGTGACTGCCAGACTCAAGATGATCCGGGTTTACACAGCTTTTATTGTCGCACTTGTGGCGAAGCAAGGGAGGATACTCGCCTTTGTGAATGTAGTAAGATAGTCTATGCGGCAAAATAGACTTTTGAACAAGTTTTATACTGACACCTATCTGGTTTCCATATCCTTTGCTTGCGTCAAGAACATTCCACTCCCAGCAGTCAGTTTCTTTATCTATTGTATATTTATTTTTTGTAAATCTATGACGCGCCTTTTCCAGCCAAGGTCGGATTTCATCAAGAAGAACGGCTCTGTTTTTATTGATTAAAGAACCTTCGCAGTACTGACCCCTTATTCTTTCTTCCGTTTCTAATAATTCGCTTTCGCTACAAGCTTCTAGTAAAAACGCCCGGATTTTCATGCCGCTATTATAAAGCTCTTGGAAGTCGCTATTATAATGACAGTTAGTTTTTAGCTCGCGAATATGCTGTTCTATTCTGGTTTTTGTGCTTATGGTTGATCCTATATAAAATTTTGAGCATCCAGTTCTATTTGCACACATAGCGATACAATATATTCCAGATTCGTCTTCGATATTTTCAGTATCATATTCTTTTGTGTTCGTCAGATGTGACCAGTTTAAAGCCGGTTTGTATTTTTCGTCTTTTTTAACCCAGTTTTTAATACAGTCAACACTATAGCCCATAGTCTCAGATATTTCTCGCCAAGTCGCCCCTGATTTTTTCATTTGCAGAGCGGTTGCTAACTCTTTTTTTGTGAGGCCAAGCCTGTTGGTGGTTCTTTTGTTCACGTCTTTTGATCCGGGTCTTCTGCCGTTATTTCTTTTTTTAAGTGCTAGATTTTCGATTCTATCATTAAAAACATCTCCATCTATTGGGTAGACTGTCATATTGGCATCAATCGGCCCATTGGCGAGTATCCACACAATGTCTCTGGCCTTACAAACCAGTTTTCCGAATTCTCCAAGAAAATTATAAGTGAAAATTTGACCGTATTTAGTTTTTGACCCTCTTCTGCTTCCTACTTTTGCCTTGGCGCCAACACTAGATCCGTATGGTCCCTTTTTGTCGTGTAGTTTTTTTGTTATTATGTGTCCCTGCTCGTTTATCTCTACGTGCTTTTTCAATTCTTCTATTTGTTCGCTATTTATTTCCGTTATGTGCATTACTTAGCTCTCCTTCGTTAAATCGAGACAGATACATAGCCGCCAACCAGACACCCATAAAATCATCGCCCAACTTACCAATGCCCGTATTACATGCTTCGCATATCCAGCCCCTAAACTGATTCGTCTCATGACAATGATCCAACACCAGGGTCTTGTGTGATTTTTTACCACAGCACTCGCACTTCTCAGGCATCGCAGGAGCCACTTTCTTCAATTCGCGTCTGATCCTCGCCTGCGTCCTAACACACTCCTTACAACGCGAGTCAAGGCGGTCCTTGTACATTTTATGGCCCGCGAACTGATCCCGACCCTTTGCTTGGCCGCATATCTTACACGTTTTTGTCAATGTGAACCTCCGCGCACAAAACGCACTTGAATTTAGTTTTGCTTATCATTGTATATGTTCTTGTCCCGCATCTCTTGCAGGCGCAACCTTTCACCACTCTTGGCGAGAATTTCTTTTTGTTCTTCTTCGCTGGCATTTGTCCAGATCCTTATTTCGCGAACAGTTCTACCACAACCAATACATACTTGCTGTTGATTTACAGCACAGTGTCTTTTACAGGGTGAGTCAATCATCCCACTTATCTCCCTTCGATAGATTATCCTTGCCCCACAAAGGCTGTAAATTTGTGTAATGAAAACACTCGCGTTGCTCGATAGGGTCGGAGAGATCAAAGCTCGCACATGGGCGAATATGGTCTACATGCCAGCTTTTTTTGTGATCTCCGTCTGGATTTCCATAGTTATCCCACGTCATCCCCGGTTGAAAAAAACCTTGTAGGTAAATCTTTAACTCTTCTATGCTACATCCTAGCAACTCTACTGTTGATGCAGATTTATTTTTGCCCACTAGCGCGTGCCACAGTCGAGACCTAAGATTTTTTTTGAGTCTATGGTTCTCGTCGTTTTTTATTTTGTCTCTTGAGTATTTTTTCATCCATTCTGATCCGCGATCCGTCTTTCTCCACTTTTTTTGGTATTCCGTCTGCTTTTTGATAATCTGAACTTTGTTTTCTTGGTAATATCGACGATTTTTTGACAATACCTTGTCTTTATTCTTTTTGTAATACTTAGAATCAGATATTTTCTTTGCCTCTTTATATTCCGGCGTATCTTTTATCTTTTGTCTACGTTTCCTCTGATCGCTTAATATTTTGTCATTATTTTTCTTTCTATACTCTCTAGCGGTTTCACTACAGCAGTTTTTGCAAACGTTCCTCAACCTATTCTCTACGCAACCTTTATATTTATATTTATAACAAGAATAGAACTCGCTGGTCTCTGGTTTTTCTTCACCACACTTACGACATTTTTTTCTTTCCATAAATAATCCTCATATTATGTATGTCCGTACCCCCGGCTTTTATCCCTCCAACAAGCACCACGCCTGGGGATATAAAGCATTTATTAGTGGGCCACTAACCAGTTGTCTTGTTGGTGGTTTGGATGAGAGCCGTCAACTCATTACAACAAAATTATTTGCCGCATCTTATTACTAAGACCATTCAACTGCCAAATGTGTCAGGTGCGGGTAACACCTGATTCCAACCCCTAACCATCATGAATTGTTAAATTTGTCTGTGGCCCCAATCTTTGACTGGCGGCCCCGTCCATACGCCACGAACAGGACTGTCGCTGCGCTCCATAAATGGGCGCCCCAACTTTTTTACGTGACAGCGTTACAAACAACACTTCAATCTAAATACTCTTACGCACTATACTATCACCCTTTACTGCAAAAATTGCACAAATTTGTGGGTTTTTTTCTAGCTGTGTGTATATAACAAAAGTGTAATTGTATACAGGAGTTAAAAATGACCAAAAAAACAGTAGAAATAGATCTTGATCTCGTCACCAAATCAACGGCTGAACTCGATGAAGATGTTAAGAAAGATTTACAACAAGAAGATAAGTCCATAGCCAGTCTTCTTGAGGAGGATGATGAAGATTGAAATTGCCCCAAGGATTAACAGAGGAAAGATTTCTTGAAGCATTCAACAATGTTATTGTAAAAATCGCCCACAAATATACCTTTGCCTCATATGAGACAGAAGATATAGAGCAAGAGGCTTTTCTTATAGCTCTTCGGGCAATGAAAGATTATGACAGTTCGCGCTCTTTGGAAAATTTCTTATATATACATCTCAACAACCGCCTGAAAAATTTCAAGCGCGATAATTATTATCGTTATGAGGTGGGGGCCGCTCACAAAATACAAGAAAACAAGAAAAATATTCTTGAGCCTATAGATATACATGAACTTTTCCACATAGCCACACTCGACAACATAAGTGACGACGCCCAGCTGACTGAACTAATGTCCATTATAGATGAACATCTTCCTGCAAATATGCGCTCGGACTATCTTAAAATGAAAAACAAGGGCAAAATCACAAAAGCGCGAAAAAACAAAGTGATGAAAAAAATACAGGAGATTATTGATGGAAAAATCAAAGATGAAGAAGGGTAGATTTTCCAATGAGGAGATGGACTTTATCGAGCAGAACTGCGAGGTTCTTTCTCCTGAAGCAATAGCAAAAACCCTCCAGCGTGACCCTGAGTCTGTTCGTGACTGGATTGCCAAAAAGGTCGGATTCTCTTCTGCGCAAAAGAAAGAGGCGGCTGTAGCAAATGAATTAAAAACAAAACCATACTACAAAGAGTTGTCCAATCAGTTCTCCCAAGAAGAGTTGGAGATGTTTCAATTTCATTTCAAAAAAATGTGGAGCCAGTTTAAGGATGACGTGTTCCACACAGAAGAAATGCAGATAATAGATACCATCAAATTAGAAATATTGATGAACAGGATTCTAAGGTCGCAACACGAAAATCAAGAAGAAATTAACATTAACGATCAGCTTGCAAGAAACGAGAAAAGTCGCGACAAGGATCAGCGCGATGTGGACTATATAATGAATTTGGAGCGCCAGATCGCAGTGCTGCGCGCTTCGCAGGAAACATTATCAAAAGATTATAAAGATCTCCAGGCTCGAAAAGCAACGATGTTGAAAGACCTGAAGGGCACGCGCGAACAACGAATAAAAGCGATTGAAGACTCTAAACAAACATTCGCTTCTTTTATAAAGCAAATTGCAACAAGCGATGAGTTCAGGGATAAAATCGGCATAGAGATGGAAAAGATGCGACTAGCATCAGAAAAAGAGAAAGAACGACTTTCAGAATATTTTACATATGAAGATGGAAATGTGGATCAGCCATTTTTAACACCAGAAACTGTAATACAAAAGGACTAATAATGAAGGCTATTATATTTGGAATAACAGGACAAGACGGCAGCTATCTAGCAGAGTTATTGCTTGATAAAGGTTATAAAGTGACTGGCGTCACCAGAAGAAGCAGCACGCCCAATACACAGAATATTAACCACCTTCTGCAAAAAATAAAATTAATCGAAGGAGATATTACAGACCCCTTTAGTGTTAACTCTATCGTGGCTTTAGAAGAGCCAGATGAAATATATAACTTAGCCGCACAGTCGCACGTAGGCACTTCTTTTAATCAGCCAAACTACACATGGGACGTAACAGCGGGAGGAACTTTAAATATTCTTGAAGCTATTAGATTTTCTCCCAGAAAAGATAACATTAGATTTTATCAGGCTAGCAGCAGTGAAATGTTTGGCAAAAATTACGATCAAATCACAGAAGGTAATCCGTCAAAGCCGGATTCTATGAAAACAAAAAAGTACCAAGATGAAAATACACCCTTCATGCCACAAAGCCCTTACGCTATTGCAAAATTAGCTTCTCACCATCTTGTTAGAAATTATAGAGATAGCTACGGTATTCATGGTAGTTGCGGAATATTGTTTAATCATGAAAGTGAGCGTCGTGGCGAAAATTTTGTAACTCGCAAAATCACCAAGTGGATTGGAGAATTTTCTCAGTGGCTAACGTTAATGGATATTGACAGTGACATGACAACAATCAGCACTGGAGATACCATATATGTCTCTGGTCGTCAAGAAAGCTTTCCAAAGCTTCGCTTGGGTAATCTTGATGCAAAAAGGGACTGGGGACATGCTTCTGACTATGTTGCAGCTATGTGGCTTATGTTACAACAGGATACGCCAGATGATTACGTTGTAGCTACAGGAGAGACGCACAGTATAAGAGATTTTTTGTATGCGGCTTTTAACGCTGTTGGAATTAGTAATTGGGCTGGTTTTGTTGTGATAGATCCAAAATTTTATCGACCAGCAGAGGTTGATTACCTTTTAGGCATACCCAACAAGGCAGAGCGTAAATTAGAGTGGAGAAGAAAAATAAGCTTTACAGAGTTAGCAGAAAGGATGGTTCATAACGATGTCCAAAAGGCGAGACTACGGCGACCCAGTTTACAAACAATTTCGCAATGCTGTTCTCAAAAGGGATAAATTTACGTGTCAAATGTGTAGTAAAAAGGGGAAGGGTGTATGGCTGAATGTTCATCATATTATAAAATGGAGTTCGGCTAGTACGCTTCGTTATGACGCAGACAATGGCATTTGCCTTTGTAAAAATTGTCACAATGACATAACAGGTAAAGAATCACACTATATTTCATATTTTACAGAAAAAGTAAGGAGAAATAAATGAATGCTAAAGAAAGATTTACATCTTGGCAAAAAGATGTCCAGTCCGAAACAGAGGGCGCTCCTGAGCCATCAGAACTAGAAGAAACATTAGCGGGTCCAGAATCCGCCCCAGAGCGAATCGCAGACGACATTCGCAATTTAGAAGAAGGAGAAACCTTTTGTGAAAATGCTCATGGCGATGTTTATAGTGCTGTTTACGGTATATTAAGAAAAGAAAAACTGCAAGAGTCTCTATCTTACAAAGATGGAAAAATTTGCTACGTAAAAAAATAATTGCTCGATATGTCTAAAATTAAAATACCAAATTATACTGTAATAAAAGACACCAGAGAGCAAGATGGGTGGTTTTTTTCTGAGTATGATAAATGTTCTGGTATGGAGGTCACAGGTCTTCATACCGGCGACTATACCATGAAAGGTTACGAAGATTTGGTATGCATAGAAAGAAAGGGCTGTAGCTCTGAGATAGCGATGAATCTAGGAAGGAAGAAGGCTCCTTTTCAAGCAGAAATGGAGCGTATGAAGGATTTTCCGTTTTCATTTATTATATGTGAGTTTTCTATGTCGGATCTTATCCGTTACCCCGAAGGGTCTAAAGTTCCGGCTAGAATGAAAACAAAAGTTAAAGTCACCGGGAAGTATTTGCTAAAAAGTATTATTGAGTTTCAAATTTGGTACAATACAAAAATATTATTCTGTGACAATAAGCAAAATGCTTTTGTTACCTGCAATAGTATATTCAAAAGATTAAACGAGCTTTTCAATAGGGAAGAAGATGTCAACAAATAGAGATATAGTTGGTGAAATTCATAACTATGGAATAGATGTTAAAAATAGGGAAATTTACATAAATGAGTATGATGATTCTGGAGAATCCGCCGGTATAGACCATAGAATGCTTCAGACTTTTATTAAAAACATAAACTTACTAAAAAATCAAAATAAAGAACCTATAACTATACACATGCAGACATCGGGAGGATGTTGGTATTCCGGTATGGGGATATATGACGCTATTAAAAACTGTAAATGTAAAACAACTTTCATAGGCTATGGACAGCTTTGCTCTATGGGTAGTGTTATTATACAGTCTGCTACAAAAAGAATGATTACTCCTAGTTCTATTTTCATGTGTCACTTTGGATCAAGCGATTTAACTGGTGATTATTTAAGCTCGCAAAACTATGCATTGGTTGATAAAATGAATGCGGAAACTATGTTAAATATTTACGCAGATAAATGTTATAAAACCAGTAAGTTTTTTAAAGAGAAAGAATACAACCTATCAAAAACTAAATCATACATTAAAAGGAAGCTTCACAGTGGAGACTGGTATATGAATGCAGAAGAGGCTATATACTATGGGTTTATTGATGGGATAAACAGATGAAAGACTATAATCCCCAGCTAGAAGACGCTTGGCTTGGTATAGATGTTGACGAGTCTACATTATTTAATCCTATGGATTTTTTAATGCAGGATTCAGACAATGAAAAGCTAGTAGAAAGAATAGCTTGGCTGATGATGCGTCCAGAATATTTTTCATTTGCTTGTAAATATGTTTTAAACATAGAATTGTCTCCATTTCAGTCTTTGCTTTTGTATGAAATGTGGAATAGAAAATTTCCCATGCTGATTGGCAGTCGTGGTATGGGTAAGTCTTTCATTCTTTCTGTTTATCCGCTTCTTCGGGGTTTGTTTATGCCTAGGAGAAAAATAATTGTTGTAGGTGCCGCTTTTAGACAGTCTAAAGTTTTATTTGAGTATATGGATACCATATGGAAAAACGCTCCGATACTCAGAGATTTATGCGGTGGTAATAGTGGTCCAAGGAGGGATGTTGACAGATGTGTTATGCATCTAAACCAAAGCACGATAACGTGCCTACCTTTGGGCGATGGGTCAAAAATTAGAGGTCAGCGTGCTAATGATATTATTGCTGATGAGTTTGCTTCTATCCCTAGAGATATTTTTGAAAATGTTGTTGCTGGTTTTGCCGCTGTTGCCGCTTCACCAATAGAAAAGGTTAAACAAAAAGCCAGAGAAAAGAAAGCTAAAGAATTAGGTATACCTATTTCTAGTAGTGTTGCTAAAGCTGGAGGACAGAAGTCAAACCAAATTATTTTAAGTGGGACAGCTTATTATGATTTTAATCATTTTTCTGAGTATTGGAAAAGATATCATGCTATAATATCTAGTGGAGGCAATGAAAGGCTTTTGTCGGATGTTTTTGGTGGGCCTGTTCCTGCTGATTTTGATTGGACCGAATACTCTGTAGTTAGGATTCCTGTCGAAAAATTACCAGATGGATTTATGGATAGTGGACAAATAGCAAGAGCTAAAGCTACGATTCATTCCGGTATATACAACATGGAATATGGAGCAGTATTTACAACCGACAGCCAGGGCTTCTTCAAAAGGAGTCTCATAGAATCTTGTACAACATCTCAAATGGAGCCTGTTACTATTTCTTCTGGAGAAGTGTGCTTTGAATCTATGTTAAAGGGCGATCCAAATAAAAAATATGTTTTTGGTGTCGATCCTGCTTCTGAAGTTGATAATTTTAGTATAGTGGTTATTGAGCTAAATGGCGATCATAGAAGAATAGTCCATTGTTGGACGACGACTAGAAAGCAACATAAAGAAAAGTTAAAATCTAAACTCGTAACAGAGGATGATTTTTATTCATACTGCGCTAAAAAAATAAGGCAGCTAATGAAAGCTTTTCCATGTGTTGAGATCGCCATTGACGCTCAAGGCGGCGGCATAGCGGTTGTAGAGGCTTTACAGGATAGAGACAAGATAGGAGAAGGAGAAGTTCAGATTTGGCCCGTTATAGAAGAGAAAGAAAAAGATACTGATTTCCATTCTGGTCTTCATATATTAAAGCTTTGCCAGTTTGCTAAAGCGGACTGGCTGGCTGAAGCGAATCATGGACTTAGAAAAGATTTTGAAGATAAAATGGTTCTTTTTCCATTTTTTGATACTGCTAGTATCGGTCTTTCTATAGAGGTGGATAAAGCTTCTGGTAAAAAATACGACACATTAGAAGATTGTGTTATGGAGATAGAAGAACTCAAGGATGAGTTATCTATGATTGTTATGACTCAGACTTCTACTGGTAGGGAGCGGTGGGACACTCCAGAGGTTAAACTTGGAGCCGGTAAAAAATCAAGACTTAGAAAAGATAGATATTCTGCTCTTATCATGGCTAATATGTCTGCTAGGAACTATACTGTGCAAAAAACTCAAGAAGAGTTAGAGGTGGGTGGTTTTGCCTCTATGAACTCTTCTAGGTTTGATAGTTCTGGTAAGATGTATAATGGTCCTTCTTGGTTTGCTGACAAAATTCAAAATATTTATTAAATTGTGTAATAATAGTATTACCATTTCTATTACCAATACTATTGGAAAAATTCATGTCTAAAGAAGACCTATATCTAACTTGGGATAACGAGTCACAAAAAGAAGAAGTATACAAAGCAACTTCTGACAACGTTGAAGCGTATGATGGAATACAGAAGTCTCATGCCCATTCTTACGGTAGAAGAACTAGCTATATAGATATTGAGCCTAATCGCTCTGTTAGAACTGGTTTCAATAGAAGTGATTATGACGCTTTCCGTCCTGGCGAAGCTGCTGCGACTAAACAAAAGAGAATGATAGCCCAGTGTATGCAGGCTTACAGTAGGGTTGGAATTATAAGAAATGTTATTGATCTTATGAGTGATTTTTCTAGTCAGGGACTTGTTCTCGTTCATCCAAATAAAACTATAGAAAAGTTTTACAGGAAATGGTTTCAAGAAATTGGCGGTATGGATAGGTCTGAAAGATTTTTAAATTATCTCTATAGAACTAGCAATGTTGTTGTAAGAAGAAAAACAGCTAAAATCAACAGAAAGCAAGAAAGAAGTCTAAAAAATGCTGTTGGTGCTGACGTAAAGATTGAAGAATTAAAATTTAAGTCCAGGGAAATTCCTTGGGGTTATGATTTTTTAAATCCTTTATCTATAGATGTAAAGGGTAGTGTTCACATAGGAAAGCCAGAATATCTAATGAGGCTTTCAAATACTTCTTACAATTCTTTGATGACTAATAATAATAAAAAGTCTTTACCTCAAGATTTATATCAGAGACTTAAAAGTGGTGAAAGAACGATACCTCTTGATTTAGACAAGGTTGACTTTTACTATTATAAAAAAGACGACTGGATGATTTGGGCCGACCCTATGATTGGCTCTATTCTTGATGATATTATAATGCTTGAAAAAATGAAGCTTGCAGATATGGCTGCATTGGATGGCGCCATCTCAAATGTCAGGCTTTGGACGGTTGGTGATTTAGATCATAAAATTATTCCTACAAAAACTGTGATTAACAAGCTTAGAGACATTCTTGCTAGTAATGTTGGTGGCGGCACTATGGATATGGTTTGGGGTCCAGAACTCAAGTTTACAGAAAGTCAATCTCAAGTTTATAGATTCTTAGGGTCTGAAAAATATCAGCCTGTGCTAACAAGCATCTATGCTGGGCTTGGTATTCCCCCTACCCTCACCGGCGCTGCAAGTGGTGGTGGTTATACCAATAATTATGTTTCTTTAAAAACTTTGGTAGAAAGACTTGAGTACGGCAGGGAGGTTTTGTCTGATTTCTGGCGCAAAGAAATCGAAATAGTACAAAAGGCTATGGGTTTTAGATATCCCGCAGAAATTCATTTTGATTCTATTATTCTTTCCGATGAAGCTGCTCAGAAAAATCTTCTTATTCAGCTTGCAGACAGGGATATAATTTCTCAAGAAACTCTTCTTGAAAGATTTAGAGAGATACCAAATATCGAAAAGGTTAGAGTAAAGAGAGAGGGTAGATCTAGAGACACTGAGCCTTATGCTCCTCAAAAGGCTGGCCCATATCATAATCCTCAACACGGTAACGATGTTGCTAAAATCGCTATGACAAAGGATTTAGTAGATACTGAAGA
>Ga0075463_10000618_pt1 | contig 11539 bp, 8 predicted proteins | sample DEB08_DNA_14_FD_77579 | JGI IMG/M metagenome (GOLD analysis project Ga0075463, IMG submission 77579) | Aqueous microbial communities from the Delaware River and Bay under freshwater to marine salinity gradient to study organic matter... | ecosystem: Environmental > Aquatic > Marine > Coastal ...
TTGGAACGGTGACTGAAGCGGCCCGAAACTGGAACGCTATTAGCACTGCAAAACCTGACCTTTGGCAGCTAGAGTCTGCTGAATATCAAGCAAAGCTTAAAACCGCAGAAAAAAATTACCGTGAAGCTATTGCCACTTCTATTGATGCTTACATGGCAACATTGCCAGCCGGAACTGATGGCATTGAAGAAATTGTAAAACTTCAGAGCGCCATTCGAATGGGCGGTCGAGGTAAAGAAGATTTAAGTGAAGCATCGCGCACATTGCTTTCTCAAATGGAAGCAGTTGATGGCACTACTGGACTAGAAGAATTTGAAAGCAGTCTCATTTCTGCGCTTGATGCTTCTAAAACTCTTGTGGGGCAACAAGAGGAAATTGACAACATTAGGGCGGCTCAAGCTGAAGAAGCTAAACAACTTGAGTTTGGTAATGAGTATACGGCCTCTGTAGACCTTGTTGCGCCCTCTATCCAAACCTCTTTGGATACAGAGCTTATCATTGAGGCTCTGAGAACCGAGAATACAGAAAAACTACCAGATCAATTTAAGAAATTCGTAGAAGATATTATTAACCTCGGGCAAAAATCTGAGTCTGATGAATATATCAATCGTGCGGATGAATACGTTAATTCCCTTCGGACAATCTTTAAAGTTCGTGAGGGGCGCGAAGAAGACGCTGAAAATCTTGCTGTTGCACAAACTCAAGCTAAGAATAGAAACCTATCCAGAACTATTGTTCAAGAAAGTCGAGCAGAAATTTTTAATGCAAACTCTATTGAAGAAGTTGAGGCTCTTAGGAAGTCTGCTATTGATCAACTTGACTCTCTCCTTGAGGGTGAAGAAGACAATGCGTTCATCATAGGTCTTAAAAACAGAATCGAAGACGTTACTGCTGAAGTTTATGTGCGGAGCATACTGACTACGGCTGACAGTCGCGCAGATTTTATGACCCTCATGTATGCACTTGGGGGTGATGAAAAGGCGCTAGAAACTCTTAAGGATGATCCAAGGCTAGAGCAAATCAAACAGGCCAGAACGTATGGCAGTGCCGATACGGACTCATACTCCAGTAACCTTAATCGCATTTCTAGCGATCTTCTAGAGCAAGCCAATGCTGTTGAAGCTCAGCTTGAATTCCAGCGAAACTCTAACAGAATCCTTAGTGGCTTTGGCAATCCAACAAACCCAGAAGACCAGAGGATTGCGGAGTTGGTTCTTGGACCCAACTTTCTCGACAGATTGATTGCTGGTCGTATCAGCCCAGAGGAACTTAATGCTGCTCGCAATGCACCTCCCACTAGTCTGATAAACTCTTTTAATACAATTCAGAATCAACCGATTGAGCGTCAACTTGAGCTTCTTAATGCCTATTCTCAGTTTGGCTTTATTGAGAGCAGGGGCCAGCTAATTCAATCTAGGGCTTCTACCGCCATAGACTCTAGTGCTGTATCTTACATGGATAGCTTGCAACAATTCCTTGAGTCAACCGGTGCAACAACTCAACAAGATAGGTTAATCTACGCAGAACAATTTAGGCAAGTTAGAACTCCGGAAGTGGTTGAGAAGGTAAACAGCTATTTCCAGAAATTTCCACCCAATGTTGATGGGGAACAATACAGCAGTGTCAATGATTTCCTTAACTTTCGTTTCTACGAGCATGGACTGAATGACAGAACCATGCAGTATATACGCGACAGGTTTTATATGGATGCCGCTGCCAAGCAAAATACTGGAGACTACCTTGATTTAAAAACTTGGGCAGAGGGTATTGATAGATATATCAATAGAGACTTATCTTATGATCCCCGCGTTTGGGATGGCGGCATTTGGCCCGCTGATTTTGATATTTCTCAACTTTCTACCAGAGCGGTTGAAGCTCCTTTTGCCGCTACGGGCGGAGTTGGAATGGGTTCGGTAGTTACGAGTGCTACTGCTCGCGAAAATTTAAATCGTCAGCAATGGGCCAAAACAGAATTTGGCCTTGTGAAGACACTTGGTGGAGAGGAGCAGGCCGCTCTATTTGAGCAGTATGTAACTCAAACTGTTGGTCACAATAATTGGATTCTTGAACCCGCCTCAACTGTGTCTCTGGATGGCGGCGTTGTTTATCAAGTCCTTGATGTTACTAGCGGTGTGCCTAATCCAGCAATAGCGCAATCTGGCGGACGGAATGAGCCGGAACCTATCTTTGAGCCTATCTATGTTTCAACAAGAGATTCAACATTCCTTGGGGCAAAAGTTGCTGCTGAAAAAGCTGTTATTGCTGCCAACATGGAAGAAGCAGAAGCAAGGTTGAGTGCGCCAGTAACTTCACAAGATCAGAATATTATCGAAAGAACTATCAAAGGCGTTGGCGCTCTCTTTGGTGGCCGTTCTCGCTCAGATCAGGCGCTGTCTGATTCAATCAGCGATTTTGGTAATACATTCTCTAGCCAAATCGAAACTCTTGGTGTGGGCGATGCATCGATCCGAAAAGGCTTGATCTCTGGTGGCATTGGTTCTTTGGATAGATTTAAAACCAGACTTGAAACAGCTTTGGCAACTACCCCGCCGGAAACTCCACGTTATAACGAAATTCAAAATTTTCTTGGAAAAATCCAAGAGATAAACGAACTTCACGGAAGGTGAGTAAATGCCAATTGATCGTAGCCAGTTTGTTCTTGGCAACTTTTCTGGGGTCAGGCGCGGGCCGATTGAGAAGCCAGCGTTTTCTGAAACCGTTGGTGCAACGATTGGTTACACATACGATCCCGCCTATGAGTTTGTTCGCAATAGGATAATCTATGGCAATGTTCGCCAGAAGGATTACAACCCTATGGCCGACATGGAGGGCTACGAGCAATACGCAGTTCACTTAACCCGTGCGGTAAGTCCAGAGCATATGATTGATCTGAAGCGCGGGATTGATGAATCTGCTAAACGTAGACAGGTTCTTGCAAGCTCTTCGCTTTCGGCTCAGTTCTTTGCGGGCCTGTTTGATCCAATAAATTTGGTTGCATTGCCTTTGGGTGGTCCTACTGTTGGCGCTCTCCGTTCTGCCGCTCGCGTTGGGGTGGGCGTGGGCGTGTTGCAGGCTGGCACTGAGCTTGCCATGATTCAACCTTTCGATCCACTACAGACCGCCAAAGAAAGCGCGATGAATATTGCTTCTGCTACATTGTTCGGTGGTGCGCTTGGTGGCGTTGCGAGCATTCCCATTTCTCGTAGAGCTAGAGCGTTAACCGCTTTTGAAGAAAACTTGGCAGGAACACTTGAGTTTACTCAGAGGATGGAATTGTTCCGGACTCTTACTCCGGAAGACCTCACTACTCTTAATCAACCGCAAACCAGAATACTTGGCAATGTCAGTGAGAATCAATTATGGCTTGATCGGACAAAAGCTTTCGACGAAATAGATCAACTGAGGCGATCTTCTGCTGTGGCTGCAAAGTTAGCTTCTATCGATCAGATTGAAGTTAAAACAACATATATCAATTCAATAGAAAAAGAGATAGCTCTCAGGGTGCTCGAGAAAGGGGGATACAATAAGGAAAACGCTTTAGACTTTGCTATCAATGCTTTCATAGATAGCCCTTTTTATAAGACCCTAAGCACTCCGTTCAAAAGAATTATTCAATCCCCCAAAACTCCAGCAAAGGTAAAAGAATATACTATCAGACTTGCTGGCGACAGCGCACTGAACCATGCCTACAGTGCTGTCCTTGGTGTGCCTTCTACTCAATCCGTTTATTTAAGGGCGCAGATGCGTAGGGGTGAAGTTGCTGCGGCCTACGACAACCTTCATCAAATATATAGAGAAGAATATGGCTTAAAGGATACACGTTTCCTTGACATCGATCTTATGAATACTGCAAGGAAAGCATTTGATTATGATAATTCTTTTGAAGGTTTTATGCGGAGGATAAGCGAAAAGCGAGTTAAGAAACTTCCCTTCTCAGCCTCAGAGGCTAAAGCGGCCAAGGTTATTGATGATTTCTTTAAGAAGGCAGAGCGAGAGCTATACGATATGGGCATGATTGGCCTTACTGGTCGATTGAAGAAACAACTCGAAAGTATTGAGTCCGCAATCTTTAACCTTGAAGACGAGGCCAAGTCTATACGTGATGCTTTGGGTAAGAACGCAGCGGGCGATCCTGAGTATCAGCGTATCGTAAGCGAGCTTGGTCGCCTGAATTCAAATAGAGGTAACATTGAAAGAGACTTGGGTATGGCCCTTAATGCCCCGCCTACTTTAACTGAGAATTGGACTCCTCGGTTTTATGACAAGAGAGCAATAAAAAAGAATATGGCAGATGTTGTTCGAATCTTTGAGGACCATTACCGCGCCAATCCGGAAGTGTGGGACCTCAAAGATGGGCAGTGGGTTAAGGAAATTCTTCCGACCGATCCTGTCTCTATAAATAAAAGAGCAAAGGATACTGTTGCAGCCATCTTGGAGGAAGATGATCTTGTCTCTGTTGTTGGCGGAACCAGCCGCAAGAAACACTTCAACGGAAGGATTGACATCGAAACCGAAAAGGTTTGGGACTACATCATTAAAGACCCCATTAACATTATGCGGGCATACTCTGCTCGCATCTCTCCGACAGTAGAGTTTAATAAAGCATTCGGTGGCCGCAGCATTCAGAAAGTTAGTCGTGAGCTTCGTGAAGAGCTTGCTCTTGCTGGCGTTAAAGAAGGCGAAGCCAACAGGATTATGTCAGACTTTCTGCATCTATATGATTCCATTGCTGGCATTGTCATGAAGGAACCGGATCGATGGGATAACAAGATTGCTTTTGGTTTGAGAAAACTTGCTGAAACCAACTACATGGGTTCGGCTTGGCTGTCTGCATTTCCTGATACCGCTAGGATTATTGCGGAACATGATCTTGGCAATATGGCTAAAGCTATCAACCTTCTGCTTGATAAAAACATGAGGCCGATGCTCAAAAAGGACGCCAGACTATCCGGTGAAGCTCTTGATTATTTCCATAATTCTGTGGGCTTAAGGCTCATGGAAGACCTTATGAATGACCCATCAACGCAAACCATTTGGGATACTGCTACTAGCGGGTTTTATGTTCTAAACGGACTAACACCCATGACGCAGGCCCTCAAGGTATTGGACGGTATTGTCACTGGTCATGAAATTATTGACACCGCTATAAAATACACCGAGGGCAAGGCGACAGATCAAGACCTAACCAAGATGCTGCGCTACGGAATTTCCGTAGACCAGATGGAAAAGATTGCCAAATCTCCTTGGATTAAAACTAAAAATGGTATGTATATACCGAACACCACACACTGGGAGGGTCATATATCTATACCAGACTTTGATGCTATTGGTTACAAGGTTGTCGAGATTGACAACTTTGGATCACCCCGTGTTGGTGTAATGTATAAGGGCGAATATAAACCTATTGCTATCGACCTTAATAAGAAAACTTTTAGGTTTGATCGTGAGTATATTGAAAGCGCAGAGTTTGATGGACAGGTTTGGTTCTATGAGAACCAAATGATTCAAGGCCGAACTGTCTTCCCAAAAGATGCCTTCGCTACACCGAAGGATTGGGCAAACTTTAGAATGATTAGAGCGGCTGAAGAAATCAAATTGGGAGGAAAGGTTGTTGGCCCACTATCTGTTGCTCAAGAAAATGCTTTGGACAGAGCGGCTTGGAATAGGCTTAAGAAAGCCAGCAAGATTACGCAAGAAACTGTCGATACATTCAGAACTGCTCTTGGCAATTCCATCTTCAACACTGTAATGGCCGCAACTCCAGCGGATAAGCCAATGGCTACGTCCGGTCGCTTCCGCATTCCTTATAAGATTGCAAAGCAGTTTGGTTTTAAAGAAGACCCAATGCACGAAGGATATAGCATTATCCAAAGCCAATTTCTTGGACTGCCATTCCAGTTCTACAATTTTGCCCTAGCAAATGCGAACAAGACGATTGCTGCGTTTGGTCACGGTCAACTAAAGAACCAACTATTTGCAACATCAATGGCTCTTTCGCTTGGCTATATGTCCACAAAGCTGAGAACCCCAGAGTTTGCTTGGGAAGAAATGGACTACGCTGATAGGTTTGCCCGCGCATTTGATGCAAGTGGTCTTCTTTCTATATATAGCGGTCTGTTCTACACTGGGCTGCATACATCTCTTGCCCTTGGCGGGCCTAATATTTCCGGTGGCGTTATCAATCCAAAGTTTCCCGTTGTGCCAGATAAGGTCAGAGGCGCTGTTGGACTCATGGGTGCTGGTCCGTCCATTGGATTTGATCTTGGGGCTGGCGCTTATGAGTTAATGTTTGGCGATAACAGGGGCGAAGGCGCAAAGCAGATATTCAGGAATCTTCCATATGCTCGATTGTGGTTCTGGAAAGATCAGATGAACGCAATGACTAGAGCTTGGGGATTGTAGTTTGTCATAGTGCTTTTGTGCGTTGAGTTCACTGCCTCTTCTATGCAATTCATAGACGAAACAGAGGGCATAGCATGACCATTAACGCGGCAGACAACTCACCACGCATTGAGTATGCGGTAGCGCAGGGCGTCACTCAGACGACCTTCTCGGTTCCGTTTGAGTTCTTTGACACTGGTGATCTAAACGTCTACGTTGATGGCGTCCTCAAGGTCGAAGGCTCTGACTACACTGTCACTGGCGGCGAGGGATCGACTGGTTCGATCATCTTTGTTGACGCTGATCCGGGTGAAGTGCAGCAAGTCACTGGTGCCACTGGCGGAAGCCAAGTTGTCATTACCCGTGACATTCCCATTGAGCGCACGACTGATTTCAATGCTGGCTCTGACATCAATCGCGCCGCACTGAACGAGCAACTCGACACGATCATTGCCCTCATTGCTGACGTTGACGACAAGGCCAGCCGCGCCATTCAGATTCCTGACTATGAGGTTGCGCCAAGCCTGTCTCTGGCTGACATCAATGACCGCAAGGGTAAAGTTCTTGCCTTCAATGCAACGACTGGCGCTGTTGGTGTTGGTCCTACGTCCTATGACATCGGCGTTATTGCTGACAACATTGCAGCTATTCTTGATGCCGACGATCAGGCTGCTGCCGCTGCTGCAAGTGCTGCTGCCGCCGCCTCTAGTGAGTCTCACGCTGCATCCTCTGAGGGTGCTGCTGCATCCTCTGCCTCTGCTGCTGCAACGTCTGAAACAAATGCTGCTTCTTCAGCTTCGAGCGCATCTGGGTCAGCCACTGCCGCTGCCTCTAGCGCCTCTGGTGCTGCCGATTCCGCTACTGCTGCCGCTTCTTCTGCCTCTGCCGCTGCGTCTTCTGCGTCTGCCGCATCCACCTCTGCAAGCAATGCTGCTGCCTCTGAGGCTGCTGCTGCTGCATCGTATGATAACTTCGATGACAGATACTTGGGTGCCAAGTCTTCCGACCCGACGACTGATAACGATGGCGATGCTCTTGTAACTGGCGCTTTGTATTTCAACACCACCTCCGAAGACATGAAGGTATGGAGCGGTTCTGTCTGGAAGACAGCTTATGTCTCTCTGGCTGGTGCTTTGATTGCTGCAAATAACCTGTCAGACCTTGCGGATGCTGCTGCCGCAAGAACTAACCTCGGCCTCGGCTCTGCCGCCACCGCAGACAGCACTGACTATGCGGCTGCGTCTCACACGCACACCTTGTCTCAGATCACTGACGCTGGGACTGCCGCTGCTGCCGCTACTTCCGACTTTGCCACGGCAGCACAGGGTGCATTGGCTGACAGTGCAGTGCAGCCCAATGACAGCCCCACCTTCGGCAGCATCACTGTCACTGGCACAGTAGATGGCCGTGACGTTGCCGCTGATGGCACTAAGCTGGACGGCATTGAAGCAGGTGCGGACGTAACGGATACGGCCAACGTCACTGCCGCTGGTGCGCTGATGGACAGCGAGCTAACCAATATCACAGCGGTCAAGGCCCTGAACCAAGGCGTTGCAACGACTGACAGCCCAGCGTTTGCTGGCCTCACTGTTAATGGTCAGGGAGTTGCGACTGGAGATCAAAGTGTAGCCACGACTGACAGCCCAGCGTTTGCTGGTCTCACTGTTAATGGTCAGGTCGGTCTTTCTGGTGCCAACTACGGCACATCCGGTCAGGTGCTTGCCAGTAATGGCACTGGCTCTGCGCCGAGTTGGCAGGATGCGAGTAGCGGTGGTCCGCTTAATGTTCAGCAATTCACAAGCTCTGGCACTTGGACGAAGCCATCCCAACCAAGCACCTCCGTAGTAAAAGTCCAAGTATGGGGCGCAGGCGGTGGTGGAGGAGAGGATTCCACATCATCCGATGGCGGCGGTGGCGGCGGTGGAGGCTATAACGAGCTTTGGACCACGCTAGGCAATCTTAGCTCTACTGTAAGTGTTACTATCGGAGCGGGAGGGGCTGGTGGAACTGCTGGTGGAAACGGCGGGAATAGCTACTTTGGAACCTATCTTGGCGCATCAGGCGGAGACGGCGGTGAATACAATGGGGCAGCAGGCGGCTCTGGCGGCGGTCCAATGGTTTACAACTCTGAGTGGTCTGTCTGGAGAGTAATCCACAGTAACAGTGACGGCATCAACACCGATATGGGAATTTTCAGAGGCGGCGGCGGAGGCTATGATGTTTCCGTATCTACAAGAAGCGGCGGAAACGCTGTCTGGGGCGGCGGCGGTGGCGGCTTAAGCAATATTCTTTCCTCAAGAAAATACGGCGTTAGCGTGAACGCTGGCCGAGGTGGAACTGGCTCTAATACTGGAAACGCTGAGAATGGGCAGTTTCCGGCTGGCGGTGGTGGCGGCGCTGATAGCGACACCGGAAGTGCTGGGAATGGCGCTAACGGTTATGTTGTTGTTACTGTATATGCGGGGGCTTAGTAATGAAGAAGTTTCAAGTCGTTGACAACATTGTGGTCAACTCCATCACTGTTGATACAGACAACATTCCAGACTGGTGCGTAGACTGGCCTTCGGACGAAGACTTCCCGAGCCTTGGAATTCATGACGAGCTTGTTAATGATGCGTGGGTCAACAAGACACAGCGACCAGCGTATATGGAGCCGTTAGTTCGGAGGAGAAGGGATGACCTTCTTCTTGAGCTTGACAATATTGTTTCTAATCCTCTGCGATGGTCGCAAACTTCACCAGAAAAGCAAGCAGAGTGGACCACCTACCGCCAAGCCCTTCTTGACATTCCACAGCAAGCTGGCTTTCCGACCGACACCACTTGGCCGACCAAACCGGAGTAGAGTGCATGGAACTGATCAGGACATTCTGGCCCATCATACTCGGCTTCATCGGCGCTATCGTGTGGCTCATTCGTCTGGAAGCTCGCTCGATAGAAAACGAGAAAGAGATCAAGCGCCTTTGGTTGCAACGAAAGGAGGATTTGGAAATGTCTCGTCAGGCCCGTGAGGACACGAACAAAATGCTCACTGAAATCCGCGACGACATCAAAGCTCTCATAGCAAGGGTGGGCAAATGAGGTCGATCAACGAGATCATTATTCATTGCACTGACACGCCACCATCGTGGGGCGCAACGCTTACGCCGCAGCAGCAAGTTGCTGAGATTAAGCGTTGGCACGTTGAGGACAATGGCTGGAAGGACATCGGCTACCACTACGTTATTACCCAAGATGGCACTGTGGTTGCGGGCCGACCCGTCGATCAGGTTGGCGCTCACGTTAAGGGTCACAACACTGGGACGATTGGCGTGTCGCTTGTTGGTGGCAAGGGCGGCTCGGCTGACGATACCTTTTCTCAGCATTTCACTGACGCCCAGAATGCTGCGTTGCGGAATCTGATTGACGCACTGCGGCGAGACTTCCCTGCGATCAAGAAGATCAGCGGACACAACGAGTATGCCGCCAAGGCTTGCCCGTGTTTCCGCGTTGCAGCATGGAAAGATTACGCGCCAGCCCCCGCTCCGCGCAATAATGTTTCGCAGAGCAAGACTGTTCAAGCCAGCGCAATTCAGATTGCTAGTGCTGGAACCGCTGGCGTTGGTGCATTCGCTGCGCTCGACGGAACCGCGCAGATTGTGGCTATGGTTATTGCTGGCGTAATTGGGTTGGCTGCTTTGTTTATTATTCGTGAGAGGGTAAAAGCATGGGCCTCTGGCTGGCGCTAAGTTCTAAACTTCGCACTTGGCTTGCTGCCGCTGGTGCGGTTATTGTTGCCTTGACTTGGGCTTACTTCAAGGGCAGGAGCGACAAGGGCCATGATCAAGCTACAGAAGAGCTTAACGAATACGTTGAAACTAGGCGCAGACTCGATGACACGACTATTCCTAATGATGCCACTGCTGCTCTTGACTGGCTGCGTAAGCGTCAGTCAGGTGGCGATATGTGATGGGACAAAAGCGTCCAGATCGGAACTTGCTAATTCTATACTTGATAACGCTAGTGATAGCGTTATTCTTAGCGGCACTAAGCTCATTGCCCAAATAGACGCAGCGTGTGGTGACCAATGATTTCTGAAGTAGACATCGAAGCAATGCGGGACGACTTTGAAGCCGCAGATAAAGTCTGCCGTCGAGCGAAGCGCGGAATACCTGTTGACAGGTGGACAATTGGTGAGCGAGAAATGAAACAATTCGTAAGGGCATATCTCGGAATGTCCTCTCTTTGCATGGAGTTATCTGCCGCTCTTGAAGTAATGACTGACGAGATCAGGAAGCGCGGACTCGAATCAATGGATTGTGGAGATGCCGACACCACCACTTTCGGAGGAGCTTCTTCTTGAAGCTGTAGAAGCAAGACAGAATTTTTCTACACTATCCGAAGCCGCCAACTCACTAGGACTAAACGTCAATACATTCAGGTCTAGACTCAGAGTAGCGGAAGCCTCGGGTCTTTACTTGTCTGAGGGCGCTCGGAAGTCCGCCCTCTCTGCTGAGTTAAACTATGCAGAAGCAAAGAGTGGGTGGATCGTTGAGGTTGATCCGGACACTGGCTCTCGCAGATCGACCTACTGGCAGGCGCAACCGCTGCCGACAGAGACACTGATCGACCTCATTGAATCTTCCTTTTCTAAGATACAAGTTGCCGATCCGATCCAGCCACCCAAGCAAACAGTAGACAGTCTTTGCACAGTGTATCCCCTGATGGATGTCCATTATGGCATGAGGGCTTGGGGCAAAGAAACTGGATCAACTGACTATGACACTGACATAGCCAAGGATCAGTTGCTCAAAGCCTTCTCCAAGATTGATGTGCTAACGCCAAGCAGCAACACTGCGATACTAATTATCGGCGGTGATTTTTTTCATGCTGACGACAACAAGGCCGAGACGCCCGCCTCAAAGCACAAGCTCGACGTAGACGGTAGGCACTGGCGCGTGTTGGATACTGGGATTGAGATTGTAATTACAATCATTGAGACACTGGCAAAGAAACATAAGAACCTAAAGGTCAGGGTTCTGCGCGGGAACCATGACGAACACTCGCATCTGGTTCTGACGTTTGCTCTTTGCCAGAGGTATAGCGGGCATGACCGGATAGAGATTGAGAAGACGCCGCGCGATTTGTTTATGCACCAGTGGGGTAAGGTTTCTATCTTTGC
>Ga0075463_10000623_pt1 | contig 11471 bp, 24 predicted proteins | sample DEB08_DNA_14_FD_77579 | JGI IMG/M metagenome (GOLD analysis project Ga0075463, IMG submission 77579) | Aqueous microbial communities from the Delaware River and Bay under freshwater to marine salinity gradient to study organic matter... | ecosystem: Environmental > Aquatic > Marine > Coastal ...
TTGCCAAGCACTATTGGCTGACCAACCGCGCCGAGGTGGTGGCGTTTTTTCAAACCCTCGTGGATGCCGACGTGCGGGCTAATCGCCCCGTGCCGGGAGTGACCGTCCATACAGAAAAAAAGGCGGCTTGATAATGTCTAAAACCCAAATTTGGGACGCTTTGGCAAAAACCGACCCGGCCCACACGAAGAAATTCAAACGCCCCGGCGGGTTCGAGGGAACGGCCATCAAGCCGGTCTACATTACCCGGAAGATGACGGAGACGTTTGGCCCATGCGGCGAAGGCTGGGGCATCGGCGCGCCTGTTTTCGAAGTCCGGGACGCGGGCAAGGAAACTGCCGTCTATTGCACCGTCATGGTTTGGCACGGCAGTCGAGAGAACGTGGTCCCCGGCGTCGGCGGCGACATGATCGCCAAGGAAACCAAGTACGGGCTTAAGGCCGACGACGAGGCCTACAAGAAGGCATTCACCGATGCGGTTGGGAACGCGCTCAAATTTCTGGGCATGTCGGCGGACGTACACATGGGGCTCCATGACGACAACAAATACCTCTCTCAACTGCGGAGAGACTTGGACAAAGAAAATGGCGGTGATGCCGGGGAGACGACTAAGACCGAGCCCACGCCCTTCGACGCTGACAAGCCCGACCCCGTAGCGGAATGGGCCAACAAGAACTGGACCGCCGACAAGCTCGACGTGCGCCAAATGGGGCTGCCCGACGAAAAGCTGGCGGGCGCGCTCAAGAGCATGGCGGCTTACGCCCCGACCATTCAGCGGTTGGACGAACTCTGGGCTCTGAATGCCGCCTATCACGGATGGTTAAGCGCGAACGACGAAGATGTATTCGCGTCCATTAAAACCGCCTTCGCCAACCGCAAGGGGTTCTTTTCCCAACAACCGGCCCAAGCGGCCTAGGAGGTCACAATGAAACTCAAAAGCGTTCACATTCATCGTCATTGGGGCAACACCAGACAATTCTCATGCAAGGTCGATTTCGAGGGCCTTCACGGGGACGTGAGCCTCAATCTCAACGAAGACATGGCGCAGCGAATTCTGGAGGTTTGCGCCGATCTTGTCGTCGAGGCGGGTCAAGAAACGGCACGTGAGATGGTTGCGACGGTGATCGAATCGACCACGCCCTTGCCCGCAATCGAAGGAGCCGCGTAATGGCTGGCAGCGTCAATAAGGTCATCATCGTGGGCAATCTCGGTCGAGACCCCGAGGTTAGAACCAATCAGGACGGCGGCAAGATCGTCAACCTGTCCATCGCCACTTCCGAGACGTGGAAGGACCGGAACACCGGAGAGCGTCGCGAAAGGGTCGAGTGGAATCGCTGTGTAATTTTCAACGAAGCCCTCGCCAAGGTTGCCGAGCAATATCTCCGCAAGGGCTCGACCGTCTATGTCGAGGGCCAACTACAGACCCGCAAATGGACGGACCAATCCGGCACCGAGAAATACACCACGGAAATCGTGCTCCAGCGTTACCGGGGCGAGCTGACCATGCTTGGCGGTCGCGGCGATGGTGAAGCGCGCGGCGGGGACCAAGGCGGCTCGGCTGGCGACTACCGCAGCGCGACAAGCGGCGGCGGTGGGTATGGGAACGCGCCAGATGACCTCGACGATTCCATCCCATTCGTCACGTCTGGGGGGATTTGGTGATGGCAGCCAGGTGGACCATCTGGGAAGACCACTTCCTCATGATGTACGGATCTTGGATTCCCGAATTCCATGACCTTAACAGATCGTGGCAGGCCGCCAAGGCGCGCGAAAGGATTCTTAAAAAACGTGGATTTAAAGCCGACCCCGAAATTGGCGAAATGGTCAATCATTGGGGCTTTTCCAAGCGTCATACCCCATGACTGCTCGCATCGCCAAAGCCGGAATCCCCGCCAAGCCTGAGAAGCGCAAGCTCAAGGGCCGGGTGAACGCCGCGCACAAGGACTTTATCCGGTCGCTCCCGTGCTTGATTTGCGGAGCGCCGCCCCGTTCTGAATGCGCGCACGTCCGATCGTCTGGTGATGGCGGAACCGGCTTAAAGCCGCATGACAAGTTCTCGGTGCCCGCGTGCGCCAAGGATCACCGACGCCAGCATGAAATCGGCGAACTGGCTTTCTGGGGCGAGGCGGGAATAGACCCGCTTGATGTAGCGCTGCGCCTTTGGACCGTGAGCGGCGATATCGCGAAGGGCGAGGCCGTGGTGTTCAAGGCGCGCCAACGCATGGAGTTGAACCGATGACGGCACCGGCATTCTTCCGCAAGGAACTAGGAGTGCTCCGGCCCGAGGGCGACACGGCAACGGCGATCCTCGGCAAGATCAAGCTCGGAGACGTGGTGAAGGTCGAGATCAAGCGCCCCCGGAACTTGGCACACCATCGAAAATTCTGGGCCTTGATGAACCTCGTTTTCGAAAACCAAGAACATTACGAGAGCGTCGAGAACATGGTGGCCGCGATGAAAACGGCGGTCGGGCATTGCGACCTTATGCCGAGCAAAGACGGCAACACCATGATCGCCATCCCGAAGTCGATAGCGTTTCACAAGATGGGTCAGACGGCTTTCGAGACGTTTTACGAGAGTTGTCTGAATGTCATTGCCAAGCACTTTATCCCCGGCGTCGACAAGGACTCTCTCAGGAACGAAATCGAGGAATTTTTACGATGACCACCCGCCGCACCCCTACCCCTACCCCTACCCCGGAGATGGTGGAGCGCGTGGCGAGGGCGATTTGCGTTTCCGATTGCACGCCAAGCACGCCAATCGATGATTATTGGCAAAGCTACGTCCCGCACGCCCGCGCCATGATCAAGGCCATGCGAGAGCCGACGGATGCGATGTTGGGAGCCGCCGCACCGGCCCATGAGGGGGAGCGCATTATGCACAGAGTCGCCTACCGTCTCATGATCGACGCCGCCCTATCCGAGACACCCATACCAGAGGGCTGGCCGACGGGCACCGGGGCGCAGTTGGTCGGTTCAATCTCGTCCGCGCGTGGATACGCACCCTCTCGGGCAAAAACTTCTTTGGGAAGTCGAAGCATGACCGCCCTATCCGAGACACCAGAGACGGGAGAACGGTGATGGCTGATTTTGGCGGCGTGCTTGTTTGTAAAATCGTGACCCCCGTCGTCGCCGGAGCAGGCGCGGCTGGAGTATGCCCGGCTAAATCAATCTGGGTGTTGAGAAAGTCGACCGTGCGATTGCGGGATTGGTCACCAGAGGCGGGAGAGCGGTGATGACCGATCTTCGCTCCTCGGAAACGACAATAGCGAATCATCCGTCAGCCTCGCAACAATTGTTCGCGCGGCGGTACACCTTCAAAATGTACCCGAACAAGGCCCAGGCCCACGCGATGCATGTTCAGCGGCGTTTGTGCGGTGATATTTGGAACGCGGCCATTCAGCAACGCGAGGAGTGCTACCGACGGCGCGGCAAATCGCTATCGTTTTACGATCAGTCCAAAGAGGTCAAAACGCTCCGTTCCGAGTGCCCAGAATTTCAGGATCTGTCCGCAGCAACCGCCGCACTTGCCATCAAGGCCGTCGACTTGGCGTATGCCGCTTTCTTCCGGCGCCTGAAAGAGGGCAAGAGTTTCGCCGAAGCGGGGCACCCGAGATTCCGTCATCCTGACCGGCACCCGTCCATACCGTTCCGTGATCGTGGGTGGAAGATGCACAAGGCCGGGAAGCTCTGGCGCGCTAAGTTTTTCGGCATAGGCGAAGTAAAGGTGCGTGGTCGGTTTCCAATCGACCCAACCGAGCCCGAGCAAATCCGGTCATGTGAGGTATTGTGGCGCGAGGGCGCATGGTGGTTATCCGCCGTGGTGAAACTGCCCGCCCGGCGCGTTTCCGGCTCGGATGACCTTACCGTTCACATGAACCTAATCGACGAATTCGCTCGCGTTGAGCGGAATGGGGGGATGTCCCCCCCGCGTTTTCCAATGACGGAAGTCGCGAATCACCAGCCTACTTCAACGGCTTATTCAACATCTGGTGTTGAGGCCGGTCAAATAGCCGGTGACGACAGGGTGAAGTGGTACCGGCTCGTGGCCGAGCAGGGTGTTGAGGCCGGTCAAATAGCCGGTGACGACAGGGGGACAGGAACGCCGCCGCCCGCCAATGTGGGCGTTGAAGTCGGTCAAATGGCAGCTGCCGCCCGCCTCACGGTAAAGGCTGACCGGATCAAATCCGAACGCGACACCCGCTTCAAACGCGGGTCGCGGCGGTGGAAAGAGTGGACAAGACGAGCGCAACTCGCCAGCGGCAAAGCCGCACGCATCCGTCGCGAGTCCCTCCATCAATGGACAAGCGGGTTATTGAAGGGCGCTGGCGACATCACTTTGATCGCTCCTGCCATCAAGACAACAACCAAGTCCGCGAAGGGTGACAAGCAAAACCACGGGAACGCCGTTCGAACCGTGGCCATGGTTAATCGCGCGATCCTGGAACAAGCCCCCGGTACAGCAATTCAGTTTCTCGAATACAAGGCCAATGAAGCGGGCATTGCGTTTCGATCCACAACGGATGAAGCGCCGCGCGCCGCCATCGGCAAAGAGATTTCCGCCGCCGTGGCGGAAGTAAAGAGCGCACGTCGCGCCATCAAAAAGAGAAGGAAAGCAGCATGAACGAACATCTCAAAGACGTATGCAACGATATGGCCGAAGTCCGCAAGCGGTGCCTGGCCGATCAGATTTCGTCCGAGCACGCGGACGCCGCCGCGCGGGCTGGGTTTGCCGCCGTGAAAGCGGAAGAAGTCGCGCTCCATCAGGCGCTCAATCGCCCTGCCGTCGAGGCACAGAAACCGGCTCTGGCGGCGTGATCAACGCAGAAAATTACGGCCCATGCGGGGCCGCGCGGACCGGCTGGAGGAGGAATTCTCCAGCCGCGAAGCGAAATCGCTTTGGCCAATCAATCGGTTGCTCTTCATCAGGTGCGGAGGCCGTCAAATTGGCCGGTGAACGTAGGTATCATGTTCGCTTTGCCGACGACGCGGCGGGTGCGGAGGCCGTCAAATTGGCCGGTGAACGTAGGGAGGGATAGAGACCATGGCCAGGCGCGCGGCAGCCTTCACAGTCGACGACATCAAGCGCACACTAGGCGCGGTCACTGCTGCCGGCGTTCCTATCCGGCGGCTGAGGTTCGGTTTCGCTGAAGGCACAATGGAAGTGCTCACCACCGATGACGCCAGCGACGGCGTCGCGATGGACGTGGAAACCAACCCGGATCAAGCGCTGGATCAATTCCTTTTGGCGACTGAAAAATGAAGGCCAACCTCAAAAACATAAATCGAGTCCGTTGTAAGCTCGCCGACGGCTCGGTGCAAACCTACTACTACTACGGCAAGGGAGGCCCAAGGATTCATGGCGAGCCGGGCACACCCGAATTCCTAGAAAATTACACCGCCGCATCGAAGGCGAGACCGGAATCAACCGCCAAGGTTCTATTTCATGTTTTGAGGCGATACCAAGACTCCGCTGATTTCGCCCGTCTGGCCGATCGCACTCGATCCGACTACGTGAAGCACGTCAAGAAAATCGAGACCAAATTTGGCAAACTCCCCCTGATCGCATTGAAGGCCAAGAAATCAAGAGGCGTGATCCTTGAATGGCGTGACGAGCTGGCAAGGTCATCTGTCCGGCAGGCCGATTACACAATCGCCGTGCTGAAGGCTGTATTATCATGGGCCGATGATCGCGGTCTTATTGAAGCCAACCCACTAGAGCGGGTTCGAAAACTCTACCGGTCGACAAGGGCGGACAGTGTATGGACGAAAGCCGATGTCGACGCCTTCTACGCCAACGCTTCGCACTCTCTCCAGTTCGCGATGTTCCTCGCGCTGGCCACGGGACAGCGGCAAGGAGACATCCTTAAGCTGCGATGGTCCGATTACCAAGGCGGGACAATACGGTTAAGGCAACAAAAGACCGGCACGCGCGTGGCAATAGAGTTGACCGCATTGGAGCGCGCCCAGCTAGAGGCAGAACCAAAGCGCGGCCCCCAGATGGTAACCAACGAAAGCGATCGCCCCTACACCTCTCATGGCTTCTCCAGTTCATGGCGGAAAGCGGCCAAGCGCGCCGGGATTGTCGGCCTCACGTTCCACGATCTACGAGGGACGGCGATCACCCGATGGGCGATTGTGTCGGGATGGACCCATGCGAAGATATCCGGCGCAAGCGGTCACTCGTTGGCCGACGTCGGGCGCATTCTCGACACTGTCTACATCTCTCGCGAAAGCCTTCTCGGAGATGGCGCGGACATTCTTCCGATGTCTACAAATCGTTTGGGAGCAAACGGGTAAGGTATTGATATGTATAGTGCTCGAAAAGCAGCGTTTGGGGAAAAAGGCATGATAAATCAAGGGTCTTCAACGGACTCTGACTCCGTCGGTCCTGGTTCGAATCCAGGTTCCCCAGCCATTGAATTCACTAACATTTTGGGATTGCCGCGATGGCCGGTTTTGGCCATTTGGGAGCCCGTTTGGGAAAATCGTTCCCGTTTCATCCTAAATCGCGCCTCGACGTCCCACCACGTTCACGGCGTGAGAGGGCGCGCACCCTCCGGCATATCCGCGCGATTTCCAACTTTCGACCCGCTCCACCCGCCACACGGCCTCAAGGGGTTAGGGCGGAAGTTGGAAATGGGGGTGGCGTCATGAGAACCATATCCTGGTTTTCATGCGGCGCTGCGAGCGCTGTCGCCACAAAACTCTCTTCCCCCACTACAGGAGACGGATCATGAGCGTGGCCTATGCGGTCTGGATAACTCGGAAAGCTGTACGCGCCAATCCAGACACCATTTATCTTTTCGGAGACAATGAGCAGCGGACCGGACTTGGCGGGCAGGCGAAGTATTGTCGCGGCGAACCAAATGCCGTCGGCATCGCGACCAAGCGGCGCCCCTCCAGCAACGATGACGCCTTTTGGTCAGACGATGATTTCGCCCGATGCGCCGCGATACTCGACGCGGACTTCGCGCCGGTAATCGAGCACGCCCGGCGTGGCGGAAAGGTGGTATGCGCGCGCGATGGCATAGGCACTGGCCTTTCCGATCTCCCGCGCCGGGCCCCGCGACTGATGGACTATATCAGAGCGAAATTGCGCGAGGTCCAAGCGGCATCCCCCACTCACCAGACAGGAGAATCGTGATGGATATCGCGACCAAACTGCGATCCCCGGCGACGGTATTCTACGAGCATGCCGTAGACGACGACGCATTGCTGAAAGAAGCCGCCGACGAGATCGATCGGCTGCGAACGCAACTCAAGGACGCGCATCTACCCACCGCTGCCGATGTGCGCGGGATCATGGCACCGGATGATCAGATGAATGATGACGCGGACTATTGGATGGAAAAGACCGAATCCGCCCTCAAGCGTGCTGGCAACTACCAAATCGCGCTTGCCATCGCCGAGATGCATATCGCCAGAGCAAGCGGCGGCGGCGAAACCGACCTTCGCGCTAGGCTCCAGCATGTGATCAATACCGGCGAGCCGATGCCAGAGGCCGGTCAGACGACGGACACCAGCAAATGGAGATGACAACGTGCAAGATACTGCTGAATTCTACGAGATCCGTGCTGGTCGCTCCGAGGGGTGGGTCTGGGCCAACATTGCACTTCACGAAGCCACCGGGTCGTTCTTGTGTAGCAGCGACTATGGGAGCTTTTGTCACCAATGGCCGCCAGCGTACCGGGGCATATCGCTCAAGAAATTCCTGGCTGGGGTTGATCGTAGTTACTTCATGGAGAAAACGCGCGGCGCTTGCTGGAAGGTGTTTTCGGTCGAGAAAACATTGGAGTGTCTTCGCGAAACGATCCTTGAACATCGACGCCATGAGGGCCTTGATAAGCATGCAGCGCGCGAGGCTTGGGATGACCTCAGATCCGCCGAAGAATGGGACCTGGGTTACGGAACGAACGCGACACATTTTTATCACATCATCGACGCCCTGCCATCCGTGATGAAAGCGATCGGCCCTGACATGATGGATATCGCGCGCACGGAACCAAGCTCAGAATGCGTCGGGTTCTGGGAGCGTGTTTGGCCAAAATTCCTTGAGCAGATTGAGCCCGAAATCGCGGACGAAGCCGCCTAACCCCATGACCCTCACCTAGCCGACCTAGAAAGGGTCGGCGGGAGTGAGTGCCAGAGACACAACTGACGATGGAGGACATGACGATGACCAAGGACGGGTGGCATTTTCTGGCATGGTTCGTTTTAGGACTTCCTGCGGCAGGATCTTGGGTCGCCGCCGGAGTCGCATGGCTGATATCGCCTCACCTATCGGAGCCGCTAGATCCTTTTAAATGGGCGCAAGTCATCGCCCAAGGTTGGTATGGGGCAATTATTATGGTGGCCGCGCTTCTCTTATTGTTCCGCCTGTTTCGGGCCTAGCCTATACGGGGCCGCGTAGCCACGACATAACGCCGCCGTCCCGGCTGAGATGGATAGGGAGAGGACATGCTTGATCGGATGAAATCCCGTACCCCCGGCGGCGTGACGCGGCGGGGTGTATTGGTGGGGTTCGCGGCAGCGGCGACGGTCGGGCTGGCGCGTGAAATCGCATTCGAGGAAGGGTATGACGCCGTGAAGGAAGCCGCGCGGCCCGCCGGTCACAGCTTCCTCAATGTCACGCTTGGGCCGAAGCGAATGGTCGTGCTGGCATCGCCGGGACAGAAAGCCGCCCTGGACGCTTGGCGACAAGGACGGCGCGAGATCCCCGAATGGGCCTCGGATAGGGCTAGCGATACCTACAGGGGCGGTGACGGGCGACAATGGATACGCCAGCAAGGGCGCGGCATCGGACTTTGGGAGGGCTTCTCAGGGCGCGTCGTGGATATTCCCATGGCCGAACAGCCAGACCCCGCTTATGGGGCTTGGTGCGAGGCCAGGATGCTGACATGCGCGATGAAGGCTGAGGCTCGCTTCGAAAAGGTGCGGGGCTTCGTGGTCCGTGAAAGGAAGCCAATGCTCACGGAATATACGGCGCTATTGTTGCCGTATGGCGATGATGTAAAATCGGTTACGGCGAGGGTTTGAGGGATGAAGCCGCAATTCATAGTCTGGTCGTATCTTATCTACGTGATTTTCTGGGGCGGACTAACTATCGGTGGCGCAGGCTATGCGGTCTTCGTGCTCGGGCACTCCGGGTGGTGGATGCTTGCGGCAGCGGCGCTCTCGGGGCTTGGGTTTTATCCCCACCGATGGTACGAACTCTTGGACGGTGTCAACCGCCACGCGGCCCGCGACTAATCCGCCACACCCCGCACCATCCCCATAGTGTATTCGGGCGAGGCATAGCCAAACCACCGCAACAATCTTTTCCCAGACCATATCACCTGCGGGACAAGGTGCTCGGCACGGTACTTGAGCGCGAACTTCGCCGGGGCCGCGATCATCTCATCCGCCGCCGGGACCATGAAGAACGACGGAACTTGATAGCGCCCCCAAGCCGCCGCCCGGATCACCACCGGCAACACCTCGAACAGCACCTTGGATATCTCGGTGCCGCGCAGGTCCGGCGTGATCGCGAAGCCGCCGGTAAAGCACGCGCCTGACGTGATCGTCTCGCCAATCTCCAGCGATTCATTGCACAGGGTTTGGGTCTCGCCAGGAAAGATGCCGTGGCAAGCAAGATGAAAGGCCAGCGTGCCGTCTAGGACCATGGGGATGCCCGCCACCGTCGCGATCGGCTTACCGTCTCTCGATACCACGGCGGACATGACGGTTTCGCTCACGCCCGGCTGATAGCCCTTGAACGGCTCGACGCGGAAAGATCGTTGCGCGGCGCAGAACGGTTCGGAATCGTTTACGCGGAAGTCGATGTTCAGCCCGTGGTCATTCAGCCGCGCCTCCGACAGCGCGAAGAAGTCGGCCAATGTTTGAGATTCGGGCGCAATGATATCGCCCACGCTTTGAGCCAGCATGGCCAGACCTTTCGATGATTTTTGGGTTATTTAGTGGCGTCGAAGTGACCGCCGCCCCCTACTCGCACCGCCGCCCACATAATCCAGGCAAGCCATAGCGGCACACCGTCACGGATCATGGCGTCGCGGAAATACCAATCACAGAGCCCGCGTGAAAAGATCCGGTCGGTATAGAGGCTGTCGTGAAGGATCGCCGCTAGCCGATGCTTGCCCGTGGCAGGAGATGCGACCACCCGAAAGAACCTCGGGATCGACGCAAAGTCTGTTTCAAAACCCGCCGGGATCTTGATCGCGCCGTATCCGGTTTCGTACTCCAGGTCGTTGACCAACCGCCACGTCTTGCCATCGGGCATCACGCCAAGCGTCGGCGTTGAGGTGAATCCGATCATCATTTGCCGCCCGGGCAATAGCGATACACCGTTTCGCCGCCGGTCAGCTTGTCGCGGACCTTATCGCGGCCTTCCTCGGTCGCGTTGGCGCAATAGGTGGATTTAGCGGCGGCGTATATCTCCATCGCGACGGGGACGCCGGCAACAATGGCGGCGGGGGTGCAGCCGGACAGGACGAGCGCCAGCCCGCCCGCGATAAGCAGGGTCTTCATGGTGGTTCTCCATTGAAAAAGCCGCCCCTGGATGGAGCGGCTGGGTTTGATGTTCACGAAACGGAAGTTTTAAACGTCAACGCAACTTGATGCGCATCGGTGCACATGAAAAAGCCGCCTCGGCGGGCGGCGGTGGTGTTAAGATCGGGGCAACAACTGTTAAGTGCGAAAAACGCACACTTTCGACACGATGAGTGCTGTTTTGCATTGACTAGATTTTAGCGAATCGAGTCTTGGTGTGATGATTCGTGGCAATGATGATAGGATGCCAAGCCATGCTGACCGTTTTAGAAAAGATCGACCCGAAAGAATTGGAAGAAGAGATCAAGGCGGTAGCACAAGAGAATTTTGAGCACGAAACGGGGAATCACGGGATCACTTTGGAGCGGGCAATTAAGGTTTTTTCATCGCTAGCCGACGATCCAACGCATCGCGGGATCGTGGCCCAGGCGGTCAGCGTCGTTCACGTCCTCGTAGCCGGCGAGACGACCATAGACTGATTGGCGCAGCAGACCGACGATCCCGTGCCAGCCGTTCTTGCCTGTCCGACTGTCGGCAAGCATCGATCCGGCAAGCGCGGTCAGGTCAAGGGCATCATCAAGTTCGCGGTAAGCAAGCAATCCAGCGTCGGAGGTGATCCGCGAGCCGTGGAACTCGAGCTTAAGCCGGCGATCGAAATCGAGGCGCAAAGGTGGCAAATTGGCTTCACCCTCTGGGTTCCGCATTGGACCCGCCCTCCGACTAACTCAACATACTGATATTTATACCACAATCGCGCATTGTTGGCGTCAAATGAACGGTTCACCTGGGAAAAGCGGGTTAAGATCGATGCTGACCTGGATCGCACCCCCCAGATAGTCCGCCTTAGTCAGAGAAAAACGGGCCGCTGCGAAAAATCGCCCTGCACTCAATGCCCTCTCGGTCCGCCGCTCGGACCAAGCATGT
>Ga0075463_10000625_pt1 | contig 11455 bp, 14 predicted proteins | sample DEB08_DNA_14_FD_77579 | JGI IMG/M metagenome (GOLD analysis project Ga0075463, IMG submission 77579) | Aqueous microbial communities from the Delaware River and Bay under freshwater to marine salinity gradient to study organic matter... | ecosystem: Environmental > Aquatic > Marine > Coastal ...
AGATAGGCATTCTCCAAGCTTATTACAAACTCATTATAGCAATGATACATCTGATTCAATAAAATATGGATGGGGTGATTCTGCTCCACTAGAAAAAGAGATTGCATCCCAAGAAGATCTTGATACTCTAATTAATACTCCATTTTCATTCAATCAATCCATTTGCATTGTCGAACCTGCTGATCATGTTGGACTCAACACGATTGGCGAACCCGTGAGAGCCTCTATCAATGTTGCATGGCTTGCTCAGAGAATTGCCGATTGTGACTCAATCGTTTTCCCTTTGTGGAAATCAGGTCTAATGGATAAAAAAAAACTTGCTCATGTTCTTACTTCTTCTCTAGCTGTTGTATTTGAAGGCGGACATCCAACAGTACGCGACAGCAAATCATTTAAAAATACCAATTGCTCACATAGCGATCTCCTCTATTTAAGTGAAGAACTTATTTTATCCAGGCGACTTAGAAGTGCTCCCTCTATATTCATATGCCTTGGGCATCAGCTTGCCGCTCAAGCACACATACGGTTAATCAAAAAAGCAACTTATGAAATTATGGAAAAGATTGATGAAATCCTAATCAATCAACCTAATTCTAGAAATGCTTTAAAGCAAGTCTGCAATAGAATTCAGACCCTAGGCGCAAAACTTAGAATAGTAAAAGACGACAAAATCGTCGCGGAGGGCTGGGATCATCCAGAATTTGCCGTAGGGATTAATGAGGTTCCGGAGGCGGGTCACTGTGAAATCGTTCACTATGAAAAATCCAATCCCCATCCCGACCTTGAACTAGCCGAATTACTGACCGCTCAAGCAATAACAGCAGAAGAATATGATGGCGTAATTGAAGAATCAATCTCTCACGAAAAGGACCTAAACATTGTTATGTTCCATACCGATGAAGTCAACGAAGAAGCTATATTATTTGCTAATTGGGCCTATCGCAATCTCTATCAAACGCTTCTGCCAGCTAGGAACCAGCTTGTAATATCTGAACTATCTTGGCTGTTCAACCTTCCAAGCAGTATTGAGATACTGTGTTCAACAACTGCTGAAGGGAGGCTATGCACAGAAGTTGCCGCTACATGCATCAACTACAGAGACTACGACACTCGGCAGACACGCAGATCGTTTACTTGTCAATTCCATCCAGAATTAAGAGATGATCTGAGAGAATTCAAAGAAAGCGGCATCCCTTCATTCGATCATTTAAAAAAAGACGATGGAATTAGATTGCTTATCCGAATACTACATGACAGTCTGATGGAGTAATAAATCAAGCGCTGAGTGATGCTCAATGCTCAATGTTCAATGTTCAATGTTCATGCAATCAAGCAGGTTTGCAAAAAATTATTATTTTCAATCGCCTTAAAGTCTGAATATTCATCAAGCCCTTGAGTCAACGCGCAAAAGAAAAAACATCGATGCTCGTCACACAAGAAATCAGTACTGCCAGCTTTATGAGTATGGAACAGCAACACCTCTGAATCACGAAAAGCATTGGCATCTTAGATGGCTTAATCAACTTCCTATGCCCTTCAACCATTTAAGATTGCAAATTCAATATTTCTGGACTTACAGATACTTAGCTTAAAAATCTTGGTCAAATTCTGCAATTGGTATCGAGATCAACTCTTGTTTTGATACGGGTGATCTGCAGATCTACAAAATGAATGATTTGCATCAAAACTGATCGAGAAAGCGCAGATCACTGGTGTACAGGCGGCGGATGTCGTCAATGCCATGACGCACCATGCAGAACCGTTCCACGCCCAAACCGGCCGCAAAACCGCTCCATCGATCGGGGTCCAGGCCTAACCCCTCCAGCACCGCCGGATCCACCATTCCGCACCCCATCACTTCCAACCAACGCCCTCGCCATTGGACGTCCACCTCCGCAGAGGGTTCTGTGAACGGGAAGTAACTGGCGCGAAAGCGCACCGGTAGGTCGCCAAAGAACGCCTTGAGGAACTGCATCACCGTTCCGCGCAGGTGGCTGAAATCCAAGCCCTCATCAATCGCCAGCACCTCCACCTGATGAAACACAGGCGAATGGGTGGCATCCACCGCATCCCGCCGATACACCCGGCCTGGAGCCACAATCCGCACCGGTGGTGGATTGATTTCCAGGTGTCGGATCTGCACCGGCGAGGTGTGGGTGCGCAACAACAAGTTGTCTTGCAGATAAAACGTGTCCTGCATGTCTCGAGCAGGGTGCTCAGGAGGAATATTCAAGGCCGTGAAGTTGTGGTGATCCGTCTCCACCTCAGGACCTTCCTCCACCTGATACCCAAGGCCACAGAACAGATCAACAATCTCCTCCGTGGTGGTGATCAACGGATGCCGGTGCCCCATCGGCACGCCCAGCGGAGCCGCTGTGACATCCAGGGTTTCCGCTGCCATTCTTGTGGCCATCGCAGCACTGTTCACCGCCTCAAGGCGCTCAGACAGCAGCTGCTGCACCAACGTTTTCAGCACATTGGCGCGCTGGCCCACCAACGGCCGTTCATCTCCCGGCAGCTTGCCCATCGCCCCGAGCACGGCTGACAGCCGCCCCTTCTTGCCCAACAGGCCCACCCGAAGCTGCTCGAGGGCAGCGGCATCGGCGGCCGCCTGGATTTCAACCGCCGCCTCCGCCTCGAGGGCATCGAGCTGATCAGTGAGCTGCTGCAGGGAGATCGTGGCGCTCAAGGCATTGGTTTCGCGGCCATGACTGTAGGCAGCCATCACGACTAGGTTCCAACCAACGCTTACCAACCCTTCGGATGGCTCCCCTGCGGATACTGATCAGCAACGACGACGGCGTATTTGCCGACGGCATCCGCAGCCTGGCGGCAGCGGCAGCCGCCGCTGGCCATCAGGTCACAGTGGTTTGCCCCGACCAGGAGCGCTCCGCCACGGGCCATGGATTAACCCTTCAGACCCCCATCCGTGCCGAACGCGCCGATGAACTGTTTGAGCCTGGAATCCAAGCCTGGGCCTGCAGCGGCACCCCAGCCGATTGCATGAAATTGGCCCTGTTTGAGCTGCTGCCTGAAAAGCCCGATCTGGTGCTTTCGGGGATCAACCACGGCCCCAACCTCGGCACCGATGTGTTTTGCTCTGGAACCGTGGCAGCAGCCATGGAGGGCACGCTGGAGGGCCTGCCGGCGATGGCCGTGAGCAGCGCCTGTTTTCAGTGGAGAGAATTCCAAGCCGCCGCCAACTTGGCCATCGAGGTGGCGGAAGCAGCCTTGGCCGATCGCTGGCCAGAGAATCTCTTGCTCAATCTCAACGTCCCCCCCTGCAAGCCGGAGGCCATGGGGAAACTGAGCTGGACCCGCCTGTCGATCCGACGCTACGACGAACAGTTCAGTCCTCGGGTCGACCCCCGTGGCCGCACCTATTACTGGTTGGCCGGTGAAGCCGTCGAAGATTTCGAGTCGGGCGGTGATGGCCCCCGCGACTGGCCCACGGATGTGGCCCAAATTCAAGCCAATGCCCCATCGCTCACACCGATTCAACCTGAGCTCTTCTGGCGGGGAGGCTTAGCGTCCTTGCCATCTTTAGAACCCATCAATTAGTTGATACTTACGAAAAAACGATTTTTTGACTAGCAGGCGTAACAAATTCCAGCCATCTCAACTCTTTAATTGAGTTGGGATCACTAGTGCATTTTACGAGCTAAAGCCTAATTATCCTTAATACATCACGTACCAATAAACTTTAATCTTCAACAATCAATCCAAAAATATTAATTTTATCAATTAAATATCATTACCCTCTATCACCATGGCCAATGGCCCGCTCCAGACAATAATGACATACATTTGCCTCAGAAAATCTGGAGAAATTGGGGATGAGCAGCAGCTGTGAGCAAGAAAAGTTGTTTTTTCTCTGAATTACTTCTGTGGCTTTTTTGATCACTTTTGCTGTTACGTTTAGCTTCTCTGTGCTTGCTATAAGGATGTGTGTAAAAAGTTTAAGCACACCAGAAATTTGTTCGGATGTAGCCAATTTGGCCAGAACGCTCATGTCGGGTCTTCTGAAAGCCGAACTGCTGCTATTGCCTCTGTTCGACTGGGTCTAGATAAGCTGGAAATGATGCTCAACCCTGGACGAATTTTGGTTATGGCCGTTTCGATCAGATCTAGCAGCCCGCCTTCTGGCATACCCGGTAGATCCCAGCATTTGCAAGGTCGCACCGCGACCATCAATTCCATTTCCTTGGCTTTTATCTCGGAGGTTTAGGCGATGCCCTTGTAACAGGCATCGCCTTACACCACCTCCTCGGCTCGATCACTGAGCGAATAACACTTTTGCAGAAAGTGAGTACTCATCATTAATGCGAGTGGTAGTGGTGGCAGGCTGTTTTCTTACTCGTTTTGAAGCGGTGGGGCTCAATCAAATCGAGGAGCGCCCACCACGTGACTACGCCTCCACCTCACATAGAAACTTGTCACGCAGGATACGCTACGTTGCTAGTGGCCATGGTCAGGAAAATCAGGAATCCCCCGATTTGCCACACATAACCACAGTTCACAATTTACCATCACTTAAACCAGTATTGAAAGGATGAGTTTTCAACAGCCTCCTCAATTACCTATGAGATCTTTTCGATCAAACCGCTTTCCTTGCTAGGAAATATTTATTTTACAAACAGCCGGGCAGAAGCATTCAGGGGATTCTCACAAGCTTCACACAAACGTCTCACAGTCTACCTTATTCAGTGTTAAAATCAAGCCAGGTTCAAAATTTAAGTACATTTACCGAATTAATATCAACATCACCATCAATACAACGAAAAGTAAAAATATGTCAAAATTTTAAAGAAATTTGCCTTCTTGCGAAAAATTACGATTGTGACATTGAACCTTCAACCCTTCGCTATCTCAAAGATGACTTAGGAGCTCCTTATTGGCCTTGGACAAAAACACGAAAGATATTATTCTTAGAGCTAACAAAAGCCAACATTTGATTATTTATATTTACGGAATCCTTTAACTCCTGCTTTGGTCTTATCAACGTTTTTAAAATTTCGTTGAAGATTGCGTTCATACGATATCTAACAGCAAATAGATAAGCCTGCACAGGCCATAGATTTAAATTATTTAGAGAGATGATTTTACAAATAATAAGAATTTTAAACGCACAACAACTTACAATTAAGGCCTAATGGAACATGCTAGGTCTGCCGCCTCAAGGTTTTGGCAGTATTCCAACTTAGCTTAAAAAGGCTATTACTAGTAGCTTAAAAATACTGCTAGCTTCTAAAAAAATTGATTGGTCGATTCTTATTATTGGCTGATGCTCCAGTATATACTAAATCTATCCAACAAATATACCAATTCTTCAGTGATTCATTAGCGGGCAGCCACAAATTTACTTACTAAGACGCGAGAAACATTACTCCAAACACAAGCGCGGCGAATTAGGAGGTACCAACTGCAGGGCTAATCAGCAAAATCGATATACTCTCCCCAAAAAGAATCTATTCATTGTCAACAAGAAATCACTATTATTGCACAATTTACAAGCCCAAATTGATTGAGTTACAACAAAAATGCCGTCATTGATGAATTCAAATCGTACCATCATGATGTTGCCAACTTTTTATCAAATGACGCCAGGGATCTCTATTATTATACCTAAAAACTGCAAGCTGATAGTTTTGATTTCAGAGACAATCCCTTAAGGATTATTAAGACGTACGATAAATCCTCTGCAGCATCCACAGCGAAAAAATCAAGCCGATCACGTGGGCAAATAACACCTGCGTGTTGCTCAGCACCGAAAGCATTTCCAGGGAGGTGATCGCCATGTTTTCACTCGCCCCTCTGGCACCAATGGCAATGCCTGGCGTCTGCTGCGACGCCTGCACAAACAAGGCCCCGGCGAGGGATTGATACCCCACAGCCGCGAGCACCAAGCCCAACAGATCCGCCAACAAACTGCGCTTGATCGTGCGGCTCGCCTCCCCCCGGCTTGGTCGCGCACCACTATCAAGAGCGCGACCGAGCCGCACCACCAACCAGCCCTGCCAAAGGCTGAACAGCAACACCAAAAACGACAGCGTGGTCAGCGACAGCCCCGGACCCAATCCCAAGGCTTTATCGGCGTTTCTGCTCAAACTTCCGCCGATGTTGTTGAACGTCAACACTCCCAAAATCACAATCCCAAGCCCGGTTTGGGTCCAAAAGCGGATCCAGGCGGAACGGCGCAAGCCAAGGGCAAGCAGTTGGAGATCGAGCCGATCGGCCATGCGATGTAGGAGGTCTGTCGTCCAAACTTGCCATTAACCACAGATCCGTGCACAACGCCGTTGATTCCTCTCTGCTCCCCACAGCAGGCCAAAACCCCCACCACCCTGGCGTTGGGGAGCTTCGATGGCCTGCATGCGGGCCATCGGCGGGTGATCGCGTCTGTGACCGAAACGGATCACCTTGAGGCCATTCCCACGGTGGTGAGCTTCTGGCCCCATCCACGCGAAGTGCTGCATGGTGAACCCCGCCTGCGCCTCGATCTCCCCGAGGAAAAGCTCGAGCTCCTCGAGCCCCTCGGCATCCAGCAGCTGGTCTTGGTGCCCTTCAATCGCCAACTGGCCCAGCTCAGCGCCGCCGAGTTTGTCGAGCAGGTGCTGCTCGGTTGCCTCAAGGCGCGCCAAATTGCCGTGGGAGCCAACTTCCGATTCGGTCGGGGCCGGGAAGGCGACACCAACACCTTGCGGGCCCTAGCGGAAGCCGCTGGGGTGCAGGTGTCGGTGTTGCCGATTTTGGAGGATGCCGGCGGACGGATGAGCAGCAGCCGCATTCGCGCAGCGCTCTCGAATGGCGACCTCCAAAGCGCCAGCGAACTGCTCGGCCGTCCCTACCGCTTCCGGGGAACGGTGGTGCGCGGTCGCGGCTTGGGTCGCGATTTGGGCTGGCCCACCGCCAATCTGCAAGTGGATGGGCGCAAATTTCTGCCAGGTCTTGGCGTCTATGCCGCCCGCGCCTGGACACAGCGTGATGGCGAAGGAAAGGGCGAAGGAAAAAGCGAAGCCTTGCCGGCCGTCATGAATCTCGGCCCCCAGCCCACGGTGGACCCCAACTCGCCTTCCGCCGTTGAGGTGCACCTGCTCGATAGGCGCATCGAACTGATGGGCCAGGAGCTGGTCGTGGAGCCGGTGGAACGGCTGCGCGGACAGCAACGCTTTTCAGGCCTCGAGGAGCTCAGTGCACAAATCGGTCAGGACGCCGAAGCAGCCCGTCAACGGCTTCAGGCTCCGGCGGGGTAAGCATTCGAGAGTCCCCAGACGATGAACACACCAATGCCGCCCAGGAGGATGATTCCCCAAACCAACACGTGCATGGTGCTCTCGGATCCGCTGTTGTCCATGGCCGCCAGGGAGCATGCGATCCTTCACAGACTGCCATGGAGCCGATGGTTGTCGAAGCAGACGCCAACCTGCGAGTGGCGCGGCTGATCGATGCCAACCTCGATCGCGCACGGGAAGGGCTGCGTGTCATTGAAGACTGGTGCCGCTTTGGACTCGATCGGGACGATCTCGTCGTGCCGCTCAAAGACTGGAGGCAGCGCCTCGGGCAACAGCATCACGATCGTTACCGCCGGGCCCGCTCCAGCGCCACAGACGTTGCCGCCGGCCTAGGCCATCCCGCTCAAGCGAGTCGTTGCTCTGCCCCAGCGATTGTCAAAGCCAATGCCAGCCGGGTGCAGGAAGCCCTGCGCGTGTTGGAGGAATTTGCTCGCAATCTCGATCCAGACCTGGCCAGCACCGCCGCCGAGATCCGCTACGGGCTCTACGACCTCGAGGTACGCATTCTCGAAGCCTGCGGACGTCAACACAGGCAGGAACGCCTCGAGGCCGCCAAGCTTTGCCTGATTACGGATCCCGATCGAGACAACGATCTTGAGCGGTTGCTGCAGGGAGTTGAAGCCGCTCTACTAGCCGGCGTCAGCCTGGTTCAGTACCGCCGCAAACAGGGCCATGACCAACAACGCCTGCGGGAAGCGCAAGCCCTCAAAGCCCTTTGCAGGCGCTTTGATGCCCTGTTCATCATCAATGACCGCATCGATCTGGCGCTGTTGGTGGATGCCGATGGCGTCCATCTCGGCCAGGACGACCTCCCCCTCTCAGAAGCGAGACAGCTGCTCGGCCCAGAGCGCTTGCTGGGACGCAGCACCCACCGCCTCGAGCACCTGCTCGCGGCACAGCAAGAGGGCGCCGATTATCTCGGCGTTGGCCCCGTGTTCGCCACCCAGACCAAACGCGATCGCAGCCCAGCCGGCCTGAGCTGGGTGACGGAAGCCAGTCGTCACGCGACCGTGCCCTGGTTTGCCATCGGTGGCATCGATGCTGAAACGATCGGCTCGGTTCGCGCTGCTGGCGCTGAGCGCGTCGCGGTTGTGAGCGCGATCATGGGATCCAATGATCCGGAAGCAGCCAGCCGGACCCTGCTCCAAACCCTCACGTAACCCCCCCTGCTTTGGTGCCATGCAATTCACGGTGAACGGCGAACGGCACAGCCTGGATCCATCCGCCGCAAGGCTGGATCAAGTGATCCAGCAGCTGGGCCATCACCCACGGCTCGTTGTTGTGGAATACAACGGCTTGATCCTGACGCCGGAACGCTGGGAAGCTCAGCAGGTCCAAGACGGTGACAACCTCGAGATCGTCACCATCGTGGGCGGTGGTTCCTAGAATTTCCAGAGTGTGATATGCCGTCTTGGCCTCCTCCAAACTCCGCCCCCAGGTTGGTCAAATCAGACGCTGGCTTTCGGGATTGCTGGTGCCAGTCCTGGTTGTTGGCCTATTGGTCCTTCATCCCCAACCCAGCGAGGCCGCCCGCGGTGGTCGGATCGGGGGTGGCAGCTTCCGCGCCCCGTCCATGCCCAGAAGCGGTGGGTATAGCCGCAGCTACGGAGGCGGTGGATATGGCCGCGGCTATGGGGGTGGGATGGGCTTTCCGTTCATCATCCCGATCTTTGGATTTGGCGGAGGCGGCCTGTTTGGCTTCTTAGTGCTGGCGGCGATCGTGGGTGTGTTGGTGAATGCCGTGCGCAACAGCGGTGGTGGTGGCGGCCCTGCGATCGGTGGGGGTTATCGAGCTCCCCGGGAGCTGTCCACCGGACCCGTTTCGATGCTGCAAATGCAGATCGGACTGCTGGCCAGTGCCAAAGCTCTGCAAACCGACCTGCGTCAGCTCGCCGCATCCGCGGACACCAGCACCTCCTCTGGGCTGCAACGGGTGCTGCAGGAAACAACCCTCGCTCTCCTGCGCCAGCCCGAGCTCTGGGTGTACGCCAACGTGGAATCAGGCAGCGTTCCCTTCAATGCTTCAGAGTCGACATTCAACCGTTTGTCGATGACCGAACGCAGCAAGTTGCGCGCTGAAATCACCACCAATGTGGGCGGGGTGCGCAATGGCAATGCCGCGGAATTGAGCAGCAGCGGTGATGCCGATGCCACCAACGAATTCATCGTGGTGACGGTGCTCGTAGCAAGCCGCCAAAGCGTGAAGCTCAAGCAAGCCAATAGCGGTGAAGATCTGCGCGAAACGCTGCGCATCCTTGGCTCCACATCCTCCTCAGACCTGATGGCTCTTGAGGTGATTTGGCAACCGGATGGAAGCGGCGACGTACTCAGCGCCGATGAGCTGGTGATGGCCTATCCAAACCTTCAGCACCTCTGAGGTCTGATTTAAGAAAATCTTCCGCCCATTTCGCGACATCAAACAAGCGGTCAGGGTTTCAACTCAATAGGTTTAAATCACTATTCACCTGTTGAGCCTTGACCTCCACTGCACCACGCTTAGATCCCAGGGCCATGCAGTGGCAGTCCAACGGTGAGCTCGATCAAGGTGACCTGATCGAATTGGTTTGCCATCTCCGCAATGTGGAATGCGACCAGCACAGTGATGAGCTTTCACGCTTAGGGCATAAACACAAGCAACAGCCCTAAACCGTTGTTCCCGCGCAGAAGTAGTTGATCTGGATCAGACCCGTCGTTGCAAAATTCGCAACGCCGCCATGGCAGCTCCGTAACCGTTATCGATATTGACCACCGCAAGACCTGGAGCACAGCTCGCAAGCATTCCATCGAGAGCGGCCCGGCCCCCCGCACTCACGCCATAGCCCACCGACACGGGAACGCCGATCACCGGTTGGGGCAACAGGCCCGCAAGCACGGTGGGCAAGGCTCCTTCCATACCAGCGCAAGCAATCAAAACCGACGACTGCTGAAGTTTCGGGAGTTGATCCAAGAGCCGATGCAAGCCAGCAACTCCCACATCCATCAACAGCTCTGACTGAATGCCATGCCACTTCAAGGCCAGTTGCGCTTCTGCAGCGACCGGGAGATCGCTGGTGCCGCCACTGAGCACCGTCACTGTCCCAAGCTCCGGTCGCAACGACGGAGGCGTCCCCGACGTTAAACATCGGGCCCGGGCCTCAAAACGGACAAGCGTTGTGTTGCAGCGCTTGAGAACCGCCTCGGCCTTGGCCTCATCCACTCGCGTCACCAGTGCTGGCTGATCCCTGGCCGCAAAGGCTTCAAGAATGGCCACGATCTGGTCCACCGTTTTGTGCAGACCCCAGATCGCTTCGCTGATACCAAGCCGATCGCTCCGTTGCCAGTCGAGACGGACGTCAGCGCTACTCATGGGGGCAACAGCTCTCCCTCAAAGACCAGAGGGAAGGGATTATCCATCGCCTGAGGCAGCGCCATGGCGTCGCGCGCGAGCTGCTCAAAACGAGCCTGAACCTCTTCCACCTGACCGCTGGGGATGGCCTTCCAAGCCTGCCGACTCGACCAGCGAATCAAAAGGGTGCCCTCTTCCGTTTCAGGGTCCCAAAGCAGATCACGACCGAGAAATCCCGTCTGTTGCGCCAACCAAGGCTCCCAGCTGCCACGCTCGGCTTCCAGCCACGCCTCGCGCCCATGGGAGGGAACAGAAATGCGCAGGTGCTCAATCACCGCAACGTCGTAACCACCCTCTGGATCCGCAAACGCAGCAAACCGCACATTCGCCGTTTGACCCACAAGCACCAAAACAACGCATATCAGGTTGCTGACCCTAATCATGAACGGCTGGAATCGCTGCATAAGGCTTGGCATCAAAACGACTGCAAAAGGGCCACGGCCTGACATGAGATTCCCTCTTCCCGGCCTTCAGGGCCCAACTGTTCGTTTGTCGTGGCTTTCACACCCACCTGGTCTGGAGCAATCCCAATCCTGAGGGCAATCGCCGATCGCATCGCCTCAATATGGGGCTTGAGCTTGGGCCGCTCAGCGATCAACACCGCGTCCACGTTGACCACACCCCAGCCGCGTGACTTCACCAAAGCCACAACCTGCTCCAAGAGCACGAGGCTGTCGGCTCCTTTCCATTGGGGATCACTGGGGGGGAAATATTTGCCGATGTCACCCAAAGACAACGCCCCCAACAGGGCGTCCATGATCGCGTGCACCAACACATC
>Ga0075463_10000628_pt1 | contig 11422 bp, 9 predicted proteins | sample DEB08_DNA_14_FD_77579 | JGI IMG/M metagenome (GOLD analysis project Ga0075463, IMG submission 77579) | Aqueous microbial communities from the Delaware River and Bay under freshwater to marine salinity gradient to study organic matter... | ecosystem: Environmental > Aquatic > Marine > Coastal ...
TTCTAACCAAGTAAACGCAATTAGATTTATGACAGCTACAAGAACTTTAATTATTGGTACTGCTGGTGGTGAGTTTGCAGTTAGTGGGGGTGGAACTGATATTGCAATTACACCTACAAACATATTAATTAAAAAACAATCTAACAATGGTGCAGCAAACGTAGATGCTTTAGCAGTAGGTAACGCAACATTATTTTTACAAAGAGCAAGAAGAAAGTTAAGAGAACTAGCTTATAATTTTGATGTTGATGGTTATGTTGCTCCAGACTTGACTATTCTTGCAGAACATATTTCTGAAGGTGGATTTAAACAATTGTCATATCAACAAGAACCTAATCAAGTTATATGGTGCGCAAGAAATGATGGTCAGTTAGTTGGATTAACTTATCAAAGAGAACAACAAGTAGTTGCTTGGCATAGACATATTTTTGGTGGAGCATTTGGAAGTGGTATAGCAGTTTGTGATAGTGTTGCCACAATTCCTACAGATGATTCAGAATATCAAACATGGGTAATTGTAAAAAGAACAATCAATGGTGCTACAAAAAGATATGTAGAATATATTCATCAATATGATTTTGATGAAACAGATGATACATCATTTAATTTTTTAGACTCACAATTATCTTACGATGGATCTGCAGTTACAAATATTTCTGGTCTTGCTCATCTTGAAGGTCAAACAGTTTCTGTGTTGGCAGATGGTGCAACGCATCCAGATAAGGTTGTCAGTTCTGGATCAATAACTTTAGAAAGAGCTGCAAGTAAAGTTAAAGTTGGATTAAGTTATACATCTTTATTACAAACAATGAGAATAGATGCAGGCTCACAGAATGGTACATCACAATCTAAAACAAAAAGAATATATGAAATTACTGCTAGACTTTATGAAAGTATTGGTGTGGAGATTGGTCCAGATCTAGCTAACATGGAACGAATACCTTTTAGATCTTCAGCTAACGCAATGGATAGTGGTATCAATGTATTTACAGGTGATAAAGAAATAGAATTTAGAGGAAACTATGAAACAGATGGTTTTATATTTGTAAGACAAACACAACCTTTACCTTTGACGATACTGTCATTATATCCTAAACTTCAAACAAACGATGGATAGAATAATCAATATTGTAAAGTATAAAGGTGAACATGGTCAATACATTATGAAGCAACAAATGAATCATATGTTAATGGATAAAGATATGGAGTTTAATGGTAACGCAATGAATTTAGAACAAGAAAATTTAGCATTTACTGGTATGATTGATGGTAAACCTATCTTTGCTGCAGGCATGAAAGTTATTTGGGATGGTGTTGCAGAAGGTTGGGTACTAGCAACTAAAGATGCTTTAGATCATCCTATAGTTGTTGCGAAAGCAATAAAGAAAGATTTTGCACGGATTGCTAAAGAAAATAATATCAATCGAGTTCAAACTGCTGTAAGAGCAAACTATACAACTGGTTTAAAATTTGCTAAATGGTTAGGATTAGAGGAAGAAGGTTTGATGAGAAAATTTGGTTTTGATGGTTCAGATCAATATATGTATGCGAGGTTATTCTAATGGGATGGCAAGCAGCAGTAGTTGGCGCAATAGGTGCAGCAACAGTTCAACAACAAGGCAAGATTGGAAAATTTAATCAAGCAGTTAATGAACGTAATGCTAAAGTAGCAGAAGCAGAAGCAGTACAAATAGAAAAAAAAACTGAATTTGATATTGCTAGATTCAATAATTCATACGAAAAATTAAAAGGTCAAGTAGAAGTAAATCTTGCTAAATCTGGTGTAGTTTCTGGAACAGGCACAGCATATAGAATTGCTGCAGCAAATGCTAGAGAGAAATATATGCAAGAAAATATCATGAGATATAATTCTAGAGTTGCTCAATCTAAAAAACTTGAAGAAGCAAACTTTGCTAGAATATCTGGTCAAATGGCTAGAGAGCAAGCTAGACTTGCACAAATACAAACAATAGGATCTACAGGAACAAGTTTACTTAACATGAGTAATTTTGGAACATCAACAAACACAACAGGAAGTCCAGGAACTAGAGGAACTGGTATGTCTGGTTATGGTGGGGGAGCTGATATATACTAATGCCAAAAATACCTACATTTACAACTGAAGCAACAATAACAGGTGAAGTTGGATCTGTTAAATCTAATATTCAAATGAGTCTTGATCAAACAATTGGATCTGCTTTAGCACCCGTAACAAAAGAAATTGTACAACACGCAGTTAAGAAAAAAGATTTTGAAAATAAAACAGAAGCATTAAGATTAGAAAATGATTTTATCAGAGATATGCAAGATGTTTATACTGAAGCAGGAAATTTAGAAAACGATGATCAAGCGCAAGCTATTGTTAAAAACAAATCAAATATGTTGATACAAAAATACAATGGTTTAGCAAGTAACAATAACTCTAGAACTTTATTTAACCAGTATGCTTTATCTGAAGTGCAGAAAGGAATTTTTAGAACTAGTACGGCAGTTGAAAAAAATACTTTAATTGCATTAGATACTTTAGTTTCTGAAAAAAAATCTAAATTAATGATTACAGCTTTGGATATGAAGGATGGATTTGACTATGAAGTTTTAGGTAGAGATTTAGAAGATTTATATACAATAAATTATAAAGGAAAAGTGTCTGATGCTGTATTAGGTAGAATGATTGCAGGAATACCTAATGAAATAAAATTTTTAGAAGCAGATAAAATGATTTCTGAATATCCTAGAGAAGCATTATCAATGTTGATGAATGAAAAAGACTTTGTAGGATTAAATTATAATTCAAGAAAACAATTAATTGAAAAAGCTAAAATAACCATAGCACCTATGATTAAACTTGAGTATGAAGATCATCTTGCTAAAATTGCTAAAGGTAAAGATAGTTCTTTTGACATGAATACTGCTTCATTAGTTTTACCTGTTAATAAAGTAAACGAAATGATTGCAGAGGAAACATTTGCAAAAGATCGTACTGCTAACAATAAAGTTATTCTAAATACTTCTTTATCTTTAACAGACGAAGTTGCTAAAGGCTTTATAAAAGAATTTTATGATTTACATGGAGAAGTAAAAGGTGCAGCTAATGAAGCATATATTAAAAAAATAGTTAAAGAAAAAAAAGAATCTCTTAGTAAAGATCCTGTTGGTACCATAAAAGAATTTGATTCAGATATAGAGCTTGCTTATCAAGAACTAGAAGCAGAGACAGATCCTTCTTTAATAAAAAGTAAAAAAACTGCTTTAATAGAAATGGTTGTTCAAAAACAAAGAAATTTAGAAATACCGGAAAGCTCTATTAGAGTTGCAAGTAATAATGAAATAGAAAAAATTAAATCAACACTAACAGACCCAGAAACTTCAGCAGAAGATAAACTTAAATTTATGATGTTTACTAACGATATGTATGGCAATGAAAATATGGGTAAAGTTTTAAATCAATTAACAGATTTAAAGCTACCAACAGATTATATTACTGCTCTAAGCACAAACAGTATAGAATTAAAAAAAGATATTTTATCTGCAAGCACACAAGATTTAACTGAATTAGAAAAATTAGTAAAAGCAAGAATACCAGAAGGTGAAAAATTTAATTCTATTAAAAATAAAATTGTAAAAGAAATGGAAAGTTTTGAAAATGTTTTAGAAGTTCAAATAGAAGGGTCAGTTGACAAAACTGAACTTATTCAAGACATGGAAGATACCATTTATAAATCGGCATTATATAAAATAAAGTATAAACAAATGAGTATAGGTCAAGCAGTAGAGTCTGCATCTAAACAGTTTTTAAATGATTACAAAGTATCAGCTTCTGAAACTTTTATGATTCCTACAGATGTTAATGGAAAAAAAACAAATCAAATATTACTTGAACAAAAAGCAGAAGCAATTCTTCTAAATATAGAATCTGGTGGAGATTACTTAGATAAATTTCATGGAGAAGATGGTTATATGCATTATGCAAAATTTGCAGGAGTAGAAAATTTAACCGAAGAACAAGTTAAAGATAGAATGAAAGCTAATATTAAAAATAATTCTAAATGGTTAATGAATAGAGATATGACAGGTATTATTTTATATTCAGATTATAACAATACAATAGCTCCTATTGTTAATGCAAATGGTGATAAGATAGAATTTTTCTTTACAGATGTTGAAAACAACAAAGGTATTATGAGTACAGAATTAAAATACCCAGTAACAAATGAAGATATAATTTTAGTAGACGAAAGTGATGGTTTAGATTACTTGGATATTCCTATGGATGAAAACCAAAACATACAACCTATGAACAACAAACTAGAAACTAATATTGATATTGTTAGTAGTTCTGATGATAAATAATGATAAATTTTGGATTAGGTAGTTTTGAAACATCTGAACAAGAAATAGGTTCTTTATATAATCAAACTAAAAGTGGTTTCTGGGATACTGCAGGTGCAACATTTATGAATGCTTGGAACTACAACCCAACATCTTCTATATTTAGATCTGTAGAACAAACTCAAGCATATCAATCAAGTAGTGAATATTTAGACAGAGATTTTTTAAACAAAGAGTATGGAGATCTTGGTTTAGTTTTTGAAAAAGATACTAGAGCAGGTTTAGTTGACTACCTGGTAGAAAGAAAAAAATTAGAAAATGAAAGATCAGAAGTTATCGCTAGGGGTCCAAAAGGGAAACTTGCTAAAAGTTTTTTCTTTTTAGAATCTTTAGCTACAAGTTTTTTAGATCCAATAAATGTTGCAGCATCTTTTGTTCCAATTGTTCGTGAAACAAGATTTGCAAACATGGTAGCAAAATCTGGTAAAAATGTTGCTAGAATGAAAAAAGGTTTTGTAGAAGGTTTTGTTGGTAATACTGCAGTTGAACCTCTTGTTTATGGTGTAGCAAAATCAGAGCAAGCAAACTATGATGCGTGGGATTCTTTTGCTAATATAGCTGTAGGTGGATTTATAGGTTCGGCAGCTCATGTTGGGTTTGGTAGAATAGGAGATTTTATTGCAGAAAAAAGAGGTAAACCAAATATTTACCAAAAACTTGCTGCTATCTCTCCAGAAAATCAACAAGCATTATTAAGATATTCTGTTGGTAAAGTTTTAAAAGGAGAAAAGGTAGATACTGGAAATCTTGTAGTTGAAAAAACTAAAATAGGTGATCCAAGATTAAATAAATTAGAAGATCAAATTGTAGAATATAAAGGTTTGTATAAAAATTCTTTAGACAATAATGACAGAAAATCTGCAAAAGTTTACTTGCAAAACTTACGAAACCTACAAAAAACAGAAAGAGATTTAATTGAAGCTAAAAGAAAGGCAAACGATGAAGCTAAACTAAAAGAACAAAAAGAAGGTATTAATGCTAATAATAAAAAACCAACTACTGAAGTAGAGTTGACAAAAAAAGAAAAAGTAACTTCTGAAATAGAATCAGAAGCAGAAAATATTAGTTTATCAACTAAAGTTAGACAAAAACAACTAGATATTAAAGATGAAGATCTTACTCCAATATCTGAAAATAAAGCTGAAATAGAAAAAATAGATAACAATATAAAAAACAAAACTAAAATAAGAGAAGCTATAGAAGCAGGAACTTATTGTACAAAGAGGAATAGTTAATGGCAGATATAAAAAAAATATCTAAATGTTTTCAAGAAGTTAAAAGATTAACTGGTGATCTTATATCTGATGAACAAATTAATGAAATTTTAGATGAAGCTAAAATAAAAATTAATGAAAGTAAATTTGAAAAATCACAAATTAAAACAGATGAACTTTTAGCAAAAGAAGTTATAGATAAATTTGAATACGATCAAGCAGTAAAAAAAAGAAATTTAGCCGACAACAATATGAAGGCTATAGATATTTATCAAAAAATAATAGATGCAGTAGATTTATCTGCAGCGTCTGGTGTTAAATTTAGATTAACACCAGAAGAAGGTATTTTATCAATATTAGTTGGTGGTCAAAAATTTTCTAAAATTGCTAGAGATTCTATTGGATCTAGACAAACTGCTTTAGAAGAAATGGAAATTAATAATTTTTTTAGAGGAATAAACGAAATATCACCTACATCCTGGGATGCGTTAACTTCTGGTAAAATGGATTTAGAAATTATGGATGAAATGAAAGGTTTGATTTCTGGTAATGCAGAAGCTAAACAAATTGCAAAAGTATTAATGAGAATACAATCTGATTTAAGGGGTCAGTTAAATGATCTTGGTGCTAACATAGGTGAGATAGATGATTGGATTACAAGAATGTCTCATAATGTAGAAAAAATGGCTAGAGCTGCAAATGGTTCTAAAATTATTGGTGATCATAGAGTGGCTTGGAGAGAATATATCAAACCTAGATTAGATTTAAAAAGAAGTTTTGTAAATGTAAATGATCCTAAAGAAATAGATAAAATATTAGATAATATTTTTGATAGTTTTATGTCTGGCGATCACATGAAACATGATGGTGCAGGAAGTATTTTTGGTACAAAAAATGTAACTAATAGATTAAATGCATCAAGAGTTTTACATTTTAAAGATTCAAAAAGTAGACAAGAATATAGTGTTAAGTTTGGAGAACCTTCTTTAAAAGAAAATGTTTTAGGCGTTATAACTACTAGCACAAGAAATATTGCATTAATGCAAACACTTGGAACTAATCCTAAAGATACTTTAGAAAAAATTTTAGCTCTGTTAAGAAAAAAATACAAAAGTGAAGATCCTAAACAAGTTAATAAATTAAATTTTAAAAATTTTGAAAATGAATTTAAGGAAATAGATGGAAGTATTAATGGTATTTCAAATGATGTTTTAGCAAAAGTAGGTATGGTTGTCAGATCAACAGGAGCCATGGCAAGATTAGGTATGACACCTATAACTTCCTTTGGAGATTTACCTCAATATATGGGGAGTACAAATTTTCAAGGTAGAGGATTATTAAGTGGTTTATTTGAAGCGCTTACTGGATTGTTTAACGCAAACGATAAAGCTGCAATGGAAGTATTACAGGTAGTAAGCAATTCTTATTCTGCTACTGCTTATAGGGGTAATGTGTATGCTGCAGGTAATGATAGTTGGGGTAAAATGGGTGAACTACAAAATACATTTTTTAAATGGAACTCACTAAATGGTTGGGTATCAAGATTAAAAAGTTCAATGATACTAGGATTATCTAGACATTATGGAATGCAGACTAGCACAAAATTTTCAGATTTAGATTTAAGAGAAAGAAATTTTTTAACTTTATATGGTATTGATGAAGGTAAATGGGATATGCTTCGTTCAATTAAAACTTTAGCAGTTGATAATAAAAGATATTTAACTGCAGAAGGTGTTAATGAAATTGCAGATGAAGCAATAATGAAATATGTTGGTAGAAAGTTATCTCAAAGAGAAATAAGAAACTTTAAAAAAGATTTAGAATTAACTTGGAGAAATGTTTTGGTAGATCAAGGTATGCATGGATCTCCAGAACCAGATGCTGCAACTAGAGCAATTATGAATCAAGGTTTAGAAAAAGGTACTCCAATGGGAGAGACTATTAGATTTGTCATGCAGTTTAAGGGGTTCCCTATTAGTATGTGGAAAAAAATTATTGGTAGAGAGTTATATTCTTATGGAGCAGATGAAGGTAGCTTACCAATGTTAAAAGGTTTAACAAGTCTTGTAATTATGGGTACTATTTTTGGATATATAGCAATGACAACTAAAGATATGATTAGAGGTAGATCGCCTAGAGATCCTAAAAAGAAAGGTGTTATATTACAATCTTTCGCACAAGGTGGTGGTGGTGGTATTTATGGTGATTTCTTAATAAGTGAAATACAAAATGAATATGGTAATGGTATATTTGAAACTGCTCTTGGACCAACTGCAGGAGATATAAAAAAATTCTTTGATATGGTTCAAGCTATGAATGAACCTAAAAAAGCAGGTAAAAAATTTTACGAATTAGTTGAGGGTCATACACCTTTTTTAAATTTGTATTACACTAAAGCAGCATATGATTATTTAATTGGCTACCAAATTAAAGAGTTTTTAGATCCTGGATACTGGGAGAGAATGAAATCAAATCATAGCGAAAAAAGAGGTCAAACATATTACATGAAACCAGGTTCTATAGTGCCAGAATTTAACCAATAAAGAGTAGAAATAATGATTAAAAGAGAATATAAACAAGAATATTTATTTACAAAACCATCAACATTGTTTAAAGGTTTTTAGCATATGACAATATCATCGACTACAGTAAAAAATTCCTACTCTGGAAATGGTACACTTGATACCTTCAACTATACTTTTAAAATTTTTGCAGACGCTGATATTCAAGTAATTATTAGAGATGCTTCGGCTACTGAAACAGTTAAAACTTTAACTACTCACTACACAGTTACAGGTGCAGGAAATGCTAATGGTGGAACTATTGTATTTACATCTGGTAACATTCCAACTGGAACAGAAACTGTAGTTATAAGAAGAGCATCACCACAAACACAAGCAATCGATTATATTGCTAACGATCCATTCCCTGCTGAAAGTCATGAAGAAGGATTAGATAGATCGATGATGGCTATTCAACAGCTACAAGAAGAAATAGATAGATCTATAAAACTTTCAAGAACAAACACAATGACATCTACAGAGTTTGCTGTTGGTGCAACTGAAAGAGCAGGAAAGATTTTTGGTTTTGATTCTAATGGTGAACTTGTTGTATCGCAAGAACTAGGAACTTTTAAAGGTAACTGGTCTGCATCAACTACTTATGCTGCTAGAGATATAGTTAAAGACACATCAACAAATAATATTTTTTTAGCTAATACAGGTCATACATCTTCTGGTTCACAACCATTAACAACTAATACAGATAGTGCTAAATGGGATTTATTAGTAGACGCAGCTAGTGCTACAACAAGTGCTACTAATGCTGCTGCTAGTGCTACGGCTGCTGCAACGAGTGCAACCAACGCATCAACTTCTGAAACTAATGCTGCAACCTCTGCTACAACTGCAACTACAAAAGCAGGTGAAGCATCTACTTCAGCAACCAATGCTGCAACTAGTGAAACTAATGCTGCTACAAGCGAGACTAACGCAGCTACTTCTGCTACATCAGCATCTACTTCTGCAACAACAGCTACAACAAAAGCTACTGAAGCATCTACATCAGCTACAACTGCAGCCACTCAAGCATCTAATGCTAGTACATCTGCAACTAATGCAGCTACAAGTGAAACGAATGCTGCGTCATCTGCAAGTGCTGCTTCAACGTCTGCGTCAAACGCATCGACAAGTGAAACAAATGCAGCTACATCAGCGACTACAGCAACCACTCAAGCTACCAATGCTGCGACTTCGGCTACGGCAGCTCAAACAGCTCAAGCTGCTGCAGAATTAGCATACGATAATTTTGATGACAGGTATCTTGGTCCAAAATCTAGCGACCCTGCAACAGATAATGATGGAGACGCATTAATTGATGGAGCATTATATTTCAATACAACTGGTAACGTACTCAAATATTGGGATGGTTCTGCATGGCAAAATGTAGAAGCAACAGACACAAGTAATTTTGCAACTAATGGATTTAGCATTGCAATGGCAATCGCTTTATAGTAAGGAGAATATATGGCACAGAACTTTAGACGATACACAAGCAACGATGTAGGAACATCTGCAGCAACTTTATTTACTGCTGACAGTTACGATACAGTAGTTGGTATATCAGTTTCAAATGTAACAACATCAGCTGTTGTAGCATCTGTATATATCAATGATGGTTCAAACGATATTTACTTGGTAAAAGACGCACCAATACCTGCAGGTTCATCATTACAAGTTTTAGATGGTGGAGCTAAATTTGTAGTTCAATCTGGTGATGCTTTAAAAGTAATATCAGACACAGCTTCATCATTAGATGTTTGGGTATCTACAGTAGATGCAATAAGTACATAGGAGATCAATGCCTTTTATAGGAAATCAACCTGCAGAAAGTTATAGTGCTTTTCAAAAGCAAGACTTTAGTACAAGTGCGACTACATCTTACACATTGGATAATCCAGTTGCTAATGCAAATGAGTTAGCATTATTTATTAACTTTGTAAGACAAGAGCCTACAACTGCATATTCTGCATCTGGCACAAGTTTAACACTAACAAGTGCTACTGCATCATCTGACGATATGTACTGTGTGTATTTAGGTAAAGCTGTTCAAACTGTAAATCCACCAAACGCATCTGTTGGTTTATCTCAACTAACTGCTAGTGGTACAAAAGACAGCACAACATTTCTAAGAGGAGATAATACATTTGCTGTCGCTGGTGGAACTAACACTCCAGCTTTTTCAGCAGTGGTGTCAACAGATACAAGTTTAGGAACTTCAAATACTTTAGTTCCATTTGATGCTGAATTACATGACAGCCATAATTGTTATACTAATACTGCTGGTAATTATAAATTTACACCAAATGTAGCTGGAAAATATTATATTGGTTCTAATATGTATGGATTTGGATTAAATGACCAAGATCAAGTATTTTGGAGTATTTATTTTAATGGTAATCAATCAGCTTATAATGCGTCTTGGAGTTCAACAAGCCAATCAAATAGAGCAATGGGTGCTTTTGTTGGAGCAGTTTTAGAATTTGATGGAGTTGATGATTATGTTCAAATTTATTGTCATTCTACACAAAGCTCTTTTACTATTGATAATGGTGGTTACTCATCAACAAATGTTTATACAAAACAATTATCAGCATCACATTTTTTTGGATACAAAATAATTGAATAAGGAAAATAAATTATGGCAATAACAAAATTAATAGCAGATAGTATTACAAGTGGTGCGATAGGAAACACTCCATCTTTCTTTGCTTATATGAGTGGAAACCAATCAATTTCTAATGCAGCAACTTTAGTTCAATTCAATACAGAATTGTATGATACAGATGGTTGTTATGATACATCAACTTATAAATTTACTCCGACATCTGCTGGTAAATATTTAATTAATTTTTTAATACATGATGATAGTGCTTCTGGTACATCACAAAATTTATGGCTATATAAAAATGGAAGTGTTCATACTTACAGATATACAGGATGTTCAGGTTCATCTAAATTTACTGGTTCAACACAATTAACTACAGTTGTAGATATGAATGGTTCTTCTGATTATGTTCAAGCATATTATAAACAAAATAATGCTTCAACAACTATCGTAGCTGGTTCTGGTCAATACGATAGTTTATTTACTGGCGTTAAAATTATAACTTAAAATTAAGGAGGAACAAACTATGGCACAACTAAGTACAAAAATAAAATCATACTGCGAAGCAAATGGTGTTTCAAATGTAGATTTTACAACAGACGTTATGTTGCAAGATGACAGCGATGGTAATGGTGCTTACATTAAGGAGTGGA
>Ga0075463_10000639_pt1 | contig 11350 bp, 10 predicted proteins | sample DEB08_DNA_14_FD_77579 | JGI IMG/M metagenome (GOLD analysis project Ga0075463, IMG submission 77579) | Aqueous microbial communities from the Delaware River and Bay under freshwater to marine salinity gradient to study organic matter... | ecosystem: Environmental > Aquatic > Marine > Coastal ...
AACCTAGAGGTTACACTCAGTTGATCAACCACAGACCAATGTCGGCCCGGAGATTCACGTGGATCTGACCGTATCATCTCTTAAACAGCTCGCCGAAAGCGAGGCCTCGGGATTGCTAGAGCTTAACCCATTCGAATCCGACATCCTGCACCGCCTGACCGAGGCACTCAGCAACAGTGCCCAGCTCAATACCGCCGGAGTCACTTTTCACCACCAGCGTCTTCTAGACATCCTTAAAAATCGCATAGCCATTGAGCAGTGGTTCGCCAAATTTCCCGAGATCAATGACGAGCACATTGATGATCCTATCATTGTGGTCGGCTTACCGCGAACGGGAACCACCTTACTTCACCGCACGATCGCCGCAGACTCTCGTTTGCTGGCGCCGCTGTGGTACGAGGTGAGGAACCCCGTGCCGCTGACTGAGAGCTTCGTTCATCGTGACGAGAGAATACCTAAAGCCGAAGCCGAAGTTGCTGCTATTTTGAGCGCATCACCGGAACTCGCCGCCATTCATCCGATGGATGCAACGGCGCCAGATGAAGAAATAATGCTGCTAGAGCACTCCTTTATGAGTACGGTGCCCGAGTGCTACGCCTACTTGCCGGAGTTTGGTAACTGGCTATACGAGCAGAATCAAACGCCAGGCTATGCCTATCTCTACCGGCTACTTCAGTTTCTGCAGTGGCAAAAGCGTCAGCGAGGTTTGACCGGAACCCGCTGGCTATTGAAAACGCCACACCATCTTCACTACCCCCAGGCGCTGGCAACGGCGTTTCCCGGCGCAAAAGTGATACAAACCCACAGGCACCCACTGGAGGTAATTCCGTCCTACGGCAGTATGATGTGCGCCTTGGCTGCGCCGTTTACCGATCGACTGGACCGCGCCGCCATGACCATGCATTGGGCACACAAATGGCAACGTGGCTTAAATACGACCATCGCCGCGCGCGCGGATGAAGCCCTCAACCTCGATTATCTGGATCTGGCATTCACAGATCTGCTAGCCGACCCCAAAGGTCAGATTGAACGGGTGTATGGTTTTATCAATGAAAACTTGACTGAGCGAGCTCTCAAGGAAATGACGGCGTGGCAGGAGTTAAACACGCGGGAAAGTCGACCAGAGCACCACTACACGCTCGAAGAATTTGGCTTATCCGAAGGCCTCATCAACGAGCTGTTTGGCAACTACCTGTCACACTACTTTTGAAGCTCCTACCGACAAAACTCGCAGCCCCAATCAAGTCATCGCTTCTACATAGGCTTTGAGCGCAAAAGCCGTGTCATCGAAGGCCCGCTTCACCCAGGGACCGGCGAATCGCATGACGTGGATACCGTGGGGGCCTAGGAAGGCGTCGGTCGAGTGGTATCGACACTGATCGGTGCTCAGCGGCTCGATAATCTGATCACGCCTTGCGGGATAAGGCCACTCCTCGACCCAGGGAGCTTCCCAAGAAATGAGATGCGGCGCGTCGATAGCGCAGAAGAATTCGGTATTGTCAAAGAAACCTCCGGGCTCCAAGTAGTTCTTTAGCGTCATTTTTAAGGGCTCTCCGAGGGCGAGAGTGCCCTCTGCCGCCACACAGAATGGATTCCATTCTCCGTAGCGGCCAAAGTCCACCAACACCTTCCAGACTTTTTCGGCGGAGGCATCGATAATGACGCTTTGGGAGACCACGACCGCGTCGGGATCGAACGCCAACTTGTCTTCCTCTTGCACTCCCGTACTCCTTTTATCTTCGATTTTTTCCAATCTGTACTTTTTACTAGGCACCTTTCACGCGTGGTTACGGCGCCATGTACTCACCGCCGTTAACATCGACGGAGGCTCCGTTGATAACCCGTGAGTAATCCGAGAGGAATGCTAGAACAGCACGGGCACAATCCTCCTCTGGCGGAATGATACCCAGAGGAATCCGGTCGGTAATACTTTTGACCACGACGTCCCGATCTATTCCCGCGGCTACTTGGGAGTCAATGTAGGCATACACCGGCGCCCCACCGATCCAGCCCATGCGCAGCGCATTGACCCGGATTCCATATTGGCCGAAGTCATTAGCCATATGTCGAGTCAGCGCGTTAAGCGCCCCTTTTCCCATGGCATACATCGCCTCACCCGCAAAAGGCTTTACCGTGGACTGGGTTGACACGTTGACAATGCTGCCACCACCCGCTGCCTTCATGTGGGCTAAACATGCCTGCGCCATGCGCAAAGCTCCCTGGCAAATCACGTTGACCACCTCCCCCACCTTGTCTGGGTCGGCGACATCAGCCGGCGCCCAGTCGCCATGGATGTAGGCACTGTTCACCAAGCCATCGATACGACCAAATTTTTCGGCGCCCGCGGCGATCAAGGCGTTTACCTGCTCGGTATCAGCAACATCGGTGGATTGCGCAAATACCCGGCCACCTGATGCCTCGATTTCGCCAGCAACTTCAGCCAAAAACTTTGGTTGCGGGCCCCCAGGATGACGGCGGCACCCTCAGTACACGCCATCTTGGCCATAGTTTGGCCGAGCCCCGGACCAACACCACTAATCACCACCACCTTGTCTTTGAGCAGCATTTTTATCCCTCCGCCTGACTGTTGTTAGGTTTATTGATTAGAAGCTTAGCCTAAATTCTCAAAGACCGTGACGGGTCTACCAAGGCGCATAGTCTTACTGAGCTAGACGAGCCAATAACTTCCCGCTTATCCTGCCCCCGCATAGATTTAAATCTGCGCTTAAGTACCCTAGCTTGGCGCTTTACCGATAGCCAATACATAAAAACTGCGGACACCCCACTATGAGCGATACAGGAAAAAGAGTAGTGCTGATCACCGGCGCGGCGGGCGGGCTGGGGCAGGCCAGCGTGAAACGCTTTATTGATTCCGACCATATTGTTATCGGCACAGACATCAGGCTTCGCGAGGACCTTTTCACCCACAGTCAAGTCATATACAGGGAAGCCGACGTCACCTCAGAAACTGACTGGAGTAACGTCATGAAGATGGTGACATCAGAAATCGGTCATCTGGATGCTCTGGTAAACAACGCCGCCATACTGATGGCCTACACCCTTGAACAGCACACCCTTGATGACTTTCGGCGCATCATGGATGTCAATGTGAGCTCGGTGTTCCTCGGTATGAAGGCAGCCTTACCGCTGTTGAGGGAAAGCACTCAGGGGTCAATCGTAAACCTCTCTTCTTCTTCCGCTGTCGCAGGCTACCCGCATTTTGCAGCTTATGGCGCGACCAAAGCCGCCGTCAGGAACTTGACTATGAGTACTGCCGCCCTATGCCAGACCCACGACTATGGCGTGCGATGCAACTCGGTTCATCCTGATGGAATACTCACGGACATGATTGGCAACATGAAGGGGGAGTTTCCGGAGATGGACCCGGCGAGAGCCGAGAGAGCCTTTAAGTTTGCCTGTGAACCCGAGGCCATTGCCGACGTTGTTCATTTTCTGACGACTGATGAAGCCCGTCACATCAACGGCGCGGAAATACGCGTCGACAATGCTTCCACCGTTCAAATGCCTTATTTATAATGGCGGCGCCTACTAATACCAAAAAAAGAGGAATCTGGAGTCTCTCGTTTACGGCAGGATAGCAAACTGAGACAAAGAACTTTTTGACCTTCTATAACAGCATAATTCGAGGTTATTCCTATGTATCTAAGCACACGAAAAACACTTCTGTCGGTTGCGGTTTGCACAGCCCTTTGCTCTGACGTTGCCCTTGCCCAACTCGAAGAGGTCTTGGTTACCGCAGAAAGGCGTGAGGCTCGCCTTCAGGACACGCCCCTAACGATACAGGCATTGAGCTCGGAAGAGCTTCGCGATCGCGGCATCCGTAGCGCGATGGATTTGGTTGATCAAGTCGCCGGTGTGCAGGGTTACTCGCCTCCAGGTACCACATCCTACGTCGGTATCAACATTCGTGGGGTCGCCGATGGCTCACCCAATCTGGCCACCGATCCGAGTACCGCGCGTTACATTGACGGCATTTATTTGGGTAAGGTTGTCGGTTCGGGCATGGATAGCAACGACCTCGAGCGCATAGAGATCCTCAAAGGGCCGCAGGGTACCCTCTATGGGCGCAACTCTATCGCGGGAGCCATCAACTTTATCTCAAAAGCGCCCGCGGATGAGTTCAAACTCTCGGTCACCGGCTCTGCGGGGAACTACAAGATGGGTTCGGTATCGGGGCGCGTGGATCTTCCGATCACCGATAATTTCCGCACTGCGTTTTCTATGTACAGCCGAAAGCGAGATCCTTTTTGGGAAAACACCAATCCGACCCAGGAAGGCATGAATAACATGGACCGAAGCGGCTTCCGGGGCGCGTTCCAATGGGATGCCACCGACCGCCTGTCGATCGACTACAGCTATACACGCGACAAAGTCAATGATGAGCTCGACAACCACAGTGTGGTCAGTGGGCTGAACCCGACCTATGCCGGAGTTGCTGGCTATGCTGCCGCAGGGGGCGACCTGACGAATGTCCCTATTGACAGCAGCGCACGTATGCAAACAGTGGCCGGCATCGCTGGATTCGTGCAGCAGTTTATGCCGCCCTTTGTCCTCGAAATCCCGCAGGTTCAACAATACCTCGGCTGGTCTGATGACTATGTTGCCTGGGGCAACAACATCATTGCCAATATGGAGAACAACCCGGAGACAGGCTCCACGGACATCGACAGCTTTAATAACCTCCGCGCAGAAGCGCACACCTTCAAAGCACAGTTTGAACTGACCGACAGCATTGATATCAAATATCTGTACGGCCGTAGAGAGGTCAGCGCCTTCACCAGTCAGGATCTTGACGGCATGGATAACTCTGTCGGCTCGGGGATACAGCACGACTTAATACTGCAGACTATTGGCGGTTCGTTACTCACTGCGGTCGTACCTGCACAGATCGAGCTGGCGCCGGGCTTTGTCCTGCCGATACCTGACTACCAAATAGAAAACTTCTCTTTAGCCCTTTTGATGGTGGACACGATCAACGAACGGGGCGGCGCACCAGTGTTCTCAACCTACGCGCAGGATGACTACAAACAAGAAAGTCACGAACTTCAGCTGGTTGGCACCACAGGCAACATTGACTGGGCTGCTGGGCTCTTTTACTGGGACGATGAAGGCAGCTTTCGGAACGTGCAGAACCCAACGTTTCCGCTAGCCAACGGCACCCAAAGCCGTGGTTTCGATAACGGTGGCGACGCATTCTCTGTCTTCGGCGAAGCCACCTGGCGACCTGCGAACACCAATTGGGCCTTCACTGCAGGACTCCGGTATACCGAAGAAACCAAAGATATGACCTGGTTGTGGCGGGATGCGGCACTGGGCGGGGTTGGTGGCTATGTGGCCGCTGCAATCGCGGAAGCCGCGGCGCAAGCGCTTCAGGGCATTACTATCAACATCCCTCGCGATTTGACCAGCGGCTACGTATGGTCACTGGATGAGTTAGACAGCGTGCCCGAAACCGAAGGCGTTTACGGGCAGAGCGCTGAACAGGATTTCGACAACGTCAGCGGGCGCCTCGCTGCCCAATACAACTTCAGCGACAACATGAATGTTTATGCGAGCTACACCACCGGCTATCGCTCGGGCGGATATAATGGCGGCAGCTTTAACAAGGCCACCGGCCTTGGGGATGCGTTCGACGAGGAGACCATTTCAAATGTTGAAATAGGTTTCAAGTCGTTACTGGCGGATGGCAAAATTCGACTCAACGCGGCGGCCTACTACTACCAGTACGAAGATGTACAAGTCAGCACGGTGAAAAGTGACGCCGATGGCCTGTCTACAGAGATCGATAATGCCGCGGAGCTCAGCCGCGAGGGCTTCGAGCTGGAGGCTGCATGGCTGATCACCGATCGGATCCAGATCTCGGGCAACTACTCCTACATTGGCGGTAGCTACGATTCGTTCCCGCCCTACCTCGGACTCACTATTACGCCGACCGACGGTCTGGCGCCCGAGAACTCCTTCTATGCGGCACTAGACTGGGATCTTATCCGGCGAGGCAAGCACAACGTCAATTTCCAGCTGTCAGGAAATTATCAGGATGAAACCATTAGCATTGGCGCATCGCAGTCCCTCTACACGGCACAGGGGGCTCCACAAATTCCGGTGAACTTCCAACAGCCCTCGAACCAGTCACGCACACTGGTCAACACGCGGCTCACCTACTCCTATTCGGGGGACAATGGGACGAACTTCTCGGTCTCGGCGTGGGGCAAGAACATTACCGACGAGGACTATCGGACCTTTGGCTATAATTTAGGAGCTGATCTCGGTTTGCCGGTACACCAATGGGGTGATCCGGCAACCTACGGGATTGACTTCCGCCTCGACCTCTAACGGCAGACCCCAAAACCCGCCCCCTCGGCGGGTTTTTTGTCTGTTGTTAAATATTAGTAGTAGCAGAAGCGAGTTATCTATGACAACAAACACGCATTACCCCGAGGGCTGGGCGCTTGTGGTCGGTGGGAGTGGCGGCATTGGCAGCCACATCGCCCAGGAACTAGCCGGCAATGGCATCAACCTATGTATTACCTACAACGCCAATGCAGAGCGTGCCGAAACAGTGGCGGCGCAAGCAAGAGAGCTAGGTGTCAACGTCTCTATTGTGCAGATGACCCTGCAAAACGCGGAGCAAATCCAGAGCGTTGTTAACGGTCAGATGGCGCAACAGGGTCGTCTGCATACCGTCTTTATCGCCACAGGCTACGATATACCCCAGGTGAAAATCGGCGATCTCACGCCCGCATTGTGGCAACGCGTCCTACGTTCAGATGCCGAGGGAGTGTTTAACCTGATTCACGCGACGCTGCCTCACCTGCGCGATGGTGGCGGTGGCAGCTACGTTCACATAAGCTCTGCGGCCCTGCAAAAGTACGCACCGCTCGATATTTTATCGGTTGCGCCGAAAGCAGCGGTGGAGGAATTGATCAAGGGCGTTGCCAAGGAAGAAGGCGAAAATGGCATTCGCGCTAATAGCATCGCCATTGGTGTCATCGAGACAGGGATCTTTTTACGGCTGCAACAGGAAGGGGTTTTCGACGAGCACTGGGTATCCAGCGTTAAGCAATCCCTGCCGCTCAAGCGCTTCGGGCAACCTGAGGAGGTGGCAAAGATGGCCTATTTCCTCGGTTCAGAATTGGCCGGCTACACCACCGGCCAATTAATTCCCGTCGATGGTGGATACGGCCTCTAGAGGGCCGAGGGCGGCCTGACGACCAGATCTGATCTCGACTTCATCGGCCTTAAAATGGACTATGGTCAAACATCAGAACCTCGTTTAACGTCGCGTCTCTCACTCAGTTTTCAGTGGAAACGACGCCCATGATAGCGACTGATACCCCGCGATGCCCCCTGCCCATGCCCTTCGGGTGGTTTCAGGTGTTGTACTCCGCAGAGCTCGCGCCCGGTGACGCCATTCCGCTGCATTACTTCGGGCAGGAGCTTGTTGCCTTTAGGACAGAAGATGGTCAGGCAAAAGTGGTTGACGCTTTCTGTCCGCACATGGGTGCCCATCTCGGCTATGGTATCCGCGAGCACACGGGCAAAGGGCCCAAAGTCGTCGGCGACAGTATTGAATGCCCCTTTCACGGCTGGCGCTGGAATGGCGAGGGCCAATGCACCCACATTCCTTACGCAAAAAATGACCCGCCTCGAGTCAAAAAAGGCGATTCGATTCTTGGCACCTGGCAAGTTCGAGAAATCAACCAACAGATCCTGGTGTGGTACCACCCTCATGATGAGGCACCAAGCTGGGAGCCAGAAGCGATTCCCGAAGCAAGCCCGAGCAATCCGGAATGGGGCGCGTTTGAGATTCATACCTGGGATATCAACACCCATATGCAGGAAATGGGAGAGAACGCTGTCGATGCCGCCCACTTCCACTTTGTCCATGGCACCGACGACGTACCCGAAGCCGCGTTTCAGGAATTTGATGGCTACCAACGAAGCGGAAAGTTTATCACCAAGCAGCCCACACCCAGAGGGGTTATCGATGGCGTCATCGAGACCAAAAGCTTTGGTGCCGGGCTGTCCATCGTTCGCTTTTCCGGCATCTATGACACCGTGCTCCTCGCAAGCGTCACGCCGGTAGCGCGCGAAAAAACCAAAGCGATGTACGCGTTCTTACAGCCGAAGGCGACCGAGGACTCCCTGGGCAAGACCGTGGGCAAAGCCATCATCGCTAACATCTGCCAGCAAATGGAAGAAGATCAAATTATTTGGGATAGAAAACAATACTTTGAAAAGCCCATGCTATGTGATGGTGACGGGCCTTTTGCCAAGTACAGGCGCTGGTATAGCCAGTTCCTAATTGAGTCCTCTACCTAAAGCGTGGTGCCTAACCGTCGTGGCGGAAAATGCCCGAAGCACCACGGCGAAACTTAAAAGCCTGCCAAGCTAGCAAAGCGCGCTCTGTGCCAGTCTGATGTGCCTAACAACTGGTTAGCCACCCGTGACCGTTTCAAAAACAGACCAATATCCATTTCGTCGGTAACGCCCATACCGCCGTGTAATTGTACCGCCTCACTGCTAATCAGGGTCAGGCAATCATTGGCTAGCGCCTTGGCTTGACTGGCGTAGGCAGCAATCTGCGACTCTCCGCGATCAATGGCCGACAGCGCGGCCAACACCGCACTGGCAGTCAATTCCAATTCACAATAGGCCATCGAGCAACGATGTTGCAGCGCCTGAAAGGTCGCAAGCTTTACGCCAAACTGCTCACGCTCAGTGAGGAATTGCACCGTTCGCTCGAGCAGCTCTCTGGCGCTTCCCACCATCTCGGCGGCTAACACCACCATTGCGCGGTCCAAGGTTAGCCTCCAACCATTCTCCACGGAGGAGCCGCACAGCCACACACCTTGGGACGCCTCAACCTCATCAAACTCGATGTTCGCGTACTGCCGACCATCCATCATGCGAGCTGCCTCAACACTCACACCAGCGCTGCCAGCGGGGACAGCAAAAACCCCTACACTGTCATCGGCTCGCCTAACCGGCAACAAGATACGATCCGCTGCCGCACCGTCCGGGACAAGCACTTTTTTGCCGGACAGTCGCTCGTCAACCTCAACGACAGACCCATCGCCCCCTTGAAAAAATCGATGACCATCGATGGCTACGGCCCACAACTCCGTGCCGGATAAAAGAAGCGGTAAATAGTGGGCTATTTGGGCGGTTGAGCCGCAGTTAAGCAACAGCTCTTGCCCCAGGACAACATGCGAGAGCAATGGTGAAGGTGCGAGGTGTCGCCCAGACACTTCGGCAATAGCCCCCAGACCGAGCCACCCAAAACTCAAACCATCGTATTCTTCAGGCACCACCATACCGGGCAGACCAAGCGCCACAAGCTCTGCCCAAATCTGTGTGTCGAACGCGACGTTTGCTGGTTCCTCACGCAGCTGCCGCAGGGCTTGAATAGCGCCATGCTTGGCAAAAAAATCAGCCATAGCATCACGAAATAATTGCTGCTCCTCTGTGAAAATCATGACTTACCGCCCACGCTTGGCATACCAAGCGCTCGTTTAGCAATGATGTTGAGCTGAATCTCTGAGGTACCACCGGCGATCGTGAGTGCCTTATTAAACGCCCATTGCTTGACCCGTTTTCTGCTGTCATCGACGATGCTGGGGTCCTCCATGGTTAACCCCTCCGCACCTAGCAGCTCAAGAATAAGCTCATCTTTCGCCTGGATTTCCCGGGTCCCAAGGTATTTCATCAGTAGGGGTAAGCGAGAATCTACCTGTCCTGCTTTTCCCTGCTGGTAAATGCGCTCGCCCAGACTCGCAATTGCCTGCTCGCGCATGAGGTGCTGGGCCATATGGTCTCGTATCGCTGGCTTGTTTAACGCACCATCGTCTTCAGTCCCTAGGCAGTGTCTGGCCAATTCAACAAGACTCAAGGCGGGCTTCTCTCCCATATCCCCCACCATGGCCATCATTTTTCGCTCGTGCTTTAACAGCTCCTTCGCGACCGACCAGCCGCCATTGAGCTCGCCCACTAAGTTTTCTTTGGGCACTCGCACATTATCGAAAAAGGTCTGGCAGAATTCTGATTCACCGCTGATCAGCGGGATAGGGGAAGTACTGACGCCTTCTGACTCCATATCAATGAGGAGGAAGCTGATCCCTTGCTGCTTGGGAGCATCATCATCGGTGCGGACAAGACAAAAAATCCAATCCGCCTGATCAGCCTTGGTCGTCCAGATTTTTGTTCCGTTGACAACAAAAGCGTCACCATCGTCATCGGCTCGGGTTTTTAGGCTGGCCAAATCCGATCCGGCCCCCGGCTCCGAATAGCCTTGAGCCCAGCGCACCTCACCTCGACAAATTGCCCTCAGGTGTTCACGCTTTTGCTCCTCCGACCCATAGACAAGCAATGCCGGCCCGAGCATCCACAATCCCTGATCGTAGAGCGGCGGCCTGCAACCTAATCGTTTCATTTCATTCGTGAGGACTTTGTGCTGCTCCGAAGTCAGCCCAGCACCACCATATTCCGCGGGCCAGTCGGGCGCGGTAAAGCCGCGATCCCTGCATGCCTCAAACCAGGTGCGAGCATCGTCACTCGGAAATTGCCGTTTGCGACCACCCCAGATCTGCTCAGATTGGACAACCGGCTGTCGCTGCGAGAGCGGGCAATTCTGCTCCAGCCAGTCAGCAACCTCCTGTCGAAACGCTTGCAAGTCCTGAGGATCTGTCATTGTTCGCCTCTTAGATGGTGGCTGGGACCAAGCTCTAGCCCGCAGAGACGCATCGTCCCGTCACAGGAGCTGGGTGTCATCGTCCTTTTTGTCTACAAATCAAGGCTGGCAATTTTGACCGAAGGATCTACCATCACGTAAAGAAATATCGAAAACCGCGGGTGTCAGGTGTTCGCGTTACTAGGACGCTAAGTAAGCATTAGGACATCACCAGCAGTGGGCTGAAACTAAACGGACGAGCAGGAAAACAATGGCAAAAGCAGCAGATTATGGATTAGGACCCAATACGTTCCCTCGCGGATGGTTTGTCGTAGCGGAAAGCCGCGAGCTAGACAAAGGTCCAATTGGGGTCACATTTTTTGGTCGCGACTTCGCCCTGTACCGTGGCGAGAGCGGTAAGCCCGTTATGCTTGACGCCTACTGCAGCCACATGGGGACACACTTAGCGAAAAACACCAGCGCAATGATCGTGATTGCCGATGTAGGCGGCAAGCACATCGAAGGGGACTCAATCCGATGCCCCTATCACGGATGGCGATACAACGCCGAAGGTCATGTTGATGACATCCCTTACCACGATGGCCCCTGCCCTAAATCCGCCTCGATTCGCTCCTATCCCGTTGTCGATAACATGGGATG
>Ga0075463_10000646_pt1 | contig 11257 bp, 8 predicted proteins | sample DEB08_DNA_14_FD_77579 | JGI IMG/M metagenome (GOLD analysis project Ga0075463, IMG submission 77579) | Aqueous microbial communities from the Delaware River and Bay under freshwater to marine salinity gradient to study organic matter... | ecosystem: Environmental > Aquatic > Marine > Coastal ...
CCGGCAGGATGCCGGTCTCACAATCATCAATGTGAGACTGGCTTCCTGCCAGTTGTTTCGGGACGCTTTCTCTCACTTGTACGAACGTCAAGACGCGAAGTTATTTCAATGAAACAAGCAAACAGTGTTTCGTTCGATGGCTATATCGCCTATTTTTAAAAGTGTGTCGGGTTCGGTAACCCTAGGAGGCGACGCCGAAGAAACCCAAACCCTGAATCACATGAATACCACTTGGAAACCTCTACTCGGGGGGGCCCTCATAGGCTCCCTCTTTGCGTTTCAAACCCATGCTCAAGAACCGGCCTATTTGCCGCTTGAGAGTCCCAATGGTGGCTCCGACTGGGGTCCAGATATCCCCGATCTGACGGATCCTGACGCCACGCCATGGAACCATGACAATGGTTCCGATCAGTGGGAAGGCGTGCTAGGCATCGTCGATGGCGGTGATATGCCAGGGGGAGTGGAATTGTTAGAGCAAGATGGCGCAGAATTCCTGCGCTTCCAGGATGCACGAACAAGTGGTGGATCTGGCGACAACCGTAAGATCATGTTCACCGCAAATATTGATGAAGAGGCGGGGACGGATCCATTGAAAGTGGATGATGGCGTTGGTGTCACCTTGCACGTGCGATTGAGGCTTGCCGCCGCTTCCCAAGGGCTTCCCTTGGACGACATCTTCGAGGGCGATGCGTGGCCCGAGGGCGGTGATGGCACCCGCGTGCGCTTCGGTGGAAAGGGATCCATGGGGATCGATACGGAAGCCGGAACGTTTGGCTTTGCGTTAGGGCTTGCCGATGGAGATGAAGCCTTGGTCGATGCGGATGGCGAACCCTTTGACGGCCTCATGCTCAATGGCGTCGCCGGAGGTGACGAAGATGGAAATGCGTTCCCCATCCCGGCTGAGGAACTGACCGATTGGCAAGAGTTCTGGTTCCAAATCATTCCTGAAGAGGGCGATGATGGATCCACCCATAAGGTCACGCTCTATCACAATGGCAGCATCGAAGGGACGGACTTTGCGGTGACGCCAGGCGATGCCAATGTGGGCGGCGCCCCAGAGCCGAGTCTCTACTTTGGTCACGCGGCCACCGATCACATTGGTGCCTTTGACATCGACTTCATTCATGTAAAAGAAGGGATTCACGAGCCCATCCCAGCGCAGGGCTCCGATCCTAACGTGATCTGGTCGCGTCGGAGCAGTCTTGGGCAAGTGCCAACAGTCCCTGCCACCACGGAAGGCGTGGTGACGATTCGCAACAACGGCGAGACCAACACCCTAACGCTTTCCAATTGGGGCGTGAGTGGCGCTGACGCGGATCACGTGACCATCAGCGAAGGACCCACGGAGATTGCGCCCGGGGCTACTGCAGATTTGAAATACATCTTTGATAGTAAGAACGAGACGGGCGCCTTCAATGCCACGATTACCTTTGACAGCAACGATCCTGACACGCCAAACGCCGCGATCGCAGTCAGTGCCAGTGTGATCAATACCGAAGGCCCTGGTGGTCACTATCCCTTGGATGATGTGGCGAATGAAGATCTGGTCCTGGCCGACATCACCGGGTACGATCGCCCTGGGACCTACGCCAGCGGTGATGGAGCGGTGACCTTTGGGCAAACAGCCCTTGCGACTGGACAGGCCGCCACCTTGACCGGCGGAGCGTCTCTCCAGGTCCCGGCGAAGAAGTTCGGAGATATCACCAACTACACGGCCACCACCTGGTTGAATGTCAGTGAAATCACCGGTCAGTTGGGCGCCGTGATTTCGCGCGCGACGATCAATGATTCTAATCCAGCGACCAGCCTGCTCCTAGGTCCAGACGGTAGCCTCCTTTGGTTGGCTCCTGACGTGAGCGAGAATCCGCTCTTTACCATCGATCCCGTGATCGAATTCGGCACAACCTACCATTTGGCCGTGGTTGCTGAGGGGGATCATGACAAAGTCACCGTGTATCTCAATGGTGAATCGATCGGTGGCGGCGAAAGTCTCGGCGCAGCGCTCCCTAGCGAGGTCGGATCTTTCTTCTTTGGTGCCTTTGGGCCTCTAGCGACAGTAGGCACTTACGATGATCTTCAAGTCTACACCCGTGCTTTGTCTGCTGAGGACGTGGCAACGCTGGCCGCGAATCCAGGTGAAGTCCTTCGGCCCGAGGATCCCGATGCCATTGATAGTGATGGCGACGGTCTGTCAGATACCGAAGAGGTGGCCTTGGGCACGGATGCCGTGAAAGCGGACACAGACGGAGATGGCCTCAGTGATGGAGACGAAGTCAATGTCTCCATGACGGACCCTCTCCTCGTCGATTCCGATGGCGATGGCCTTGAAGATGGGGTGGAGATCGATCGCGGCACGGACCCCTTGGATCCTGCGGATCCCAAACGCGGAGCCCAGTTGACCATCGAAGAAACAGGGCTGGGAGGCGACAGCCCGGCGCAGTTCAATGTCCTCGACGTCTTCGAGGAGGACGCCCTGACCTTCTCCGACCGCACACACGAGCATAACAGCGCTGCCTTTGATTCAGGATCAGGCTTGCTTAGCACTGAGGGAGACCTGGTGGTTTCCTTGCCGAATTACTTGGTAGGGCGGCCTTATGTGAAGTTTGCCAACAACGCCCGTGATCAGGACGACTATGAGGCCACGGTTACTTCGGATGAGCCGGTACAGTGGTATCTGCTCTTGGACAACCGCATCAATGGACCTGCGGAGAATGCAGACAGCTCCAATGACTCGGATCCGGAGCTTGGCGGCACCTTCCAGTGGGTGATCGACGGTGGCTGGGAGCGCGTGAACACAGGGATTTCTCCTGAAGGCCAGGCGGACTACACCGGTGTCGACGAGGGCGGTGACGGCGGCTTGAACCAGTTCTATGCCGTTTACACCCTCACTGGGCCCTCCATGGCCGTCACCGTGCGGAACAATGGAACGGGCGGCTCTAACATGATCTCGCTGGTGGCCGGTTCCGCGCCTTTAAACAACGGTGGTAGTGGCCCTCCCGTCGAACTTGAGGTTACCGAAGAAGAAGGCCTGGATGGAGATGATCCGGCCATCGTTGAGAATGCAGCCTACGGTGAAGACGCCCTGACTTTCTCCGATCGCACCCACGAGCACAACGGGGCAGCCTTCGACTCGGCAACGGGCGCGATTAGTGCTGAAGGCGACTTAGTCATCGATCTTCCCGACTACCTCGTTGGTCAAAGCTACGTCCGCTTCGCGAACAACGCTGGCGAGAACCCGGACTTCCAGGCAACCGTTACCGCGAGTGGGCCGGCGAAGTGGTATCTGCTCATTGATAACCGACTCGATGGTCCGGGAGGTGTACGAAAGTCGAACGAGGAAGATCCTATCCTCGGCGGCACCCTTCAGTGGATTATCGATGGCGGTTGGGAGCGCGTACACACAGGCATCTCTCCTAACGGGCAGCCAGACTACGTTGGCGTCGATGAACGTGGTGATGGCAGTCTGAACCAGTTCTATGCTGTCTTCACGCTGCCGGAGGTTTCCGACACGGTCACGATTCGCGGCAACGCCATCGACGGTACGAACATGCTCTCTCTCGTCGGCGCAGGAGCTCCAGTGGGCGGAGAAGGCCTTGCTGGTCTAGCTGGCTATTGGCGCCTCGATGAGCAGAATGGTGCCACAGCGGCAGACTCCAGTGGCAATGGTCACGATGGAGCGGTCGAAGCGGCGGACAATGCGTGGGTGAATGATCCAGAGCGTGGTGCTGTGTATCAGTCAGGGAACGGCTCCTTCATCAACTTAGGTGATACTGTCGTGCCGGTGCTCGATGCTGCGACGGACTTCACCTGGTCCTTCTGGGTCAAGCCTGCAGAGACGGACAACAATAACATTGTCTTTGGAAATCGCTGGAGCCCCGACGGCACGGACTTCGATCCTCGTGAGTTCATCAAGTTCACGCCGCGGGTATTCGAGTGGCACTTCAACGGCGGTGGTGAGAATGTCGGCGGCGCCGAGACGATGTTCGTCGTCGACCAATGGTCGCACAACCTTGTCGTTAAGAGTGGCACGACGATCACCTATTACCGCGATGGTGCCGAGATCGCCTCGGGCGAAGTGACTGGCAATCCCGCCAACCCACAGCCGCTCTACTTGGGCGGACAGAATGGCAACGAGATCTTCGCGGGGCTCTTCGACGAGGTCGCGATCTTTGATCGAGCTCTAAGCACTGCTGAGGTCACCGATGTCTACAACCGCGGTCTCAACGGCCAAGCGTTGAACGAAGGCGGTGATGGAGTTGATCCTGGTCCAGGACCCGGCCTGCCAGAACTTCAGAACGTCGGTATCACGGCGAATGGCGTCTTCGGCGTCACGATTCCCGACGGTGTCACCGCCAATATCGAGTACTCCACTGACCTGATGAACTGGGATGTGATCGCCACGGGTGTGACCGGGGCGATTGAAGAGACCGACGCCGGGCGTATTGCGGCCCCGGGCGGCTTCTACCGAGCCGTCCAGCCCTAGGCATCTTCGTTAGACAACTCTGTCAAACCGTCGAAAGGCGAGGCCGCAATGCCTCGCCTTTCGCTTCGGGCTCATCGCGAGATTTGGAAGGAGCGAGCAGTATTTCCTAAGCTTGCCGAGGAAGGAGTGATCCTACACAATCGACTTTTAAATATGGCGCACTATCTTTCACAGAACTGGTTGCTCGGCCGTCGGCATTTCCTGCGTGGTCTGGGGGCTTCGCTGGCATTGCCGATGCTGGACTGAATGCGCCCCTTGCGAGCCGGTGAGAACTCCGAGCGGGCACGGCGCAGCGTGTTCATCTACCTTCCGAATGGGGTCAACATGCATGACTGTGAGATTGCTGAGGCGGGGCCGGAGTACAAGCTCTCCCGCGTTCTCTCGCCGCTGGAAAGGCACCGTTCTAACATCACGCCAGCAAGTGGCTTTCATCACCCAAACGCTTTTGGAATCGCGCATAACGCGACCTAGACTTGGTTGACGGGGGCCAAGCACGGCTCTTCTGATCGCAACACGATTTCGGTGGATCAACTGATTGCCAAAGGAACCGGCACGAAGACCCGCTTTCCTTCTCTGGAGCTGAGCAACCAGGGATTTCCCATGGCGATGAGCGCAGACGGGATTGCCCTTCCTGCCGAGCGGAATCCAGCGGTCGTGTTCCAACAACTGTTCGCCGAACCAACTGGCGGGATCGATAGTCAGAGGCGACAACTGAAGCGTAAGCAAAGCTTGTTGGACTTGGTCCTGGATGATGCGAATACGCTAACAAGAAAGTTAGGACAGGAAGATCGGGGTAGACTCGATCAATACCTTACTTCTGTGCGTGATGTTGAAGTCCGCACACAGCGCGCCGAGGAATGACTGGAGACGCCTAGATCCAAGATTGATGCTGACATTGTGGCGAAACTTAACCGCGATGTGCAGTTGGAACGGCTCGGTGAGTATTTGCGAACAATGTATGACATCATTGTGTTAGCTTTCCAAACCGACACCACTCGCGTCGTCACCTTCAACACGGGCAACGAAGGGACGGGACCGTCGGTGCCAGAGATTGGTATCAGCCGTGATCGCCATTCGCTCTCCCATCATAAAGGTGACAAAGAGCTGCTCGAGCAACTCACTCGTAGTGATGAGTTCAACGTGAAGCAGTTCTCCTATTTCCTGGATCGCCTTGCTGAGGTGAATGATGGCGATGGTTCCTTGTTGGAAACGACCCTGGCGCTCTATGGTAGCGGTTTGTCCTATGGCAATAGCCATGGCACCACTAGCCTACCGTTGGTGCTCGCGGGGGGCGCGTCACTCGGCATGAAGCATGGCAGTCATGTTGACTACAATCGCCTCGTGAAGAACTTCAAAGGCTATGGCGATGGCATTGGCCTGTATCACAGCCCGGTGAATTCCAAGGCACATTTCAGCAACCTTCTCCTGACCATGGCCCAGAAGATGGGAGTCGAGACGGATCATTTCGCTGACTCCAACGGCATGGTCTCAGAGGTGGTTTCCTGACTTCGGGCGTCGTGATGAAACACCATTTCTTCTACGGGTGCCTGTGCTTGGCCGCGGTGATTCTGAAAGTCTCGGCGGAGCCACGCGGGGATGGGTCTGCTAGCGAGGAATCTCGTAGAAACCATGTTCCACAGCCCGGCGCCTTTGCTCTCGCCGGTGCGGGTGTGCTGTTCCATGGCGATCTGGTGATGATGGATGCGTTCAATCGGCGCGGTGCCTTGCGCAACGGCGATGGTGCGACGGATCCTCGTCGACGCTACTTCGCCATGCTTCCCTATGGCATGGTAAGGGTTCACGGGGCGCCTGCGGACGTGCGTGATCTTCCGATGGGCACGCATCTGCATGCACGTTTGCTGCTACCGCTGAAGGGTGAGGAAGATACGATTCCACCTCCAACGGAGAAGCAGATCAAGCGCAATCCTGACGCCGGACACAATCACGCGGTTCTGCTTTAAGATCATGTTAGTTTTACTCCCGACAGGACCGATCGTGGAAAGTGATAGGTTTTGAGCAAGGAGGCGGCCCGGCTCCACGCTTGAAACTGTCTGTCGAGCCGATTGGCCCTGAGATCGAAGGCGGCATCAACAAGCCTGCGCTGTTTGACATCGACGATGGCACCCGTGTTTGGCAAGGGCGGCAGTTGGTGGAGAAAGAGCAGATCGAGCTGGGAATGAGCGTGCAGGTGAATTTGACTTGGGGGCCATTCGAGAGTCTGGCCACGACTGATGTTTGGTTGGACGAGGAAAGCTTAGAAGCGTGCAAAGAGGTCCAGCGTCAGTGTCACCTGCGATTGATCCGTTCGCGTTTCTTGCCTGGCTGGGTTGATGCTGTTACTAACAAAGATACAGGTGACGGTGAGGTGATGGTCACGTTGTTTGGGGGCATGGATCCGCTTCTCTACCAGGAACTGAAGGGAACGAAGCATCCACGGATATGTGATGCCGAGAACTCGCTGCGGACGTGGGGCTATCATGCGGAGTATGCTCCCAGTGGCCCCATGTTATCCTGGGAGGAAACGCCGGAGCCGCCCTTTGGTAGCAGCGGCATTCAGTTGCGCATGGCGGTTCCGCAAATACTTGATGGCTTTCGCCCCGGTCGTGTGGTTCGGCTCAAAGGGCCCTGGACGTACGTTCTCTTGCCCCATGACGAATGGTTGATGACGCCGGAAGACTTTGAAAATGCTTCGAAACTAAGATTGCCATGAGGGATTTCGCTCAAAGGTTGCTGTTAGCGTTATTGACGGGCTGTTTCTTGCCAGCTCAGGCCAGGGCGCATGAGTGGGACGGATTCGACAAGGCAACCTTTGCCTTCCTTCAGAACCACTGAGTGCGTTGTCATGACGAGGACAGCCAGAAGGGGAAGTTCCGTCTCGATGACCTTGGCACTGATTTCTCCAATCCGCTGCTGGCAGAGAAATGGAGCGAAGTGCGCTTTCGTATCAATGCCGCCGAGATGCCGCCTCCGGAAGAGCCGCAACCTTCGGCAGACGAACTGGGATCAGTGGTTGAAGCCATTTCCAGAAAGATAAGCCAAGGCGCAGCGGCGCGCATGGCGCGGCGTGGACCGGTGGCGCACTATCGACTGAGCCGACAGGAATATGCGCACACGGTTCAAGATCTCCTCGGAGTGGTCTTCGATGTCGAGGCTCCTGGAGCGTTCAACCAAGATCCACGCTGGCATGGATTCGATCGGATAGGCGCCATGCTCTCGGTTGCGCCCTCGCACATTGAGCGATACCTCGATGCGGCTGATGCCGTCGTGACACTGGCATTTCCTGACAAGGCAGTTCCCTCCAAGACGGAACGTCGCGCGGTCGGGGAAGGGAAGCGGCAACTCCTGCAACTTGGTGAGGGATGGGGATTTCACCTCGAGCATCCAGGCCGCTATCGCGTTCGGATTCAAGCCAGCGGATTGCCTGCCTTCTCTGGCCGAGTCCCAAGGCTCTCGCTCTGGCATAAACGCCACCTTAGATCCTTTGCAGGAAGCTACCTCTCGACACTGGAGAACGAGCCAAGCATGAAGGGTTGTTCCCTGCGGGCACCTACGAAGTTCGCAATCACGCCCGAACGCTGAGGCACGCTAATGGTAGCATCCATCTATCTCGCAATGAAGCCATTGATACCTCTCAGCCCATCGCTACCCTAACCGGTGGACACCGATCGCCGTGGACGAAGGTCGTCGATGAGGACGGCAAGCCGACCATGCCCTTGTTGTTAGTCGATTGGGTAGAACTAAAGGTTCTTTCCTGACAGAGCCAGAGCAGGCGATGCGCAAAGTGATCTTTCCGAATACGGAAGACGATCCAGAAGAATGGCGTGATTGCCTGCGGCGTTTCGCCGAACGGGCTTGGCGTCGATCCGTGACCGATCCAGAGATCGAGCGCTTTGTTGGTTTCATCAATTCGGAATTGGAAGCGGGCGAGTCGTTTCGGGCTGCTTACCGATCGGCGCTTTCGGGCATCCTTGTCTCCCGCCGGTTCTTGAACTTGGAAGAGGGCGAGACTAACATGAAGCGAAATCAGGTCGATGACTTCGAGCTCGCCAGTCGCCTTTCGTATTTCCTGTGGAGTTCGATGCCTGACGAGCAACTCTCCGCGACGGCAATCCGTGGGGAACTAACTTCATCTGCATTAGAGCAGGAGTTTGATCGCATGATCGCTGATCCAAAGATCGTGCGCTTTTTAGAGTCGTTTCCAAAGCAATGGCTGCAACTTTACCGGGTCGGCATGTTTCAGCCAGATCCCAAGCTCTACCCCGACTACGATCCCTGGTTGGAAGAAAGCATGGTGGAGGAAACCATTTCCTACTTCTCTGAAATGTTTCGCCAGGATCTTTCCTTGCGCCAGATGGTGCATTCCGATTGGACGATGCTCAACGCGCGCCTGGCTCGTCACTACGGTCTCTCGCAGCCAGCCAACCTGGAGTTCACCCGAACATCGATGACTACGGATTCAGGCCGTGGTGGGATACTAACACACGCCTATATTCTATCGCTGACCTCTGATGGGACCCGTCACCGTCCGGTTCATCGTGGAGCTTGGCTGTCCGAAGCCATCCTGGCGTTCAGGCCTTCGCCACCACCTCCAAACGTCGACCTGCTGGAACCGGTCGCGGCCGACAAACCCAAGACCACGATCCGGGCTCAGTTGGAGGCTCATGCAACGTCACCGAACTGTGTGTCCTGCCACGCGAAGATTGACCCCCTGGGTTTAGCGTTTGAGAATTTCGATGCCATTGGTCGCTGGCGCAATACTGAGCGCATTCGAGAGGGGATCGGTGTCGACGCGACGGGCGTGCTGCCGGACGGGCGTTCCTTTGCCAATGCCTCAGAGTTCAAGAAGTTGCTTGCAGAAGATGAACGCCGTCTAGCAGAAGCCTTCCTGGAACAAGTCGCCACCTACGCCTTGCGCCGAGTGATGACGGTTGATGATACGGAACAGCTCAACGCCATCGCCGCCTCGGCGGCGGAATCGGACGATGGCGTGAAGAGCCTCATCCGTGCCTTCGTCTTGTCAGATTTGTTCAGGAAACGCTAGCTGTTCAGAACTCTTTGTCTACCAGACTAACACCAGCTAACATCTTCTCAGATTCCTTGAAGAACGAAGGCGCTAAGCTCCTGATGGGATGCGAAACACGTCTAATGGAGGGCTTCATTTCTCGCAGAGTAGAATCGGGCAAACCGCTAGACTCGAACCAAGCGGCTGCCGCGGATGGTTCTTGTTGAAAGTAGCGGGCGCCTACTCGAACCATCGCAGATTCTCTCAACCCGTCACCACCAATCTCCGCGGCCCAGAGCACGTTGAAAGTGCTACCTTTGGTCACCACGAAGATCGAAAATTGCCATTGCGTTTTGAACTTTATTCTCCAGCTCCCATCGGTTCAAGCTTGGCGTTCGTTTCCCTACCTGCCAATATGTGAGTGTGAGTGTGAGTGTGCTATTGACCGCCGCCACCGCCTGGCTGCGGCCCGGGTCGATCAGGATAACAGTTGGGCCCATTTGGTTACCCACGAAGCAGACAGAAACTCAATTCCACGGACCGGCAGTCTGAGATATCCCCTGTCTGGTAGGCTTAAGAATCTGGGGGAATGGAGATTGGGGCTCGCTCTCTCATTGAAGCGACTCCGCGATGCGGGGGCGGTCGTGTTTGATTTGGTCGATATCCAGTCCGGGGAGTCCTTCGGACGTGAAGGCGTTGTCCAGGAGTTTGTAGATCGGTTCGACAATATCCCAGGGAGCTTGAACCACATCCCCCGGCGAGGTTCCCTTGTTGTCGCGGGCGTTCTTGTCTGCGCCGGCTTCGAGCAGGGCCTTCACCGCTTCCTCCTGACAGAAGAATGCCGCGATGAAAAGCGGGGTGGAGCCGTCCTTGTTCCTTAGTTCGATGTCGGCGCCGCTTTCAAGCAAGAGCTTGATGGCGTCGATATGGCCGAAGGCTGCCGCGCCGTGCAGCGCTGTCGCGCCGTTCTTGGATTTGCGCTGGTTCACGTCGGCTCCTGCGGCGATGAAGTTTCCGATGGCTTCCAGGTCGCCGCTCTCGGCCGCTTCAATCAGTGATTGCTCGCGCTCCGAATCGCGGGACATAGTCAGCGCGGAGAAAATCAGCGTGGCCGCCATGGCTAGGACGAGAATCGGCGAAGCGATACAGAGGGTCGCGAAACGCCCCGCTTTGACTGGCCAGGAAGGAAGGGGCGGCGGCATCTTTGCGGCGGCGGCGGCTTCCGAAGGCGCGGACTTGAGGGGCGCAATTCCGAAGAACGGATGCAGCCAACGCAACGGCCGCAGCACAAGCGCGTAGATCAAGGCGGACAAAGTGAGAGTGGCGATCAGATGCAGCGCCAGGGCCAGCCAGGCATTCATGTCCAGGCGGAACAGGAAATACGCCACGGCCTGCTGAACGGGCAAATGAATGATGTAGACGGCAAACACCGAGCGATTGAGCACGGTGAACAGCCGGGAAGGCTTGGAAAACAAGATGGATCCATAGCCCAGAAAGGCCAACATGCCGTAAGCGGATTCCATGGTCTGCAGGGTCACGGTGGGCAGTCGTCCCTCAAAGTCGACGCCCTTCATCCGCAGCAAGTACAAGATCAGGGCCGCCGGCAAGGCTGCATGGCAGACGCGCGGGATTCCCCGCCAGAAACGATCGCCCAGGGAAACGAGCGCCGCTCCCGCAAGGAAACAGGCAAAGCCATTCCAGAAACGGGAGACGTGGGCGCCAAACATCTTGGCGCCCACGTGAGGCTCAAAAACGTACGTGGTCAGCGTGAG
>Ga0075463_10000655_pt1 | contig 11199 bp, 9 predicted proteins | sample DEB08_DNA_14_FD_77579 | JGI IMG/M metagenome (GOLD analysis project Ga0075463, IMG submission 77579) | Aqueous microbial communities from the Delaware River and Bay under freshwater to marine salinity gradient to study organic matter... | ecosystem: Environmental > Aquatic > Marine > Coastal ...
CATTGTCCACTATTTACATTAACTCCGACAACATTCTGTAGTGTCCAACTATCTACACCAAAAGCAGTTGATTGTCTTGTTCCTGTGCTAAGATCCCATGGTGTTGTTAATGTATAGTACCAACATGCAGGATTACTATTATCAGATGTTTTCATACCAGCAATAAATTTAGTTCCGTCAGCACTAAAAGATAAACCTCCTATGGTTCTTCCTGACTGAGCCTGTAAATTAGTTGTTCTTGTTAATGTAGAATTATCTATATCATTCATTTCAACAATAAATGTAAGAGTGAATGTAGATTGATAGGGAAGAATATTTACACCGTCACTTGCTCTGAAAGTAATTGTTCCAGTACCACCATCCGGTGCTTGTGCAGAAGTTTTTGGCGTAATTGTAAATACGGATGAATCTTGTGAAACTGTTGCTATACTATCCATAGAGCCGCCAGTAATATAAGAGTAATTAATGGGAAGTCCTTCCGGATCAGAAGCTGCCAGAGTAACAGTAGTTGAAGACTGTGGGCTGTCTGAACTTAAATTATAAGTAGCATTTGGTTGTCCACCAGAATCCCATGCGGGTGTTTCATTAATAAGTGCTACATTATACCATCCAGTACCGTTCCACATATACAATCTATTAGATCCTTCAACAAATGCTTGTTCCCCTAAAGCACCAGAAGCAGGTAGATCATCTATAGATGTTATAACATCAGTAATTGGTAAATCATCAGATAAATTATTTACTGAAATAGTATTATCTCTATTTAATAATTTGGCTCTTGCAAACGACTTAGTTGGCATTCTATTAACCTTTTAGTGGCGCTGTTGGTGGTGTAAAGTTTGCGGTGTAGCGAGCAAGACCTTTAGTAATGCGGAAGTCTTGGATGTAACCGTTCAAATTACTCAAAGTAGAAACTTGATATTGATGACCTCCTAAAACTAAATCTTCATTGATTACAGCAACAGAACCAGAGTTAGTTGTAGTAGCTGTTTGTGCAACTCCATCTAAATACATTGTAAAAACATTATTATTTCTCACCACAGCAATATGATACCAAGTGTTTGCTGAAAGCGCAGAGTTAGTATAAGCTAAATATGCACCTAAAGTGTTAGTATAATAAAGTTTGCCATCTGTTTGAGCTGTAAATTGGCCTGTTCCAAAACTTATTTCAGATGCACTTGTGTTACCTGTGTTGTCGGCTTTTACTGCAATATATTTCCAAGTAGTTGGACTTGAATCATATAACCAAAACTCTATTGTAAAATCTTTGTCTAAAGTATTAATATTAGCCGTGTCTTTAGATATAAGAGCATAATCTCCAGACCCATCAAAATACATTGACTTAGTATTGCTAAACTTAGCCTGAGTGGTTGAACCAGTAGTATTGCCAACCAGCTTTAGATTAGTGCTTTGAGATTTATCTATGATCGAAGCATCTGTGCCTTTGATGTGTAGTTCTGCACCAGTTGAAGATAGAGGAGCGGTTGGTGGGGTAAAGTTAGAAGAATAGGTAACACTGTTTGAAATTTTCCAATCACTAAAATAACATGCGCTATTTGCTTGAGTGTTGTATCTATATTGTGCCATTGCTAAGGGAGTGCCAGAAATACCACCTGAGTTCCAATAATAACCACTGGTATATGATACATTACCAACCTGATTGCCATTTGCATATATTTTATAAGTACCTCCATTTGATCCATCATAATCATGGGTTAATACGATATGATTCCACATACCACCTTTAATTGTTCCCGCGGCAGTATTATATAATACAACATTAGTTGTAGTATATGTTTGAATCCAAATTTCACCAGTACTTGAGACTGAAAAATTTGATACTATTGTGTTATTACCTGGCCCTTGACTCAAAAGGACATTGTAATCTACCAAAGGAACCGAGGCTGAATAGTACCATGTCTCAAATGTCCAGTCATTAGCACCTAAAGTTGGTGGACTATTAATCAACAAATAATCAGTAGTTCCATCAAAATACACAGATCCGCCGTGATCGGCTGCTGAGTATTCGTTGTAGTCGTAGGGTGAGAATGGTTTTGTGTAAGTGTTTCCGTTTACTGTGATTGAATGATCGTTAGTCGATCCATCAGCAATGTAGGGTAGGTGGCAAGTAAGCAGAGAAGTACCTGTGATAGCCGTTAAAGGTTCCGAAGGTGGTGTAAAGTTAGAAGTGTAAACAGCAGTTCCTTTAACTATTCGTACATTAGAGAAAAACCCCGCAGCGTCGCTCGTACCGGCGTCATGATTTCTACCAATCCAAAGTAATGGTGTTGGAGATACATAAACAGAGCGGTTATCTGTGATTGTAGCTACAGAATTGCCGTTTTGATATAAAGTAAAATTATTACCATCTCTAACTACAGATATATGTACCCAAGAGTTAGTAGGAAATAGAACACTAGAAACGAGTAACAATATACCTGCACCGCCGGGAGTGCCATCACTTATTTCAAAACTTAAATAATTACTACTTGAAATGTACAAGGCCCAAGATATTTGTTGATAACCTGAAACACTAGCATTTCCATACTGAAGTAGTGTATCGCTAGAGCCACTCGTAGTTCTGTGAAAAAACAATTCCATACTGAAATCGCCTGTGCCAAATTCAAATGTAGCACTAGCAGGTGCGTTAAGATAATCTCCTGCTCCATCAAAATAAGTTGAATAACCACCAGAACGATATGGGCTAAATGTACCAGCGTGGGCATCTCCCGATACTGTAATGCTATGGTTATTAGTTGAGGAATCAGTTATATTATTATTGTCACTAGCAGATTCTACTGTCGCTAACAAAGTTGTATACTTACTGTTTTCTATAATAGAAATAAAATTAAGAGTAAAACTAGAAACTTGAGGTAAGATATTGATACCATCACTTGCTCTAAAGGTAATATTGCCAGTTAGAGATACTCCTTCTCCTACCTCTGAAATTGTTTTTGGTGTAATAGTAAATACTGATGAATCTTGACTGATAGTAGCCATAGAATCCATTTGACCAGATTGTATATAACTATAAGTGATTGGTATTCCTTCTGGATCACTAGCCGATAAAGTAACAATAACAGAACCTTGTGGACTGTCTGCATCTAATTCATATGAAGCTGCTGGCTGTCCGCCAGAGTCCCATGTTGGAGTTGTATTAATTAGAGCAATATTGTACCAGCCTGATCCATTCCATATATAGAGACGATTAGTCGATTGAACAAAAGCCTGTTCACCTAAGGTTCCGGAAGCGGGTAACTCATCAATATTTGCATATAATTCAGTAATAGGAATATCAGCCGATAAACTGGTGGCTTGAAGTGTATTATCAGTGCCTAATAGATTTGCTTGAGAAAATGCTTTACTTGGCATTGATCTATCCTTCTAATGAAGCTGTTGGTGGCGTAAAGTTTGCGGTGTATCTTGCTAGACCTTTAGTAAAACGGAAGTCTTGGATATAGCCTGCCCAATATCTATCTGTACCAGCCAGATCCCTACCTATTTCAAAATTCCATAAAGAAGTATCAACAGCTGCGCTTTCTGTTCCAGACGCACCAGTATCTTGAACCCCACCAATATACGTTTTCCACGCTCCTGATGAATGGTCACGGGTTACTGCAATGTGATACCAAGTGTTAATCGACAGAGTAGTTGTACCGGTTGCATTCAGTCTTAGCGTACCAGCAGAATTCAACGTCAGGCGAAGAACATTTCCATTGCCGCCCTCAAAAAACAGTCTAGCATAGTTGCTGTCATCGCTATAAAATTCCCAAACACCTTGTTTTACTGAGGTAGATGTTGTGTAAAAATAGCCTTCTATTGTTATATCTGATGAACTTATATCCAAGAAAGACGAGGCGGGAACAAAAACGTAATCACCATTACCATCAAAATACATTGATTTTGTACTAGCAAACTTAACCTGAGTCGTTGAACCAGTAGCGTTTCCAAAGAGTTTTAGATTACTACTTTGGGACTTATCTATAATCGAAGCATCTGTGCCTTTGATGTGTAGCTCTGCGCCAGTTGAAGATAGTGGAGCAGTTGGTGGAGTAAAATTCGATGTGCCTGTTGTGTAAATTGCTGAATTGCTGATTTTAAAATCGCTTAAATATCCAGCAAAACAATAACTAGAACTATAGTAAAGACCTCCGTAAATATAATAATTACCAGAGTAATCATTACTATCAGACACAGACCCGCAATAAACTCCGTTATTGTATAAATATACAGTTCCGCTGTTTTTAACCATCGCAATATGGTGCCAAGTATTTGCGTACATTTTATAATTGGTGGTCGTAGATGCTATTGCCCCTCCCTTACAAGCGGTATTTATGTAACCACTTTGTTCTGAAAAATATATATCGTCATTATTACCATTCGCTGCGGTTGAGCTTACTCGCAAAATGCCTTGGTTTAAATTAACTTGATCTAAATTTACCCAGCACTCAATAGTCCAATTTGCATTAGTGCCAGCAGGTAAAGTGAACGTACCTTGATGTTCAATATAGTCAGTTGTGCCGTCAAAATACACAGACCCGCCGTGGTCAGTTGCTGAGTATTCTCCGTAGTCGTAGGGTGAGAACGGTTTTGTGGAAACGTTGTCTCCATTTACATTAAGCGCCCAGTTGTTAGTTGAACCATCAGCAATGTATGGGAGATGACACGCTAATAGGTTAGTATTTGTGATTGCAGTAAGCGGACCAGTCGGAACGGTAATTGTATCAGCAGTATACACGGGATCTCCAACTACAATTCTTAGATCACGAATATACCCATGATATTCTTGTGTTGCACCACGATTTCTTGCAATCTCAAAAGGCCCTGCATCCCTGTAGTCTTCTGTATTAGTAGTTTGATCTTCTTTTGTGCCATCCACATAAAGACGAATATTATTACTACTATCACGGCTCACGGCTAAGTGATACCACTGGTTTAGATTTAAAGTTGTAGTGCTTGTCAGAACCGCACCACTATTTGTTTCCCACTGTACCAAATCACCACCATTACCAGCTTCAAACTGGTATGAATTTGCTGCCGTACCTAGACTGCAAATAGAATCAAAAGAACCATTGCTTTCTTTATATACCCATGCCTCAATACAAAATGCACCAGACCCTACTTCTCCTGCACCTGTGCCATCATTATTTTGCAAATAATCCCCATTACCATCAAAATAGGTTGAATAGCCGCCACTCCGATAAGGGCTAAACGTACCAGCGTGAGCATCTCCATTTACTGTTATTGAATGATTATTTGTCGATGAATCTGTGATGTTATTATTATCAGAAGTATCTACTGCTGTTGCTAATAAAGTTGTATATCTACTATTTTCTATAAGAGTTACAAAATTAAGAGTAAAACTGGACACTTGAGGTAAAATATTAATTCCATCTGTCGCTCTAAAGGTTATACTACCAGTACCACCATCAGGTGCCTGAACTGAAGTTTTAGGCGTAATCGTGAATACTGAAGAATCTTGACTAATAGTCGCAATGGAATCCATTTGACCAGAAGTAACATAAGTATAAGAAATAGGGATACCTTCTGGGTCACTAGCTGCAAGAGTAATAACTGTAGCATCTTGTGGGCTATCTGCATCTAATATATAAGAGCCAGCTGGTTGACCGCCAGAGTCCCATGTAGGAGTAGTGTTAATAAGTGCAATATTATACCAGCCAGAACCATTCCATATATAGAGTCTATTACTTCCTTCAACAAAAGCAGTCTCTCCTATAGTTGTACCAACCCCAAGTGAATCAACACTAGAATAATCTTCAGTGCCTGGAGGAACATCATTACCAAGTTTTTCTGCGCTAATAGTAGCCTCTCCAGCCCCTAGTAAATTTGCTAAATTTCTTGCGTTAGATGGCATATTCTTATCCTATAAATTGAATCTTAGTTCTATTTATACTTCTTTTCTAAATCATCTAAACGACTTTCAATAGCATCAATCTTTTTAGTGATTTTTGGATATTTCTTACGCCAAGCATCTTCTGGTTGTTCTAGCCAAGTAAGACCCCATCGTTCAATAAGATAATCTAAAAAATGATCAAGCTTTGCATAAGCCCAAAGACCAGCTCTCGTTTCTTTAAAATAAGCTAAAAAGGCAGCACCTAGTACTGCCCCTGCTATTGATGTATAGATCCAAAGTGTATCCGCAAATAATCTTTCTAACATATTATCCCTACTCTACTGTGACTGCTTCGTCTAATTTCTTTTCTGCTTCTTGATAATATGTTTCATATGCAGCAATAATCTGTTGTTGCTGTTGTACCATTGCTCTAATGTCACTAAAATTTAATGCTAGATTCTGATAACCTTTCCCAGTAAGTGCAAATAATCCTACTGGTTGACCAGATTCTTTAATCTTTTGTATTTCTTGTTCAACATTTTCTTCATTAATCACAATCCATTCTATATCTCTAATATTTATTTTATCAACTTTAGGTAAAACTAATTTAGGTTTATCAATCGGTTTTGTCGATATCGCTATTTCCTGTATCGGTTGGGTCTGTGAGCAAGCCCCTAGACTTATAATCATCATAAAGCCAAGGGCACTCACGGTTAAAGTCTTTAGCATCTACTGCTCCTTTTTCCTCATCTGTTAATTCTGCACCACTTAATAATTCAAAACACCTTCCAGCGTTTGTAGTTCCTCTATTTACTTTAAATTCTATGTCATCAGGATCTCTTACCGCCATCACTCCAAGATCAATATTAGCAAGTTTACTTGATAGCATATTATTCTGCTCTCTTATTCTAGCAAACTCTGTATTAACTCTATTTAACTCTTCATTAGCTTTCTTAAAATCAGCCTGTAGAGATGCCATTGCTTCCTCTTGTTGAGCGGTAGCATCTTTCAGTTGTTGATTTTGAGATGAGAGTATAATAATTTTATTTTGCATATCAGTATAAGTTTTATACGCAATAAAACCGCCACCACCAATAGTACCAATAACAAATATTAAAAGATATAATCTAAGCATCGTCTTTCATAAAACCACGGAATCTTTTGAGAACAACCGGAGGTTTATCCTTTCTACGTCTCTTATCTGTCACGTTGACAGCTTTAAACATTGCCGTTGGTGGCATTGCTACACTTCCTGTTGTAGTATCTTCACTTTTTGACTTATTTTTAATGCGTTGAATCTGTGCATCTGTAGGAGCTCCTTTTTCACCTTTTTTACGCATCTTTTCTCCGCTTGCTCTCTTAGCTCGAATATTTGCCCAAAGACCCGCGTTTTCATTCATATTTTGAAGTTTAGTGCGTAAATTAATATTTCCTTGGGAATCTAAACCTGGATGGTGTTTCTTAATCATCTTTGATAAATGATTAGCCGCTCTTGTTACTCTGGCTTTATTTCCTCTATGGTTATAGTCTGCAGACATATCATCAGCCGCTAATGTTTTCTTATATGCTTTAACAACATCAGGGTGTGGTTTAATATCTTCATTTACTGATTCAAATTTAAAAGTACTCGAATAATCGGCAACCTTTTTACCGTTTTTATATTGACCTAGTTTCATAGCCATTTCTTTGGCATATGCTTTAGGGCTATATGTATCTCCCCATTCCCATTCTTTAGTACGATTATCCCATTCCATTACTTTCCACTCACCTTTATGACGAATGTTTTCATCATATTGTTTTTCTATTTTAAAGCGGCGACCCGTAGGAAACTTAATTTCTATTTCACCATCAGGTCCTGCTCTTTTCCAACTAGGTGGTTTCATCGGATAAGTTCCTCTATAGTAAGATATACCTTTTGTTTAGTACGAATATGTTCTGCTTCATAAATGTGTAAACCGAATATTTCACCAACAGGATAAGATTCTGGTAATACTCTTATCTGATCTTTTGCTTTTACGAGTTCTTCAATTGTACTATTTACAACTTTATTATATTTTAGTCTATATGTACCCGGAGACAACATATAGTCTTCTAATAAAAACCATTGACTATCTTCATTTAAAAAATCAAATGGATTATGACCAGTTTCTTTTATAATTTTTTTAATAGAAGTATCGGATAAATCTAGTTTTTCTTTTATGAGATATAAAGCAGCAGCATAAGAGGCCACTGATGATTTACCGCCAGGAGCTTTTGCAATTAATTTTTTTACATTAAAAACTAATCTGTGGAAAGGTGTATACGCACCTTTCTTTTCTCTATCATCTAACTTAACAGACTTTATTCTTTTACCATCCTCATCTATAATACCAAGCTCAAATGCTTTAGTTTTTTCAAACGGTGTCACAAGAAGCGTGAGAAACCGAAACGTATAAATTAAGTCACCGGCTCTTTGAAGCATACCCATAATTAAATATCCTTAAATTTTCGTGATGCTTTAGGTTGAATTGCAAATCTGGCACCTTTAACACCAAAATTATTCCTATCACCTTTATATATGGCCATAAATACTGGAGCATAATCTCCAGTCATAATATCACCGTTTATTGATGTATGATTAGACTGTAATTCATAATAATTTTTAGATTTTACCAACTTTACCGGACCTTGTAAAAGAATAGATACATTTTGTCTACCTAATTTACCAGACTTATATTTGTTTCCATATACTGACATACCCATAAGATTTTTATCTTTTACTGGTCTTGCAACAGTAGTTGCTCTTGGCATGACTCCACCAAATTCTTTTTTTACATCATTAATAAATTTTTGTGTTTCTGGGTGTGAGGCTATTTCTGGCTCGGCTCTAGCACTCATTCCACCCCATTGTTGAAAATCTTTTGCTTTAGACCCGTCTTTATGTGATATCCAAACAACCTCAATACCTTTATTATTTAAAAGATGAAAATCTGATTTAGGTGTTCCTGGAGTTGTAGCTGCTCCAGCAACAGCATAATACTTATTACCAATTTTAACTTTTAACTCCATCAGATCGGTTTTACTTAATTCATCTTGTATTTGTTTTTGCAACGAAGCTAATTGTGCATCTTCTTTTGCTGTTCCTCCAACACCAGATCCAGGTTCTGGTTTTACATATAAAAAGATACCACCAACAAATTCAACCACAGGTTTTCCAGCATCATTACCTTTTGTGACCAAAGCACCACCCAATCTTGATGCTATTTTATCAGCAACTTTCATTCTATCTTTTGCTGGAACAAGAATTTTAAATCTTTTAGATGATATATTTTTTAGATTTCTATAGCCCATTCTAATTATAGATTGCCTATAGTCCTCTGCAGTTTCTTCTTTAAGAAATGTTGAAAATCTTAACATTATATTTTCCTTAATGCTTCTACTACTTTTTCATCCATACTAATACCCGTATATTGATCATTCTTAATATGACGTAGAAAAACTAAAAAAGGTTTAATCACGCTCCAATGTCTATCATCTAATTTATATTCTAATAGTTTCAGAGATGCTTTAATATCAAATGCATTAAAAATAACAATAAGATGATTTAGTATTAATCTTTCAGATAATTTACCACTATCTAAATATCTATTCACTAATCTCTTAACATATTTAAACCTATTTAGGTCTTCATAAAATTCTTCAACATCAATACACTTCGGGTTATAGTAATTCTTTATTGCATATAACATAAATGTTTCTTCATTCAATTCATTAAAAAGTTTCATAGAATATTGTTATTTACTTTCCATCATTTTTAGGCATTGCTTTATCGCCTGGTGCATCATTTGTTTTTCCGCCGCCAGCTTTTACTCCTGCTGTAAATGCTGCAAAAGTTTTCGGTAAAACTCTATTTACATCCGCATACTCTGGAGTTTCTGGGTTGTGCATATCTACAAAATCTTTTTCACCCTTACGTGTTGCAAGTTGTTTATCGTATGTATCACGAGTTGCATCATCTGACTTATGATTACCTGTGGGTGCTGATGTTTTAGTTTTAGCATCTTCTGCTTCTTGTAACTTTTTATTTTGTAAAACATCTACCCAGTTTTCACGATTAACGCTTTCGTAAGCCGCTGCTGATCTTTTTGTCACTGGTTCCATCCTTGTTATTGTTTTACCGTCCACGTTTACATTTACTGGCTTTTTATCTGCACTACGAACCGTTTTCTTACCGCCAGGTGTTGATGGTAATGTACTTTCCTTTTTATCCCAAGGCGCTTTTGGTAAAGTTGGTTTTTTCTTAGGTGGTTTAATACTAGCAATTGCTCTTTTAATATCTTTTTGACTTAGATATTTTTTCTTTTCTGATACAGATTCTTTTTTCATATGGGCGGCTTTATATAGATCAACTGCTTGAGCAATCTTTGGATTTTTCATCATGCGTTTTGATTCAGCAGCATCTGGATTATCACATATCATACGAACAGTTGGTTCATCTACATTATTCTTTTTAACAAATTTCTTATATGCATCAAACTTTTTAGGAATTACAGTTCCACCGAATTTATTTTTCATTGGTGTCATACTACGAGAAATTTCATTTACCAATTCTACTTCTTCGCCTAATAGCTTTGATGCTTTATTTGCTTTATCTGAATGCTTTTTTGCATCTGGATGGTTATCAACGTGCATATCTGCCGCTTTAGCATGCAACTTACCAGCCACATCATGCTGTTTTGCGAGTCTCGGATCTTTCTTTTTAAATTCAGCTTGTTTCATTGCATGAGTAAACATCATTGATTGATGACGAAGTTCCGTTCTACGATCTTCGTCTAATTCTACTTCTTCATTTGTATTTTCTACATAACCTTTATCACCAGGTTTTTTACCGTGATTCATAACCTTTTTACCAAGTGGCGTTAAGTTACCTTTTTTATCATACATTTGATTAACAAGTTTCTTTTCTGATGGCGATAAAGTTTCATCAAGCTCAACTTCTTCTTTTTTCATACGCTTCTTCCACATGTAGTCTTTTACGATTTTGCGGATTTCGTCTGTATTAGTTGTGCGCTTGTTAGCAAACATAGTCATAATAACGTCCATAGACTTGCCATCGTCAACTGCTTTTTGAATTGCTTTAGCGTTTACCTTTTCATCAAGTTCAACTTCTTCAACTGATTCTTTTCTACTTTTCTTACCATCACTGCCACAAGATGATTCTACTTTACTCATGTGATAACCTTTTTCATCACAGTGAGCACAGCCTTTTCCTTCACATTTTGGGCATGGAACTTTTTTCATACCTGCTTCTTTTTCATCATTACCATCTACTTCAGTAGAAGCTTCTGGTTCATCTTCTTTAGCTT
>Ga0075463_10000668_pt1 | contig 11102 bp, 6 predicted proteins | sample DEB08_DNA_14_FD_77579 | JGI IMG/M metagenome (GOLD analysis project Ga0075463, IMG submission 77579) | Aqueous microbial communities from the Delaware River and Bay under freshwater to marine salinity gradient to study organic matter... | ecosystem: Environmental > Aquatic > Marine > Coastal ...
AACATACAACTAAAGCATTTGCAATTTTTAGAAGTAATCAAATAAAGTTTCCAAATCAAACAGCGTTTAATTCATTTATGGATGACTTCAGATTTGAAGAAGGAGGGATTTTAATATGACCGCAAACGAAATAATTGACAATATAGCAGACCAATTGGGATACAATCGGGAGATGTTTAAAAACGTCGTTCCTACCCAAAGGGCTTTCGACGCATTGTTAATGACGTTGGACTTGTCACCTGAACAAATTGCAGAGGCAAGAACTGCTTACCCCAAATACATTGCATCTAAAAGGGCTGAAGACCTTATATTAGTTCAAGATGAAGAGGGCGATGTCGAAGAGAGTGATAAAGACGTAGATGAATCTGTTCAAAAAATACTTGATAAAATTCAGCAAAACGAAAATCAAGACTTGTCAGATATTTTAAATGACTTGAAAGATATTGATACAGGGGACTTGGATTTAACAAACGCAAAACCGACAGATGAAGAGTTTGATGGTCGCATAAATCCAAATGTAATCAAAGACGAAAACGACGACATTTACAATAGCCAAAAAGAAATGGATTCCGAAGGTCGAAGTATGGGTGGAAAAGACCAAGGCGACGGCAAAGGAACAGGTCAAGACCAAGGAGAAGGCGAAGCAGGTGAAGGCGACGGTGAAGGCGAGGGCGAAGGAAAAGGCAAAGGCAAAGGCAAAGGAAAAGGTAAAGGAAAAGGCGAAGGTGAAGGTGAAGGCGAAGGCGAAGGCGAAGGCGAAGGTGAAGGTGAAGGTGAAGGTGAAGGCGAAGGCGAAGGCGAAGGTGAAGGCGAAGGCGAAGGTGAAGGCGAAGGTGAAGGCGAAGGCGAAGGCGAAGGCGAAGGCGAAGGTGAAGGCGAAGGTGAAGGTGAAGGCGAAGGCGAAGGTGAAGAAGAGGGCAAAAAAGAGCCTAAAAAGTCACCAAACGAAAAGCGTAAAGACGAACTTGATGAAATAGCCGAGCGTGCCAAAGAAGCCGCAGAAGACGCTACCGAACCCGAAGAAAAAGAAACTTACGAAAACCTACAAAAAGAAGCAGAGCGCACCAAAGAAATGCTTGAAGACCAACCGTGTGAAAGCCAATTTCAACTTCCGTACTATTTAAACAAAAGATACGAAGAAAATATACTGCCTTTTCTATATGAAATACAGTCACAAGTAGAGAATAGGAAACTTATGGGTTCATCCCAAACAGCCAAAGGGGTAATGAATGAAAGTAAAAGGATTGTTGCAATCAAAGTGAATGCTTGGAAAAATTGTGCGGCTGAATATGCTTATGCAAGGGCAAAAAATAGATTTATGAAATTATATATGTCCAAGCAAGACCTTATTTTACGCCTTGGTGTTGAAAGTTATGAAAATTTGAATGTAACACTTCGGAAAATAGATGTAGATGGGTATTCTGATTTGAAAGATTTGGTTGATTCGGTTAGTATGATTGATACAACAAATAAAAAAGCCATAATTGGTTTTAAGGATTCTGATAATTTCATAAAATCGCAAAAACGACTATTTGAGGCTGAAGTCGCAGAGTATTTTAACTTTTCAGGTCTTGGGGAATTAAGTTCTGTAGAAAAGTATTTTAACAAGGTTAAAAATTTGAACGACGCTTCAAAAACCTTTGAAGATTTAGCAATAGTAGTCAATGAATATTTATTGACTTTGGAGGTATATAATTATTTTACAAAACAAACAAGCATTTTTAAAAATTAATATAAATGGCAACTTTAGAAGAATTGCAAACATTAGCATCAAGTAGCGACCCTGTAATTGCTGACATAGCAAAGCAAGAACTTGATAAAATCAGGGAGCGTGAAAAAATATCTGTCGATAAAGACTTTGCTGATGTAGTTAACGAAATTAACGACCTAATCCGTACTTCCGCAGGGGCTACGGGAGCAGGTGGCTTTGATGAAACCGAAGCCAACAAACTTATAACCCAACGCTTAAAAAAGTTCAAGGTCGGAGTCGACCAACTTTCTGAAGGTGTTAAGGAGCAAATTAGCAAAACCTCATCGGTACAGGTGGTAAACTTTGAGGGTGTTTCAATGACCTTTAAGGGTGGAGAGCAACGTCGATTATTTGATGTTTTGCTTTCCGATGTAGAAGCAGGAAACAATGCTTATTTGTATGGTGGAGCGGGTACGGGTAAAACTTTTATGGCAGGAATAATTGCAAGAGCCCTGAACTACAAACTTATTACTTTGAACTGTAATCAATTTACATCGCCTTTGGACATTGTAGGTGGTCAAACCATCGAAGGTTATCAAGAAGGTAGACTTACAGAGGCTTGGGGTAATATTGACTTGGGTATTAATCCAAGAACGTGTAAACCTTACAGCGGAGCCCTTTTGCTTTTGGATGAGTTGCCTAAACTTGACCCAAACACAGCAGGTATATTGAATGATGCTCTTTCTAAAGTTAAAGATAATTCCGAAGTAGTGCGTGATTGTGCCACAGGAGAAGAGCGGTTAATGAAGCCAATTATTCTTAATGGTCGTGGTGAGCAGATTGAAATGAAGAATATTTTCATTATCGGTACAGGTAATAGTTTGTTGAACGAGGCGGATAAAGATTACGAAGCAAACTTTAAGCAAGACTTGTCGCTTCAAGACCGTTTTGCGGGCAGTTGCTATCAAATTTATATAGATTATCGTTTTGAGTTAAATACGATTATGAAGAACATTTTGGTCAAGCGTTTGAATACCACTATGGACTTTACTTTCATTTTCAATTTCTTGGCTCAATTGCGTGATGTAATTGCGAAAAACGAATTTACAGGAAGAGCATTTGTATCGACCCGACTTATGATTTCATTCAGGGATACATACATCGCTGAACGTATTAATATGGTAGAGGCAAATCCAATACCACGTCCAAAGACTTTACAAATTGCTACAGAATCCTTTATGTCGCTATTTACTGAAACACAACAAAGTGTTATTAGTCAAGCAGTCGATGTAAATGAATTCTACAAGATTGTCAATAGAAAACTTGCTGAACCCGCTGATGCTCCCCCAACAGATGAGGAAGATTTGGTAGCAAATCAAATTATTGAAAATTACGAAAATCAACGTAAGAGCGAACTTTAATGTCAATATTTCAATATAGGGACATAGCAGACAGACTAAAAGTCGGAATTTGGTCTTCTCCTTCCAAGTTTATGAGGGAGGCAGAAGATTATATTGCCCAAACAGGATTTGATGCTTATGGTAAAGGTACATCAAAAAATGATATACGAAGCACTCCTGATTTTTACGGTTATAATCCACAGAGTTCTAAAACAATTGAAGAGCAATATTCCTATGACGCTGTAACTAAATTTAGCGACCCTGATTTACTGCAAAGGGCAATTAATGGCTTTGCGGACATTACACAGAAGATTGATTTCGGTGGAAACTTGGAAAAGTCAAGACTGAAATTTACATCAATACCACAGGGGGTTTTTAATTTTGGTATGGCTTCAAAAGGTCTATTTCGACCAATTGAGTATTATGGAACGGCTGTCAAAAAAGTAATAGAACCCGAAAAGGTTCGGTCAACTTCTTTCAATGGCTTGACTAATTTTTTCTTTTATGATGAAGACGGAAATGAAAGTCCCGTAAGAATACAGCAAGAAGGTACTTATTTGGTTGAAAAGAATTGTCCTGACATAGTTGTTAAATATGACAGCAAGGCAAAAATGTTTCTGCCTTATCAGAACAATCAACCCTACATAGGCTGTGGTAAAGTGGATGCCGAAACAGGCAAAAAGTCAAGACTACGATTCACAACTACTACAAAAAAAGTTTATATGTACCGCGAAAAAATGGGTGGTGGATTACAACCATTTGTTGATTTGTTTATGGTCGTAGGTGGATTAGCAGATATGACTACTGAATCAATGTTGGTTAAAAACTTGCCGTTACTCATTATAAGCCAATTTTTGAATGAAGCAGGGATTAAAACACGCATTTATGCAAAAAGAGCATATACGGTAAGCAGATACATTGTAGACTACTCATTTGTTATTAAAGACTACGGAGAAAATTTGGATATAAACCAAATAGCCGCTTTTACTTCAGACAAAAGATTTTTCAGGGTGAATCTTTGGAACCTTGTTCCTGCATTAGCACAAAAAATTGATGGTATTGATATTACGGGTTATGGCTCTACGCTTTATGGCAGAACGGGTACAGGAGCAACAGAATATGATGCGCTTATTCCTGCTTTCAATATGGCGAAAAATTGGGCTTTAAATACAAGTCAGAACGCAGTTAAAACTTCTAAAGTAAATGACCCAAGGTTAATGATATTGGGAGGTGTGGGTAATATTTCAGGAGCAGACAAAATCAGCGACCCGAACAGTATTGAAAAAATAACAAATGAAATTTACCGTATTGGGGATTATGTGTCGCTGATGTTTTCCAAGAATCCAAGAAAAACGCTTGGAACAATTTATCAAAGGGAACAGGAACGGCAAAAGAATAATCCTGATAAAAAAGAATATATACGAAAATATTTATTGCAAACGGTTTTGGACAACCTTGTAACAGTTGACTCAAGTATGGTTGATAAACCCGAATTTGTTACTGACCCAAAAATAGCAAAGGATATGGACGAACAAAGGGAAGAAATACTTGAAACCCTAAACGAAATTTTGAGAAAATGACGAACGAAGACAAAATTGACAATATGCTAAAAATGCTTCAGAATATGCAGGATAATCCAAATTTTAAACTGCATAAGTTTGATGTATATTCAGTTCCCCAACAGCGGGAAAAAGTCGTGCATAAACAATATACAACCAAAAAGTCAGGTGTATTTGAAACGGTTGACGATTGGGTATTGGTATCGAACGGAAAAACCCAATTGTTGCAAGAGGTTATCCCCGATAAAACTGCACGTCTTGAGTTCGTTTCAAGTTTAGAAAATGCTAATTACGCATTAGGAGGTGTGATATTTAACTAATGATTTCATATAGATTTAAAGCGAAAGATGTTTTCGTATCAAATGGTGATTTTTTTATCGTTACCCGTGTTTTACAGGATAAAATACTTGCGATTAAAAGACCCATAGACCTTAAAGGGAAACTATCGGATAATTGGCAGTCGGCAGTATTTCAACTTGACGATAAAACCGATGTCAAATCACTAAATCAAGCACAAAACGGTGAATTACCTACAACTTCAATTGCACAAGTGGGGAGTATGGTTATGTACGGAGAGGAAACGTATATGTATTGTGGAAATGCAGATGTTAGCCTTGGAACGATGATATTCAGCAAGCCTTACTTGTTAAATATCGACGGTTTAATTATGGATATTGAAGACAATTTTGATGGACAACCGTTAATGTTGCTTGTACCAAAAAACGTAAAAGTACCGCTCGAAAGCAATAAAAACCTTGTTGTTTTTGAAGTTGCACCCCCGCAAAGGGCTGTGCAAATATTTACAAAAATTGAACCTGTCATACAAGAAGAAAGTGCCGCAGAAAAAGACTTTATACCAAAAGCAATGAATGCGCCCCTTACGAATACTTTAAAGTCAAACAGTATTAATCAATACAATAAAGTTCCAACAGATTTAAAAATAGGGGTTCAATACAAATTTTTCCAATCAGGTAAAAAATTCTCTGATGCACTTTATTTTTCTATTCCGACGCGCGATTATCCCGATGCTTATCGTTGGGAAAGAAACGCCATTGCATTTGTACAGGAAATATTTAACAACACTATAATTAATCAGCCAACCAATGTTTATACATTATCCGAAAACGAAGCAGTTTATCCTGATTGGAAACTAAAAACAGATTCAGAGTTTCCCATAGGAACAGGTATGTCGTCTAAACAGGGATATAATATTGTTTTAGGTAAAATAGTTATACCTGTTTACAGCGAAACTGATGGTTTGATAAAAAACAACTTCGTTATATTCAGGGAGAAAACCTATAATACTAAAGTTGCCTTGTGGGTTTTTCATCCCGAAGTTTACCAAGGTGGAAACAAGTTTTTTGAAAATTCTTCAAACGACCAATTTTTGACTATAGCAAAATTTCCATTAGCAGGGACTAAAAAAGACCGAGAAAATGCTATTGCAAACAAACCAATCGGAAGTCCACAGTTTCCTATTAAAACAAGGGCTCAAATAAAGAAGTTAAATGTTATTACTCTAAATGATATTGACGCTAACAATCGAGAAGTAATTGATGTAGAAGACCCGTATATGTTTATACCATATACATTTGCTAAAGAAACTGAAGAAAGAAAGCCTGATGTAATATTTCCCCAAAGTAGAATGCGTGCAGGTAATGAAAATGTAGTTGATTCGCTGATTCGACCTAATACTTGGGAATATTCTTGGAAATTGTATAATTTGATTTCGGGTTCTGTTTCAACAACAAGCAACGATGAAATTGAAAAGCAAATATTAGAATATTTTGATTACCAAAATTTGGCAATAATTCAGGATAAAAATCCTGCCTTATACACAAAACTTATAGAGTTAATTGATAAATCAGTCAATACCTATGTAAGGAATTTACCAAAGAAGAAAAAAATCAAAGCATCAAGTGATGCAATATTTTATGTTTTATGTGAAGTAGAATATTTTAATATAAATGTTGAATACAAAGATGTAAATGGCAATTTTCAAAGGATAGATACGAATAGTTATTTATATAACATTCAAGAATTGATAAAAGATAATGAATTTGCAATAATTCATAAGCCATTAATTGATTTACAAAATCAATACGATAACATCTTTAAGTCTATTTCGCCAAATAGACCTACAATAAACGATAATAATTATTATTTATTAACTGTTGATGAGTTTATTCAATTAAAAAATGCGTTACAAAATTTTGAAATCGAGTTGAATGCTTTAATTGATGAAAATGATATTCAAAAATTACAGTTTTCTATAGATGTAAATGGAGTGGCTTTCGTTAGTAATTTTTCTTCCGCTAAAGATTTGACATTTCCAAAATACACATACAAAAATTATGTTTTTGAAAAAATAAGTTATTCATATTCTAATCGCACCGACGTAAGTGGAACTTCTTTTTATGGGTATTATGATTTTATTCTGTCATTCTCAAATTTTGAAGATGATAATTTAAATGATGAATTTGCATTTAACATTAAAACGATATATCTGCAATTGATTGAAAACATTTCTCGACTTAAAGGATTTTTTAACAAATGGCAATTAATCGACCAATTGTTGCCAATTTTCGGATACTATCAATTGATTGAAAACACGAATTTGGGAACAACCTACGAAGATGTTTCTACGGATATTCGATTTAGAGAATGGTTAATACAAGCATTATTTGTAGAACTTGATGATGATTTTGTAGTTCAGATGAGTTCCTTTTTAGACTATCAAAAAGATTTTTATGTTCAAGCCATAAATTATATCAAAGAATATTCTACCAAACCAAGGAAAAACAGCAGTAATGATTTTGTGCGTCAATTTAACCTGTCTGTAAAAACACCATCCTTATTCTACGAAAATCCTGACGATAGTTTGGATGTGCGGAAATTCACAGAAGATTTATACAAAAGTTTACCTGAAGAATTTAGAGGCAAAGAAGGTTATTACACAACTTTTGGAACAAATCAAACATATGTGTCCTATAATCCAAAAGTAGTTTTAGACAGGTTAAGCAATGTTTTAAATGTTATGAAACAAAACACGGACGTTAAAAACTTGCTTGAAGGAAAAGTAACGGCTGAAGATTTGTTGCTCAAATTGTATGGTGGTGGTTCGTTGGTTCAGGTTGTTGAAGAAGAAGACGAACCTGAAGTGGTTGTAGAAACCGTCGACGAAACCGTAAACGTAGAAGAAGAAATTAATTGGGATGAAATCGATACCGATGACATTGACATAATGTTGGATATTGATACGGACGAAACAGTATAGAAGTTATAAAAAATGAATACCAAGGAAAAATACGAAGACATTAAGGTGTCGATGCTTCCTGAAAAGACGCGCGACACGCTTGAAAAAATTAAAAGGGCGACCAAAGACTTTAGCGTTCAAAACGATAAAGCAGACGCTTATGTGTCCGCTGTACATAATAAACTAAAGAAAGAAAAGCCAAGTGCTTTGCGTTCAGAGGATAAAAAACCTGAACCGAAGCCTGAACCCAAAAAGGCGGCTCCTAAACCAAAGCCTGAACCTAAACCCAAACCCGAACCAAAGCCCAAGCCAACAAAAACGGCTGTGAAGGCTACGACGACAAAAGTAAACGCACTAACAACGGCATTGCAGAATGACCCGTTGTTGAAAGGTTTGGGTAAAACCGACAAGGAGCGTGATGCAGGTCGTAGAGCATTGCCTGCGGGACGTAGGGTTTCAAAGAAAGGTTGGAAAAACCAACACGGCACTTCCAAGGGAGGTCGCGTATATTATGAAAATCGTGAAAACCGTTCTGACAGGAAGTCACCTGACTACAAGGGCGGCTATCCATATCTTGCGATGGGTGGATATACCCACAAAAATGATAATGATGGAGAATTCACAGTAAGTACCTACAGGATTATTGACGGCAAGAAAAAACTGATTCAAGAAAAGAAATACAAAGATTCAGATAGCGCAGTAACATACGCTATGATGAAAGGCAATTTTAAAGGAATCGGGGAATCGATAATCGTTACCGACAAAGACGGTAAATGGCTTTATAAATCCATAAACAACAAATCCAAAGGTGGATATATGGCTGATGGTGGAAACGTGGGTCGTGATTATGTTGAGTGGGAAACTGAAGTAACACAAATACTTGCAGACAAACTTGACATTGATTATGGTGACGCTTCAGGTATTGTAGAAGCACAGCCTTTTTACTTGCAACAATCTTGGACAAAAGGATTGAGTGCTGAAGAAACTGCCGACGTGATTGATGAAAAATCAATGATGGCTAAAGGTGGCTACACCGCTAAAGGCGAAGACTATGAATACAAAAACACATTTAAGCGTTTTGATTCAAAAGTACCTGTACCACAGGATGACTTTGAAAAGTTTGTAGATGCTTGGCACAAACAAAAGGAAGGTGATAAACTTGATAAGGCGAAATACAAAGTTTTGAAACAACAAATGGGGAATTACTTGGGTCATAAAACGGTTCAAGAAATGGAAGACTATGTCGAGAAAACCCATAAAAGACAACGTATGGCTCACGGTGGAGAAATAGAGCAAGAAATGGTAATTGCTAAATTCAATAATGCTAAAGATAAAGCAGATTTTAAAAGCGATTTGTCAAATGTTGCCCCTGACAGCGACTTTTCTATTGTCGATTTAGATGGAAACACAGTACAGGTTATGTACGATTTAGATAATAAAGAAATTGTTACAGATGTATTGAAATCATATTCAAGTGATTATTACGCTAAAGGTGGTAGTATTGATTCAAGGTTAAAAAGATATGCCACTTTAGATATTAACCTACTTCAATCCCAAGGCTATATGGCTATAACCGACACTAAATTAGGTGTAATATCGGGAGAATATGAAAACGGCACTTTTACTTTTAGGAATGTTAAAGGTGAAAAGGTATTTAGTGGTAATAAAAAAGGAGCCATTGATTTTGTTAAAAACAATTACCAATTAGAACAAATGGCTAAAGGTGGTCAAGTAAAAGGATTTGATGCACTTTCTAAAAAAGTAGCGGCACGTTATGAAGGCAAAAAGGTTCCTTCAAAGTATCAAGGTGAATACGGAAAAACATATGACAAGGAAGAAGCCAAAGAAGTTGGGGATAAGGTAGCCGCAAAGGTTTATCGTTTGCAACTTGCCAAAAAAGGTAAAATGGCGAAAGGTGGTGAAATCAAAAAAGGAGATAGGGTTAGGTCAACTGTTTTTAAAGATGAAGAAGGCGAGGTGCTAAATAAAAAAGGGGATATGCTTTTTGTCCGCAAAGATGACAATGGTAAATATAAACACGATGTTTTTAGGATTAGCGAAGTTGAGAAATTGGCTAAAGGTGGAAATGTAGGCAAAGTGCCGTTTGATGCAGAAAAAACGAGTAGTGGATATTATAGATTAAAGGGTAAAATACCTTATGATTTATATGACGAATTAGGACGCAACAACTTATCCGAGGAGCAATTGGAATATAGCCGTGGAAGTAGAAGTAAGTCTGATTATAACCGACTTATGCAAATCGCAAACGATGTAAGTGTTTCTCAATATGACTACAATACCAACGAGGCGGTTTTTCTTGCTTCATCTTTAAAAGATGTCAAAAATTGGGAAAAGCAACATAGTTCTAAAGTTTATGTAAAGTACGCAAAAGGTGGCAAACTTGACCAAGGATTCAATGACCGTTTGGACGAATCTATGGGTAATCGTGATGGCAAAGAAGCCAAAATGGAAGCAACCTTGAAAGACCGTAGAAACGAATCTAAAGGCGAAAACAAAGCCGTAGGTAAGCGTCCTTACAGTTCTGTTCACACGATGGACAAAATGGCTGAAGGTGGTGAATTGGGTAAGATTAAATTGCCACACAACCTGAAGAAGTATTTTACCAAGCCCGCAGGAACAATCGAGGTGGAAATGAATAAATTGATTCCCATTCGAGCGCGTGAAAAGGGTATTGCCAATGCCGAGCGTTATATGCGTTTAGCCTACGACGGTAAGATGGAAAAGCGTAAACCAATTACGATTTACAAATCTCGTAATGGCAAATACAGAATCAAAGACGGTAACAGCACCTTTGCTGTTGCAAAGAAGCACAATTGGAAAACTATTTGGGCTGAAGTCGTTGAAAATCCAAACATTTCAAAGCGTAAGGAAAACAGCGTGTTCACCGTGGCAAGCAAAATCCGTAAAGAAGGAGAAAGTTGGGCAAGCGCAGTAAAACGCGCAGGAGCAATGAATAAAAAATGAGAACTCTTAAATTAACTAAAGCGGAACAAAAGAAACTGCAAAGTCAGTACAAGTTCGGAAGCGATTTATCAAAACAGGACGCAGTTGTTAAGGTATTTAACCCTTATGGTCGTGGTTATTGGTTCTTGGTGAATCAAGACCCCGATGACCCTGATTACATTTGGGCTATCGTTGACCTTGGAATGGGTGTTGACACAGGAAGTGTTTCATTA
>Ga0075463_10000669_pt1 | contig 11099 bp, 22 predicted proteins | sample DEB08_DNA_14_FD_77579 | JGI IMG/M metagenome (GOLD analysis project Ga0075463, IMG submission 77579) | Aqueous microbial communities from the Delaware River and Bay under freshwater to marine salinity gradient to study organic matter... | ecosystem: Environmental > Aquatic > Marine > Coastal ...
ACCACCATCAGACTGAATAACACAAATGTTACTGTTTGACGCATCACTTTCTATTTTTAGCCAGTCAAGTGCGAGTGTAGAGCTTTGCTCTATATTAATAGTATTTGTACTGCCATTTAAGTCTAAGTAAAAATACCCTGCATCACTTGAGGAAGCTCCGTACCCTGTTTTATCCAAGGTCATTGTATTACTATCTCCAAAGATATCTATATAAGCAGTGTAGTAAGATGAATCTATATTAAAATCTAGATCATTACTGTCACCGTCCATGATTAAATCAAAGTCTAAGTAATCAACTGCAGATGATTCACCAAAATCAAAATCAAATGCGTTTGAACCACCTGTTATATCAACAAAAGCGTTAACATAGTCAGCTCCATTTAATCCTGTAGTATCCATAGAGAATTCAAAATCGTTACTATCACCATCAAATTCAAAGAAACCTGTAAAATTGCTTCCTAATATTCCATCAGTAAGAAACTTATTAGAGCTTCCGATTTGATTAATATCAAGCGTCCAGGTTCCTCCAGTAAGTATAGCAGCAGTCATTGAGCCGTTTACAGATTGTAAACCACCAATCATGTTGCTTGAACCTAATTGCTCGAGGTCGATATTAACGTTGTCGCCTGATTGGTCTATATAGATTTCATTGTCTGCATAGATTGACCCTGCGAACATTATTGCGATTATAAATCTAATCACTGTTCTCTCCCCAGTACTTCCAGTACCCTTTCTCTCTTCCTTGGTGTACTAATTCTACCACAGCTGTTTCCATTGCCGCTTGTACAGCAATAGACTTGCTCTCATTCATAGCGTTTCCACTTTCGAATTCTACAAGTTCTGTGCCTTCAGCAATAAATCTGAAATAGTCATTAGAGACTCCCACTGAGAGTATCGTTTTTGAGGTAAGGATTTCTAATAAGATTTCTCCTGTACTCACAGAAACTAATCTTAATGAAACCATTACTGTATCTTCACGATATTGTTTAGAGTTGCCGATACCAAGATACCTAGCTCCGACACCTCCAGTTAGTAAGTTAGTATTGTAATCTACAATACCTCCTTCGATAATTAACCCAGCAAAAATGAGTGGTTTTTGCTCAGTATCATCATTAAATGTTTGTCTTGTTTGTCTTATTAATTGTCTTTCACGAGTAAGGTTATCTAATCCACCTCTTTCAACTACTCTGAAAAAATTTGATTGTTTTAATGCACGAATTAAGTATGCTTCTGGAGCCATAGTCACAGCAGTACTAAAACTTGCTATGCCATCTACACTCTTTCTTTGTCCTGTATAATCTGCGAATTTATATACGGCCACCACAGGATAGCGTGAAGGCAGAGGTAGTTCTGTAATTGCTTTTGTGACAGGTTTTTCAATTATAGCGTCACCAGAAAAACACTCGGCTTTTCCGATAATTGTAGATAGGTCTTTATAGTCTCCATCTGGATTAGTTACACAGGGCGATATATATTCTATATGCGTCCAGTTTGCACAACTAGCCAGTAGGGAAACCAAAATCGCCAATAGGAATTGTGATTGTAGTTGTTTCACCAGTAGTTTCGTTAAATATGGTCATTGTAATTGAAATGCCATCTGATGTCCATGTAATCAGACTATCAAATAATTGAAATGATCCTTCCGTTGCAGGGTTCTCACCAAATAGTTGATCTACTAGTTGTCTTGATAACTGTGCATATACTCTTGATTCAAAGTTTTTAATAAATCTTGCGAGAGTTGTATTTTCTTCTTCTCTTTTTGCTGCATCTGCCAAAGCTTTTATTTCAGCTTTAAGTGCGTCTTTTCTTGACATCTCTTGAGAGTCAATTGTTAAGTAGTGTGAAGATGTGCCTACACCACTAAATGATGGGCTTTTAAATCCAAATTTGATTTCATCTGCTTTTAAGTCATGTGTTACTGCTACAAAAAACAGTACAAATATTGCTCCTACAACGGCATTTGAAATTCTATTATTTAGTTTTTCTTCTTTCATTTTCTTTTAATTGTAAAACTGTATCCAGTTTCTTTTGCAGTCGAATCATATCATTATCTAACATTCTTATCTGGTCGATTAACTGTAAGATAGTTATTTTCATTTCTTCGATTGCTGGGTCGATTTTTTCAGTGATTGTAGTCCAAACAAAGTACACGAAGTACCCAAGTCCGACCATTGCTACAATTGGAAATCCAAATTGCTGTATTGCATCAATCACGTCTTGCATCTATGCTCCCTGACTCAACAAAATTTTCTGCTCTTGCTATCTTGTCTAAGTCTGGTGTAAGCCCTAGTGCGGAACTTACACTCATATCTATTTTAATCATGTCGTTATTCATAGTCTTAATACGAGTAATTAGCATTTTAGATATACCTTTTACTTCTTCAGTATTTCCAACTACATCATCCATAATTTTACGAATGATAAGAAATATAAAACCACCCATAAATAGGGCAGCTGCAATAGGTGCTCCTACCTGAGCAATTACATCAAATACGCCTAGCTCCTCCATGGGTAACTCCACGGTAATATCCAATATTTAAAAAAGAGTTTCATACAATTATCCATTGATTAATCTGCATACAGCCAAGCATGCCAAATAGTACAACTACCTGTATTATGGAGGCTGCAGCTACTTGCTTCATTGGGTGTACTTTTTCTAAATCGTTGAGTTTCATTTATCTTTAAGTAATTTTTTCATTAATTCGCCATAGTTACCTTGCCCAAAAGGAACCTCGCCATTATTTTGTATATTAATTTGATTTTTAACATTTGATGCCTTTGCTTTTTCTAGTTCTGCCTGGGCTTTAATTTCATCCATTCGCATCTTGTGTGCCATCTGAATTAAGTCTGCTAAATCTTTATTAGAGTATACTTCTGATTCTTCAGCTTCTTCTAATTTTCTATCTATAAGATCATCGAGTGCTTCCGCTAATTTAAAACGGTTACGATATCCACTATCTAGATATACTTGATCGACATAAGCTTTTACTTCTCGCTTACCAAGTATTTCACTGCACTCACCTTCATCAATTTTTAATCTTACACAAACTGCTGGAATATTACCCAGCTCTAAATATGCATTGGCGACTTCAAGTCCTTCTGGACTGATTCTTGTAGATATTTCATTCTTCATATTTTGAATTATAACAAAATTTTGAACTTAAGTCAAGAATTATTTTTAAGAGCATCATTATGATGCAACTTGTTGCGTTTTTTAGTAGTTCGCGATTTTTTAAAAAGTTGTACATGTGGGGGTGTCCAGCGAGCTGGACGGGTAGAGGTCTGCTAACCCCTACCCCATAGCACACGAGGAGATAAATGTCAATTAAATATTTATATTAATTGATATATATGCTACTACTCCCAGCAAGATTATAAACGCTATTAAAGGCATTGCCCACTCGCCCTCTTTCTTAAAACTACGCCACCATTTTCGCATTGCTCTACGATTTCTTATTTGTTGTGCTGTCAATCTTCTAGCCATGATTAATGCCACTCCTTTGTTATACCATTAATTGTATAACTCATGATTTGAAAAGCGCCACCATTCACAACCATTTGCTCACGCCAATTTATATGACTAGCAATTACTTCCCATATTTTATTTTGAAATGCTCCGTTTCCTTTACACTCCAACGCTAACGCTTCGCCTTTGGTAATATAAATATCTTGCTCATATTCACTACCACCATTTAATTTTACTGTTATATAATTTTCCATTTTTTACCCCCTTATTAATGGATAGATTTTATTCATAATAAAGCTACCAAAATTATTGCTTGATACTTCTGTTATATTTGCTCTATTATCATTATATTCATTTTCCTTTTTTGCTTTGCTCTCAGCGATTGCAATAGCTTCTTCATCACTATCAGCCCAAACAAAGAATTCCATTTTTACTACATATCTTTTCATTATAGCACCCCATGATAAGTTAATGTAAACAATGCAACTGCAACTAAGACAGCCACGCCACCAAAGAAAAAGCTTAATAGATAATCGGGCTCATTTCTTTTTACTTTACTATATTTTTTCATGTTATTTATATCTCCTTATTAATTAACATACATATATAATATAAAATATCAACACATAATGCAACTATTTGACGCGTTAAATATACACTTTATTTTATGCTTTTTTCTTGACTTTTTAGGCAACATATGATAGATTTCCAAATGAGAATGATTCTCATTTAGCCGCGCCGATTTTACACTATCTGACATAAAATGTCAAGGGTTTTTTCAAATTAATTTAATGCCTATTTTTGGCTTGGTCTGTTCGTTTTGGGAGGCTTGGTTTAAGATATGTTTATTTGTTTATCTTGTTTAAGATATAAACATATCTTAAACCATGTTCGCTTTTTTGTCAACTTTTGTGACAAGAAAAAATGCAAAAAATCCTACACGATTTTTGCTAAAATGTCAATAGAAAAATTAAAAATAAATGCACTTTTTAACGCCTTAAAATATTGCTCTACATGGAACATTTTTTTATAATATATACATCTAATATTTTAAATAAGGAGAAAATAAAAATGGCAGATAAAAAAGAAAAAAGAATCACTAAACCACAACTAATAGAAAAGGTTGAAAAATTAGATGATAATAAAACGATTACATTTACAATAGCTGAATTGAACAAATGCTATCCTAAATGGGAACAGAAAAATAGAAATCTAAACATGGATTTTTTAAAATTAATTACTAAATAAGGATAAGGGATTATGCAAAGATTAAAAAAACAGAAATTATATGTTTTAGCTTTAAAAAATAGGTCTGATGATTATATTTCTAAAATCGGAGAAACTAAAGACCAACTAGAAAAAAGGATTTTAGGTTTTGGCTTTGGTGGAAAATGGAAAGGGCGAGAAAAAGATGTCGAGGTAATTCTCGAACTTGATACACTTTTAGGAAAAGCCCTCGAAGATATTGTAAAAGGACTACTCCAAAAGAATTGGAAAGATAACCAACTCAAAGACAAAAATTTAGGGCGAGGTTATTCAGAATGGTACTTTATGAATCCAAATTCAATGCTTGGACTTGTAAGGGTGGCATTTAAAAAATTATACAATGAAGATGCTTATTTATCCGTTAAATTAAAAGGGGTAAATAATGAAAAATAACTTATTACGATGGAAATTAAGGGCGATTCAGAAAAATGAATCGCCACCAACAAATATAATTGTTTTTGATATTGACAATACAATTTTTGAATCGGTGGGAACTTATGAAAAAGATTATGACTTAAAAAAATTCATTAAGGATAATTCATTTTTTAGAAATCTTTTAACAAAAAAATTGCCTTTGTTTTATTCCATAAAAAATTATTATTATGATAAAAATTTTATGGTTGTTATTCAAACAGCAAGGGCAAAAAAATGGTGGTTGCCTTTGGTTTTATTTTTAAGGGGTGTTAAATATCATTACTTAATACAAAGACCACCAAGCAACACACAAGCAACAGGGAAATTGAAAAAATCTCAACTTGTTGATTTTATTTTAAGACACAATGAGATAAAAAATCCCTTTGTTGCTTTTGTTGATGATTCGAAAGAAAATAGAGATGAGATTCAGACTTTAAGATATGCTCATGTTTATGACGCTGATTATTATAATTCAAAAGGGGGTAAAATATGAAACAGCTAGAATTTAATTTTAATATTAAAAATAAATATTTTGATTCAGAAATGGAAAGAAATTTATTTTATGATTTTTGTAAAATCATGTATTCGGAGAATGGGAGAGAAAGAAGAATTTATAAGGAGAAACCATATAAAAATCTTTTTCGATATATTCGCAAAAATTGGGATTTCCTCTATACAGAATGGCATAAACAATTAAACTGCCAATTCTCAAAAGGCGAAATTTCATAATCGCATAATCCCGCGATGGTTTGGGGGAGAAATCCCCCAAATTTTTTTTTCAAAAAAAGACTTGACTTTTTGCTCATTTTATGGTATGAGAAATCACTAAAAATATTTGTCACAAAACTTGACAAAAAGGGAAACATGGTTTAAGATATGTTTATATCTAAACAGATAAACAAATAAACATATCTTAAACCACGCACGATTTCTTAAACCCCATAACACGAAACGCCGAAAATGTCAAGACTTTTAAAAATATTTTTTTATGATATAATCGCAATATGGAAACGCTAGGAATGATTATTTTTTATATTATTATTTTTCTTTTTTCTCTTGTTTTAATGCAAGATAAAAAACAAGATTTATTTTCTGCCCTTGTTATTTCTTTTTTTGTTATCGCTTTTTTTGTTGCTATGGGTGGCATAATAATCGAAGAAATATTTTTAAATTAATTTAAAATAATTGTTGACACGATAACAAAAAACCCTTATAATATTTATATTGATTGAGAGGGAAACAACCGAAATCGGAAGGAACTCCAAGCAAGGCAACCGAGAAGGGCAACCGACTCAACCGACCTGAAAAGGAACGCTAGAAGATTCGACCACCTCCAACGCTCAAAAGATAGAACCGAGAAATCGAACTTTCTAAGAGCAATACAGAGAATGAACTCAAAATCAATAACGGGCGAAAGGGCAAGAAACAGAGGACACACACCCCCAAACCCACCCCGAGAGGGAAAGGACTCATACAGCGAGATTATATCAAACTGATTGCTGGACTTCCCCTCTCACTTTTTTTTCGCCAATGATTTTGGGGAATACCCCCTGCCCGACTTTCAGAGACACCCGCGCGCTTGCGCGCCGAGTAGAGTAGTGAAGTGATAAAATGAAGTGCGCATCTGCGCCAGTGCAAAAGCTAAGTGCAAAAGCAAAGTCTTTCTTGCCCCGCCGCGCGCTTTTAAAAGTTCTGTCCCAGGTCTATTATAACACGAATCTGATCGGGTGTCAAGAAAAATTTTAAAAAAACTTATCCACAGGATTTCCACAGAATTTCCACAGAAATTGCACAAGATATTCCTTGACTCGCGTTTAAAAATCCCTATAATAGTATATACAAATTAAGGAGAACGAAATGAAAAACGAAAAAGCTAAAAAACCAACCAAAAAAGAAGTTATCAAAATGCTAGAAGCAAGAGGCGTAGAGCAGACAATTGTCAACTCTCTACAAAGAGCAAACATCGACACAATGCTCTGGGTTCTAAGCAAACTTAGATAACCAAATGGGGACGCTTGTCCCTATTTTGGCGCCGATTTTATCACACCTTTTCTCGCCTGTCAATACGTACGCGCAAATTAATCCCTCTTTTTAGATAGACAGGTCTTTCACCGAGGTAGGGGGCGCTGCAAAACAGGTAGAGCAACCCCGCATAAACAGAGGCTTTTGGTCGGGGTTCGCGACGCTTGCGCCGAGTGCAGTGCTGAAACTAAGTAGTGAAAGTACGAAAAACGCCCCGCGCGAGTGCTAAAGTGAGAAGTAGTCTAATTATGCAGAGTTTGCGCGGGTATAATAATCTTATTCATAGTTTATCATAATTTGTTAAAGTTTGCAAGAGTTTTGCTACGAAAAAAGAGGAAATTTTGGGCGACCCCGTCGAGGTTTCGCGTCCGGCCCCCGAGAATTCGCGTCAGTTAATTTATGATTTTTCACGCTAACGTTTGACAAATGTATAAAAGCCCAGTATAATATATGTATCTTTTGGAAATAAAGACAAAATACTTTGAGCAGGGTAGCTCGTGACAGAGAAGTGACTACGGAAGCACACTCATCATGGAGAAGTAGCAGGTTCAACTCCTGCCTCTGTCAGTAAAAGTCAGTACAAATCTGACACCTTGCTCAAAGTATTTTAAAAAACTACTTGACAAAAGATTAAAAATCAATTATAATATTTATATTATGAAATGGAATTTACTAAGAATATTTACAAAAGCAAAAGGAGAAGAAATGGCAACAGTAAAAAATTATTCAGAAAAAGATGTAAGCATGATGGTTTCAGCTTACGAAGCTAACCCAACAAGAGACACAGTTGAGGCACTAGCAGAAAAATTAGGCAAAAACACAAGAAGTGTAATTGCTAAGCTAAGTAGAGAAGGTGTCTACAAAGCACAACCAAGAGTGACAAAAGCAGGTGAGCCTGTTGTTCTAAAAGGAGAACTCGTTGCTCAAATTGAGACAGCACTTGGAATTTCAGTTCCTAGCATTGTCAAAGCTACTAAAACTGATTTACAGAACTTAGTAGACCACCTAGAAGCACAGTAATGTGCTTCGCCCTTCGGGGAGGGATTAGAAAAATAGTTTAAAATTTTTCTTGACAAATCCTTAAAGGCATAGTATAATATACTTATATTTTGAAAAAAGACAAAAACAGAATAACGGCAGAGTTGTAAAGGAAAAAATAAATGTTTGAGCTTCGGCCAAAAAATAATCCTAACTCTAGCCGACTCAAGGAGCCTACTGCCACAAGTGTAGGAAGTCAGGCATGACATAAAAGATAGCCGTTAGTTCTTACACACTTGGAGGGCTCGTTAAGGAATAAGTGTGCGTGTTTTGATAGTCATATGCAGACATATTTTGCGAACATAAAAGTAAGTGCATATCTGATTAGTCGGTCAGTTAATAAGGCAGTAGCAATTCTACCAGTCAGCCTATCACTAAGTCCCTTTTTCGGGCAGATAGCAGTAAGCGGAGTGATAACCCTACACACCTTCGGCACTTTGTCGAAAGTATAAAACCTAGAGGATTCTCTTGCACGTTCACTAGTAAAACAGAAAGAGGCAAAGGTAATTGACGCGTAGATAACGACCAAACTATCACGCAGAGTGAGGAAACCACGCTGGCACTCTTGATAACAAACCAATTTGCTTGGTAGCAACAAGAGGAAACAAGTAGCAAACCATTCGGGCGAAGGAGTTTACAGAGCCATCACGCGAGATTAGAGGAAGCTGTTGCTTATAATCTAATTGTTGACCCAGTGGCGTATAGAGAACTCCAACGCCAGCTGCGAGGATATCCCACGCGTGTAAACGAGAGTAGGGTAAGTGGGGCAGTTGGCATTAACGATATAGAGGAGATAGCCGAAAGATTGGCTTGGGTATGCAAGTAATTGCAGTAAAGCCCTCCCAGAGTAGGCTAGTGAGCAGTCGTGGAACTCACTTGAATAAAAGCTACGCAGTTTTTTCGCAGTAGTAAAGTGAAAGGTGGAAGCAGTTTTTCGTAAACATAAGAACAATGCCGACTTCCCACGAGAAACTACATTTGCGAACATCATTCTTTGAGGCGGCAGCGCATAAGTCCTTAATTTGAGTAGCCGAGTGCCCAAGCGAGTAGAAACTAGAACTACCCCAAGTGCCAGAATGATGTTGAGGCGTCTCTGCATTTGGTAGCATACGCCCAGTCCTTAGAGTTGCAAATCTATAGGGCGTTGCAAAAAACAAGGTTTTTTGAGGTGGACGAAAGTGCCACCTTTTTTTCTTTCTTAAAAACATCACATCAAAATTTTAAGGCTAACTTAAAATAGTTCTTGACAAAGTCCCCAAAATCACTTATAATATATACATATAAAAAAATAATAGGAGAATTTCAAATGGCACAAGTAAATACACAATACCTAGCTATCATGCAAATGGATAGCAATGATTTATATGCACGCAGAAACGAAATGAGTTCTGAGGGCAGGCTTATCCGTAAAGAGATTACTCGCAGAGAAAGAATCAACTATTGGAAAGGGCCATTCGCTATTCACAAAGGTGGTAGAGATGGCGTTATGCAAACTCCAAGCAGAGTTGGGCAAGTAATCACATATGTAAAGGGGAAAAAATAATGAGTAGTAAAGCTATTATAAACCCCGCTCAGTCCGAAAAAGAGTTTGAGCAAGATTATGATGATGGCATGATGTTCTTTCACTCGCACAATGTATGGGAAGCCATGCAGAAGCTAGAGAATTTTTATCAGTGCAAAATTTATGGTTATCTTGACATTCAAGAGTCCGCAGATTATTTATGTGACTTCAATGCTTTTGACAAAGATTGCGAAGATTACATCTGCGACATAGATGAAGTGCCTAATGATTTATGGGTTGAAGCATTTGAGTCAGCGTATGATAACATACACGGCGATTATGGTTGGGCCGATTGGCAAGACTATATCTACGATTACTTAGTGCAAAACCTAAGTAGTAAAACTAATGAGTAGTAAATCTACAATGTGGCGACCTTTCAAGTATTATCCGAAAGACTTCGCCACCAAAAGAGAGGAGTTTATGTATCGCCTCCATAATGGAATACATACGACCAAAAGTCTACTTGTGCTGTTGGATAGGTTTCCACAGCATAAGTATAAAAATGAAATATTAATAGAATTAGATAGGAGAAAGAACAATGCCAGCTAAATGGAAACCAAGTGAAAGACAAACAAGAATTAGAAATGCTGAGAATAAGTTAGTGACTGTGCCTAGAGCAAGGGCTAGATTCAAGCATTACTATTTACATCAAACTCCTAAGCAGGAGCTGATAGACTATCTTAACAAAGGTCAAAAGCCTAAGTTAAAAGTCAAAGCGTTAAGAGAATTAGAAAGACGAGGAGTGAAAATAGTATGGACTTCACAGTAATAGTATTAGTAGCAATGTTCCTTGTTTATATGTATTTTGACAATAAGGGGGATTATAGATGAAAAAATGGTTAGACGCAATATGGCAACCTTTCGATAAGGAAGATATGCTTGAGTGGTATTTAATCAGTTTCGGCTGGGCAGTACTAATTCTATTTTTAATAGTGGAGTTTCTATAGTGGGCGAAGTAATTAAATTTCCTAGCACTCGAGAACGAGTGGGTAGTAAATATCGACAAGAAGAAATTGAACGCATAAAAGAATTACTTCGCTTATGTGATGAAGATATGGCAACTGTATTAGAGCAAATAGACCAGTTGCAAACCGAACTAGCAGGGCTAACAGCAGAGTATGAGGTCTTGTTAGAAAGATTAAAAAAATTAACAGAAGTAGAAGGAGGCACGCATGATTAATGATTATGCAAAGTTTGTAGACACCACTACAAGTAAAACAAGTAAGAATTCTATGGCGTTAGCTGACAGATTAAACAATCTAGCAGGAAACACATGGAGTAAGGGCGAAGAGCGTGGTGAAGATATGCAAGTAGCCAGACTACTTACTGCTG
>Ga0075463_10000670_pt1 | contig 11090 bp, 10 predicted proteins | sample DEB08_DNA_14_FD_77579 | JGI IMG/M metagenome (GOLD analysis project Ga0075463, IMG submission 77579) | Aqueous microbial communities from the Delaware River and Bay under freshwater to marine salinity gradient to study organic matter... | ecosystem: Environmental > Aquatic > Marine > Coastal ...
AACAAATGCACTTGAAAGGTTGTTTAATAGAGCATTAACGCAGGTGCTTTTTAGCGGTAGACGAAGTATAACTACCATTGATTTATACCTAGCAATGATGAGTGAAAACAATAGTCATGCTCATTATTTTTTGTTAAAGTACGGAGTACAAAAACAAGAATTTGTTGATTTTTGGCAGAAAAATTATACAAACCATCAATCAAACTTAACTGATAATCAAGCAAACGAAATCCTCAATGAATATTGCGATAGTTTAACACAACTTGCAATGGACGACAAACTCGAACCAATGATCGGGCGTTCAAAAGAACTTGAAGAAATGATTACGGTGTTGGCACGACGGTTTAAAGCAAATGTGCTTATGGTAGGCGATCCTGGTGTAGGTAAAACTGCAATAATCGAAGGACTTGCACAAAGAGTATCCAAAGGAGAAGTTCCGGAATTTTTACAAGATCACGAAGTGTGGAGTCTTGAAATTGGTTCTTTGCTTGCAGGGTCTAAGTACCGAGGTGAGTTTGAAGAAAAAATTCAACAAGTTATTCACGCACTAGAAGTTAAGAAAAATTGTATACTGTTTATTGATGAAGCGCACACAATGCGTGGTGCAGGTGCAAGCAAAGACAGTAGTCTTGATTTTGCAAACATGTTGAAACCAGCAATCACTAGAGGAAATCTCAAAGTCATTGCAAGTACAACATGGGAAGAATTTTACGAAAGTTTCGAAAAAGATCGTGCGCTAATGCGAAGATTTTACAAGTTAAGTATTGACGAACCAGATGCCGACACAACAGAGCAAATCTTAATAGGATTAAGTCCAAGACTTGAACAGTTCCACAATGTACTAATAGAAACAGATGCAATCACAAGTGCAGTTGAATTAGCAAACCGATACATTACAGATCGCAAAAATCCTGATAAAAGCATTGATATCATTGATGCGGCTTGCGCTAGAGAACGTGTTAAAGATCAAGGAAACGTTACAGTTAATCGAGAAATAATTATTAAGCAAGTAGCAAAAATGACTACATTGCCTCCTGAGCGTTTAGAAAATCAAACAAGCACAAAAGTTAAAGAACTTGAATTTAATGTTAAAAACAAATTGTATGGACAAGACGAAGCAGTTGATGCAGTTCTTGAACGTGTTTATGTTAGCTTTGCTGGCATTGGAACTAAAAATAAACCTGTTGCAAGTTTCTTATTTTTAGGACCAACAGGTACTGGTAAAACAGAACTTGCTAAGTTGCTGAGTGAAAATCTAGACATGAAACTGCTTAGATATGACATGAGTGAATTTCAGGAAAAACACACACTAAGCAGTTTGATTGGAGCGCCTCCAGGTTATGTTGGATTTGAGGATGGCAATGTCGGCGGCGGAAAACTAATCAGTGATTTGAGCAAACACCCATTTAGTATTATACTGTTTGACGAAATAGAAAAAGCACACCCTGATGTAAGCAATGTATTACTACAAATGTTAGACGAAGCAAAGGTCACTGGCAGCAACGGTAAGGTAGTTAACATTAACAATTGTATTGTTATACTAACATCTAATCTAGGCAGTGCTGATAACGAAAACAACAATATTGGTTTTGGCACAGAACTTGAAAAGTCTGGCGAAGAAGATCGTGCAATGAAGGATTTCTTTAAGCCTGAATTAAGAAACCGCATAGACTGTGTTTGTAAATTTAAAAAATTAGAAAAACTAGCAATTAAGAAAATTGTAGTTAAATTTATCAATGAACTTCACGATAGCGTAAAAGATAAAAACATCAAGTTGGTTTTTGCTGAATCAGTTATTGATCATTTAGCCAACAAAGGTTACGATAAAAAAATGGGTGCTAGACCAATAGCACGTAAAATTGATGAACTTATTAAGATACCATTAAGTAAAAAAATACTTTTTGAAAGCCTAAGCAATACGAAAATTTTTATTGAAATTCACAATGATGAAGTTGTGCTCAAAGAAAACTTTGTAGCACTTCCTAATCTCAACGATGGAGTATTGAATGGTGACGGCATCATCGATATCAGTTAAGCACAATACTATTACTACAAATAAACTGTTTTGGAATCAGTACAAATACTGTTTAACTTGTTATATACCAAATGCAAGTTCAATGCGCGGTCTAGATAGAAAAGACTTTGAAAAAAGATTATACTTTCTAAAAAACGGGCGTTTTCAATATCGTTACACGGAATCTATTAGGCCCGACAGAGAATATTCAAAAGAAAACGAAACACAGTTACGAAAACTGTTTAGGTTTTTTACAAGTCTCAAAAACAAAAACGATTTTAAGTTTGTAGTTGAGTGGAATAATATACGTATCTATACCAATACAACAAAAATTATTGATCGTGTTACCGGTCGCAGTGAACTTTCAAAGTTTAAAGTTACTGAATGTGATAACTGTTTAGATCCTGATGCAGTTTATTTGTGCGACCCTCAATTTAAGTATCGTACATATATAAAAGTCAATAACAATCTCGATGATCAAACTAGATCTGCATTTGCACAACTAGCACAAAACAATGATGATATTAAATTTTGTCCTAGTTTCTTAAAGTATTGCGAAGAATTAAACCAACCGGTTATTCCATGGCCAATAATTTTAAACACAGGTCCACGGGCAACACCTAGGCCAAGACCAAATACCTTTTTTAATACCAATGCTTTTATTGATCATAATGATAAAAAGTGGGAAATGATGTTAAATTTGATTAGTCCCGGGATAGTTAAAAAAACAAAGGCAACAAAGGCCAAGAACTAATAGATAAATAACTGACTATGGCTAAAATACACGAAGAAATTATTGTTATTAAACTTTCAAAGTTGATCAAAGACTCTGACCAAGGACAACCAATTGCCAGTGCCGAAACTGTGTCTGCGTTGCAACAAGTTTCGGAAGAGCTTTTTGGGAATAGTGTAATTGTTGAGGTAGAAAACGCATCATGAGTGGGGTAACAACCTATAATCTTTTACCTACTACTACATTTGGTGACCCCCTTGGAAACTACGATGGTAGTAGCCAAGACTGGTACAGTGATGTAGGTAAAGCCGCCAATTATTATCAAGGTAACGGAAGTATTCAAACCGTTACGTTTGGCGTCAATGATTTTTTAGGTTTGGTTACTATTCAAGGAACACTTGATGCTGATTCTACCGCAGCTAACTGGATTGATTTAACCAGTTATGGGGAACCTTCAACAATGTATCCTGTAACAGATAGACATCCAATAGCGATAACTGGCAATTTTACATATCTAAGAGTCTTTGTACAAAACTTTGACCAAGGTGACATAACAGTAACAGTAGATTATTAATGAATACATTTGTTTTTGGAGGTTTGGTTACTAACACTGAACCCGACTGTCCATTAAGTTTTTCCATCACCCTTAACGGCACTGAAGTACTTGAAAAGTCAGTGGTTACTGAACCTAAAAACTTTTCAATCGAAATTCCCGATGACGAACAAGAACACGAATTACGCTTAGTGATGTCTAACAAAAACAAGAACGATACAGTTGTTGATGCGCAAGGCAATTTGGTTAAAAACCCAATGCTTGATTTTAAAAATTTAAAATTTGATAACATTGATATAACACTTTGGACAATGGCTAACTCTGTATACACACATGATTTTAATGGTACACAATCTGAAATTGCAGATAGCTTTGGTGGATGCATGGGTTGTAATGGAGAAGTTGTGTTTAAATTTACTACTCCCATCTATGTGTGGCTAATGGACGTTGTAATGTAATATTGGTAAATATACTTGATATGAAAAAACTTGTAATTATACCCGGCGGTTTTCATCCTTTTCATGCAGGACATTTGTCACTGTATAAATCAGCTCAAGAATCATTTCCAAATGCTGACATTTACATTGCGGCCACTGCTGATACTAGTGAACGTCCATTTCCTTTTGAATACAAACAAAAACTTGCACAGTTAGCTGGTATTCCAAAGCATCGTTTTATACAAGTTAAAAGTCCTTTTCGTGCAAATGAAATTACACAATCATATGACCCTGACACTACTCAATTGATTTTTGCTCGCAGTGAAAAAGACAGTAAAGAACAACCGCTCCCAGGCGGTACTAAAAAAGATGGCTCGCCAGCATATTTGCAACCATATAAACGCAGAGGGCTAGAGCCAATGTCAAAGCACGGTTACATGGTGTATTTGCCAACTGTGCAATTTGGGCCTGGCATGACAAGTGCAACCGAAGTACGCAGCAAGTGGCCAACATTATCGCAAGAATCTAAATTACGTTTGGTTCATGCACTATATCCAAAAACAAAACAAAGTGAAAAACTTGCTGGAGTTGCTATTCAAGTTTTTGATAAAATTTTAAACACTGAAACTGCGGTTGCTGAAGGTTATAAAATTTTACCACCAATGGATAAAGAAAAATATCAAGAGAGACAAGGACTCGAAGGCCCATTTAGTACATTAAGTGGTAAAGTAGTTTACTATGATCCCCAAGAAGGCAAGTACTATGATCCCGATACTGATATGTACATCAGTTACAATGATTTCCGCAAATTAGACAACGACTATAGTGATGTAAAAGAAGGCGCTGTACTAAGAAATGATCCCGAGCATGGCATCGAAATTCGCCCGGCTGGTGGTATGGGAACATGGGATGAAAAATCTTTAGTATCCAGTCTTTCAGCACAGTTTAAACAAATTGTTGAAATGATGAAATACGGTAATTATCGCAACATGGAACATTTGCTGTACAACAACGGAGCAATGGAATCAAAAGTCAAAGCTCTGGCTCGTCTAGAAGACTTCAAAGAAAAACAAGGCCGCCGTCCTATTGCAAAAGGGCGAGAAATCGACATTGGTGAAGATTATCTAGATGAATCCTCACCTAGAAAATAAAAGTTTTCATAGAAATATACTATGGTATCCTCCAGGTGCTGGGGGTATGTGGCTTAACTATCTAGTGTTTTGTACTCGCAAGCATAGAAACATTGGCAACACCCACCTAAACTTTGATTACACACACTTAAAATCATTAGATGATGAATATTGGTTAGTTACAGATTTTGCCAGGCATATTGATTCTGCTAAGTCTGCAAATATTAGACTAGGCGGTGATGATTGCTTATTCAATTTTTATCTAAATTTAGTAATCAAACAACCACATGAATCTCACAAAGGAATAGCAACTTTTCTTTTAAGCAGCTTAAAAAATAATATATCATACAACCTATGTTGGAAATCATTGATATCTGATTTTGATAATTTTGCGTGTGATTTGTTTAAAACATATTTTAACACAATGGGATTGCAAATAAATGAGTTTAGTTATAAAGCACATCAACAATATGTTGATTCTTGTTTTTTTCCTAGCCTCGAAGATAAAGATTTTTTAAATTCAAATATATTTCAAAACTGGTCAGCTATGTTGATTCAAGAACTTAACTATGAGCCCGATGAAATTATTGACGTAACAAAACAAATGTATTACGAGCCATAAAATTTTATGCTCTAGCTAGAAACATGTAAATATTAAAAACTTTAAACACCAAACAGAGGAATATAATGGCTGAACAACAAATCCAAGTTAACGTTGATTACTTGCGTACTACGCGAGTACACATTTGCATGCCTTGCTATGGAGGTATGCTTACTGAACAAACATTTATGAGTTATATTAAATGGTCAAACACATGCCGGCAACTTGGTATTGATTGGACCATGGAAACAATGACCAATGAAAGTTTAATTAGTCGTGCCCGAAACACATTGGTTGCAAAATTTTTACACAACCCAGACTCAACTCATTTAATGTTTATTGATGCTGACATTGGCTGGGAACCATGGCACTTATTAGTAATGCTTGATAGACAAAAAGATGTTATTGGTGGATTGTATCCAATGAAGTCATTGCCTGTTAAATGGTGTGTAAACGGGTTTGATGGAGCAGAAACTGGTCCTGATGGTTTGCAAGAAGTAAGCAAAACTGGCACAGGCTTTATGCTTATTAAACGTGATGTATTTGAAAAACTAGATCAACACCCTGCTACTAAACCTTTTGCTAACGACATTGGCTTAGATCCAGCATTAAATCCTTATATGAAAACATACTTTGATACTGCGGTTCGAGAAAATCGCTACTATAGCGAAGACTGGACTTTTTGCGAAAACTTCCGTGACTTAGGCGGAAAAATATTTGTTGATAAGCGAGTGTTGTTAAGACATGTTGGTTCTTATGTTTTTGATTTCCAACAACAAGAAAAATTGTATAACGATCTTAAAGAACTTGATCAAACTGGTAAAAAAGTAGCAGTAACTGACGGCACGCCAACTACACAAACACCAACTACTGGTGATGGAGCAGACGCAACTTATGAAGTGCCTGATTTTGAACCAGTGGAAGCTGAAATTGTTGCAAGTTCAAGTCCAAAACCAAAACGTAAAGCAAAAAAATCAACCGCCAAACAAACTGCTAAAGCAGGTTAATCTTCATAAATACAGTTTATGAACATCCATGAACTGGAAAAATTTAACTTAGCCGATGCTGTTCGTTTTAACGATCAGTTAAATCCTAAACTTTGGGGCAAGGATGAAAATCTATTGCCCCAGGTTCGCGACAGCTTGCTTAAAATTGCTGATGATTTTAGAATATTCTTAGGCGTTCCTGAATTAAATCTCAAAGACATTACCATAAGCGGTAGTAATGCTGCTTACACTTATACCCCACACAGTGACATTGATTTACACTTGGTTGTAGAACTCCCCGAGCTCAACAACGAAGTATATCGTGAATTGTTTAATGCTAAAAAATATCAATACAACGATGAACACGATATCAAAATTGGAGGGTATGATGTTGAACTATACGTACAACCTACCGAGGACGAGCATGTAAGTTCGGGTGCATTTAGTGTACTAAACAACAAATGGATTGATGTTCCAAAGCCACGCAAAAGTGATGTCAATGACTTTAGTGTTAAAAGCAAGTACGAAGATATTGGCTATAGAATTGAAAAAGCACTTGATGAAAAAGATTATACAGTACTAAATTCACTGTGGGACAAAATAAAAGAAATGCGAAAAACTGGACTTGCAACCAGTGGCGAGTTTGGTCCTGAAAATTTAGCATTTAAATTATTACGCAATCATGGCATGATTACAAAACTCAAAGATGCTATCAATGATGAGAAAGATAGACAATTAAGCATTGCCGAAAAAGCAAAAGTTAAAAAGAAAGTACGTTATGGGTTCCGTGAAAATGTTAATAACACAGAACAAGAAAAAATTCAAATGTTTACTCGGTGGTGTGCTAAAAAACTTGGCTTAAACAAACTACCAAAAATTAAAATTATATCTAACGATGAGTATTCAAAGTATGCTAGTACTTTTGGACGTTTTTCTCCTGACAATGATACAATTCATGTACAAATTGAAGGTAGACATTTGCTTGATGTATTCCGTACACTAGCACACGAGCTGGTTCATTACAAACAAAATGAACGTGAGGGTTTGCCTAGCGGGTCTGGCGTGACAGGCAGTAAGTATGAAAACGAAGCAAATGCCAAAGCAGGCATTATAATGCGTGACTTTAATCAATCCCATCCAGAATATTTTGACCAAGACAACGTTGCTGAAGGTGCTTCTGGTTATATTCCAACAAAAGCACAAGCCAATGATAAAAGATTTTCAAATGCACTAACAGTTGATGTACGTCCTGGTGAAATTGGGAGACAAGCCAACAAACTAGGATTACAAGTTTCAAGCCAAGGGCAACCTGCACCTTTAATAAAAAATAAAAAAACTGCGAACAGGAAATAACAATGAGATTTACAGAGTTTAAACAACAGTTAAGTGAAGATTGGGTATGCGGAAAATGCTACGCAGATCCCTGTGTTTGTGAAAGCGTTACCAACGAAAACTTACGTGATTGGTTTAAAGAAAAGTGGGTGCGATTTGGTCCTGATGGAAAGATTCGCGGTGATTGTGCAAGAGATGATGACAGTGAAGGTAAACCCAAGTGCTTGCCACAAAAGAAAGCTCATGCACTAGGAAAGAAAGGTCGTAAAACGGCTGCAAGCCGTAAACGTAGGGAAGATCCTAATAAAAACAGACGCGGACCTGCCAAAAATGTAAAAACAAAAGAAAGCCAATATGTAATGGCCGAAGCACTAACAGAAGCACAGTTTGATGAAGCAGCAGGCGAAAAAGATGCTTGCTATCACAAAGTTAAAGCTCGTTATAAAGTATGGCCCAGTGCTTATGCTAGCGGTGCGTTGTCAAAGTGTCGCAAAGTGGGTGCAGCCAACTGGGGCAACAAATCTAAAAAAGAAAGTGTTGAAGAAGCGTACAGTGATACACCAAAAAGTTCTAGAGATACAACAAGTGTAAACCCACTGATTACCATCTACGATGACACATTTAAACCAGGACGTCCTGGCATTGCTGGACATATGAATTTAACTACCATGATGGGTATTCATGGTATTAGTGAAAAATATCAAAACAAACTAGCACAAGCAGTTATTAATACACCCCCGGGTAGAAAACTCAAACTACCACATGCACTAATAGCAGATCAACGTGCTGAATACGAAGAGGAAGGCAAACGTCCTAAAGATGTTTGGATTGAACTAAGTCCTCATCATAAAACTGAAATGAAAGGTAGATGATATGGATCCAGTCTTAAGCGCAGATCAAGTTGGAGTACAACTAGCTGAATTAGCAACCCCATATGTTATGGCATTGTTGGTTCTTGTGATTACTTTAATGTTTAAAGATTATGCTACCAAAGTTGCTAAAGGATTAGCGTTTAAGATGAATAAAAACTTTCAAGAAGGCGACAAAGTAATTCTTGATGGTGAAAAAGCTCTAATTGTTAGAATTGGGTTAACCGAAACTGTATTTGGTGTCACCAAGTCAGGTGGGGAATGGGATGGCGATTATGTTTGGCGATATGTTCCTAACGAAAGAATACCTTTTTTAAAAATTGAAAAGATTGTTTTTGACAAAACTCCTGAAAAGAATGGCGAACATGCTGTAATAAATCGAGAAATGATTTTACAAAATAGAGCTATTATTGAAGAACTTGTCACAGAAGCAATAAATGCACCTAAAGCGAAAAATAGTAAATGAGAATAAATGAATTCATAACTGAAAAGTGGAGTGAAAAGTATAAACGCTCAATTAACTGCAATAATCCAAAAGGATTTTCGCAGAAAGCTCATTGTGCTGGCCGTAAAAAGAATGAAGATGCAGTACCCGAGCGCAAACTAACTCCAGGTGAAAAGCGCAGTAAAGAAGCACAGTTTAAAAAACTTAAAAAAGCACGTGGTGACTTTGAAAAACGTTATGGCAAAGACGCAGAAAGTGTAATGCATGCTGTGGCAACAAAACAAGCAAAAGCAAAATCAAAAAAAGAAAGTATTCAAGAAGCATTAGACAAATTGCCAGCTGACACCGAAATCTATGTAGACATGGACGGTGTACTAGCAGATTTCTTTGGTGACTGGGCTAAACTTATGAATAAAAAATCCTGGCGGGAAATTGAAGATATTCCGGGCGGCTTAGATAAAATTAGACAATCAAAAGACTTTTGGCTTAACTTACCATTAACAAGCAATGCAGTTGCACTATTAAAATTAATTAAAAGAATCAAAGGAAGCTATAGTATTTTAAGTAGCCCTCTTCCTGGAGATCCCAACAGTGAGCCGCATAAACGCGAATGGATTAAAAAGAATCTAAGTTTCTTCCCTCCAAAAAATATTATTATTACTCATGACAAAGCCAAGTATGCAAAACAACCCAACGGCACTGCAAACATATTAATAGACGATTATGGTGTTAATATAAAAGCATGGAATGCTGCTGGTGGCATAGGTGTTAAACACAGTGACAGTAAATTTGATAGAACCGCTGATGCTTTTAAAGACGTTGTACTCAATGAGATTTGGGGATTTGCTCCTGGTAAAAGTGAACCAAGTTGGAAGCGTGGCAAGCGTAAAGTTAAAAAAGAAAAGTTTGAGCCTACACTAAAACAAAAACTAGCAGCAATGCGCAGACTAGAAAAAGCAGGAAAACCTCATAGCTGGCAGGATGCTGAAAAAGCCGCTGCTGCAGAAATGTCTGAGGCTGCGTATGAAGGCAACATTGGTATTATGGAATTGGTAAAGTTTTATGAGACTGCACCTAAAGATATTGTTGCTCATGTTAACACGTTAATTGACCAAAACAAACACAAAGAAGTATGGCGTATTGTACAAAAATATACAAATACTAAATTAAAAGACATGCTATTAGCAAAGGTAGAAACCAACGAAGGTTACCAACTGCAACTAGAACGTGGAAAAGACATAGACGTACTGCACATTACAGATACAAAAACAGGTCATCGCACCGAAGTACGTGGCAAGCCAGGTTACGAAAGTGGTAACTATGATGCAGACGATAAACTACATCAGTTGCTAGACCGTATTGGTAAAGCAAGTAATATTAGTGATCTTATCAACGGTGAAGTTGTTGGTATTAATCCACGTCATCCAGATGGTGCTCGTGCTAAGAAACATGCCGACACAGCATTTAACGAAAATTTTGCTGAACAAAAAGCACATGATGCTATCTTTCAAGAAATCTTAGTTGATTTGTTGCAGAAAAAATACCCAGACGCTGAGTTTGATTATCAAGGCGACAAAGTAATCAGCGCGGATGGCAAACTCACAGTAATAGCCGACCTGCAAGTTGAGGATGGTTATGGCGGAGTATGGGTGTGGGATGTTGATACAGGTCCGTACAAAGGAGTATTGGGCACTGCAATAAAACAAGCAACTGCTGAGTTGTTAAGACAACAACCCGATCTTAAGCCTGCTCTTTTTGTAGACGGCGACAATCAAAATCCTGAGGCTTGGCAAGCAATAGCCAACAAACTAAATTACACACTATTAGATGAAAACTTTGCAGACGGAAAAGTAAAAGGCAAAAGTCGTCCAGGCAGAGTAAAACGTGCAGGTGCAAGTTGCAAAGGTAGTGTTACAGACTTACGAGCAAAAGCAAAAAAGTACAGCGGTGAACGTGGTAAAATGTATCACTGGTGTGCAAACATGAAAGC
>Ga0075463_10000672_pt1 | contig 11059 bp, 12 predicted proteins | sample DEB08_DNA_14_FD_77579 | JGI IMG/M metagenome (GOLD analysis project Ga0075463, IMG submission 77579) | Aqueous microbial communities from the Delaware River and Bay under freshwater to marine salinity gradient to study organic matter... | ecosystem: Environmental > Aquatic > Marine > Coastal ...
TCCCCTAAAGCCTCGACCTTGCATTTTAGGTTGACTGAACCATAGTTCAAACCATTTAGCATCTCCTGGCTTAATGTTTTGTTCTTTTTCTTTTTTGCGATTCTCTGCGGCTGCATCGCTAATATTCTCAAGAGTATACTCTGTGTAACCTTTGAATTCATTTACACCTGCTAGTTTTTTAATATACTCTAGTTCATCCATTGTATTTTTGTTTCTCTTTTTCTGCCCACCAGTTTAAAAAGTTCATTGTTGGATTGCTCAAATACCAACCAACATCACGATAAGTTTTAAGTTTTGCTTGTAGTAAATCTTTTTTGATTTCGCCGTAGTCTGGACCTTTGCGTCTAACAAACTGTGGAGCATTTACAAGTTCTTTGTTTTTCTTACCAGCATACTTTTGTAAAAATTCTTTGAGGTTTAGCATATAATAAAAAGGTGTATCTATGATAACCTCACCGTCCCATTCGCGTTGATTTGGAATACCTTTTTTATAACCTTTAACAGCACGTTGAACTTCTTCACTTGCATCCATATCACGTGGTCGCACTATAGCTCTACTGTGTCCACCATCATGCTTTGTCAGATATTCCTCATCGTAGCCTTCAAAACTACCTAAATCTGGTATTTCTGGGTTCCAATATGCTTTAATATCCCCGCTTGGTATCATAATAAAGTTTGTACCGTGAAATCCTTTTATGTTATTAGGTGTACGGACTAATGCTTGTGTAGGGTGTTGCACTCCTAGACCGGCAAAGATTTTTTTCTGGAAGAAATGACTGTCACCTTTTACAGCCTTCCGAGATCCGTCGTTGTTATTCACTTTGATCATAAGATTTGTAGCATCAGTGCCTTGAGTTTCGCCACCTTTAAACATTCTATATAGTATAGGAGTATTGCCTAGTTTGTTGCACATTTCAGCAGCAACTTTAACACGCTCAATGGCATGTGCAGTATCGTTTATAAACTTTACGTCTTCGATGATTTCGTTAATTTTCATTCGCCCATTACCCTGTCTGCTAGTCTTACACCTGCTTTACGTGCAATCTTTCTAATCTTTAAAAGATTCTTGCCAGTCTTGTATGCACCTTTGATTAATGCAGCCATCACAGGCGCTGCTAATCCAGCCACAGCAGCCATTGCTGCTATATCACCTACTGCTGGAATATCTTCTTCAATCTGTTCAAACTCTTTGCCAACGGACTGTGAGAATGACTTTGACTTATCAACCTTAACATTAGTATCACCAAACTTGCTTACTACTTCAGGCGAACGCATCCAGTTGCGGAATGTTTTATATTGTGCAGGCTCCATAACAAATTGTTTAGTTGCAGGTCTGTATGCTTGCATAATCTTCGGCGCCGACTTTTGTAAAAATTTCATTAGTCTGTTGTTGTCGATTGTAAAATATTTTGTTGTTTCGATATTATCGTCAGTGTAGTTTTTCTTGTTAGCCCACTTTGCTTTTACACGTTTCTTGCCCGGACCTTTTTCGCCTGTTTCGTCACTGTCGGGCTTGTCTACAACTTGTACTTTTTCTTTACCAAACTTTTTTATCCAATCAAGGAATTCATTGTACTGCGGAAACTTCTTAGGATTAACTGCGCCGTCATTATACACAACAACTTTCTCAGCCCCAATAAAGATTTTATCACCAATTACTTTTTTGACAGCATTGACAATATCTTGTTTCTTTGTAAGAACATTAAAGTTCATTTTAGCAGTATCAAGTGTTAGTTCACCCGGTGTGTTTGCAAATCCAGCAAATGCCATTAGTGTTGGCTTGCCTCTGTTTTTATCTAACGGCGGCTTAACTTTGAAGCGCATATACACATCGCCTGTTTGTGCTTCTTCTAGATCTTCTTTTGCAGTCTTTGCAGCATCTTTCCATGCCTTGTCAGTAGGAGCCTTAGGATGTCCTTTTTTGCGACTAGTACCAGCTTTTTTACGTTTATTTACGTTATAGTATAGTCCCTTATTTTCTTCGTCAATGCCTTCGCCTACTGGTGCTTCTGTATCACCTAGTGCTTTATTTAATAGTTTCACAGCAACAGGAGCACCATTGCCGTACATTAGTTTAGCAGCCTTTAGTTTATCTTCGTCTGACATTTCAGGCCAAGTAGCTCTTAACTCACTTGCACTCTTAATCTGCATACCACTAAAGTCAAAGTTAATAGTAGGACCATATGCTATGTAACCCATTTCGTCTGCTGTGTTTAGATCTTTACCTGTGTAACTTCTATAATATCTCGGTTCATTGCCGGGTTTTTTTGTGGCCTTGTCTATTTTCATTTGATCAGGCAAAGGAGTTACATTGCGTTCTTTCTCACTCCTAACGAATACTAATGCAGTATCATTATCTATTAGATGTTTATATGCTGTGGCATTAAACGGAGCAGTATTAACCTGTATAAATTTGTCTGAAGGAACACCTGCCATACCTGCTAGTTTCTTTTTTATTTCAAAAGGAAACGGTCTTGATGCTGTGTCGTTAGTTGCTGCTACATAAACATTACTTTGACCAAACGTTTTTACAGCCCAGTCGTATAGGCTTTTGTGTCCAGGATGGAACGGATGGAACCCTCCAGGCATAATTGCAACTACTTTTCTTGCAGGTGCTTCGTATAAATTTCTTAATCTCATGACGGTGTCCATCTTGTTCTTGGCACTAGTTTAGTTTTTGATCCTAGAGCCACATAGCCCTCGCCGCCCTGTTCACCGTTAGTGCTTTGTTTTACATCAGCCGGAGCATCATCTAACTGTTGTATGATGTGATCCTTTGCTGCCATTATTCTTTTTACTAAACCAAACATACTAGGTAATGCTTTAGGATTTTCTTGATGCATATCTGCTAGACGTGCTTGTTGTCCTTGGCTTACTTTACTAGTTTTTAACCAATCAAAAAACCCTGTTTCTAATTTGTCTAGTTTTCTACCTTTACTCATTTGGTTTACATATGTGTAAATAATTCCTGCAGGATTGCTTAATCCTTTTACACCAGCAAGAAACTTATCAATTGCTGCGCCGTTTGCTTGTGCTAATTTTAGTATGTCTTTGGTTTCTGATGTATCTACTTCGGGCGTATGCGTAACATATGTTTGTCCTAGTACAAGTGCTGGGCCTTGATTAAGATCTTTTACATCTGAAATAGGCTGTCCTGACTTGTCACCAAACTCAGCATACTTTGTATGTACAACTACACCTACAGTTGTATTGCTCATACGCTTGCCTAACTCTGAATTAGGATCAACTGTGTAAGTAACTTGATTGGGAGTAAATGTAATACCCGCATCTGATGTGTCAAAAGGTTTACCAGGATGATATAGTAAATCTCCGTATACATATCCTCTAAATGATGCTGGAGTGCTTTGTTCCATTATGTTAAAGATAGTTGCCATTTCTTTAGCAAAGCGTTCACGCCAGTCTTCGCCTTTGCCCGTGCTAGTAATAAAACTATACAGTTCTTTTGCACTCTTACTGATGTTACCCTTCATCCAACCGTTCTTACCTACAAGAACAAATTCACCGTTGTTATCTCTGCCCCAGTACATAGTAGGATAGCCATCCCATTTGATTGCAATGTCTTTGCTATCGTGTCCTAGTTTGTTTAGAATATGTACAGCCTTTGTTGCGCCTGCACTGCCGTCTACGAACACAAGATCTTCTAGGTGTTGGTATTCTCTACCTACCTTAGCCGCTTCGGTTAAGATCTTGAATTCGCTAAATCTCATCTATAAGTACCCTTGCGTATCTCTGTCATTTCTTCTGCATATACTTTTTGTATTAAAGCATATTTGTCTTCTTTTGTCAAGAGTTCTTCTGGTCTTTTTCCAATTTTAAATTTAGAACAATATAGTCTAGCAGCCTTATCTATCATAGGACCTAATTCTTTAATTTTGTCGTACTCTGTTTCACTCATACTACATTCTTGCATACGCTTAATAGCAGGAAAAAAACTTTTACGATAAAACATAGGATCATTACGCATAAAAATACATACATCGTCGACTACATTATATGGTAGACTATCATCAATTGGTTGATCGTAAAATTCGTTTATTTTTACCATTATGCGGCCTCCTTGTATGTACTTAGTTGTTCTACTAGGAAACCTTTATGCTTTCCTCTGCTAATATATTTTCCCATGCTCTTTTTCCAGTGCAATGTGTTATAGTTCCAGTCTTTCTCTGCACACAGTTCTTTAAATTCTAAACCGTTTACAATATATTCTTCGCCTGTACTTGTAGTAATACGATATGTATATTGTTCGCTACGCATACGAGAACTTTTAGCACCGCCCTTGGCATGCCATGCCTTATCTTTACCTGTAAAGTTTTTAGCATACTGTTGTCCTGCATTACGCTGGTGCTCTATGAATGCATCGTAATCGTACTGTTTTAGTCCGTGAAGGTAGTGTTTACCACCGTACGACACATTATAAGACATAGGATCTTTTACTACATCTTCGTTAACTATTTCTTTTTCTAAATCCCATAATGCATCTGCACTATCTGCTGTTGCGATAATCTCTTTAGTAAAGTTTTCAACACCGTACTTGTTGATAGCATTTTTAATACCTATACCACTACCCATATAGGAATCATTTATATCTTTTGTAGAATGTCTACCGATATAATATTTTCCATTTGTATGGTTAGTTATTTTATAGATAATATAATGCATCACCAGGCCCTACAACTCCAATATCTGGCGCGATGCCTTGGCCCTGGATTATCACAGTTGTGTCTAGCACGGAAACTACGTCTACGTGCAGGGTTAGATTTTTTAATTTTTGAGTTCTTATCACCGAAGTTTACTTTAACAACATTACCTTTGGGATTCTTTACATATACTTTAAACTTCTTAACATCGCCTTGCATAGGCTTACCTAGTTTAACTTTACGTCCTTGATATTCAGCTTCGTCTACTACATCATCTTCGTTAAACCACATAACACCGTACTGTTCAAAAAACTCGTCATCATCGTCGTATGTTTCTTCGTCAATAACGTCTTCGCCTATTACAATATCAAAGTCGTCGTAGCCTTCTTCAAATAGATAATTAGCAAGGTGCTCTGCATAACCGTTTGCTTCATCTTCTGAAAGATCTTTATTTAATGGAATTCGCATTAATGTTGTTTCTTGCTCAGTATTAAACGTTTCGTATACTGGAAATACTGATTCATCAAGTTTTGCCTTGTCTTGCTTTTCCATTACTACTGTTACAAATTGTTTCATAGGTTTTCCTTTTCAGTATTTATCGGTTTTATAATGCAGCAATTCTTGATTGGAAATCAGCAAAACTTGTACTTGCTGCTGCTTCTGCTTTAAGTGTAGTAAGAGTAATAGTTTCAGTTCCGACTGTATCCGCTTGTGCAGTCCAAGCAGTACCATTCCATTTAAGAACTTCACCTACACTAGGACTAGGAGCATTTACATCTGCTAAGTCGCTAATATTTACTGTTGATATATCTTCTGCAAAGTCTTCTGGGCTTACACTTATTCCGCCGTAGTCAGCAATCAAATCACCAACATTCACAAATGCGTATGTACCAGCACCGTCTGTTTTTAAAACTTGCCCGTCAGTGCCTTCAGTTATACCGAGGTCAGTTAGTACAGTAGCACCGCCGCCAGCGCCTCCTGCATATAGTTCATTAAAGTTATCGTTAACCTTATCAAATGCTGAACGAATAGTTTCGCCGTCGCCTGTAAGTTCACCAGTTCCTATATTGATTATCTGCTTTGCCATATGTCTGCCCTCAATGATTTAGTTTGATATTTGTAATCGAACCAGCAGTCCAATTTGTTATCTTAGCACGTATCCAAACATAATTACCTGTAAAATTCTTTGTGCTTGATGTACTGTTACTAGTTGAATGTGTAATACCAGATACTGTTGCTTCACCGATAAGTCCAGTTGTATCCATTGACGTGTTACCTGTACCTAGAGGTATAGTGAACCAATCGTCGTCAGTTGGTGTCGATGCTAAAGTTCCCTCCATAGCAATTGTACCAATAAAGTCATTAAGATTAATTTGTATAGTATGCAGACCATCACTACGTCCGTAGTAACCGTCGCCTTTAAATTTATCACCTGTGTGCGTTTGTGTATTACTATCGCCAACGTGTGTAATTGTTGTTAAAATGTTTTCACTCTGTGCCATAATTATATTTATCAATATCACCACTGTAAACTAGTTTCTCAACCCGAGGATTGCCTCCACCAGATACTAGTTGATACATTAATAAAACTTTGCTATCTTTAACATAGCAATACTGACCATAGATCCAGTCATTTTTTAAATCATTAAGAGTTTTTTCACCGACTCTACTTTTATCAGTGTTATTCTCTAACCAACGGGCAATTGCCGGACCATTTGATCCCTGTGTTAGATACACTTTATACTCGTAGTCAGTAGGTTTATCTACAATTACTGTGTTAGTATTGTTAGATAAGAATTTAGCAATATCATCTTCTACATCCCAATAAGAAATTACTGTTTCAGGGCTCACTTTAATGATGTCATCTATAAGTGATTTAGTGTTAGAGTATATCCATAGATTGTACCCACGTTCAATTCTTATCTTATAGTCGTCACTATCTATAAGTAGATTGTATAATTTTTCAGCTTCTTTAAATTGCACTTCAGATAAGGCAAAGGAAGTTCGGAACCTTAGAATTAGATATTCACCTCGATCTTTAAGAGTTGTTCGTATTTCGTCTAGTTTGGTCGCGGCATAACTTAACCTTACACCGCGATCAAACTCTGCTCTAAATATAAAGCCTAACTCCGTGTATAAATTTACTTTATAAAGATACTTACGGTAGTGTAACTTTGTAGTTAGATTACGCTTCGGTAACTTCATGTACTCTTGCTTCGCACTCTAATACAATATCGCCATCTTTAACATCAACATGTACAGTTCCGCCTTGCTTTAGATTACCAAATAGTATTTCTCTAGAAAGTGGACGTTTTATTTCTTTATCAATGACACGCTGTAAAGGTCTTGCACCCATTTTAGGGTCAAATCCTTTATCGACTAGATAATCTAAACTATCATCAGATACAGTAATTATAATGTCCTTGTCTTTGACCATAGTTTTAAGTTCGACAAGAAACTTACCAACAATTTTCATCATTACTTCTTTTGATAGTTTACCAAATGTAATAGTAGCATCAAGTCTGTTTCTAAATTCTGGAGCAAAGAACTTTTTCATTTCTTTTTCACTGTAACTAGTATCGTCTTGATCGACGCCAAATCCGATTGCATTTTTCTCAGACTCTTTAGCACCTAAGTTAGTTGTAAGTATTACAATACTATTACGTGCATCTGCTTCTTTACCATTTGATCCAGTGATAATACCGTTGTCCATGATTTGCAGCAATATTTGTGATATATCCGGATGCGCTTTTTCAATTTCATCCAGTAGTAGCACACAATTCGGATTCTCTTGTAGTTTGTCAATAAGTTGTCCGTTATTATCTTCGTGACCTACGTAGCCTGGAGGTGAACCAATAAGTTTTGATACACTGTGTTTTTCTTGATATTCGCTCATATCGAACCGTACTAATTTAACACCTAAATTTGCTGCAAGTTGTTTAGCAGTTTCTGTTTTACCTGTACCTGTTGGGCCCATAAACACAAACGAACCAATTGGCTTATCGTCTGGTTTAAGTCCTGCTTGACTAACAAAGATTTTATCAACAATAGCATCAATTGCACTGTCCTGTCCGTAGACAACTTTCTTCATGTTTTCGTCAAGCTTAGAAAGATTTTCTGTTTCACGTTCTGCTACTGATTCAGCTGGAACTTTAATCATTTTAGATAATTCAAACTGTATTGCGTCTCCGTCTACAATTTTATTATCTTTTTGATTTTTTACTTTAAATCTTGAACAGGCTACATCGATCAAATCAATTGCTTTATCAGGCAGTTTCTTATCACTCTGATATTTTACACTGAGTTTAACTGCTGCCTCAATTGCTTCTTCTGTAATTTCTGTATTATGATAGTCTTCATAGTACTTCTTAATACCACGTAAGATATCCTTAGTAACTTCAGGTGTAGGCTCGTCGACTGTTACTCTTTGGAATCGACGCATAAGAGCGCGATCCTTTTCAAAGTACTTCCTGTATTCATCCCAAGTAGTTGACGCAACAACTTTTAAATCGCCCTTTGACAATGCTGGCTTTAATAAGTTTGCTAAGTCGTTTGCATTGCCTTGTCCACCTGCGCCAGCACCGTTAATCATATGTGCTTCGTCGATGAACATAATTGTTTTACCTTGCCTAGTAAGACCTTTAAGCACAAGTTTAAAACGTTCTTCAAAGTCACCTCTGTACTTTGATCCTGCTAACATTGCACCAATGTCTAAACTATAAACTTTAAACTCTTTTAAGAAGTCCGGCACTTGATCGTTTATAATGTTATATGCAAGTCCTTCTGCAATAGCAGTTTTACCAACACCTGGATCGCCTACCATAAGAACATTATTCTTTGCTCTACGTCCTAGCGCAAGTGCTAAACTTTCAAGTTCATCGTTGCGACCAATAATAGGATCAACTTTTCCTTTTTTAACTTCTTCATTTAGATTAGTTGTAAAACTCTTTAGTGCTTTCTTTGCATCGCCTGAGTTTTCTTCATCTACCATTTCGACGTTGTCTAATTCTTCAGCAACAAATTCAGCAAACTTAGTTTTGTTTACATTACCTTCGTTCAACCAATATACACATACTGATTTTTTTTCGTTAAGCATAGATAGTAGTACGTCACGCAATTCAATGTGTGTACGTCCGTTAAATAATACTTGAGTAAATGCTCTGTTTAAGCAACGCTCTACTGTGTGTGTTTTTTTTGGCTTGAACTTTTTTTGATCTGTTTTGATGTCATTGTTGTTTTTTAAATGATGCTCTAAATTAGATTTTATGTATGCAATATCAGCACCGTATTCGGTCATTAAGTTTATAAACGTTTCTTCGCAAAGCATTGCATAGAGTAAATGCTCTAGCGTAACATATTCGTGTTTTAGTTTTTTTGCATCCTTAATAGCCTTATCGAATACTAATTGTAGTTCTTGAGACGGTTCAACCATTCTTTTTATCCTCTATTAAATGCTTTAATTCCAGTGTCTTTGCTATAACATCTGGATCGTTGATCCTTGGTATCTGTGCTTCGATCTGAACTAATATCGAACCTTTCCTACCTGTTCTAACATCGCTCATTCCATATCCACGCATTGCCAATGTTGTGCCTGATTTTGTGCCTTTAGGTATATTCAAATTTAAACTCTTTTTATCTGGAGTTTCTATTAGTATAACACATCCTAGCATAATGTCAAATACATTTACAAACTTTTTAGTAACAAGATCGTTACCTTGTCTCTGCCAGCCCGCAGGTAATCTTACACGTATCTTAACATAAAGGTCACCTCTGCCAACTCTAGGATCTGTATTGTCGCCCAGTCCTTTATAACGTACTGTGTCTCCGTCATTTGCTCCAACTGGTACTTGTACATTTATAAATTCTGTTTTCCCGTTTGCCATTTGGTACGATGCTGTTACAATCTTACCGTAGAACGCATCTTCAAACTCTACAACAAGATTGATTCTTATATCTCTATTTTGTGGTTGCCTGCGTTGTTGATGCATTTGGTTAAAGATGTCACCAAATGGATGCCGGCCAAACGGATTGTGTTGGGAGTTAAAGTGAAAGTCGTTTTTGGGTTGAGGATTATCGTATTCTTGGCGTTTTTCTGCATTACCTAAAATTTCGTAAGCTTCAGTTACATGTTTAAATGTTTCTTCATTTCCGCCGCGGTCAGGATGATGTTGCATTGCTGCTTTTTTAAAAGCTTTTTTAATTTCATCCTGACTTGCTGTTTTGTTAACCCCTAGTACATTATAATAATTCATATAGTACTTAGTGAGAGTTAGTCGTCCTTGAACTTCTTACTGGATCCTAAATAAAGTCCAAACCATGCTGCTCCGGCACCTACAACAATGCTTACTAAGCCTGCTTGATTCATATTTGGATCTGGCAAAGCCATAAACCAATGTGTTACTTGATAAAGTAAAATGATATAAACTGTAATAAACACACGAGGAAATATTCTCCAAGCGTCAACTGCTTGAGCAAGATAAATTATACTTTTAAATTTATTCTTACTCATATTAGTTACACCTTGATCCGGTGCTTTAACTGTTGCTTCTGTTATAGTTTTTTTAGCACTTCTTTCTGTTTTAGTGCTTACTTCTAAATCTTCTAACTTTTTTCTTGGCATTACCCTAATTTCCTTTTATTTAAATCCCTTTGGTAGTTCTCAATGTGCTTGATATATTCGTCTATGCTATGATCAGAAAATGCATCTATCTTACCAGCTTTAAGACCTTTCCACATGCCTTTTAATCTGTCTTTCCATTTTGTTATACCTGCTACATTACGTATAGTACCATTAGAGCAAATGTATTCCTCTGTCCCATGGTGTCTATAACCCATTATGATCAATGGAACAGTTGTAACTATGTCATTGTTATTTCTCCAACGATAATGATCTATATCAAGACTGTTGCAATAACCACGCCAACCTACTCTTGGCGAGCCGTATGTATAAAGTTCTTCTGGATCAGGAATACTTTTTTCGTGCTTACAACGACTCGCCATTATAGTTGCCATTGCTGCGCCTAAACTGTGGCCACAAAACCACAGATCTTGCTCAGGTTTCAAGTCCCTCAAGTCATCGAGGATCATTGGCCAAAGAGCGTCTACCTCACTCTTAAATCCTTTGTGTACTCTTGAAACTGTCTCAGCTAGGACTGGAATGGCTCGTAGGTCTGCTTCTACATCATTCCACTCATTGGGTTGGGTGCCCCGACAAGCTATCACAAGATCTGTGGTGTTGGCAAAGCGGTATGCTTGCGCCCCGCTTTTTTCATAGAATTCGCATACATCGAATCCTAATTCCTTAGCAGCTTTCTTTGCTGCTTTTTTTTCTAAATACGCTATTTTAGCAAGTTTAGCGAATAGTAAACTGCGCTCAACGAATGCTGTGTCTATTATCATTG
>Ga0075463_10000678_pt1 | contig 11022 bp, 14 predicted proteins | sample DEB08_DNA_14_FD_77579 | JGI IMG/M metagenome (GOLD analysis project Ga0075463, IMG submission 77579) | Aqueous microbial communities from the Delaware River and Bay under freshwater to marine salinity gradient to study organic matter... | ecosystem: Environmental > Aquatic > Marine > Coastal ...
AAGTATGTCAGCAAAAAAACTCTATCTCATCGGCATGGTAGGTTTTTTTATTTTTTATGTCGGTCTTTTTCTTAGACAACCCTCTATTTCATTTCAAGAAGGAGATATTTTTTTTCAAGATCTTGACTGTGGACCACCATGCGAAGCAATCGAAGCTGTTACTCAGGGATATAATGGCTCTCAACTATCTCACTGTGCTATTGTAACTGCTGTTGGTTCAACTTATCAAGAAACTATTCTTACAGAAGCTATTGGAGATTATGTTATTGAAACCACTTTAGAAGAGTTTTTAAATCGTAGTGACAAGGTGATAGTAGGACGTTTAAAAAATGATTACCAGTATATGATTAATGATACTGTAGAGCATATATCTACTAATCTCCTTGGTAAAAAATATGACTTTATTTTTGATTTAACTGATGATACTTATTATTGTTCTGAAATTATCTACGAAGGACTAAAAATAGCTGATGATACGCAAGAAATTCTTGCTTTAAATCCAATGACATTTAACGAACCAGGTACAAATGAACCATTTAAACATTGGATAGATTACTATAATGAATTAAATCATCCTATTCCAGAAGGTGAATTAGGTTTAAATCCTGGTGGAATGTCACGCTCAGAAGCTATTGATATCATTTATATGTTTGAAAAACCATCTGGCTATAGACAATGATACCATCAAGTTATCCAGAATTTCTAACCCACCATTATCTAATAACTATTGTAATGATCATAGTATGGATTGCAACATATTGGTTTGGGAAAAAAGCTAATAAACATCAAATACAATACTTTACAGTATTTCTTATTATTGTATCTTTATTACAAGAGATAGTTGATTATATCTTAAGAGTAAATGGAGCTGAAGCTGGATTATATGATTTTAGATTGACTAAAGAAATGCCATTACAGCCATGTCACTTTGCATATTTTGCGAGTATAGTTGCCTTATGGAATAAAAATATTCACTTTTTTTACGTAGCATATTTTTTTGGAATGTCTGGAGCTTTTATGGGTATAATTACTCCAGGAGATGGAGGCATCTATAATATTGCTTCTAATCTTACTGCTCATTTTCAGCATTCTTTAATTATTGTGAATTTAATGTGGTGTATTAGTGCACTAAAGATGAGAGCCACTAAGCAATCGATTCTATTTGCATTGCTTATTTTAAATATACTTATCATACCCGTAGGGACTTATAACTATTTTACGGGTGAAAATTTCTTTTTTCTTACACAAGCACCGGTTACAATTGTTTATAATCCTATTTTTCCAATATCAACTTGGCCTTGGTATATTTTATGGATTGAAATGATTTTTATTCCTTATTGCTATCTGTTTTACTTGCCAATAAGAAAATATTAAATTGTTGCAATAGTTTTAAGGTATAAGCAATCTTCACAATTTGAATCATTTAGTTCTGGAATCTCATCTTGTTGAAGACAATCGTACATTTGCTTAACCATTGGACTTATCCAGCTTGTATCTAATTCAAATGGAACCAAAGTTCTTCTAAAATGCATTTGTTTTCCTAGATGGGGGCGTGATGCTTCTCCATTATAATACATTAAGTACCCTTTGGTAGAAACTTCAAAACCATTTTTTTGCAATAACCAACTATAGATTTCTAGTTGTCTTTTATATGACTCCCCATTATTATAAACATTTGCAGAAGAAAGAATATCTGCTGCCTTTGCAGTAGCTTTAAAATCAATGACAACTAACTTGCCGTCATTATCAACCATAATATCATCCACTCCACCATAGAGCAAAAAATTATGCTCTGTATCTTTATATTGAATTCCAGTGAAAGCATTTTGCCACTTCTCAATATCATCATGCTTAAATGGCTTAATATCTAATCCATTTTCAATAAAAATGCCATGTGGTCTGTCTTTAGCTCGACATATATCCATCTCTTTTTTTAACAATGCATCAACTGCGCTGTTGATTGCCCAACCTGGCATAGGAGGCTTTCTTAAGCCAAGCTTAGCATCTTTGTAAAAGCAAGTAGAGCAATTAAAGAATAATTCGATTTTTGATCGACTAATTTTGAATGTTTTGTCTGGGTTGTAACGCCATTTTTCACCAACAATTGGGTTATATCCGTAACCCATATTTTAATCTACTTCTAGTGGATCGAAGTCACCAGACCATGCTAAACATCTTTGTTCATCTTTAGCAATCTTAGAGATTTTTTTGATATCTTCTCTTGAAATTTCAAAATGATTTAAATCTAAATTTTCTTTTAATCTATCATATTTGACAGATTTTGGTAGAACTGGGTATCCAAGCTGAATCGCCCATTTTAAAAATAGTTGAGGAACAGTTACATTATAATTATCAGCAATATCTTGACATGGCATGGACCCAGACTTCATATCTTCTGGCTTTCCATTCCACTGTGATCCTTCTCTCCAATTAGGAATTGGGGCTAAGGTTGAGTAAGCAATAGGTAAAATTTCATGCTTGTCCATATATTGTGCTAGCTCATTTGAAATAACATGCCAAGGATGAATTTCAATTTGATTGGCAGATGGTATTTCTAGATTAGCGCCTTCAATTTCCTCGATGTGTTTAACATTATAGTTTGAAACTCCTACATGTTTTACTTTGCCCTGTTTTTTTAATTCTAGCATAGCTTCCCATAACTCTAAACGATTTTCTTTTGCAAAAGGATTATGAATTAAGTATAAATCAATTTCATCTATTTGCAAAAACTTGAGGCTTTGTTCGCATGCTTCAATAGCACCTTTAAACGTTTGAAATGGCTCTTCTTGGCCAAACATACCTGGCCACATTTTAGTGGTTAGATACATCTCATTCCTTGAAATACCTGATGCTTTTAAGGCTTTTCCAATTCCTTCTTCATTGCGATACACTTGTGCAGTATCAATATGTTTATAGCCTAATGAAATGGAATTTTTAACAATGCCTTCCACCTCATCGTTAGGGATAAGCCATGTTCCAAGACCAATCATTGGTATATCTATTTTATTCATAATAGTATTATACGATTTTTTTTCAGAAATATTCCATCTTTTTTGAAGGGTGGTATTTCCTTTAATATGTCTGGGTTCGTATGGACACATTCTACATCCGTTTCCACAACACTCTTTTTGACTGATTAAAAATTGAGAAGAAAGCATTTATATTTATTTTTTGTAAAAAGAATAGATTTCATTTTTAAGAATTGGAACAACATCTTCCATTGTTTCTACAATTCTGATTTGGTTCATATCTTTCTTATCAATTAATTCTTTTCTCAGAGGATTTTCCTTCATCCATTCAATTAAACCTTCCCACATTACGCCGACTAAAATAATTGGTCTTTCTTTTATATGGCCAACTTGAATCAACTGCCAAGCAAAAAAAAGTTCTAGCAAGGTACCGATTCCTCCAGGGGTTACTACAACTGCATGACTTATGCGCATAAATTCATCAAGCCTAGATGAAAATTTCTTATGAAAAAATTTAATATCTAGATGAGCATTAAAATCTGTTTCAAAAGGAAGGTCAATTCTTATACCAAATGACTTCGTTTTTTTACTTCCTTCTTTTGCACCGGCATTTGCCGCTTCCATTAAACCAGGACCGCCGCCAGTAACAATATCAGCGCCGTTTTGAGCTAAACTTTTTGCAAGATTATATACACTTTTATATTCCGGTGTATTTTCTTTAATTCTTGCAGAACCAAAAATAGCTACCCTATAATAATCGGTGCCAATTTCAGTTACAAGATCATCCAAATCAGCTACAATATCATTTAATTCTTGAATTTGCTTGGACAGAAATTTTCGTACTTTTTCTTGTTTTACTTTCATAAGAGGCTTAGCAATATATATATAATAAAATCAATCTACAATTTCATCCCAACCACTTTGCCATTTATTTTTATTCTTGAGATCTTCAAAAGAAACTTCAATTCTAATTTTTTTGGCACAAACTGCAAACATTTCGACAAATTGTTTTTTTTTATTGATATTTAATACTTCGTAATGACGCCAATTTCGGATTTTATTAACAGCAGTCCACTTTGAATGTTCTAACTTTTTCATGTTATAAAAAGTAACAGCAAGCTATGATTTATATTTATCAGTTAATGCAATTTCAATCAACTGTCCTTGGAATTGTCCATTATAAATATTGTCGGCCATCCACTCTTTTTCAATGTCGATTTCTTCAATTAGTACTTTTTTCCACCAGTATCTCTTTTCTGGATTCCAACGATATCTTCTTGATTTTAAAAGATCTTTTGTTTCAAATGGACTATTTACAGCAGCAATTGTATAACTTGGTTTTTTTGCATTTGCTAATAATTCCACTGATGCCTTATTTAGCCCTTCAACATCTATTGTTACTAAGTGAATAAGTGCATCTACGTCTGACATAGCTCGATGAGATTCATAATAAAATCCATGCCAAATACATAAAATTTCTTGCCCTCTAGCGCCAAACCCTCTTTGAGGCCAATTAATATCATTTACGGAACATACCCACACTTTATCTTTTGAAAGCGGTAAATATCTATCCATAAAAGCGCGATCAAAACTAGCATTGTGTGCAACAATTATATCTGCATGATTAATCAAATTAGAAATGTACTCCCAATCTAAAGAATGTCCTGCTACGTCTTCATTGGTAATTCCTGTTACTCTGGTGATTTCTGGAGCAATATTTTCTTCTGGATCATTAAACGATTGATATTTATCAATAATACCTATTAGCTCTCCATTGTTTTTATCGATTGCAGTCAACTTCCCAGCAAATTCAATAATCTTACATGTCTCTTTGTTTAGGCCTGTCGTTTCAAGATCTAAGAAGCAAACTTTTACAGCATCATCATTGTGATAACCATCATCTAAATCAATAAAATCATCACCATTAAATTTATAAAGCTCGATTTTTTGGTTGTCGGTAATTGTCTTTTTTAAAAATGTCATAATTCAATCTACAAAAAAGGAAGTCTCTTCAAAAGAAGAGACTTTTTGAAAACTTTAAATAGTTTATTATTTTTAACGAAGAATTTTTTCTAAGCTTTTTCCTTTAGCTAGCTCATCTACAAGCTTATCTAGCATTCTCACTTTTTTTGTTAATGGATTTTTAATTTCTTGGACCTTATACCCACATATACTGCCTTTTATTAATGAAGCATTTTTATTTATAGTAGATTTTTCAAATAATTCTTGAAATGTAAGCTTATCTGTAATTGCTTTTTCAATTTCAACAAACTCTAATGCAGTTAACCATGTTATTACCATAGTTAACTCCTCAATTGTTCTTCCTTTTTTGACTACTTTGGAAACATAGTGAGGATACACTGACGCAAAAGTCATTGTAGCTATACGTTCATCTTGCTTTGAATTTGATTTCATTTATGAATTTAGTGAAGAGATATAATAGATATTAAAATTTTGTCGGGGTGGCAGGATTTGAACCTGCGACCCCCTGCTCCCAAAGAACAGGGTTTACCCTCGATAACTATTAAATCTTTGTAAAATTCGTTCGCTATTCGTACCAATTTACCCCTCATATCTCTCAGTTTCCACTATTTTAGTCCAGTTAAATCGGTCATCTTTTAGGTAGTTTTCTGTAGTACCAATGCTACTATGTCTCATCTTTGCTTTAAGGTAAGCAGAATCGCCAGTTGTCATAGCCAAGTTCTGACAGAAACTATGCCTAAGGTCGTGGAATCTAAAGTTATCAAAGCCTACACTCTTACAGGCTTGCTTAAACTTCTTAGTGATAGTTCTGGGGTGTAATCGATTAGCAACCATTAAGTCATAGTAAGGTTTGAGTTCGTCTGGCAGAACGATAACAGCCTCTTTACCTTGCTTTCCATAGACTCGTAATTGCCAAAGGGAATCTACTCTACTAATCGTATGGTAAAGACCATTGTAAGCCTTATCCTTAGGGTTAGTATTTAGTTCTCTAAGTCTTAGTCCAGTATTGTATGCTATCTTAAAGTAGGCTACATACACATCATCAGACACACTACAGATTAAGTTAAAGTCTGATTCACTTATCCAAGTCTTAGTTCTTGCTGTTGTTTTAATTAACTGTAATTTGAAAGGAATCTTATCAATCAGTTGATTATCATAACACCATTTAAAGAAAGTATTAATGTATCTAACTCTCATATTCTTGGTAGTATCTGACCAATCAGTCTTTCCTACTGCTTGTTCAATCTGTGGTTTATGTTGAAGTGAAATCATATCTAAAGACATATTACCAATCACATCTAACAGCAGTTGATATGAGAATCGATAAAAGTCCAAAGTGGATTGTTTATTCACATCTTTAAGTAATTGCTTACTATCTAACATCTGATTCCAAGCAGACTTGATAGTATGTTTATCAGTAAAGTGATTAGGTAGCTTATGTTCCATACCTAATGCCATATGCAATTCTACATACCAATCTTTCTCAGTAGGGAATTGTCTTGCAGTTCGTTCGATATCATCTGCTTTAGCTTTTAATCTATTAGCTAATCGTTTGTCATCTTTGGTATTAGGTAATGCTAATCGAACTTTACCAGTAGGAAGTTGAACAAATAGAGAGTAATTATACATCTTACCATTTGTCATATTTTGTTTGAGAACACTCATTATATTCGCCTTTCGTTTAATCCCTCACGATCAAGCCTATCGGCTTGTCGTTCGGTCGTTAGTACGAACACGACTTGAGTATTACACAGGGGAATTAAAGTTAATGAATCTCTAATCATTACTCAACATTTCCTTGATTCTATCTTTCTGTCCTTTTAACAGCATATCGTAAGGTTTACCATATTCTATATTGCTATGAACATCATAACTATTGTATCGTGGTAATCCATTAGTACCAAACCTTAGGACTTTGATTCGCATTGTTTTTAGTTGTCTATCAAGTGTGGATTGAGAACAACCAAGTATCTGTCTTAATTGAGTGTTAGTGTAATATTTAAGCATAATTACGAGACACCTCCCAGACACCTACATAGACACCCCTATAGAGTGGATAGAGATTTAACAGCATTGTCATATGGCATTCCACACTAAATCGCCAAAAACGACTAAGCTTAGAAAGGTAAGTCTTTTTCATCTATTACCTCTCTTTCTATAGTATTCTTTATATTAGATAGTTTATTAGAACTATCAAGTATAGGTACAGATATAGGTTCAGATTCAGCTATAGATTCATTCTTGTTTACTTGGTGTTTATCTATCTCTATATCTACATCTGTACTGCTTTTAGCATATTTGTTTTCTCCAAAGTACAAATCTTTATAGAACAACTTGTTAAACTGAGTCTCTAACTTTGAATCTTTGTGTAATGTTTTATTCAAGTATGCTGTTATGAACTTGTTTTTCATTCCACCTTTCTTAGCTATCTGTGGTAGTTCCATAATGGTAGGACAAAGTTCTCCATTTGCTACTGCAATCATCATCTCTCTTTCATATTTCGGTTTCTTGCTATGAGTATTGAAGTTGAGATTAAGAGTATCTATGTAATTATTTCTACCATAGTCCACTACATAGATTAGAAAGTTATCTTTACCAAAGTACTGGATTAATCCTAATCGTTCCATATCATCAAGAGCCTTTTGAACTCGGTCTAATCCATAGTTCATATCTGGATTTAGACATCTGCTAATATCTTGTGGATTGTTTGGTAGTATTCCCCAGAAATCGCAATCAAACTGAATACCATAAGTGAATAAATGAGATACAAAGATATCATCTATGTCCACCAACATATCCCTTTGAGATTGTGAAACCATTACTAATTTACCTACTGGTTCATTTTTAACTGGCATTTGCTACCTCACTTCCATTTTTAAGTGTACAATTGGTATAGGATATGGACTGATATTCGTCGTTTACACGATTATATTCGAGTCTCCTATATGAATGCTTGTCTAACAATCTATTAATTGATTTACGAGCCGATTGATATGTTGAGTAAGTAAGGGTAAATAACCAAAATCTGTTGCCCTTAAACTTTAATGGAAAGGTAATATCTTTGAACTCTACACTATCTTTTCGCCTACGAAGTATTTTCGCAATCTTAGGACAAGTAGTAAAGACTCCATAGTTGATACTGCCTCGTTTCCATTGGAATAAGTAATGTTCGTATTCAATCTGTTTCATTTCTTACCTCCAATCCATTTATCAAGCCAAGAGTATTTGAATAGATATCTCCCATTCACAAACCTTGATTCAAGTTGACCCAGTCTTATTGCTTTCTTTAAAGCATTGTACGACATTGTGGTATATTCTTTTGCTTGTGCTATTGTTATGTAATTGTCTTTCATAGTAAAGCCTTTCGCCAAGCCTCACGATCATTGCTATCGCAATGTCGTGGGCTGTGGCTATTAGTTAATCTTATACTATTAACATATCACATAGCCTTATTTGTTTGACAAACCGAGAGAGATGATATCTATAATACCCTACAAACCCATAGGTGTAAGTACTAATCCCTACATCTAATCATATGTAGTTATTTACTGTTATTTGTTGTTATGATAACCGATTAGTACCGATTTAAAACCGAGTTCAATCATCTCAGCCTGTTAATCCCTTGTTAATCAGACTCAATTAGATATTGTACTTCATCATAAGGCAACTCTTTATATGCCTCAGAATCTTGTTCAACTACTCGTTGTCTAAATTCCTCATCTAATCTGTTCTCATTAGCAATTCTAACAGCATAATCTTTATCGATTACTATCATATGTGGAACTTTAACATCTTGAGTACCGATAGGCGATAACTCCAATTTAAAGTCGTGGTCATTTCTGGTACTAAACCACCTATGGAAAGTTGAATACAAATCATTAAGAATTAAGATATGTACATCATCACATAGAAATATTTTACTATCTGCTACTCTTGTAATAGGTAGTAAGCTATTCTGTGTTTTAGTTAACTTGTTTTCCAGATACTTCCAATGTTCCTCAATTGCAGTTTCGTAATCTTTAATACCAAAGGTTTGATATCTATCAGCTAACCAACGATTGAATCTTGGTTTATAGATACTTCTTTCTTTGCTCATTTGTATCAATGGTTCTGGTACTAAGTGGCTACGATTTTCTGCCAAGAAATCTAACATCTGATTGACATCATTTTGACTAAACTTAAATTCAGTATGTAGTTTCTCATACTTCTCAAAGTTCAGACTTAAGATGATTGCTTGTTGCACAAACTTATCTCGTAATTGAACATAGACTTTAAAGTCATCTGCATATTCATAGTACAACTTATTTACATATCCGATATCATCAGCAGATAAGAAAGGTTTATACTTCTTAAATGCTTTTACATCAGACCTTTTAACAACATTTAATTCGTCAAAGACATACCCAAGATTATGAATTTGTTTTTCCAGATTGTAAATGTGATTTATGTAGTGTTGAACTCTTGCTGATAGGTTCTTTAGTTGTTTGAATTTATCAACTTCTAAGTACCACATCTGCAGTAGTAAGTTTATTTCTGATTTGATTTCTTTCTTATCGAAAGTTTGTGAAATAGAATCTTTAGACTCTATTACTTGTTGATTACCATAGACATCTGTATATATGAATTTATCATATAGTTTGATGTTTATGGGTTTTTTCTTGTGTTCTACCATAATTAAACGATTCTCACCCTTTATATATTAATATTTTGCGAAAAGCAGTTTCTCGAAAAGAGATTATTTTTTTTTGCAAATACATAGCTTTCGAAAAGCTAATTGGCTGGCACTAAAGCTTAGTTCTTTTTTTTTATTTGAGTCAAGTTTAGAAAGACAGTTATTTAATATTTATTTCTGCCTGTAAATATTTTGTATAGAAAGTGTAAAGATTTTATATCAATGATTGTGATTTATTGTGCAGTATGCCTCTCTCGTTTAGTCGTTTAATATCTAAGTCCGACTAATTAAGGGCGAATTGTTATTCCCCTGTTAACCACAAGTGCTTATATTTGGTTATTATGCAAACTTGTGAAGAATGTTTAGAGCAAATCCACCCTCAAGCATTGAGATGTAAATGGTGTAGGGCTAAAACACCATATAAAAAGATTATGGATAAACAACTATATTCTAAACCTTCTCCTCCTCCCACTCGTAATGAAAAAATTTTTCGAATACTCGTTTTAGTTTTTATTATAATCTGTATTACCACTTGCTCTTTGGCATTAATGGGCTATCAGTAATTAACTAATCCTCATCTTCAATCTTATTTAACCATTGCTTGAAAAATAAAATTTGTGGTCATCATCTTGAAAATCAAAACCTACACTTGTTGAAACTCCACCTTGCAATCTCCAACCACTTGCTAACATTTGATTAACTCCTTTTGTCAATCCTTCTGCTGTGACCGATTGAGGACAAAGGGGGGTACTTAATTTTTTTTTAACCTTTCCATTTACTTTTCTCAATAAGATATAAGTAATTTTTGTCATTTAGTAATTTAATTTTTATACCACCAAGTTTTTCAACAGATTTTTGAGAACGAAAATTATTTTTTCCGATTTCGAAATATACTTTATCTAAAAATTGAAAAATATAATTCATCATTAATTTCTTAATTTGGTAATTCATTTCAGTACCCCAATATTCATTAGAAATAAATGTATAACCTATTTTCACTGATTGATTATTTTCATCAAATGAATAGAATCTTGTATTTCCAATAATTTTATTTATTTTTTTATCAATAATAGTAAAACAACCTTCACTATTATTTAAACCACCTTCAAAATATTTTCTAAAGTTATTTTTTTTCCATCTATCTTGATTGGGGTGTTGTTCCCATATAACTGGATTACTACCAACTTGGTATAATTCTTGAAAATGGTCTTCTGAAGTTTGTACTAAACGAACGAAATTATTTTCTAAAGTTATTTTGAATGCAATCATAATAACACCCTCTTCGGCAATCTCATAACATTTTCCTTGTTAGTAGTTCATTTTTAAAAAATTACAAAAAATTATTTTAGAATGTGTATGTGAAATATACTATTACCCTACCCCGCCTTGTTTTTGATT
>Ga0075463_10000689_pt1 | contig 10968 bp, 8 predicted proteins | sample DEB08_DNA_14_FD_77579 | JGI IMG/M metagenome (GOLD analysis project Ga0075463, IMG submission 77579) | Aqueous microbial communities from the Delaware River and Bay under freshwater to marine salinity gradient to study organic matter... | ecosystem: Environmental > Aquatic > Marine > Coastal ...
TTTAGTTTTTTCGTGCTTTTCCTCAATTTCATGTTTTGCACTAACAGTCAAACCTTTCACATCTGCTGCTGGATTAGATGTAAAGCCAATACCCAGAGGTAGGATTTGCCCTTTAATTAAGCGGTGTATAGGAGATCCGTCTTTCATTTTGCCCTCTCCCCCGAAACTTTTCAAGTTACCTTTTAATTCATCAATTATTTTTTCATCCTCAATAATCTCTGCTTCGCTCAAATTGTCGCTTCCGACAGCTAATACAAAATCATTAAAGCCGATTTCCCAGCTAGCTGAAACTTGGTGATAAAATTCACTTTCAGGATCAACTGACTGCTCAACAAGGTTCGCAAACTGAGGATTTACAGTTTTATATATTAATGAAGCAAGTGCAATGTTAAATGGCTGATCCATTTCGGCAGCTTCTTCAGCCGTTATAAGTTCATTGTCAAGAAAGCTAGCAAAAGATGCTGATACTATGTGTCCAACTACTTTTTGTTTTTGATGCTCTATATTGGTTGGCTTGTGCTTAAATTGATTTAAAATTTCTACAGCTGACTGAGAGTTAATGCCATCTCCATTTTTATTAAACTTATTAACGAGAGCTCCATTAAATGCTACAGCTAGCAAATCTAAATTTTTATCAAGATCAACATCATCAGGTATAATCTCTTTTAAAGAATCTAGTGAAGCCTTACTAATACCAATTTCAGGAGAATCAATTCCTCCAGAAGCTAAAATAGTATTAGAGAATTTTGTAGTATATTTAAATTTAGAACTCATAAATATGTTTATACACTAATTTTGTTGTTTTTGGCTATGATATAATATAGCAGAAGGATATTGTGTCAACTCATTCTTTGCACTAATATCTAAAATATCATTAATTGTTGAAAGTTCTGCGATCTTGTTTGTATTCTTAATGCAAGATAACATTGTGCGTTTCCATTGGTTTTTTTCTTTCGAACAAACTATTGATTCGCAAAGCTGTCCAATGAGTTGTTTTTGAGAATCATCTATGCTTTTAAGTTTTTTATGTTTTTTAAAATTCTCCAGAGCATAAGATTCTAAATCTTGTATTTTATATATAACTTCCTGAACATTATCCCTACCATATTCTTCAGCGGCTTGTAATGGTATTTGATTTGTTCCACCAGGTCTACCTGGACTCTGTTGTGTCTTGTTTACAGTTTCGTCCGTTTTAGTAATTTGCTCTTGCTGCTGTTCCATTTGTTCTTCCTGAAGCTCTCTATCTTTCTCTGACTGTACGCTTTCAATCATTGGTATCCCACCAACCAGGGGATTGTAATAGCCTTTTTCCCTCTCCTCTACGTAGCCTTCCTGAGATGCGCTTAAATCTTTTGGATTTGGATATAGTCCAGTTTGCATAGATTTGATACCTTGCTCTGGAGTCAGTATTCCAATTTCCAGCAATCTTGTTATAACTCTATGGAATTGCACTTCGTCTTTAATATCTATTTCTTCAAACTTTGCAGTCGGGTAACTTTTTAATCCCATATTTCTACAAACTTCTTTTATTTGAGGCTGAAGGAAATCATTTAAGAATGCGTTCCTAGATTCTTTTAATCTTTCTAAGAAGATCTCAGCCTTAACTTGAGTGTTAGAAAACTTCTCACTACCAACAATAATATTCTGAAGACCTTCCTTTATATCCTCATTAACAATTTTATATTTCTCAGCCCCCAATACTTTGTTTAAATCTGGTATAACAAATTGAGCTTTTGTTGTATAATCTGCAATCAAGGCGCGCCCAACGCTTTCGTTCTTAAAGAGCTCCTGCATGGCCTTAAGGTTATTTGGGTTAACTCCACCTTTATCAGGTTCAGCTCCCATCGTGATCAACAAAATAACATTTTCAACAGTACGACAAATAGCTTGATCAATCTTCTTAAGCTCAATCTTCCAATTTAAGTCATCCAGAACTGGGAAACCGAATGGTACAGCAAATGGTTCGTAATCTTGCTTTTTATAAAACGAGTAAATTAGTTTCTGTGAGTCAAGCTCAACCTTGATACCTTCCCTGTTAAAGGATCCCTCTTTAACTTTTTTCTTCATTTCGGGCGTAAGCGATTCAAATACCTTCTTATCTTCTTCTGTCTTAGGATCTCTTAATTTTTCTAACTCATAGTCTGACAATACTTTTTTGTATATACCGTCTTGAAACGATGTAGCTTTTTCTATAACAATATCATAAGGATTAAGAAGCATATACTTGACAGGCAGTTGCCCTGGCTTAAGAGTCTGAGATGCATATACGTAATTTAATTTCAGCAAATCCTCAGAACTAAATTTCCCATCCACTCTATATAAAAATATATTTCCAGACCTATAATATTCTCTAAAATACTGATCTTTAACTTTCCATATATTAATTTTCTTCAGCCAGCCATCAATAAACTTTTTTGATTTCTCATTGTCTCCTTCTAGATAAATTGGTGAATTTGAAAATTCAGCCATAATGTCTATCGCATTCCTAAAAATCGAAATATTAGCGTAAGCTTTTTGACACAACTCAATTGCGTCTCTAACATTAACTCCGTCAGCGGAATAATCATAAGGGAGTAATCCGTTTCTTATATTAGTATACTTGTCGGACTTTGGTTTTTTTGAGATTATATTCCTTCTGCTTGTAGTAGTTCCGTCGTAACCAACTCTTCTATTTGTTGAAACGGTAGCTGAATTAGCTATTGCTTCTTGGATATAAAAACTTTCACCAGCTGTTTCAGGTAATGTATTAAGGAGATTTGACGCCTCTCTTGACTGTGCACCCTCTGCCTGCTTGAATTTATTCCAGTATTCCGATTTTTTATTGTATTTTCTTTTATTGCTCACAAGCTATTATACACAAAGTTAAAGTAAAAGTCTATAAAAGTTAAAAGTTAACTTATAAACATTGGTTGAAACGTACTCGCCACATTATCAGCCTTAATGTTTTGCATGTCGTACAGCACCTTTACCATCCAGGTCCCGAGAACCAATGCTGAATATGAATCTTTTCTTGCTTTATCAGGTCCAGTCTGTCTTCTTAGCTCTATAGGTAGCCCGAAAGTTTGGGTTCCTTGTGGGGAAGTTGTAATTTGAATTAATGCACATTGATTTTTCGTCATGTTCATCATATCATATTGATGTTCTATAAAGTCAATCATTTTTGCTGCACCACTTTGCTTTAGTTCGTCCTCCGAAAGTCTCAAAAACTTAAGCTTATCTATTGGTATTTTTTTAGCTCTTTGCTTGTGATACGCATCATCTACAGCTCTTGCTCCAAACCAAATTTTTCTATGATCAAAATTAGCCTGAAGCAATTCGTTAGCTCTTCGTATCCAATCGGATGTAGGCTTGCGCAGTATTAGATATTTATAATTCTTTTTATCATATTGACTTTTAGCCGCCCGAAGTTCATCCTTATATGTATCCATTTTATCAAACTCTCCGTCAATGCTTTGGATTTTTATATTTTCAGACTTAAACAACTGGGACTCATTGACTGCATTGATAAATTGAACCCCTCCATTATAGTCACCAACTATAGCCACAATATTAAAATTTTTAATTAAGTAATAAAAATAAAATATATGATCCCTTAAGGGCGTTCCAGACATAGCGTAAGAATGAACCAAGGTAGATGTACCTCTATCCTTGTGGTACTTTAATATATGCATTGCAAAGTCATCACTACTTTCACTTTCAGACCACGAAGGGTCAAAGGCTAATATATACTCATCCTCTGGATTACCCTTGATTTCTACATGAGGCTCATCCCCATCTTTGACAGTGCAGGCAGCCATTCGAGAAGTCTTGAAGTATCCAGAGCTATCATCTGTAAATAAAGCCCCAAACTCACGCTCAAATTGAGATTGACTCATGGTAGCTTTAGCCTGAGTGATCAGATTTTGGTCATACAACTGTTTTGGTGCGCAGTCATAAGAAAACTGCATTATACATCTAGTAGCTTTATCTGTTTGATTTTCTATTAAATCTTCAAACTGACTATATAATTTATACATATATTCAAATTTATAGCTAGCAGATGATAGCATTATTAACTTATTGTTTGGCCATACATATCGATCTTTCTCTTTCATTTTTCCCTGATCAATTAGCTTTGTCTCAAGGTTGTATAGATCCTCTCTTTGAGTTGGATTCTCAACTACAGATAAAAACGGAACAATAACCTCATTGTAAATTCTTTCTGGCATCAATAAAAACTCATCAATAATAATGCGGTGAAACCTAAAACCACGAAGCTTAGATCCATCACCTAAGGGTAGCGCTCTTATGCGACTTCTACCTATTTCCATTAACCATTCATCATTGCTTTTTGATTTTTTCGTAATGCAGTCGGCCAGCATTCTGGCTTCAGGTTTACTGGCGATATCTTCTATCTTTTTAAAGATTTGCTTTGATTGTCTAAATGACGCAGCTAATATACCAATTTCTACGCCTTGATTTAATATTGCATCAAGGAAGGCGTATATCCCTGTAGTGAACGACTTAGACATACCTCGAGACCATACCCCCATAAAGTAGTCAGTCTCAAACATCGCCTTAATTGCCATATGCTGAAAAGGGAATAAATCTACCCCAGCAACAAGATTAGTTGTGAATGTAATATTATCTTTTAAGAATTTATATAAATTTTCCTTAGCTTCGTCTTCTTCAAGAAAGCCTTCTATGTCATAAATACCCTTATTAATGTCCTGCTTTTTTCGTCTATTTTGATTACCTTCACCCCATGCCATACTAAATTTCTCCTCTATCTATATAATATTGTAAATCAACATCCCACAAGGATTTACCGAGCGTTAAAATCTTCGGTATAATCGATTGAGAATTAGCTCTATTACCTGTAAAAACAAATTGACAGTAACCCTTGTATTCATGAGTTAATACTCTCATGTTGTGATATATAAATTTTAAATTTGATTTATGGGGCCCAAACATATTGTTTTTATAAATTTTATTTAAATCGCTTTCTACCACAATAAATAAGTAAGATTCAAATTGCTTAACCCTATCTAGCTCTCTTTTGAATCGCTCAAAACCGCCAGACATTGTACCTTTGAAATCTTGCTCCGCCTTCCTGTCTATGTATGTATAATTATAATTATTTCCAGCAACAGTATAATCGCCGAAGTCTAATTTTAATTCTTGAGAATTATTGAATATTAAAGGTTTTTGTTCCCTTGTGTCAATCATAATTTCTAGATCCTCAAACTCTGTATCGTCATTAAAGAATCTAGGAATTATAGGTTTCGAAAATAAAGGCTTTACCCCCGCTTTACTACAAGCTTTTGAATAAGAACCAAAGACATTTTTATATGTATCTATGTCGGGTAATTGAGATATTTTAAGCTCCAGATGATTAGGTGCATATTTAAGATTTTTATTCTCAATCCTGTCTTTTAGTTTTTTAATTATATATCCTCCAACTTTATCCTTAGACTCGCTCGCACACCATTTCAACATTTGCTTGCGGGTCGTGAAGTCGTGATTAAAATAATCTTCTTTATTCTTGAATGGCAGAGGCTCTCCAGTTAATAGATTGTTTCTTGGGTAGTAAGTCGTATAATATGTAGCTAAATCTATCTTATGTTTCTTTAGGTGAATATGTAAACCTTTTTCAGTTTCATATTCTTCTCCGCATACTTTACATTTAAATGACATCGCCTTTAGATATACCTAATATTCGAGACTTCCATTCATTCATTGACTCAAGATGGTCCGCCTCTTCCTTGATAGCTTTCTTTTGCATATCTGCCATCTTCACCATGAGCTTCCTCTCTTCTTCGTTTTGAAAGCTTTCAACCAAGGATAATATTGAAGCATTTTTATCTTGTCTTTGCGAAATTCGCTTCGCTCTGTCTCCAGCAAGTCTTTGAATTAATGACTCCTGTCTTTTTTCGCACTGATTATACTCTTCACTCTTAGTTTTTAACAGCTCAGACAACCTGACTGTTAGCTCCTGTTGTTCATCAGCATCATCAAACATGCGATTCAGCTTCTCCATATGAGAGGATATATTTTTTAAATTAATATAATCCACACATACATTGACATATAAATTAATCTCATCAGCGCTCAAGTCTGGCTTATCCCATGTGGCACGTATAAACTCAGCTTCAAATAAATGCTGATCTTCTTTCTTATGATAGTTGTTTATAATTTGAGTAAACCTAGGAGACTTTAAAAATTTCAATAAAGATTCTATGGATTTTCTTTCTAAAGTTTTTAGCTGTTTGGATTCGAATTCATTGTTTGTATATAGGTTTACCAGATACAAGCAATCATCAAATGTTTTAGGCGATTCATAGCTCGGCTTATCTTGCCTCTTTTCTTCTTTTTTTCTTTGCTTGAAAATATCCAGATATTGATTAACAGCTCTTTGATGTCGATCTAAATTCTTCACTTCGCTATCAGGGAATAGCAACTGTGCAATCTGAAAGCTAGACATACCATCTTGAGAGTATTGCTCTATAAATTGTTTTTGCTCTTCCTTTAAGACTATAGGTGTAACTTCCTTCTTTTTAGTGGTCTTATACTTCATGTCCTGTGAGGACAAATAAGCCCTAACTGCCCTACCTTGCTTGGACCGACCATCTATCGTACCATCTTTGAACGTAGCCCTAGTTAATTCAATGAGATCAGGTATCTTATGGAAATGTTCATCAATAAATTTTTTTTGCTCTACCGTTAAGTTCATACTATAATATCTTTATCTTTTATTATTTTTAAAACTTTTTCTTTAAAAAATTTCCTCATATTTTTGATTTGCTTATACCCAGCACTACGACCCTTTTCGGTAGTTTTATAACCTAACTGCCTGGCAACCTCGTCTTCACTCATATTTTTAATGAAAAGCATGTTGTATACCTCGTAGTGCTTGCTGGATAATTGTTCTTTCAAGTAATAGTCTATTTGCTCAATAGCTCTATCCACTTGAAATGATTCACCTTTAAATGCGTTTGATTCATATTCTTGAGCATCTAACCTTAATGGAATCTTAACGTCATGAGCGCTCTTTTTGCTTTTGGTCCACTTTTTATATAAGGGGCAGGTTGAATCTTGAGTTCCAGATTTAGTAAATGAGCATAAATTTTCTCCAGCTATAGAGGAATCAAAAGGACAACTGGAGCAAGGTTTGGCGAAGTTTAAGTAATAATTTCGTAATATATTCTTGAATTGATTAGTTATAATTTTATTGATCCAAGGTTTCAATTCCCTTTCTTGATCCCACTGATCCCATTTCTGGTAAATGTGAACCCTAATTATTTGCTCTACATCCTCAAATGAAATCCAGGGAATAGAATCTAGAAACCATTTGTTTTTGCGTTTTTTAATTTCGGAATTAATTACATCGATCTTTTCCTCATAAGTTATCTTTTTATTTTTTGGCATTTTTTCTAGGCCTACCTCGCCTTTTGGGGGCGTCATCGTCCGTGCTACCAAGGTCAATATTCTTAAATAAAGAACCTAAACTGAAAGAACTGTCTGCAGAGGATTCAATTTCGTATTCTAATCTTGATAAGTCTGGTACTTCATAAATTTCTGTACCTTCTTCATCGAAGTCAGATTCAATTCTTTCAGCCTGAGTCTTTCTAGGTGGGACCTTTTGTTTAGGTTTAGCTCTCTCTTCTCCAGATAGTGGATGTCCACAGTTAGAGCAAAACTTAGGCTTGGAAAATCTATATTCGTTTTTACTACCGCATTCTTGACAATATGTTGATAACATACATAATAATAAAAACTTATTTAAATAAATTCTATTTTAAATTAAATACCCACATATTATTTTAGATTGTTCTATGAGAAATTTAATATCTTTTTCTGTTGGCTTATGTGTTTTTCCTGTATGTTCTACATTGATCACTCCAATGATGTTTTTATTTAAAGTAATAATAGGAATAGAATACGCAGATTTAATGCCTCTATTTTCAAACCAATTTCTTAACAACGAATCTTCAATAGTTTTAATATCAGAAAATTGAAATATTTTATTGTTAATGACTTCTGATATAAATTGATTGAATGTACTTATACGTAATCCTTGCAAATTTAAAGCTTCAGAGCTTACTCCTGTTTTTACTGTCTCATATGTACAGCTAAACTTTTGCTGGTGACTACCGCTATAGAACGATTCTCCATTATGAAACTCATATACAGATACTCTATCTGCATTTACAGAATCAAGGGCATACCTTATAGCTTTTTCAACATTTGCATTTTGTATTGTACATTTTTCGACCGATAAACTTGCTTGGTTTTTTTTCTTTTGCAAGAAATCTTTTAAGAATAGACTAATTATAGTTGTTGCGGCAACTATACACGATGATAGTATAACTGACCAATCCATACAGTATAATACACTATAATTAAAATGTGATTAGATTTTTTCTGCCCAAATTTTCAAAAATGCATTTTTAATGTCTGCATATGAATGATTGCTCGAGAGTGTAGTCTGAAACTGAATGTGATAAGCTCCGTCACCGAGTGGACTAATTGTAGTATTACCAATAGGTATATCACCAATGTCGAGTCTATCTTGCTGCTCAACTTGAGTGCTAGTTACGGTTTCAAAGAAAGTAGTTTGACTATTGATGTCCGTACTATCAACAATGGCAAATCTTAGTTTATGATAATCTATAGCGGATAACGTAATGCCTCTGACGGTAATTCCCATTGAAGTTACATCAAAACTGTCTTCTGGGTTAGTGAGAGTAGCATTAGTTCCACTAAGCTTTACATATAAAGCATTAGCATGCCCTTCTGCATTAAGTTGAGCTCTACTGTTAAGATCTTGATCAATGATGTTTGCCTCGTTATCCCATGCGCTTGCAGGGTCTTGAACTTCTGTGCTTGGGTTTGCTTTAGCATTTGCTAATGGATCGTAAGAGTAGCCTTCTCCGCCGAAAAAGAATTGAGTGCTCGAAGAAGATCTATAAGTATCTTTTAATAGGCTGTCTCCACCGATAACTTCTGGAATGTCATCGTTGGTATAATTTGCATATGATATTTTTTCTACTTGCATTTCATCCTCGAATGTCGGGCGTAAAGCTAATGCATAAGGCCCTTTGCTTGTGTATTGGACGGGCCGATAAACGGTGCTGCTGTAAGTTGCGCGAAATCTATAGTAATCGTTCCACATTTGACCAGGTACGTCTCTAAAATTAAAGTTTAATATTTTTCCAGTATATAGTATTTGTCTCGCTGTTCCGTGCCTATCTGAACCTCCGCTAGCTTGATTATTATAGTTTTGTATACCAAGGTATCTATGATAATTTTTACCGTCAACCCCAATAGTATTTGCATTGATTAAAATTTCTTCTGAGTTCTCTAGGGTTGCATTGCTTCCTGCATCGCCAAATGCTACGATCTGAAAAGGAGTATAATTGAATGCTCCGAAATGCGAACTGTTAGGAAGACTGCTGCTATCGGGACTACCAGTAGCCCATTGAACTGCATTCCTAACGTATACATGGTAACTTCCACCCGCATAACCTTGAGTGCTTATTGTGCCGTTTCCGTCTCGGACACTGTTTTCATAGCCGCCGATAGTACTATCGTTCATGTCTCTCCAGTGTCGATATATATGACGAATTGACGAACCTTTTCTCATATCAGCATCAGCAAAACCCTCTCGGCCTGCTCCGCCTACACTCCAAAAATTCCATAAGTCTTGGAGTGTCTGTGGATTTGATCCGTTTAACCAATCTTCCAGATAGTGTGGTTGTTTAAAGTTTAAATATCCGTCTTTGCTTCCAAAATATCCATTGTGTGGTCTGTATCGATTGTATCCATTTAATCGAGATGATTCAAAGTGTTCGCTGGTAGCTGCTTCGCCAGCGGTCATAACAATCATGCCTTTTCCGTTTCCGTCGTGAGCATACAAAAACCAAACAGTCGTATTTCTAGCATAATCAAACCAATTTTGATAAACACTACCCATCACATTAGACCATTCATCTAAATTATTGGTTGAAGCTGAAATAGCATTTGGTATTGCCCCGTCTAATCTGTAATCATTTTGAGTAGTATCAGTTCCATCATAATCGGCTCCATTAGTTTTATATCTAAATACCGTATTATTTCTGTATGCCGTACCAGAACTGTTTGTTATTGTTTGTGGGGCTCCAGCACATGAGTAAGTATATCCAAACAAAGGAACGAATTTGTTTGCTGGTATGCCGCCAGCTTTATTGCTTTTGATTTTTAATCTAATAGACTCAAAGTTAGCATCGCCCCAGTATCGGTGGCTACCAGGCGTAAAATTTGCATAAGGACTAGGTATCAACATCATACCATCTGTAGGTGTGCCGTCAATAGTTGAATGAGTAAATACAGTACCTCCGTCACTTGCTGCTTTTTTCTGGAATTGTCCAGCCCAAGCATATCTATCAAAAGGTCCTCTATCTGAATTTGTATTTAATGTATATCTTTGGTCCCAAGCTAAGTATAATTGCTGTGAGTCTCCTCCAGCATCTAGATGAGTTGCGTTTCTGCAAGCATACATCTTAGTTAAATCCATATTCAATCGATCATAATTTTGAACTGCAGCGTGGTCTTCCCCCAGAGGTCCCATTCTGGACATAATTTTTACGGTGTCGTTTGTTGTTGATGTTGTTTCAAGGTTACGGCCCAAGCCTATCATTCCCTCAAAATCGTCATTAGTTGCTCTGTTAAATGTTGTTGCCATGTTAAATATTAGTTGATTCCCGTCCAAGAAAAAGAGTGATCGTGCGAAGTGTACGGATCTGTAGTCATAACTGAATCCGTTCCTGTGGAGTATATTTTTGTGTTTATGATCATGTCTGCAAAACTAAGTACACCAAAAGAGGTTAAACTGGAGTCGAAATCTTCAAAGGTTCTTGAGTGTCCTGTATGATCAATTTGAGCGATTACTCTGATATCAGCCAGATCAAGTTTATCGATAGATGTCAACCTGGAATCTAAATCTTCAAA
>Ga0075463_10000690_pt1 | contig 10962 bp, 10 predicted proteins | sample DEB08_DNA_14_FD_77579 | JGI IMG/M metagenome (GOLD analysis project Ga0075463, IMG submission 77579) | Aqueous microbial communities from the Delaware River and Bay under freshwater to marine salinity gradient to study organic matter... | ecosystem: Environmental > Aquatic > Marine > Coastal ...
CAGGCAAAAATTGAAGCCTGTTTGATCCAGGGTATCACGACGATGGATCAAGCCGATATTTATGGTGGTTATGAGGCGGAAGAGGTATTAGGGAATGCTCTGCGCGCCGCGCCGCAGCTGCGTGACCAGATTGAAATTGTTACGAAATGCGATATTTTGATTGGGGCTGGGCGATATGCCAGTACACGTATCAAACATTACGACACTTCGGCGGCTCATATAGCGGCTTCTGTCGACCACTCCCTGCGTTTGATGGGTGTAGATCACATTGATCTTTTATTGGTTCATCGTCCAGACCCGCTGATGGACCACTGGGAGACAGGTGCTGCGTTGGATATGGCAGTGAAATCAGGTAAGGTACGAAGTGTTGGGGTTTCAAATTTCAAACCGCATGATTGGACTTTGCTGCAATCTGCAATGCAGAGCCCTTTGGTCACCAATCAAATTGAAATCAGCGTGCTTGAAAATAGTGCTTTTACAAATGGTGATTTAGCCTTTTTGCAAGAACGTAATGTACCGGCAATGGCTTGGTCTCCACTAACAGGTGGCGCTTTGTTCGCTGGAGAAAATTCTCGACTTTTGGCATTGCTGTCTGATTTGGGGCAGGGTGACGCCGCCGCTGCAGCTGTGGCATGGCTCTTAGCGCATCCGTCCAAGATAGTGCCAGTGCTTGGCACCAATAATCTAAACCGTATCAAAAAACTTGGTTCTGCCTTGAATATTTGTATTAACAGAGAAACTTGGTTTGAGATCTATGCCTGCGCCATTGGGCAAGAGGTGGCGTAATGACCCTAAAAAGCAAATTACAGCGAAACATATTAAGAGTTCGAAATGCGCTCACAAAGTTTGTATTAGCATCATGACTTTGTTTTTTTTATTGCTTCAGCCATTTCAATTTTTTAATGACTTAGCGGGTCGTATTGGACGTTTTATATCTGTAATCGCTTTGGCGATGATGGTTTTTGTTATTTTGCTTCAGGTATTTTGTCGTTATATTTTAAACAATGCATTGCCATGGCCTGATGAAGCAGCACGTTTTCTCATGCTATGGTTAACCAGCCTGATGGCACCAATTGCGCTGCGCCAAAGCGGCTTTGTGGCAATTGATACACTTCATCGATATTTTTCAAGCCATTTAGTTTCAGCAATTGCTTTATTATTATCATTAATCTCCTTAATTGTACTTTTAGTAGCTTTTCAATTAGGCTGGAAACACGTCGGTTCTGGATCGATGTTTTCGAGTGCCTCATTAAGAATACCGTTGTATTTAGTTGGCTTGAAAACGATAAAAATGAGCCTTTTTTATATGTACCTGTCTTTGTTTACAGGGGTGACTTTAATGATATTTGTTAATATTGAGATGATTTTACGCCAACTTTTACTAATTGTAGATAAAAATATCTGCCTTAGGCCTATCCCGAACCTAGAAATTGAAAGGATAGACTAATTTTACTGTGGTTTCTCCCCCTCTTTTTAGTGTTTTTACTCGTAGGGTTACCTGTGTTTTTTGGCTTGCTTGCAGCACCGGGATTATTGTTGTGGTTGAACGGCCAAGAACGAGACATTGGTCTATTATACAGAAATGTGTATAATGGTATTGATAGCTTCCCTTTGATGGCAATACCTTTTTTTATGCTTGCCGGAGAGCTGATGAACCGGGGTGGTATTACTGGAAGATTAGTTGAATTTTCTCAAGCTATGCTTGGCCATTTGCGAGGCGGATTGGCACACGTCAACATTCTATCTTCTATGTTGTTTGCAGGTTTGTCGGGCTCAGCTGTGGCCGACACTTCGGCATTAGGTTCAATGCTAATACCTGCTATGGAAAAGCAAGGTTACTCGCGTCGTTTTGCTGCGGCCATTACTGCGGCCAGCTCTGTCATTGGACCAATTATACCACCATCTGGAATAATGATAATATACGCATATGTCATGGGGGAAAGCGTGGCTGCATTGTTTTTGGCTGGAATTGTCCCTGGTATTTTAGTCGGTTTAGGATTGATGCTTACTGTGAAATTTATGGCTGACCGATATGATTTTCCAGTTGCCAGCAATAAGTACACTTGGAATGAAAGAGGGAAAGCTAGCCTGAAAGCATTTTTTCCGCTTTTAACGCCTATTATAATTTTAGGTGGAATTCTCGGCGGCGTGTTTACTCCCACGGAAGCCGCGGCAGTTGCAGTTGGATATGCAACATTTATTGGCCTATTCGTCCTGAAGACCTTGCGTGTAAAAGACCTCCAAAATGTACTAACAAAGGCTGCGATGACGTCGTCGGTAGTTTTGTTGTTAGTCGGAGCAGCAATGGCTTTTAAGACTGTTGTTAGCCTTAGCCATGCGCCGGAAATTCTGGCTGTCTACATTGTTTCTTTGTCCAATAATCCTTTAGTATTGCTGTTTTTAATTAACATTTTACTTTTTATAGTCGGAATGTTTCTTGACGCCGGTCCTGCTATTATCATTTTGGGCCCAATACTTGGACCTATATTTGTTAGCCTTGGCGTAGATCCCATTCATTTTGCAATAATTATGAGTGTTAATCTCACAGTAGGCCTAGCAACGCCGCCCATGGGGTTAGTCCTTTTCGTGGCATCATCAGTGTCAGGTGAGCGTGTTGAGGCGATCGCTAGAGCAATTATCCCATTCTTGTTGGTTGAAATATTAGTGATCTTTCTAATCACATATGTTCCCGCCATCTCGATGACCATCCCCCGTTTGACGGGGTTTTTAAACTAGACCTGAACAGCAAAACACTTGGGAGGACAACATGCTAAAAGGTACAATTAAGTCACTTACTGTTGCTGCAATACTTGCAACAGGTGCAATCTCAGCTCAGGCTGCAGATTTCACAATTCGTGCTACAGCAAATTCAAATGAAAACGACGAGGATTATGACGGCCTTATCGTTTTTAAAAATTATGTCGAGAGCGCGTCAAACGGGGCTATAGAAGTTGAATTATTTATTGGCACGCAGCTTTGCTCAAAAGGTGCTGAATGTCTTCAAGGTGTAGCCGATGGCTCTATAGATGTGTACATTTCCACTTCGGGTGGCGCGGCAGGGATTTTCCCATATGTTCAAGTACTCGATTTACCATACTTAATGGCGGATGATCGTGTAGCAGAACATGTTTTATCGGGCGAATTTACGCGCACAGTGCGCAAAATGGCTCTTGAAAACTCTGGAGACAAAATTCGCTTGATGACAATCGGTAACACGGGTGGATGGCGTAACTTCGCCAATACTAAACGTCGTGTGCAAAGCCCGAGTGATATGGAAGGCCTTAAGATCCGTACTGTTGTAGCGGATTTGCCACAAGAATTAGTGCGGGCACTTGGTGCTTCTCCAACGCCCATCCCTTGGCCGGAACTTTTCACGTCCTTTCAAACAGGAGTTGTTGAAGGATCTAAAAATGGCATTACTGACATCATGGGCATGAAATTTCCTGATGCAGGGCTGCAATACGTAACTTTAGACGGTCACGCGTACATGGGTGCACTTTGGTGGATGTCCAACGACAAGTTTATGTCACTACCAAATGACATGCGCACAATCGTGGTCGATGGTTTTGCTCAACTTCAGCAAGCAACTTTTGCCTCACCCAAGCGTAAATCGATTCAAGCATATGCTGATTTTGTTGCAGGTGGTGGCGACCTCTATGTTCCAACTCCAGAAGAAAAAGCTGCGTTCAAGAGTGCCGCGGCGCCAGTGTACGATTGGTTTAAGGCTAATGTTGATGGCGGCAAAGAAGTTTTTGACGCTCTAACATCCGCAGTAGCTGCAGCCGAAGCAGAACTAAATTCCGGTAGAGCAAGCGATATAAACTAACACTTTTGAAAGTGTCGCGCGAGTTTGTTCGCGCGGCACAACTATTAAAGTCGTCTATGAAAACTTAATGTTGAATGGTAAGGAGCCTATTTAAATGGATAAAGCCAAACTCTATAATCATCGATTAAAAGATGTGCTTTAGCTATCTGCTCGCTGGACATTTTTTTAACGACCTCCTCCTGACTTATCATCGCATCAGGATCATTGCCAATTGCGGACAGAACATACCACATGTAAGCTCTCGTAAGATCTATAGAGGGCATTCCGAGTCCGACTTCATAATACCATGCCACTCCCGATTGTGCTCCTGGATGTCCTTTCATTGCTGCTCGCAAATACCATTCAAAGGCGCGTTCGTAGTCTTGTTCAACACCAAGCCCCATCGCATACATTATGCCAATGAGCTCTTCCGCTTCAGCGTTTCCAGAACGAGCAGCAGGCCAAAGAGCCGCACGAGCCTCCATAAATTTTCCAGCCTCCATCAGATCACGGGCTTCCTCAAGTTCCGCCTGCGCCATAGAGCCAATAAAACTAACAAATATAAAAATCTGGATAATAATTACCCTACTCAAAAATTGTGGCCAAAAATATTTCAATGTCTTACCCTATATCTACTTGCTTCAAATCCAAGTTATGCGGAAAAATATAATCTTTCTCAAGAGCACTTTCTTCCCACGCAAATTGCAAGAGCAAAGATAGGACAACTATTGTTCTATGATAAAATTTTATCTGGAAACCGCAATATAAGCTGCAGTACCTGCCACCATCCTAAACATGGTGGAGGAGATGGATTGAGTTTGGGTATTGGTGAAGGTGGCGTAGGTCTAGGACCAAAAAGGTCCGCTGGTACTGGCGATAGTAAAATTTTAAAACGAATACCAAGGAACTCAAGTTCCCTATGGAATCTTGGACATGAATCAATAAAAGTCGTTTTCCATGATGGTCGTCTTGAAATTAGTGATATCTATGAAAATGGATTTAACTCACCCGCGCAAGAATGGCTCCCAGACGGATTAGATACGATCATCGCAGCTCAGGCTTTATTTCCTCTCGTTGCTCAATTTGAGATGGCGGGAAACCCGAAGGAAAATGAGATAGCTGGCGCTGTTCACGATCGAATTGATGCGGCATGGCCAATTTTAGCAAAGCGCGTTAGGATAATACCGGAATATGGCGAAATGTTTGTCAAAGCATTCTCCAATATTGATGCACCCGAGCAGGTAAGTATTGTTGAAATAGCCAACGCTTTGGGTGATTTCATAAATTTTGAATGGCAGAGTTTTGACAGTCCTTATGATGAATTGGTCGTCAATGGGATAGATTTAAGCGATGGCGCGGAACGTGGCAGAAAAATATTTTTTGGTCGTGGTGAGTGTTATAGTTGTCATAGTGGGCCCTTGTTTACTGACCAAAATTTCTATGCACTGTCCTTACCTGCTTTTGGACCAGGCCGCACCAGGCTTTTCGATCCAACAGCGCGCGATACTGGCCGCATGGGCGAAAGTGATAAATTTGAAGACGCTTACAGATTTAAAACGCCAAGTTTGCGAAATGTAGCACTAACAGCTCCGTATGGTCATAACGGAGCATATCCCTCGCTGGAAGGAATTGTGCGTCACCATTTGGATCCAATTGGAATGAGGGCTAAATGGACACGTGATATGGCTAATCTGCCGCCAGCTCCTTGGCTTGAGGACATTGATTTCGTGGTGCAATCTGATCAAAGAGAGATTAATCGCCAAAAGCAACTAATTGATATTAGTAAAATCCATCTAAGTGATGATGATGTATCTGATATTATTCTATTTTTGGAAAGCTTGACAGGTAAAACCGCTGAATTGGGCAGGCTCGGCATTCCTGATAAGGTCCCAAGCGGATTGTCGATTGATTAATGTTTGTGATAACCGATTTTAGGCGCATTTTAATCTATAAGAATAGTTTATGTTTAGATTAAGATCCAGCCTCGTAAACGTGACACAGCTGCTGCCAGACGAATGAGAACTCGCATCCAATTACTGGTGGGGCTTATATCTATGCGCTCAATAATTGGCGCCAGTCTGCTTAGCGGCGCTGCGTGACCATATTGAAATTGTTACGAAATGCAATATGCTGCGCGGGGCTGGGCGATATGCCAGAACACGAGTGAAGCACTATGATAGCTCTGCGGCGCACATTGCCGCTTTGATCGATCATTCATTACGCCTCATGGGCAATTAAAAAATTGACCTTTTACTGGTGGACAGGCCAGATCCAATGATGTCTCTTCACGAGACAGGAGCGGCTCTGGATGCTGTGGCGGCCTCTGGGAAAGTGGCGTCAGTGGGTGTATCGAACTTTAAACGCGATGACTGGACCTTGTTGCAATCGATAATGAAAACGACTCTGGCCACCAATCAGATCGAAATGAGTGTTGTGGAGAATAGCGCATTTACCAATGGCGATTTGGTTTTTTTACAGGAATTTGGTGTGCCGCCCATGGCTTGTTCCCGCTGGCTGGCGGCGCATTGTTCCGGGGGGAGAACCCCAAGATTATGATTTTGTTTCAAATGATTGGTGCTCGTGATGTGGCCGCGGCTGCAGTGGTTCGGCTCTTGGCGCATCCAGCGCGCATCATGCCTGTGCTGGGCACCAACAATCTCTCGTGCATCGCTAAATTGGATGCAGCTTGTGCCATTACGTTTGACCGCGAACGGTGGTTCGAGGTTTTTGAAGCTGCTAATGGCTGCGAGGTGCCATAGCGGTTTGCTATCGCAGGCGCGGTGGTTTGGTGGAGGAGCCGAGAATTAACTCAGCATCCAGCAATATACCTTCAGGGTCCCGGCTGGGGTCGGCGATGGTTTTGAGCAAAAGATCCGCGCTCAGGCGGCCGGCTTCGCGCACGGACGAGCGGGTGGCGGTGTAGACGGGCACGGCAGCGGCGTCGCGAAAATAAGACAGGTCATCATCATGGGTTATCACAGAGACATCCCGTCCGAGTTTCAACTCCCGTTCATCGAGCGCGCGCCTTATACCATGGGCCATAATGATCGAAGAGGTGACGATGGCCGTCGGAGGGTCGGGCAAGTCTAGAAGCGCAAGGGCATTTTTATAGCCATTTGGCTCGGTCATTTCGCTATGGGTGACGTAGGCATCAGCGAGTTCGATGTTGTTTTCTTTGAGCGCACGCAGATAGCCCTGCGTTCGGCGCACGGCAAAATCCATACCCGCCATACCGTTGATCAAACCAATGGTGGTATGGCCCAATTCGATCAACAATTGCGTCGCTCGAAAAAAGGACCGCTCATTGTTGACGTCCACCCAATTGTATTTCTCCAGTGTATTGCTTGAGCGCCCATGCACAACAAAAGGCAGATTGAGGCTATTGAGCTGGGCAATGCGTTGTTCGTCGACGCGCGGTGCGTGCACCACCACACCATCCACCGTAGACCGCGCGGCCAATTCCTTATAGCTGGTAAATTCATCTTCATCGGGCACCAGCGAGAGCAACAAATCATAGCCGCTTTGCGCATAGCGTGCATTGGCGCCGGCGATGAAATCTGCAAAAATCGGATTGACCAGTTCATATTCTTTGGAAACCGAGACCAAATGCCCGATTGTCATCGATTTTCCGGTGGCCAAACGACGGGCGCGCGTGTTGGGTTTGTAATTGTGTTTTGCCGCTGCTTCCAGGACCACCTGGCGGGTTTTTTCACTGACCTCTGGGAAGCCATTTAGCGCGCGACTCACTGTGGTCTGAGACATTCCAAGCTCTTGGGACAGAGATTTAAGATTTGTTAAATTAGTCAAAGCGCTTCCAATATTTTACAAAACTTTCTTGGCGACCAGGCAAAAATCCAATTTTATAGAAATGTTGGCCATTTCGTGCTATTTCTGTCTCATTTTTTGAAAATAATAAAGATATATTTTTTCGTTAAAGAGTTTTTTTGTGAGTTGACAGCGCGTAGATCGCATAATAGCCAAACAATATCCAAAGCGCTTTGATAAATTTAAGGCGTAAAAATTACTTGCGTTTTGACTCGAAATCTATGTTGTGTTTCGGGAAACCATGCTGGTTTTTAGGGTGCCGTTTTGAGAGGCGTTTCGAAATGTTTGAGGCGCGTTTTGAGGGGGTGAAAACTGTGAATAGAATAGACTTTTGGGAGGAATAAATGTCTTTTTCGAATAAATTTTTGAGCGGAGCCGCCGTGGCGGCTTTGTCCATGTCTTTCGCCGGAATGGCGCAAGCGGATGCTTGTGACACGCCCTCTAAGCTTGGTGATCTGGGCAATTTTGCGGGTGAAGTCATCACCATTGCTGGCTCCATGGAGGGCAAGGACGAAGAAATGTTGCTGAACACCGTGAGCTGCTTTGAAAAAGCAACTGGCGCTGTCGTGCAATACTCCGGTTCACGTGATTTTGCCGCTTTGGTGGTTGCAGATTTGCGCTCCAACAACGCGCCAAATATTGCGATTTTCCCGCAGCCGGGTCTGGCCGCGGATATGGCCAAAGAAGGCCACTTGGTGCCGCTTGGTGACGAATTGGCCAGCTGGATGTCTGACAACTACGGTGCGGGGTCTTCATGGGTTGATCTGGGCACATATGCCGATGCCAATGGTAAAGAAGACTTCTACGGTTTCGCCTTCAAAATGGATCTGAAATCCTTGGTTTGGTATTCACCAGAGCAGTTTGAAGACAACGGCTACGAAATCCCATCCACAATGGAAGAGCTGATTGCTCTGTCCGATCAAATGGTGGCCGATGGCAATACGCCTTGGTGTATTGGTGTGGAATCGGGCAATGCGACGGGCTGGACTGCGACCGATTGGATGGAAGATCTGATGCTGCGCACAACCTCGCCAGAAAACTATGACCGCTGGGTCTCCAATGATCTGCCGTTTAACAGCCCTGAAGTGCTGAATGCGATGGAAGTTTATGGCCAGTTCTCACGCAATGACGACTATGTTGCCGGTGGGGCCTCCTCAGTTGCGACAACCTTCTTCGGTGACGCGCCAAAAGGTCTGTTCTCCTCGCCTGCCAGCTGCTTGATGCACCGTCAGGCATCTTTCATCCCAGCCTTCTTCCCGAAAAAAGGCGAAGAAGTGGCGAATGGCGAAGCAGATTTCTTCTACTTCCCACCCTACGCTTCAGCAAATCTTGGCAACCCAGTTTTGGGCGCCGGTACGCTTTGGACCATGGCAAAAGACTCCCCCGCGACACGGGCGTTCTTCCAATACATGACCGAAGCATCCGCACATGAAGCTTGGATGTCACAAGGTACATTTTTGACCGCGCATAAAGGTGCAAATTTGGATGCCTATGCGACACCTGCTTTGCGCAAACAGGGTGAGATCCTTTCCAACGCCACGACATTCCGGTTCGACGCTTCGGACCTGATGCCAGGGGCGATTGGCGCAGGTGCCTTCTGGTCAGAGATGACCGCTTTTGCAAACGGCCAGGATGCTAAAACCACAGGTGACAACATCCAAGCCGCATGGGACGCCATCAAATAAGATGCGCCTGATGTGATAAATTTGAGGAGCGCAAAGAGTATTTGCGCTCCTCTTTTTCTAAGCTCCCCTGTTATCAGATATGATTTAAGGATCATGCGATGCGCGCCCTCAGCCCTATTATAGCCAGCAATGGTTTTGCGATATTTCTGACAATTGTCTTTCTTTTGCCCATAACGGCAATTTTTGCTTTCGTCGTGACCACGCCATTAGACGATGCAATGGCAAACTTGGGTCTTCGGATGCATGCGCAATGGCAGTGGTCTTTTCCCGAATTTGACACGCAAGAGCGGTTTGCAAAAATGGGATTTGCCTTGAGATCCGTTGTGATTGCGGTGGGGATTTCTTTCTTTTATTTCGGGATCACCAATTGGCTGAACGCCAGTTTGGCGCGGGTGCGCTGCAAAAACTCTCTTGGCCGCCAATCCAATATCGTTGAAGCGATACAGCCTTGGATTTTCGTGGGCCCGACTTTGGTCTTGCTGCTCTTGTTCTTGCTGGTGCCGGCTTTGTCCACACTGTCATTGTCGTTTCAAGAGTATGACGGCACGCCCTCGGTGCGCAACTATGCCTTCCTTTGGGATCCTGACTCCTTGGGCTATTTGCAATTTCGTCTGGCGATGCGCAACAGTTTGATGTGGCTTATTCTCGTGCCCTCAACCTGCATTATCTTCGGGCTTTTGATCGCTGTTTTGGCCGATTCTGTTTCTTGGGGCGTGGTGGCGAAAACCTTTATCTTTGTGCCTTTGGCGATTTCCTTTGTTGGGGCCGCGGTGATCTGGCGCAATATATTTGCCGGTGGCGGGATCGAGCCGTTGGAGACACTCAACGGCATGACGCCCTCCTATCAAATCGGACTGCTTAAATCCTTACTCGGCCATACAGCAGAATATAACGAGCCGCTTTACAGTCTGAAATTTTGGGGCAATTTCTTTTTGATGTGGATCTTGGTTTGGGTTCAAACCGGCTTTGCTATGGTGATTTTCTCGGCGGCGCTGCGCGGCGTTCCAGAGGACACGATTGAAGCGGCGAAGATTGATGGGGCCAATCCCTTTCAGATGTTCTTTCGCGTGAAGCTGCCGCAAATCTATTCCACTGTTTTGGTGGTTTGGACGACATTGGTGGTGTTGGTGCTCAAAGTCTTCGATATCCCCTATGCGCTGTCCGCCAATGATGACGATAAATTGCTGCTGGCAACCATGATGGAAAACGCCCGTAACAACTGGTCGATTGGAGGTGACAATGTGGACAATCTTTATGCCTCTATCGCGGTGATGCTGATGCTGACAGTTGTACCTAATATGGTTTTCAATGGCTGGCGCATTCGGCGCGAACAAAAAGAGCTTGGGAATTAAGGTATAGATAGATGACAAAAACTCTCAGCCATATTGTCCTTGCCCTGATCGTATTTATTTGGGTCGTGCCCTTTGTGGCCCTCGTCTCGACGTCGATGCGCTCTGAGGTGGCCGCGAAAACCTCCGGGTTTTGGACCTCATTTACACCGACGGAATTGGGGCATCGGTTTGCAACCCATGAGCGGGGCGTGATGGAGCCTGCTGTGATCATGCGTGGTAACATCCTGGAGCGGATCAACGCCGAGGCCTCTGGCTATGCGGTCTCGGGCGATGTGAAATCGATTTTGATCAAGAC
>Ga0075463_10000695_pt1 | contig 10906 bp, 7 predicted proteins | sample DEB08_DNA_14_FD_77579 | JGI IMG/M metagenome (GOLD analysis project Ga0075463, IMG submission 77579) | Aqueous microbial communities from the Delaware River and Bay under freshwater to marine salinity gradient to study organic matter... | ecosystem: Environmental > Aquatic > Marine > Coastal ...
ACAAAAGCAGGACGCATACCTGTGAAAATCATGGGGCCGTCACTGGAGCCATTCCCGGTGTAGCTTCCGCATTTGCACATACCGTCCAAGTTTTTCCAAAGATACAAGACCCATTTATCACCTGAACCTCCATAGTAGGAAGCATAGCTAATATCTGTACTGTTCCAGTTAGTAATACCAGAACCAGAATTAAGAAACGCTCCGCTAGTATTTAAAGAGCCGTAGGCAGGGTTTGTATAGTTTGATGTTACCGGAGACATAAAGTACCAACTATCCGCAGCGTCCCTTCTTTTGACTACTCCCATATCTGGTGTGCCGTTTAGGTTATGAGATATAGTCCCAGCACCCCCAGTACCTGTCCATGTAACTATGTCAAAAAATTCTGAGTTTTCTTTCCAGTTCCATGCTACATAGTCTTCAGCATTAGTATTTACTTGTACGTTGTTGCCCACAGAAAAACCATTGGAGTTAAAGCTAGATAGTGATTGCGCATCTGTTGCTTCAGCGTTAGTTGAGTTAGATGACAGGTACTTAGTCGCTCCACGAACAGCATCAAACAGCATGTGTTTGTCAGCGGCATCCCTGTTCTTAATCCATGTGAAGTCAGGCTGGAACTCTAAAGTGCTGATGCTCTGGCTTGTGCCATTGCCTGTATAAAGGATTGGTTCAAATACTTCATCAGGCTTAATGTCTGAGTTCGGCCCGATTGTGGGTTCTGGTAAATTGGTCGAATTTATTTCAAGCGCACCTGTTGGGACAGTATGCGCAAAACCATGCTGCCCCGCATCCAGCGTACAAACATCAGAAGCCCTGCCCGAAACTTGAACCACAAAACCGTTTGGAAATTTTGTGGTGCAGTCGGTATAAGCTGCTGTTCCTGAATTTTGTATTGTCCCGTTTTTATAGAAATAAATATTATCCCCATCAACCCTGACGCCAATTACATCACCAGACGTATAAGTATCTCCATAAGCCGCACCGCTAGTACCGTTCTCTTGCTTATTTCCATTGTTCCTGTAATTGTATCCTTCCGGATTCCCGCCCCATCCTGTATTCGGGTCGCATATTCCAATAGCGACCTCAGTCGCGACAGTTGTTGCTTCTACTTCAAAATACCAATGTTTATCTGCCCCGGTAGGGGCAAGCATCGAACCATAAGCGTGTTCGTTAGGAGTAGTCCCAGAACCAGTTGCAACAAGATTGCCATTTGAGAAATCCATTTTTGTTGCTGTTGTGCGGAACTTTAATGGGTTAAATGTTGGATAATTATTAGTAGGCGTATCTGTTACTTGGTCATTGGCGGCAAGCCCTGAAGAAGTGAAATTGTTACCGTTGCCTGATACGTCTGTGCCGAGTGCGGCAGAGTTGCCAAAGTCTAGCAAGAATCCGTTATTTCCCCATGTGATGCCTGATAAATTTGATGGGCAAAGTACACCGTTTTTCAATTCGGTGAAATCATCGTAATCAAGGTATTGACCATCAACAAAAGCTACCTGTGATAGATAATAGTCACCGTAATTATTGGGATATGAGGCAGTAAGTCTCGCAATGTTTTGCTCTGTTGAAGCCACGTTCATATAGTTTGTGAACGCAGAAGGCGTATGCGTATCCAGAGACGCGCCATTGACTATTATTTCTGATGCTGTAGTTCCGTTTTTCCTTACTAGAAGGTGTAACCACCCGGAAGGGTCGCGGTGTGATACGTTTGCATTGCCTAGTAAATCCCTTTGTATTCCAGATTGTGTTTTATCCCAATAAAAAGTAGATGTGCTTCCTGTAAACGTCACCCTTTCATAGTTACTTACATTCGGGCCTGACGCAAAAATTTCTGCGGAATCGCTGGGGCTTACTAGTTTTATCCATGTACTAAACGTCCATACTCCGGCACTTGTTGGTGTCGCCTGTGTTCTGGTTAGATACGGACTGTCACCATCATTGAACCGACAGGAATAATCCACCGTGTACGGATAGAAGCTACCAGCATTCCCTGCTGCACTTTGCAGTGCTGTAATTAACTCATTGCTCATATGGAGTTTCCAACATAAGCACCGTACAGAGTGCTAGAGACTTTCCAGAATACCAGCGTGTCGGCTGCTGTTAGAGTCGGTGCAACATTACCGCCACTTGTCACCCATGTCATAGTAGGCCAAGTGATTGTGTAGCTTCCTGCATCTGTAAGTATCAGAACGATAGCGTCACCAGATGACAGCGAGTCAGTAAATGTAGTGTTGGCTGTTATTGTCTTGGTCTGTATGGCCCCGTTGGTAGCGTCAAAGGCTGTGCCGGTTAAAGCGTAGACCGTGGAGCGTATTGTCTTGTTGGTCAGTGTCTGAGTGTTGGTCGCTGTGGTTGTGTCGGCATCATAGCCCTGAACCGTTACACCAATGTCTGCATTAGTCAGCGCGTTAGCAACACTAAATGTGCCAAACGCGATAATATCAACCAGATCGTTTAATGCAGCGCCGGTGGTCAAGACAATACTGGTTCCATTTGTCGCAGTGTAATCAGTTCCTGCGATCAGCTTGACACCGTTCATGTAAACATCAACAAAGCCAACATCATAAACAATGGCGAACGTTGTCTGACCAGACGTTGCCGTATAAGTTGCTCGGTTGCTTGTTCCGTTCACGGCGCTTCCAGCATCCTGCCATGCAGTGCCAGAATATACTCTCAATACATCTGATGTTGTGTTGTAGTACAGCATCCCGGCTGCAAGCGGATCGCCATCATTATCGGTTGTGGGGTCTGAAGCGAAAGCCCCCAAGTAAATATCGGTAAACTCATCAAGAGCAGCCTCTGCGCCAGCCTCAGCAGTAGCCGCATTAGTCGCACTCGTTGCCGCGTTGGTAGCAGAAGTTGCAGCAGCAGTTGCTGACCCTGATGCCGCTGTCGCCGACCCAGCAGCCGCAGTTGCGCTACTGCTCGCATTCGCCTCCGAAGTAGCCGCTGCACTTGCCGAAACACTGGCATTATTTTCAGAAGTTAGAGCATTTGCCGCACTCGTTGCCGCAGCAGCCTCAGAAGCACTGGCCGCTGACGCTGAAGCACTTGCCGCTGAAGCGCTAGTTGCGCTATTCGTGGCTGAAGTTGCCGCATTAGTCTCCGCTGTTTCGGCTCCGGTCTGAGCAGTTTCGGCAGCAGTCTGAGCGGTTTCGGCAGCAGTCTGAGCAGTCTCCGCAGCGGTCTGAGCAGCTTCGGCTGCTGTCTGGGCTGTACTCGCAGACGCGGCACTTGCGGCACTAGCTGAAGCAGATGAAGCCGCTGCTGCCTCCGATGTGAACGCATTTTGCGCAGCATTTTGAGCCGCAGCCTCATAAAACGATGCCTGAAACTCACTTGATGCCGCTGCTGAAGCACTTGCCGCTGCCGCTGCCGATGTCCCAACCCACCATAGTGGAGATGTGGCTGGATCGTGATTGATGTTAGATGCCTGCAATGATGTGTACAGGATGCCATCAGTACCCACCACGTTTTGATTGATTGCGTATGTTGATGTGGCTGACCAGACAAACTCTAGCGGAACCCACCATGTGGGAGATGTTGAGGGATTGTGATTAAGGTTGCCGGTCTGTATTGATTGGTACTGCAAAGTGTCATAAGTGACAGTTGCGCCAACGTCATAGTTAATACCAGCGTTCCATTCAACTGAGTAAAGCAGGGACCAGTAGCCACTTGTGGTGACAGGGTTATTGTTCTGGTTGCCGGCCAGCAGGGAACGGTAATATTGACCATCACTACCGATAACAACGTCATTAGTCCCGTATATTCTGGTTGACACCCATTCATCACCAAAGTTTGTAGCTGTCTCACCAACCGGGTCACGCGATACGATCTGAACGTCATTATTGTTGGTCAGGGTAGCCTTGGCTACACCCTCAAAGAAGATGTTAGGCTGCCTGCCAGACGCATCGAGAAGCACCGGGTTAGTGTTAGGAATCTCACTGTTAATGTCAGCAAAGGTAGTCTTTGGCGTAGTGGTCCCAGATTCATAGAAATAAATCTTACCGTTGACCAGTGGATCACCAGAGGCATCAAAATATTGTGTGTCTAAATCGCCAAATCTTGCCATTGTTTGTTACCTTCCTGATATTTCTTCTGTTGCTGTCTTGGCTAAGTTTTGAGAAAGCGCTTGCAATGGGATATTTGTTACTTTGGATATTGCCATTTGCACACTTCTTAAAGCAGTTCTGTCATTGATAGCCTTGGTAATTATTGCTGGATCTTCACTTAAAAGAATCCTTGTAACTTCAGCGGCTTCTTCATCAGTAATAGTGGGATTGAATTGCCTAATAACTCTATCAAGCAACCCAGCACTAGCCATTATATCACCACGCCCAGCGCCCATAATTTCAGTTGCAACTCTAGCGGAGCCACTTGCTCCTTGTCGCATAATAGATTGAATGTTCTGTGCTGTAGGAGATCCACCAAGCATTGTTGTGTATGCTTGCGCCACCCTTGCTGAAACGCCAAGTTTTTCAAGCGCTTCTGGCAATAGTTCTTCTGGGAATAGCGTCCTAAAATTCATACCCTTTGTTTGCTTTTCATCCAGCAAACTCTCAATATATGATTTCCTGTTTTTTCCACCAGCGCCAGCTTTTACCGCAGCGAGATAGCCAAGCCTTAAAGCAGCTAATGCGTTTGGATTTCCTTGCGCCAAAGTTTCAAGAAATATATTTTCAACCTCATCGTTGGGCATATTCATCATTCTTTTTCCAACTTTAAAAGCATCGTTGACCTGAAATGCGCTTGATGCCACACTTCTGGCATCAGCAATGCCTTCAGCGGAATCGTCAATCATTTTTCTTAAAGCTGGTAACGCTTCGCTAAGATTTATACCAATTTGTGCATCAGCACCACCCTTTTCTATTAGCTTGTTAGATTCGGAATCTATAACTCTACGCAGATATTCTGCGTTACCTATAGTGGGCGTTGAAGTAAATTCTATTCCTTCATCAGTCATCTTAAATAAATTCTTGCCTGTTAGCGACCTAAACGCTTCATTAAGTTTTCTACCGCCTCCGGGATACCTGCTTATTAAATTTATCATTTCATTTCGCATGGCATCATCTGCAACTCTATTTAACCCATCAACTTGCTGGTAAGCTTTATTTGTAATTTGTCTTAACCGATCTTGCGTAGCGTTAGCTTGCGCGTATACATTTCTTTCCATTCCGGAGCCAAGGCCAGTGGTAATCGTTTCAACAGCTTCCTCTTGACGACCGCCAACATCTAACTCTCGTTTCCCATATATTTCAGCGCCAGCTTGCCTGCTTCTTGCTTTTAAAGCGCGTATTTCTTCAGCAATCACAGGATTGGACGGCATAATATCTCCGCGCATCAGCATCTCAACAGCTTCCTCTGGAGATACACCAGCCTCAGATACTATTCTCTGTATCTCTCTATTTACAGTGTCCCTACTAGTTCGTCTTGCTATAACTCGTAAAGCGTCAACACCCATGCCAAGCAACGAACCTGCGCCCTTTCCAATAGTATATATACCACCACCAACAACACCGCCGGCGCCAGCTTGCCCTGCTACACTAGCATTCAATCTAGAAAGTATGTCGCCTTCTTGAGACCCAATAGCGGCAATACCTGACTCACCTGCACTTAGACCGATAGTTTTCGCCAATTTTGGGAAAAACTGGCTCATTACGGCTGATGTTTGTTCTGGGGTGGCTAATGCTGGACCACGACCTTTTGTGGCGATGGCAAGTACAACTGATGGTATTATTCCACCGAGAAACTCATACGCCATAGATTCATTAGGGTTATCCCTAACATAGCTTTCTAGTTTTTCATTTATTTCTTGTTTGGCTTGTGCGTAGTTTTGGTCGGGTAACAATGCTCTCAACCCTGCCTCAATATCATCGCCCAAATTCAATGTTATGCCTTGCACTATTGATCTAACCTTTTGACTTTCATTGCCAAAACGCTCAACCTCAGGGGTTATTCCAAGCAATATTTTTTCTTGCTCCCAAGGCTTTAAAGAGGCGTTTGTTGATTGGCCTTCAACCTCTCTTTCCATTTCCCACGGCTTTATTTCTTCAGCCATAATCAGTTAACCTTTTGCCAGCTTGATTCAATTGTTGCATCACCACCAAGATATCTATATCCACCCACCTCCTCACCTACGTCATAAGAGGATAGAGCGGTATAAAAGTCGCTAAGTGTTGGTAACTTTCCTTTAAATCCGCGAAGTGTCCCATTTTCTTGGAAGTATTCAGCTTGCGCAACCCTTTGCTCGTAAGCGTTATTCATTTGCATGTAGAGTTTTCGCAATCTTTTCGCGTTTTGTTCAGGCTTCAGGCTTGGATTGTACGCTCTTGCAACAAGCTGTTCTCCTTCCTTCTGGGCAAACTGTCCACCAAGAACTTCGCGAAGATTTAATTGGACAACACTACCGACACGATCTATTGCGTCTTGCGCCTCAGGGTTTAAAACCGCCCGAACAAAATCAGGAGCCAGCCCAACCATAGGGCCGGTTAACTCCTCACCGCTTTCTAGCCGTGACAGAACATCAGATATATTAGCTATATTACCCGCCATTTCTGAAGCGCCACCGCTAATAAATGGTAAATATTGTTCCGCAAAAGCCTTGTCTACAGCATCTTGCCCAGTTGTTCCGGTGCTTACAGTAATTACCTGACCACTTCCACCAACTTCGGATATTTGACCAGTAGTTGATATTTGCCACTTCTTAGATGTATCTAAACCAAGCGCTGCTACAGCGTCAGGGGAAAGCATTCCGCCTTGTGGTTTTTCAGCACCTCTTGCTATTTCCTCACTACCTCTAAATCTAATATCGCCTTGTCCAAGTGTATATTCTTCAGGTGCAGCAGGTGCGGCAACATAACCACGGGCAATACCAGTTTCATTGGCCTGCTTTAAAAAGTCACCCAACTGAGAATAAGCGTTTTGATCTCCAGCCTGTGCAGCTTGTGCAAGTTTCAAAGCCTGCATAGTGTCAGATGGGTCTGATCCGGGTAAACGTTGCAATATGCGCAGTCGGTCATTGGCAAGATCAATAATTCCAGCAATATTGTTTTGCCCATACATCTGATAAGCCGCGCCAGCGTCCTGATACATAGCTTTCATTCTGGCTTCATCAAGCTGTTGCATTTGCTGCTGGAACTGCGGGACAGTGCCACCAAGAATGGCTCCTATTCCCTGAAGTTTTTGACCTGAAGTATATTCGTTAGCCATGATATTTATGCCAGCCCCCTTATAAAACTTGGATCGTAAGATATTCCGGCTGGTGATGTGACGTATGGTCCACCAGCTTGTATCTGACCTTGGAGCGGATTTTGATAATTTACAAAAGCAGGCTCATAAACACCGCCAGATTTACTGGGAAAAAGTGTTGGTAAAAAATCACGCCCTTGGCCTGCCGCTGTAATAATATCTTGCGGATTCAGCCCGGGAACTTGCTGGTATGACGCTGGCTGTACACCAGCTAAATTACCACCCATACCCTGTAAGGCGTTTGCTCTAGCAAGCAAATCATTAGCCACATTTACTCCGTAAGCATCAGATAACCGCTTGTAAATATCTGCCTGAGTTCCTGTTAGACCAGAAAGTATTCCTGCTTGAGTCCCACCAAGCCCTGTCTGAGTGTTAGCCAGATTTACAGCAGTCTGACCAATGTTGCCAGACATATCTCGACCAGTTTGCATCTGATAACCTGCACCAGTAGCACCAAGATTAGCAGCACCTGTAGCCATGTTTTGAGCAAGCCCGGCAGACGTTGCAGCAGCACCATAACCGCGAGTAGCTATATCACCCAATCGGTTAAACTGGTTCTGGAAGTCCTGACCGTAAAGGTCGGCAGTCAGTTTGGTTAGATCCTGCCTGACATTGCCACCGCCTAAGCCACCAAGTGCAGCCGCATTTCGTGTCAATGCTCGCTCAGACTGCTCCTGTAGGTAGCCCAAGGCTGGCGAGTTCATATACTCGTTTAACGCCCGCCGCTGTGCTTTTGGACCAAGCGCACCAGTTAATGCTGCTTGTCGCTGTGCGGCCTGCTGACCATATTCTCGATAGGGAGCCTGATATTCCTGCGCTCCAGCAAAATCGCTTCGAAACCTATCTTCAACTCCACCCAGCGTTTCTAGCGCAGGTTTTAAACCAGCAGTCTGCTGCATAAGATTCGGGTTAATGTTCTGTAACTGCTCTGGAGAAATACCGTAACGAATGGCTGCTCGGTTAACTTCTTCAGCCGTTAATGGACCGCTTTTTAAAAACCGCTGACTTAAAGCCTTATTTATCTGCTCGTCTGAATAACCACCACCAGCGCCATAGGCCATACGAATGCCAGTAATATCACGCCCTGTTGCGCGTTTAATATCTTGCGGGGTTACGCCATAGGCAGGATTGTTCAGCATAGCCTTGGCTATCTGCTCGTCTGTTGCATTGGGGTTTTTTGCCAATACCGCCTTTATTTGCGCATCAGTAAGTTTAGCCATAGTAATTACCCATCATTTGCATTTCACGCATCATCTGAATCTGTTCTGGCGTGAGAGAGGATTGATCAACCTGTGGTTGACTTGTAGGGATCTTTTGTCCCTGAAGCGCCAGAATATTATCAATCACACTGGTATCAAAAGGCTGAAGTGTTGCCATTGATGCCATCTGCTGCGGATCAATACCAGAGCCTTTGGCCTGCAATCTTCCGAATGATGGCTGACCGAGCAATGCAGCGTTCTGCATACCAAGACCAGCAAGCAAAGTGTTCTGGGCGTTCATACCTGTCTTTTCAGCAAGCTCAAACTGCGGGACAGCCATGCGTTCATAATATCCGGGTAGTGTACCCATCTGCTGTTGGATAACATCTCGCTGCGCACCATACGCAGGAGAAATCATCTCAAGCGCTTGATTTCCATATTTGAGAATGTCCTGACGCGCCTGCTCACGTTGACGAGCAGCCATCTCATTTTGCTTTTCTACCGCTTTGCGGTTTTGCCGCTGAGAAAGATAGCTACCCCCAGCGCCAAGAAGTGTGCCAGCACCAGCCGCAGCACTACCGCCTCCGATCGCTGATAATGCTGGCACTGCCTTTGCCCCTATCGCTAGTGCTGCTGGTATTGCTTGTGGCATAATTCCTCCATCGCCCTTCTTTCGATACCCATCTGTATCATAGAGCAAAGTTTTCCGTTTTTCATATAAGAGTTAGTGTTTTCACCTTGCCTAACAAAACCCATTGATGCCGCATAAGCTATGGCCTTTTTGTTAAAACTTGGTATATTTGTTGATAGCTTCTCTATATCTCCAGACAGAAGCATCTTGTAGCATAGGATACCAGCTTCGTGAGCATATTTCCTAAAATGTTTCAACATGCAAATGTGGCATTCTTGCATTACTGATGTAATCTGAACAAATCTAAAAGAACCTGCGCATTCGCCATCAACTAACACGCAAACCCAATTTTCATTTACTATGTCTGGCACTGATACGAGTTCAGCGTCATCTTCAGCCATCTCGTCCCAGCATTGTTTCATTATCATCAATGCTACTGAATAATCTGTTAATCTTGTAATTTCTACTTTTGCCAAAATAACAAGCTTCCGTCAAACTAAAAGCCATCCCTGCGATCTGTCACCGCCTATATCTGGCAGCATCTTACGGTACTGGATCGAGCCAGCAGACCCGGTTGAGTCAATGTATAAGCTGTACTGTCTAGCCTCCACAACGCCCTCTGGGGAGCCTACACCGACAATAGGGATGCTTAACGCCGCATCTTGTGTCCACTGCCTAAAAGCCTGCTCCATCGTCCCGTCATCACGGGTGATCGGCTGTGCTGCATTGAGTAGCGGGCTTGTCACTTGTCACCGCCAACAATGTTAGCCGTAAGCTGGATAATCACCGGCTTAACAGCATCAGACAATGTAAACCTGAATAATTCAAAGCGTGATGCCCTGCCATTCCTGCGCCAGATAGCCCTGCGGCTGTACTCACCAATCTTACCAATGCTTCTGGATATTGGGTCACTCCATGTCTTACCATCCTGACTGCGCTCAAGCGTGATCTGCGGATCTGCAACAGCATTATTACCAACGCCTGATTCAACAGTGAGTTCCAAGCTGGGGAAGAACACAGACTGCATGTTGTTCTGAAATGGCTGGGTAGCCACTCGCCTGATGATTGCCCCGCTGTACTCGGTATAAACGTCAGGGCTTAAAATACCAACCCTGCCATCAAGAATGTCACCACAAAATACTTTACCGTAAGACTTAACGACAGAAGCCACTCTCAGGCCACCCAGAACGCCATCTACGAGCGATTTGCGCTCATGCCAACGTTGAGTAGTCATGTCATAAACAAGCGTTGTAGAAGGCAATGCAAAGCCTATAAAGTAGGCTCCCTTCTGAGCGTATGTCCAAGCATATATGCCAGATACCTGTGTCTCGGTAAGACCTGTCAGGATAGAGTCAATAGCCGTGGTTGAGATCTTGGTTGTACTGTTACCGTTTAGCGCCCAGATTGCAGGTGATTCGTTATTACCACCACCAACCCACATAAAGGTATCCTGAGCGTTGATCAGCGAGTAAGGGGCAAAGCATCCCTTCTGCAAGTACAGACCTGTTCGCTGGAACGGGAAGTCAGCACCGCCCACGTTCTGAAACGCCTCAAACGTCTCGCCACCAGATATGAATAACTGGTTCTTGTAAACAACCGGGGCAACAATGTCATCAGGGTCTGATTCAGCAGTGCCAAAGTCTAGTGCGCTGTAACTCAAGCCGTCATTCAGTGCGCTGATGATAAACTTCTTTGTATCAGTGGTGATCAAGAAATAGCCATCAATAAATACCACAAACTGCGGTGCGCCATTCGCCGTGAAATCTGTGTCTGTTATCTGCTGGAAGGTGTCAGTGACATGGTTGTAGATGTAACCGTTACCACCGGGGAC
>Ga0075463_10000704_pt1 | contig 10852 bp, 9 predicted proteins | sample DEB08_DNA_14_FD_77579 | JGI IMG/M metagenome (GOLD analysis project Ga0075463, IMG submission 77579) | Aqueous microbial communities from the Delaware River and Bay under freshwater to marine salinity gradient to study organic matter... | ecosystem: Environmental > Aquatic > Marine > Coastal ...
GAGTCAAACATCATGATGTCGGTGCTGGCAAAACGACTTGGGGCCAAAAAGGTCATCACCCTCATTGCCAACTCGGCTTATGCAGAGTTAGTTGGTGCCGACATCGATGTCGCCATTTCGCCCCAGCAGATAACGGTAAGCAGTTTGTTAACCCATGTCAGGCGTGGGGATATTGGTAACGTCCACTCGCTGAGGCGGGGCGCTGCCGAAGCGATTGAGCTGACGGCACACGGCGATACTAAATCCTCAAAAGTCGTTGGTCGTCGCCTCGACGAACTCAAGCTGCCCCCAGGGGTGACCGTTGGTGCGATCCTCCGGGGCGACTCAGTGCTAATTGCTCACAGCCATATCGTGGTGGAAACCGATGACCACGTAATTTTATTCCTGACCGACCGCAATAAAATTGCCGATGTAGAGCATTTGTTTGCAGTGGGATTTGGGTTTTTCTGATGCACCTCTCCATCTCCCTGCGAATCACCGGCGTACTGCTAATGATTTTCAGCGTGGCGATGCTTCCCTCCCTCCTGCTTGCCCTGTACGACCAAGACGGCTCGGCCCGACCCTTTGGCTTGGCTTTTGGTATTAATATCTTGGCCGGGCTTGCGATCTGGCTGCCCTTTCGAGATGCCGACAGAGACTTACGAATCCGGGATGGTTTCCTTGTGACCGCCCTTTTTTGGATTGTCCTCGGGTGCTTCGGTGCGATCCCTTTTTACACCAGTGACGCACTACAACTTTCTCTGGCCGGGGCTGTTTTTGAATCGATATCCGGCCTGACAACCACCGGCGCCACCGTGATCATTGGACTGGATGACCTGCCGAGATCGCTATTACTGTACCGGCAACTGCTCCAATGGTTGGGCGGCATCGGTATTATTGTATTGGCTGTGGCGATCTTGCCAATGCTAGGGGTCGGCGGTATGCAGCTGTACCGCGCTGAAAGTGCAGGACCCGCAAAGGATACAAAGCTCACCCCCCGCATCACCGGTACTGCCAAAGCATTGTTTCAGATCTATGTATGCCTGACAGCGCTCTGCGCCTTAAGCTACAGCTTTGTGGGTATGCCCGTGTTTGATGCGATCTGTCATGCGTTTTCGACAGTTGCGATCGGCGGTTTCTCGACTCATGACGGCAGCATGGGGTTCTTTCAAAACGACAAAGTATTGCTTGTTTGTACGGTCTTTATGATGATCTCGGCTATCAATTTTGGCCTGCATTTTATCGCCCTACAGCGAAGAAACCTGCGCATTTACTCCCAGGACTCAGAAACCACTTTTTTCAGTGTGGTAATTGGCGCAGCGACCGTCGTCACCTGTGCCACGCTTATTTTGAGCGAAGCCCTACCTCCCTCAGAGGGGCTGATTCACGGTCTATTTCAAACGGTATCTATCGCGACGACCACCGGCTTTACCACACAGGATTTTGCGTCTTGGCCGACCTTCCTCCCTTTTTTCTTGCTGATGCTTTCCTTTATGGGTGGCTGTGCGGGGTCAACCGGAGGTGGACTCAAAGCAATGCGTCTTCTTCTGATCTTTCGCCAAGGGATGCGCGAGCTCAAGCAGCTGCTCCATCCCAACGCCGTGATTCCTCTAAAACTCGACTCCCGAAGGGTCCAGCCCTCGGTAGTAAGCGCGGTTTGGAGTTTTTATGCGGTTTATATGGTCACTCTCGTGACCATTATGCTGCTAATGCTCACGACGGGTCTGGACTTTACTTCTGCATTTTCGGCAACCGCCGCCGCACTCAACAACCTGGGGCCGGGTCTCGGATCGGTCGCAGCAAGTTACGCCGGGGTGAACGAAGCCGGAAAACTTCTCTTGTGTGTGGCCATGCTCGCCGGCCGGCTTGAGGTATTTACCTTGCTGGTGTTGTTTACCCCTGCATTCTGGCGCCCATAGTTCAAGTTTAGCGCATACCCCTAGACTCCTTAATGACCTCATAGGCCGTCGAGATCTCCTGGGATCGTTCTGTGGCCACTCTTAACATCTCATCCGGCACCCCTTTGGCCATCAGTTTGTCGGGGTGATTCTCACTCATGAGCCTACGGTAGGTTCGCTTCACCTCCGCATCGGTTGCGGCTTCGGATATACCCAGCGCTGCGTAAGCATCTTCTAATCGCTTTGCTGGGGACGCCTGAGGTGACTGATAACCGCTCTCCCTGTGAAAGCGGGATTGGGCGGCTAACATTGCCAGTAGTCGATCTACCTCGCGGATTGGAACGCCCAGCAAGCTGGAGATCGTGTGCAGGGCATCGCGCTCCTCACCATCCAAAGTTCCATCCGCCAGTGCCATGCTGGCAAGAAACATCAGCAGAGTGCTATGTGCTTGTCGGCGAATGCCAACGCGCCCTGTAAATGCGCGGATAGTCTCAGCCGGGTCGAAGCCAGCCTCGGCACCCTTTTTAAATCGTTGGATGGCATCCTGGCGCTGCTGCGGGCCCAAACGAAGCTGTCTGAAAAGCGCTTCTGCCTGGGCGATTTCCGCCTCGCTAACACGACCATCAGCCTTCGCTACATAACCGAGTAACGTAAAAGTGGTTGCAAAAAACTGTTTTTGCATTTGCGCCAAGTTATCGGGATTTGCCGCCTGAAGGGCTTGCCACAAACCGCGATCAAAGGCGTGACCAATCGCAATACCAAACAGCAAACCAACCGGGCCTAAGGTGATATAGCCGATAGCACCGGCAATAATTTTTCCTGTGATAGCGGTCAAGCCCTAGGCTCCTGCTCAAAGAATGATGGTCGGCGCTGAAACTGACTGCGCGCGACCTTGAGGTCTTGATAATGATCAAGACCGTTGTTGGGCTGCGTTCGAAAACGCTTGTATTGCCACTGATACTGGGCCTCATGACCTGCCAATAACAGCGCAACAGCGTCGTTCATTGCGGTCAATGCAACTTCAAGATCATCACTATGGAGCGCCTCCGGGGCGGGAACATAAACCACATCGAAACCGCCCTTGGAACGAAAGGCTGCCCCCATAAAGGCTGCTGCGCCGGTTCGCTGTATCAAGTTACAACCAAGGGCTGCGGTGCCGCACTCAACCCCCATGAAAGGCACGTTAAGCCCGCCCGTTGGAGCATCTGGAACCTGGTCAGGAAGAACGCCGGAAATTCCCCCCGCCTTGACGCTCTTAGCCAACGACGCGATGCCCCGGGGGGTAGTGGGGACCAACAAACCGCCACTTCTCTCTCGCGCTTGTTTAATCATTGGACCAAGGCTGGCTAATTTCGGCGGCTCGTACAAGGCAACCATCTCGCCCAAGGTCGCCAGATGCAGGCCCAACACCTCCCAGTTACCGAGATGCGGACCAAGAACAATGACCCCACGACCTCGGGACAGAGCGGCCTTCACCGAACCCTCTCCCTCTACGCGATTGATCAGTGCCGCGGTGCGGCTCCACGGCCGCAACCACACATGGCCCATTTCGGCAGCCAGCGACCCAGTTTCCTGCAGGGTCTCTCGAACCAAACCATCCTGCTGCACCTCATCCATTTCAGGGAATGCTAGCGCGATGTTGCGCTCCGCCACCCGTCGACTTCTCCCGTCTAATTGATAGCTCAAGCGGCCCAGCAACCGACCCATAGCCCGCGCCCAGCCAATGGGGAGTCTCGCCATCAACCACAATGAGCCTCCCAGCAACACTCGTGCTGCACGATTGCGAAACCACTGGAATAATGAGGACAATGCACCAACCCGTTAACAACGAGGTCTTATTATGCCCTGTCGATCGCGGGTATACTAAGGTCACAACTACCGATGATCGGATCCCATTGTGATTCCCCAAACGTTTCAAGAGCTGATTCTGCGGTTGCAGAGCTTCTGGGCCAGCCATGGCTGTATCGTCCTACAACCTTTAGATATGGAAGTAGGCGCGGGTACGTTTCACCCGGCAACCTTTTTGCGCGCCGTAGGCCCGGAGAACTGGAACGCCGCTTATGTGCAACCAAGCCGGCGCCCAACAGATGGTCGCTACGGGGAAAACCCCAATCGACTTCAGCATTACTATCAATTTCAAGTGGTGATGAAGCCCAGCCCCGCCAACTTTCAGGAGCTCTACGTAGATAGCCTGAAAGCCTTAGGGGTCGACACCCTGGAACACGATGTCCGTTTTGTCGAGGACAACTGGGAATCACCCACGCTAGGCGCCTGGGGATTGGGGTGGGAGGTTTGGCTAAATGGCATGGAGGTCAGCCAGTTCACCTACTTTCAACAGGCGGGTGGGATCGAGTGCTTCCCGGTGACCGGGGAGATCACCTATGGGCTTGAACGCATTGCAATGTATTTGCAGTCCGTCGAATCGGTGTATGACCTAGTTTGGGCCGAGACCCCCGCGGGCACGGTTACCTATGGTGATGTGTTCCATCAAAACGAGGTGGAAATGTCGACGTACAACTTTCAAGAGGCGGATATCGATCAACTATTTGCCCACTTCGACTTTTACGAACGCGAGGCGCAGCGACTCGCCGATCAAAAACTACCCCTACCCGCCTATGAATTGGTGATGAAAGCTTCTCACACCTTCAACCTACTCGATGCCCGCCATGCTATCAGCGTCACCGAAAGACAGCGCTACATTCTGCGGGTGCGAAACCTGGCAAAGGCGGCCGCGCAAGCCTATTACGCCTCTCGGGCTGCCATGGGGTTTCCTCAAGCCGACGCCGATCTCCGTGCACAAGCACTGGAAGCGTCACTATGAATCAAGAAACCGCTGATTTTTTGTTCGAACTTGGTACCGAGGAACTTCCCGCAGGGGCACTTCAATCCATGGTCGCTGCGCTGGAACAGCACATTGTGGCTGGACTATCGGAGAAGGGACTAACCCACGGAGAGGTTCATCGCTTCGCGACACCAAGGCGATTGGCTGTTGTAGTCACCAAGCTGGTGACGGAAGCACAGGACGAGCGAGTGCAAGTCGCTGGCCCGCCGATGGCAAGTGCCAAGAACGAGGCAGGCCAATGGAGTCCGGCAGCTCTGGGTTTTGCTAAAAAACAGGGGGTAGCTCCTGAAGAATTGATTGAAATCAATGACCCGAAGGGCCCACGCTTGGGATTACTGCGTGTAAAAAAAGGCGCGCATGCCGTTGACGTGCTGCCAGAGATTATTACCGATGCCGTCGCAGCCATCCCTGTCAGCAAGCGCATGCGTTGGGGGCGAGAGCGTCATGAGTTTTTGAGGCCGGTGCAATGGTTGGTCGCTCTGCTAGGTGACAGGGTGCTGCCCGTTGAACTCTTTGGGTTAAGCAGTGCACGAGAAAGCCGGGGACACCGTTTCATCACACAGAGCCGGTGATAATTAGCGCCGCGAGCGAATACGAGCGAGAACTCCACGCTGCCTTTGTTGTTGCAGATTTTGAGGCTCGCCAAAGCTTGATTCGTGAGCAAGTACAGGCGAAAGCCCTAGAACTTGGGGCGCACGCCGTTATTGACGATGATTTGTTGGAGGAGGTGACTGGCTTGGTCGAGTGGCCAGTGACCCTGTCTGGAAGTTTTGACCCCGCTTTTCTTGCCGTACCGTCAGAAGCCGTGATCTCGTCCATGAAAGAGCATCAAAAATATTTTCACATGCTTGATAGCTCGGGCGAGTTACTGCCACTTTTTATTACTGTGTCAAATATCACTAGTCACTCTCCCGCGTCAGTGGTTTCTGGAAATGAAAAAGTTATTCGGCCCAGGTTAAGCGATGCCGCCTTCTTTTTCGAAACCGATAAAAAAACCCCGCTCGCACAGCGCGCATCAAAATTGGACGCCGTTATTTTTCAACAGCAATTGGGCTCCGTGGGTGATAAAACCCGGCGCATGGCTGAGCTTGCCGGGTGGCTTGCCGAAACTCTCGGCGGTGATAGCGCCATCGCGCGGCGCGGGGCTGAGCTCTCCAAATGCGACCTTGTTTCTGACATGGTCTTAGAATTCCCGGAGCTTCAGGGAATAGCCGGTGGGCATTATGCTCGACATGATGGCGAACCCGAAGCAGTTGCTGTGTGCATCGAACAACATTACTGGCCCAGGTTTTCGGGCGATGCGCTCCCGGAGAGCTTGGAGGCATCCTGTGTTGCGCTCGCAGACCGCCTGGATACGCTATCGGGTATTTTTGGGTTGGGCCAGATCCCTACGGGGTCAAAAGACCCTTTCGCACTCAGGCGAGCCTCGCTTGGCGTTATTCGAATCCTGCTCGCGCTACCCAACGAGTTGGACCTGGGAGTCTTAATCGACCAGTCGATTTCGGGCTATCCCAAAGAGACCCTGCAAAAAGACACTGCAGCTACCTTGCTCAACTACGTGATTGATCGTCTACGCGCGTGGTATGAGGATCAATCCATTCCTGTTGAAACGTTACGGGCGGTAACGGCGACAGGCATCACCAGTCCCGCAGAGATTGATAGGCGTGTGCAGGCGCTCCATGTTTTCAGTGGGTCAGACGCCGCTGCAGCGCTGGCGGCCGCTAACAAACGCGTGGCAAATATTCTGGCCAAAGCCGACGGCGTTACGGGCACACCCCAGAAAAGCTTGCTTCAAGAAGCGGAAGAAAAAGCGTTGTTTGAGGCGCTTACCCATATTAATGACCTGTCAGAACCCAAGATACTTAGCGGTGATTACGCCGGCGCGCTAGAGGACCTGTCGGCATTGCGAGCACCTATTGACGCTTTTTTTGATCGGGTGATGGTGAACGCCGAGGACCCAGCACTTCGTTTAAACCGACTGCAATTGCTCAGTGCTTTGCGAAACAGCTTTATCCGTATTGCGGATATTGCACTGCTATCCGGGTAAGGAGCGAATATGGGGGAGGCGGCTTTATTTATTGGTATTGGCATCGGCCTTGCAGTAGGTGCTTTCGCAACATGGTTGTGGGCTAGCCGGCAACAACTGCATCTGCAAAGTGAGCTCAAACTTGAACAAGCAAAAGCCGAAGAAAAAGCGCGCTCCTTTGAACAGCAGCTTGCGCAAAGCGACGCCAATAAAGCGGGCCTCAAAATTGAGTTTGAAAATCTCAGTAGAGAGCTGCTAGCCGCAAGAGATAAAGAGCTCCGAGACGCCAACAAAGATAGCCTCGGAGCCATATTAAAGCCGCTGGCCGAAAAGATAGATGGCTTTCAACATCGAGTAAACCAAGTTCATACCGATATGGTTCAGAACTCCGCCTCGCTCATTCAGCAAATTAAACAGCTCGAAACGGTGGGGCTGTCGATCAGTGCTGATGCACAACACCTCACCGACGCCCTTAAGGGAGATAAAAAGCTGGTGGGGAACTGGGGGGAAGCCCAGCTTGAGCGCACCCTCGAGCTGGCAGGGCTTCGCGCTGGGGAGCATTATGATAGTCAGACAGCATTTAAAGATGAGTCGGGAAAGCGGTTATTACCAGATTTTGTCATTCGCCTACCCGAGGGCAAAAACCTGGTCGTCGATAGCAAGGTATCGCTGGTTGATTACGAAGCCGCGGTCGCAGCCGACTCCGAGCCCCAGCGGGATGCTGCGCTGAAGCGCCACGCTCAAGCGGTAAAGGCGCACATCGATAGCCTGGCTGATAAGGCGTATCAGCAGCTTCCAGGGTTATCGAGTCCCGATTTCGTCATGATGTTTATGCCCGTAGAACCTGCCTACATCGAGGTGATGCGAAACCACCGGGATTTATTTGCCTATGGATACCAGAAGGGGGTTGTGATGGTGTCCCACTCGACGTTAATGCCTATTTTGCGCACCGTAGCGAATTTATGGATGGTAGAGCGCAGTAATGAAGAAGCGCGGGAGATAAGCTCACGAGCGGGAGATGTTTTTAACTCTGTTAGCCTGGTTGCTGAGCGTCTTGCCAGCCTTGGAGGTAGCCTGCAAACGGCATCGAAAAAGTATAACGACACCGTCACAGCGTTAACGGGGCGCCAGGGGCTGCAAGGCAAAGTAGAGCGATTTCAATCGCTGTCTGCCAAAGCCACACGGGAGTTTCCCGAGGACCTGCGGCCCATCGCTACCGAAAATGATCGGTTACAGTTGCTCGATGAGAACAGTTCTGACTCGAAAGACACCAGTCGACACTGATATCAGCATCACCCTGCGCTGCGCTTGTATGACCGCGTGCCGCCGACCCTGTGTAAAAGCGCGGCTGACAGCAGACACCAGGTGTGGCAATAGGCGGGCAGCATCGCAAACACTTCTAGTCAGACATCGAGGTTGGCTACAGCAAGCGCGTTCTCTTCAATGAACTCGCGTCGCGGCTCAACGTCATCTCCCATTAAGGTGGAAAACATTTGGTCCGCGAGAATGGCATCTTCGATGGTAACTCTGAGCATTCGGCGAACCTCAGGATCCATGGTTGTCTCCCACAGCTGATCCGGGTTCATTTCCCCCAGACCTTTGTAGCGCTGGACCGAAACACCCCGACGTGCCTCTTGCATGAGCCAGTCCAGCCCCTCCGCAAAATCCTCGGTTTCAAAAGTTCGTTCACCACGCTGAAAATACCCACCTTGCTCAATCAGTCCATGGGTCTGCTCGCCTAGGGACACAAGAACGCCGTACTCTTTACTGCCGAAAAACATTCTTCCGAGAGTGATTTCCGTCGTCAAACTGTGTGATGTCTGCAGTACTACTGGATACCAAGAACCGCGCTCTGGATCCTGCCTTACCTCAACTACATAGCTTGTTGTCTTGTCCTTAAGTAATAGTAGGCGCTCACTTAGTTGATCGGCGAACGCCTGCACCAAACCTTGATCAGCAAGCTGATCAAGGGTGAGAGAGGCCATAAATGGAAGCTGCCACAACACATTGGGGGCATAGAGGCGCGCAATGCGCTCAATGGTCGCTGCGGCAAATCGATGAGCTGTCGCAAGAGCTTCAAGGGACTCCCCCGAGATCGGTGGCGCCCCAGGATTCACATGCAAGCTTGCTCCATCGAGAGCATTCTGAATGAGGTAGTTATCCAGCGCCGCTTCGTCCTTGAGGTACTGACTTTGCTTGCCGCGACTCAGTTTATATAGCGGCGGTTGCGCAATATAAATGTGGCCTCGCTCAATCAGCTCACGCATTTGCCGAAAGAAAAAAGTCAGAAGAAGGGTTCGAATATGAGAGCCATCAACATCCGCATCGGTCATGATGATGATACTGTGGTAGCGAAGCTTGTCCGCATCAAACTCATCTTTACCAATACCACAACCGAGCGCCGTGACGATGGTTCCAACTTCAGCTGAGCCCAGCATTTTGTCAAAGCGCGCTTTTTCAACATTAAGAATTTTTCCCTTGAGCGGGAGTATCGCTTGAAACTTTCGATTGCGACCCTGCTTTGCGGATCCGCCCGCCGAATCACCCTCGACCAAGTAAAGCTCACACAAAGCCGGATCGCGTTCCTGACAGTCGGCCAGTTTTCCCGGCAAGCCCGCTATGTCCAAGGCTCCTTTACGCCGGGTCATCTCGCGCGCTTTACGAGCAGCCTCCCGAGCGCGCGCAGCGTCAATCATTTTCCCAACAACTGATCGAGCCTCTTGTGGGTTCTCTAGCAAGTAGTCGTTAAAGTGCTCACCCATCGACTGTTCCACAGCCGTTTTGACCTCACTAGAAACAAGCTTGTCTTTTGTTTGAGAAGAAAACTTAGGATCGGGCACTTTGACAGAAATAATGGCCGTTAGACCTTCTCGGGCATCATCACCGGTAGTGTTAACTTTGGCCTTTTTGGCCATCCCCTCTCGCTCGATGTAGCCATTCAGGCTTCGGGTGAGTGCCGCTCGAAAACCCGCGAGGTGAGTACCGCCGTCTCGCTGGGGAATATTATTGGTGTAACACAGAATATTTTCCTGAAAGCTGTCATTCCACTGAAGCGCAACCTCGACACCAACACCACCTTCAGCTTCTGCCTGGAAGTGGCAGACTTTGTTAATACTGTTTTTACCCCGGTTAAGAAAATCGACGAAGGCGTTCAAGCCACCGTCGTAGCAATAGGTCTCGTTTTGCCCGGAGCGCTCATCCGTCAGAACGATGCGCACCCCGCTGTTGAGAAAGGCGAGCTCCCGGAGCCGCTTACCCAAGATATCAAAATGGAACTCTATATTGGTAAAGGTCTCTGCAGATGGCTTAAACCTTACTGTTGTACCCGTGCTATCTGTTTCTCCCACAACCGCCAAAGGCGCCTCTGGCACTCCATGGCGATATAGCTGCTCATATAACTGACCGGCGCGTCTCACGGTGAGCTGCAATGTCTCGGAGAGCGCATTGACGACCGACACGCCCACACCATGAAGGCCGCCGGAGACTTTATAGGTGTTGTCGTCGAACTTACCGCCCGCGTGCAAGACCGTCATAATAACCTCTGCAGCAGAAACACCCTCCTCATGCATATCCGTCGGGATGCCACGACCATCGTCCGAAACTGTGACCGATTCATCTGGATGAATCACCACATCTATCTGAGAGCAGTGGCCTGCCAAAGCCTCATCAATAGAGTTATCAACAAGCTCAAAAACCATGTGGTGCAGCCCAGTACCATCGTCCGTGTCGCCGATGTACATACCAGGGCGCTTCCGAACAGCGTCTAGGCCCTTTAAAACCTTGATGCTGCCAGAATCATATTCACCACTCATTGGGGCGGTTTCATCTGTCATTTTACTGTCCTATTGTCAGCCAATAACCCATTATTTGCTTTGAGTTACCCACGAGCTGGGGAAACACAACCCTGTTCCACGTGGAACAAGCACTGATCCCCACCCCGCCAATACTGCTGTAACTCCTGTTCAGCCACGGCAGTTAAAACCACCTGGGATCCGGTCTCGGCGAGAAGACCACAGACCGCCGCCGCATGGGGCCCATCCAGCTCTGACCCCAAATCATCCACCAAAAACACGGGGGGCGAGACCCCCATATCTACCATCACCTCAG
>Ga0075463_10000706_pt1 | contig 10803 bp, 12 predicted proteins | sample DEB08_DNA_14_FD_77579 | JGI IMG/M metagenome (GOLD analysis project Ga0075463, IMG submission 77579) | Aqueous microbial communities from the Delaware River and Bay under freshwater to marine salinity gradient to study organic matter... | ecosystem: Environmental > Aquatic > Marine > Coastal ...
CATGGAAGGTGGGGTGTTCAGCAAAGACTTCATCGACAACTGGATCAATCTCAAATACGAAGAGGTTCAACAGTTGCGTCAGCGGCCCCATCCCCACGAATTCACCATGTACTACGACGCATAGGCTCTAAACCCTGGTATCACCACTGATACTGGGGTTTGAACTGGTGAGTGGCTTTAGAAACTGGCTATAGTGCTTGCAGCGAGAGCAGGCACTACCAGCTATGCAATACATCTTCCAGAGACCAAGACGAAGCGGCTACTACGGCCAGCGTTCGGTCCCTCCTCCTTTGCGATCCCACATTGGCAAGAGCCTTTGGACTCGGAAGCTTGGCGGTTCATTGCTCGAGGCAAGACGGAACCTTCCTCAGTTCCTAGCTGAGACAGATGTGCTGATAGCTGAGGCAAGAGGCAACGTTGATCCGGTGCAGAAGATCCGATCACTGCTGCCGGAGCACCTTGAGGAACGCAGTGCGTTTGAGGTGGTTGAGGAAAACACGAGAGTTCCGGCGTACGTCGAGACAGCTGCTGATCAATGGACGGAGAACCCAGACTTCCTCAAGCTGATGGACCTGGTCAAAGCCAAGCAAGAGGGGAGCTACAAACAACCCAGAACAAAGGAAGATCTACTGCAGTTAGCTGAGAGGCTTAAGCAGCCAGCACGAGCAACGATTGCCTTATGGGATAGACATCTCAGCGCGTTGATGGAAAGCGCTTGTGTGGAGCACATTGGGGAGATAACAGAGGAGCACGTTCTGGAGTTCAGGAACGAGCAGCTCGAGACAATCGTTGCAAGCTCACTGAAGACCAAGCTGCGATACATCCGAGCCTTACTTGAGTTAGCAAAGGATCAGAAATGGATAGATACAAACCCAGCTAATGGAGCAACAAAGCATCTCGTATCGAAGCAGAAGTTAAAGCAAGTTGTAAGGCTCGATCAAGCAGACTTGCATTGGCAAGAGTTACCTGAGCCACAACATTTGCTATGGCATCTATGCCGATGGACTGGAGCTCACGTATCTGAAGTTGCAGGATTGAGGGGATGTGACATTGACCTGAAAGAAGATGTTATTCGTATCACACCAACAGAAGAACGCCCACTAAAGAACATCTACAGAGAACGTGTCATCCCTATTCATAACAACCTGAGACCACACCTGAAGGCCCTGAGTGAGGCCAAACTGCAATCAACTGAGCTACTACTACCTTGGGCTTACAACGCCGACAGAGACCGCTGGTGTGAGGGTGTCAGCTGGAAGCGGAAGCTAGGAATCACACCAAAGGGAACTCGTGATTGGGCTGCTTCTTGTCTCAGAGGTAAGGACATAAACGAAAGGGTGATCGGGAAACTATTTGGCCACAGCCCCTCCAAGGAATCGGTGACTGGCGTTTATGGATCTGCCGATATGGATGCATTACGAAGGGCGATCACCATGCTCGAGTAACGAGCACACGGGAGTTCAGCTGAAGAGCGATGGACAGGCAGCCTTTGCTCTCTCACTCAGCTCATCCTTCTTAACGGTCAACCCCAGCTCGACGAGGTGAAGGATCGTGTTGGAGATCGGACGGTCTTCAGCAGCCGATAGCTCCAAGGCCTGCACCTAGTGCTCCGTATCCAGCAGCATTAAGTAAAACAGTCACTGGATTAATCCCTTCAGAGCTTTTATGTCTGGGTTGACCCATATCAACCATGAGTATTTCTAACTCACGGGGATCGTAGTTTGCTGCATGAGCTAAATAATCTCCGGCATATTGCATGTCATAGAATGGTATCGATACATCTATTGTAGCCACTGTGTTGTTCGACAAAACCTGCAACTAACAAGATTGAACTGTATGCTGAACTGAGGCGCGTTATTTAGTCAGTGAGAAAGCCTGCTCTTCCAAACAAGGACATGCCATTGGCAGACCAGGTGATGGATTGGAATGATCGCAATTACTGCCTCAAGCATGTACTAGATCTCACCGTCGATGAGCTTGAGAGCACAGAACACTTTGATCTCGCTGTTGCGTTAGTTGCTGCTTACAGATTGCTTTCTGAATCTGAAGCAGATCTATTTGAGCTTCGTCGCGATCCGAAGGCCACAGATCAACAGCGCAAAGACCTGTGTTTACAGTCAGAGCTTGCTGATCGCAACGGTCATCTAGTGCTTTGGTCTGCACAGAAAGCTCTGAATGTGAGGGCTAACGCTCCATTCCGTTTCGCAGCACCGGAGACAAAATGATGAGTAGGACAGCAAACACAGTAGTGGCTCTCCTACTCGCTGTGCCTGTGTTGTTTGGCTGTGCTCCAACTGCCGTATCTACCGAGTCGCCAGTTCAGAAAGCCACGACTTGGCCTGCATCAGATGCTGGAAGTTTTGATGAAATCGGAAACAGGGTTGCAACCAATCCCCATTTACAAGTCCCTCAAGCCAGTTCAATACAAGAGGCCTGCCAAATCTATTTTGCTGCCGGCGAGCTTGATACCAAAAATGACGAACTCTATGACGACAAAATCAATGCAGAGTACCTGCGAAAACAAGCCGGCGAGATTACAAATAAGGAATTCGAGGAAATAGCAGGTCCATGGGTACGTGCACGTAACAAACACGACAAAAGATATAAAGCGTCAATGGTCGGAGTGCTTAGAGCCGCTGGCTATGCAGACTGGAAAATGTATTCCAGATACGACCTAGAAGGAGTAGGTGATTTATGGAGATCCAACATCATCGCTGGTGACAAAGTCGCTTATGACGAAAATCATCCTGACTTTCAATACACATACTTGGCGTTTTGGTCGAATGACGTCAGAGACATCTGCCTCAGATACAGGAACTAATTGACAAGGAAATATTAATGTCCAAAAAATTCAACAAGAACAAAACACATCTTGGTTTTGGTCCTCCTGACCAACGTCCAGAGGCAGTAAGGCACAACACTCCAGCTAGGATGGACCTACGAAAGAGCTTGAGAACAAGAACAAGGAGAGTGTTCAACGCAACACCAACTCCCCCTCTCGAAGGGTGATGAAACTGGTAGCGCAGGTAGAAGCTCTAAGCAGTGTTATCCCTGAGAAGCCAGTGGTGGACACTCGTCCCGGTAAGCAAGGCGGTGATGCTGCTGTGATGAAATTCCTGGCAAGAAATCGAGATGCGTTGACGCGACTGGCGCGTGACTGATCGCCTGTAACAGTCTTACCCCTATATCTAAACTACCTATCACGATTTCTTTCATCGGCCTTCCTGCCTTGGTTCCATCAGCCTGAATGGTGACCGTCAATTTTTCACCCAATTCGCCGGAATCGCTTGCGGCAACTGGGTTTTGGCAACCGTCAATTTTGGTCAGAGCCTTGTTGATTCCCTGGATGGCAGGGCCACCGGCTCCACCATTGATGACTTTGGAAGCCAGGAGACTAAATCCTTTGGGCCCAAGTAAGCAAGGCGACAGTAAGAGTGGCCCCAAGTAAGCAAGGCGACACTGATCCATTGGCCCCAAGTAAGCCAGAGGGCATTGGGCCCAACTAAGCCAGAGGACATCCATTCCACGGGAGTAGATGCGTTCGCTGGTAGGGCAGTCAAGTGAGCAGGTCCCCTGAGATCCCTTGCGATAACAGGGCTCACAGATCCAACTAAGAACCCCCTGCGGGTTAGCCGAATAGCCCATCCCCTTGGCTCTGGCATTGCCGGGTAAGTCCAACGTCAGAAGGTGCTTCGTTTTTTGCGTTGCCCGCTGAATCTGCCTACCACTAATTAACGCCTTGACCGGCTGAAAACGTAGTGGTGGACTGAAGAATGCAACCGGCCCTAGTGGCTGGCGTGTGTTTATTAAAGAGCAAATCGCCTCCTGTGCCGATGTGGTGCCGGGGGCCTTTTTATTGCCCGCTCAGCACCCCCGTAACTCAACCCCTCGAAATCGTTATGCCCGAAATTTTGCAGCTTGAGATCGCTGCTCCAGCCGAACCCGCCACGCTGGCCGTTGTGAATTCGCAACGGGAATCTGCGATCACCCCCGAGATCGTTGGCGAGGTGGAGGTCATTACCTCACCCGTTCTGATCGACCTGGATCCCAACAATCTGGCGATCCTGAAGCTCGAGCTGAAGCCTGAAAGCCAACTGCTCGCGATGGCGACCAATGGCGACGAGGTCCTCACAGACATCGAAACCTGGACCCGTCGTGCCGCCGAACTATTCGTTGGCCAAGCTCAAGCCCGCGCTCAATTCTTCAACGACTTATACGTCTACGGGGAATGGCGGCAGCTGAAGCTGCAGAAGCCTGAGCTGACCGGTGCAGTCTCGGAAGCTGACAAAGGGTCACGTCAATACGCTCAATTCGTCCGCCTGGTTTTCGCCAAAGCGACGGATCTGGGAGCGGATGACAACGACCTGCCCAACCGAAGCGAAGTGTTCGAGTGGTACTGGCTTGCCCATTACCGCTGGGTGCTTCAGCTGAGCGATGGGGTTCCTGAGAATTTCCTCCCTTGCCGACGATCACACGTCAGGCCACTGCGTGAAATGTTCCGCGACTGCCACTCCAACTCGGAAGTGACGATCCGGATGGAGCAGATGGTGGAGGACATTGCTCAGCACTCGAACCCTCTAACGCCCCCAGACAAGAACGAATTCCTGAACGCCCTAACGGCCCAGAAGATTCGCAAATGGGGAACGGCATTGGCGGCCAAAGAGTCGCCGATTCCAACTGCGCGGAAAACGTGGCGTGAGCTAGCGGTACTGCCACCAAGGCAAGCCAAGGCCGCGAAAGCACTGGACGATCTGAGCCAGATGCTGAAGCGCCAATCGCTTCCGCCCGACGTTGCCAAGGCCATCCGATCCGTCGTCAATACATTCGCCGATGACCGCCATGTGCTGGTCGTTGTCGATGACGGCGGCTTGGTCGAGGGCTTGTTCGTTCAGATGCGTCACATCTTCGGGGCTGCAATCCCAACGATGCGGCGATCCGTTAAGGGGCGAAAGCAAGGCGCGAGTGCTCGGTGGGTGTTCGGCTTGCTGCCCAAATGGGACGTGCTTCCAGCAACCCTCGAGTTGGCCAAGGCTGCCAGTGACTACCGCGAGTGGGCCGCGAAGACCCGAGTCGATCTTGGGAAGTGGCCGCCAGAACGGACCGAAGGCGTAACCCGCCCTTACCCACTGGTGTTCGCCGATGCCAGCCAAGCCGAGTGCTACGCGCGACGAACCAACAGCGTCAGTCTCCGTGCTGTCCCGCTGGTGTCAGTCGTGAAATTCCTCCAAGAGGAGCTGCCCATCGAGGGTCGGTTCTGGGAGGACGTGGCCGACGAGGTGACCGAGCCGGTGTTTCACAACAACGACGAGCCGGAGGAATCTGCTGCCGATTGAGCGGCGGGTTCCCCTTTTTCCCCTAACCCAACTATCGAGAAAACGAATGACCCAAGCAACAACTGAAAGCCTGAACAACTTCGTTCAGAAGCAACACGCCTACATCAAGGATTTGGAAAAGCAGCTGGAAACTGAACGCAATCGAGTTAAGAGGCTCGAAGCCAAAATCAAAAAGATCTGAACAAACAAACTACCCAAAAACAATTACCCCAAACAAAATTATGGCTACTCCATTACAGCGTCCAAAAAGCGGTTCAATGAAAGTGACTGCTTTCACAAAAATCACAGAAGAAGATATGAACCAGCTAATCGAAAGAGGCTTCAAAGCAGATCGATCCGTTTCTTATCTCATCCGCCAAGCACTCATCGAAGCCGGTTACATCAGCAAAGGGAAGTAAGACCTAGCTGCCGATAAACACCCCATCAGCGAATGACATTCAGGCTCGCTACCTGAGTGGGGTCTTGTCCTGCCGAGACGTTAAACCTGCAAAACGTAATCAAACCTCGTAGAAAGGTATGAATCTAAATGAAAAAGATGAGGCATTATTGCCTACTACAACTGAGAACATAGGTTTCTCATTCAAACAATCCATCATCAACAAAGCCACCGACGAACAGCTGCGAAAGCTGGGCATGGGCTGGATCTGGGCAACAGGTGGAACCCGTGAACATCTCCGCGACTGCCTAACTCAAAAAGGCTGGGCGGTAACGCCGGGCAGATGGAAGGAAGGTTGGAAAAATAATCACCAGTCCGAGTTCCTTTCAGCCCACTTCATCTTCCTCGACTTCGATGGCGGCCTCAAGCTGACCTCAGCAGTGGCCAATCCATTCGTTCAGCAGCAAGCAGCGTTCATCTACACAACGGCGTCACACGGCAAAAAGCCTGGTGATCGGTTCCGTGTGGTGTTCGAGCTGTCGCACGACATCACCGATATCGGGACGTTCAATCGAGTGCTCGCTGGATTGAAGGCGTTGCTGCCTGGAAGTGACGATGCGATCAATGGAGTCTCCTGCCTCTTCGGCAATGACCGCGCCAAGGTGATTGACTTCGATGATGGGAACCGTCTTGACGTAACCCACTGCCTCGGCAAGTGGCAGCAGATCGAGGCAAGAAGGACTGAAGATCGCGCAGCAAAGCAACGCGCAGCAACCTCAATCTTCGAAGGATCCGCCAACGATACAGAGGACAACCTACGTCGATGGTTAGCACCGGTTCCATCCAATGGTTATGACCGTTGGATCAAGGTCGGAGCGTGGTTGAAGTCAGTTGCTCACAGCGGCGAAATCACGGAAGAACAGGGCGAGTCGATCTTTATGGATTGGAGCATCGCCAATTACGAAGGCGAAAAGGAACGCCGCAACGATCCGCAAGTCATTGAACGGACTTGGGATGGCCTTACTGGAGGCAGAAATGGAGCCGATGGGTGGGTAAGGGCTAACGGCCTTATCAGGATCCGGGCTCTTTATCACGAAACAGTTCTCGAACAACTCAACGCAATCAACTAATCAAATGAATTACGAATTAAACGACTCTGACTTTCAACCCAAGAACCCTTGGGAGATGGAGGACAACCAGCAACAGATCGATGCAAAGCGAACACAAATCCTATTGAAGCGTCTTGTTGACCTGGAGATGGATATTGAGAACGATCACTATGCCCAAATGAAGGTTGTGGAGAAAGAGCTGCAACGCTTGGGCTCCGCAAGAGCTGATATCAACAAGCGCGTCTTTGAAGAGGTTTGTTGCCGTCTTGGAATCTCACTAAGCACGGTTGGTGGAAACAAGGTAAAGGCCGTAAGCATCAACAAGATGCGGACAAAGAGCTTTGCCAAAACACACGACAGTACGCTCCTTCCAGGCTTCATCAACAACCGACGTGATGCTGTCTTCTATGGAGAGAGCGGAACGGGTAAAACCTGCCTGACGATGCAAATGGTGAAGGCGATGTTCGATGGCCGTGCTTATGGCGATCAGACAGAACCAGGCTCATTACACGGAAAGAAGGTGCTATGGATCGGCCCTGATGGAACAGCTGCAAGCTTCTCCCAAACGCAAGAGCTTCTGGAAAATATGGGGGTGCTCGAAGATCAAGCCTTCCTCGATAAGTTTACCTTCTGGCTGGAAGATCCTGATGAAGGAACTGCCTCTTGGAACCTCAACACAAATAACCTCATCAAGCTTCAGCAAGAAGTCGCCTCGGGTGAATACTGCCTGGTGGTGATCGATAGCTTGAAGTCTGCCTGTGCAAACACGCGCTGGACGATTGATGATCGCTCCATTGGTGATGTGATGCGATTGGTGCAAGCCCTGGTGTGCAAGCACGCTGGACTTGTATGGATTCATCACTCAAATAAGTCTCGCAATAGCAGCTCCACAAAAGCGGCAGGCGTGACTGACATCATCGAGCTAGTTAGTGCTGCTGTCGAATTCCGTCAGGAGTGGGCAGAGGATCATTCATCCAAGCGCGATTACATCATCGTTCAAAAGATGCGGGGTGGGAGCAAGCGAACCTTTCAATACGATTGGAGCTGGGCTGACATCCAGGTGATTGTCGAAGCTGAGGATGATGAAGAGGTTGCCGAACTGCTTGCTAAGAAATCAGAGCTGCCACAAGCAGTGATGATTGCACTTAGGGATAGCAGTCACGGGAGAAAGAAGAGCGCGAACCTCGCTGAGGAGCTTAATCAACGGCAGCAGACAATCACAAGAACTCTCTCCCAACTCAAAAAGGAAGAGTATGTTCGTGAGCACTCTGGCGCTTGGGCTCTGACGAAGAAAGGTATGGCTGCTGCTCACAAGCTTGGCAATGAAGCGTATAAAGCTTTCACCAAGACTGAAGAAGGTAGTGGATACGATTTCTAGCCAATCAATAAAATTTTGCCTAGGCACGTCAATTCTGGACGAGATCGCTAGAACCCATTGCTATCACTGTGATTACAAGAATTAGACCTACGTATGAACAGCAATCCTGCGGGATCCTAATTCTTGAGATCCATTGCAGGAGTGAGGGTTCTGGCGATCTGGTTCGACCTTTGTGGTGTCTGGCAAAAATTTAGAGCATAAACACACTTTCCCTCCATAATTATGCGTAAACAAATTCACACTATCCTTTCTGACTCCTACTTTCGGACTTGGAAGGTTGAGCATGATTCTTTCGCTGAAGCCTGCCTTAAGTGCTTGATGCGATCAATTAAAAGCGGAACAGATTGGAGCAATGAGAATGCAGTCCGATCTCGCAACTGGCTACACAACCACAAGCTATCTGAAAGGAAGATTCAAAAACTCTATTCCTTTTGGCTTGAAAGTGGGGATGACGGAATGCTCGGTGCTGTATTCACATCACGCCGCAAACCCGTCAAGGCGGCATCAATCGCAAAGCTCCGCAAACTAGCGAACAAATAAACACCACATTACCTATCCATTTGAGTAGCACCGATATATTTTTACCCCTTAAAAACAGATGACCGGTTCCGAACACTTCGACAAACTAATGGAAAACAACATTCTCAAGTACAGCAACGGCTGGCTTTCACTTAACACGCCCTCAGAGGCTCCTCAGGCCGCCTCGGAGGCCCCTGAAGATGACTACGAATGTATATGCATTGATTGCCGATTTGCACGTCTTGAGGCTCAAATAGAGAAGCTATCTATCGCTGTTGATTGCTTGGCTACTGATGTCTATGACGCGAAGTCAGGTATTGATCGACTCATTAAAACGATATTCGGCAAATAAGCCAACCACAGGAGGAAGACTTGAACAATAATCGCAAACCCTCCTCCTCTGAAAACATCTCAGCAACTCAGGCTCTTGCTCTATTAAAGGCAGAGCTTGATGTTTGCTTTGATGCCGAAAGAAGGATGGAAATCCTAGAAACAGGATTAAGGATTTCAAGAGAAGTTGATTATCTAAACCACTGCCTAACCCTATAGCCAAAACAACAACAGCAAACCTTAAAATGATTACAGACGACAAGGACGAACTGAACCTAGAACAAACGAATACACCACCACTAACTCAAGCAGATCACGAAGAGCAGTATCACTTTGATGCGACAAAAAAAGCCTATGACGAAGACAGAAAGCTAAGGGGCAAACAATATGGATCTGCTACAGACTTTGGACGGGCAATCATCTCAAAGGCGCTGATTTTCTTCACTGAAGACGGTGAGGCTAAAACTTGCCTTGATTCGCTATCTTACGGAATAGAAACTGAAGCAAACAAGATCTTCAATCATAGTCATTCCAAGCGGATGCCCGTTACCAAGCCGCTAATCGACTTTGTTGCTTGTGTAGATCGTGCCTTGATGGATGACTATTCTGAAGGATCGTGGAGTGACATTGCTGCCCTAATCATCCTCAAGATTGTTGTCGATGCCTGCCTATTACCCAGCAACTCAAAGCACGTTAGCCCAGGCAGCGCTGCTTCGTTAATTGGTGATCAGCTCTGGCTACAACTATCAGATTGCCTCCACAGTGTTATCTGCCCTGGACTCCGTAAGGCCACTCAAGTTGCCTATGACGGTGAAACCGAACGCACAGAGATGCAAGGGCTGCGTAACAAACGCTTTGCCCAATCACAAGCCGTCGGATATATCAACAAACGGCTAGCTGATGACGGGACGTTTATGAATGTTGAATGGCCTGATGAAGTAAAGACACACGTTGGTCTCTGGTGTCTAGGCATCGTTTACCAATATGTCCCTGGCTTCTTTGAGGAGGCGTGGGTGAGTACGTACAAGGGAAACGGCGACTACCGCAAGGTTCTCAAAGCTTCCCATCGTCTAATAGCCCTCCACGCCAACAAACTTGCTGAGCTAAGTGAGCTGAGGTTCGACGCTTGGCCATTGCGCGAAGAGCCCTACAAGTGGCAAGACACCGGAACCCCTGGCCGCAACAACCGAACTGGTGGTTATCACACGGAACGGTGCAGGCAACGTAACCCAATCGTTAGAGGCCACGACCAATCAAACACCATCCCTTCGGCCCTTTGCATCGACTTCCTGAACCGTCTTGGTTCGGTGGAATATGCCGTTGATGCTCGCGTATCTGAAGCAATCGATTGGAGCCTTAGCAACCATCGCGCCGTAGATGGCCTTCGCGTGATGCCACATCCAACAGTCGAGCAGATGCAAAAAGGGATGCCATTTGCCCAGTGGCCGTTCAACCCCCCTCCAGGCTGGATTGGTCAAAAGAAAGATTGGATTGGCTCGGAGCAGTGGAAGTCATCAAAAACAGTCATCTGCAACCGCCATTCCCTGCTCGAACGCAAAGCCATTCGCTCCACCCTGCTCAACTATTACTCCGGTCAGTTGGTTAGGTGGGATTCACCCATCTGGTTCAGCTGGAGTATCGACACCCGTGGCCGTTCCTACGCCCAACAGTCGATCTGCCAGCCACAAGGTTTTCCAGCAGAACGTTGTCTCTTCCTATTTGGCGGTAAAGCCACCGACCAAGAACTCACACCAGAAG
>Ga0075463_10000707_pt1 | contig 10793 bp, 8 predicted proteins | sample DEB08_DNA_14_FD_77579 | JGI IMG/M metagenome (GOLD analysis project Ga0075463, IMG submission 77579) | Aqueous microbial communities from the Delaware River and Bay under freshwater to marine salinity gradient to study organic matter... | ecosystem: Environmental > Aquatic > Marine > Coastal ...
AGGCGGATTGAACAGCTCATGCGTGACGGCGTGGCACGGCTGGTCAATAAGATGAAGCGGGCTGCTGGGCAGACAGGCCTCCGGTCGGATTAGTCACTGCCGCTTTTGACAGGGATTGAACAGACTGGATTTCATTCCGGCGATTTCGCCAGAGGGCTTTGAAATGTCAGGACTAAACTCCATATGGCGTGTCCTCAGCACCTACATGCGACAATTCTCTGTCTGGTGTAACTGGCTTGCCGTGCGAGTGTTGCTCGGCATGGTGGCAGGCTATCGGCTGCTCATCAGTCCGCTGCTTGGCAGGCACTGTCGATTTGAGCCGACCTGTAGCTGTTATTTTCGGGAGTCCGTTTTGAAATATGGTGCCCTGCGTGGCACTCTCCGCGGGCTGGGCAGGATCTGCCGCTGTCACCCCTGGCACCCGGGTGGCTACGACCCACCCTGATCTCAGCGAAGCCGCTCACTGAGCCAGCAGAGAACAGCCTCGTTTGCCGGGGGGAAGCGACAGGCTGGCAGATCGTCTGCCGTGAGCCACGAAAAGGGAACGCGAGGGCTTTTCGGTGGCGTGCCGGTGATCGATCCGTGGAAAAAAAGGATGGTCGCGCCGGTGTCAGCCACCGTCGCCTTTGTCAGCAAGGGGCCGATGGTGACAGCAAGGCCTGTTTCCTCTTGGCACTCTCGCTTTGCGGCAGCCGCGGGTTCCTCGCCAGCCTCCACCTTTCCACCAGGAAATTCATGAAGCCCGGCAGCCGAGGCAGCCGTAAGGGAACGCTGGCCGACCAAGACTCGGCCGCGGTCAATTACGACCGCCACGGCAATGGTGGGCTGGCTCACTCTGGCTTTGGCACCAAATCGAGCAGCCGCCCTGGTGACCCCATAATGTTGTAACCAGCATCAACATGGAGGAGTTCACCGGTAATGCCGAGAGAGTCACGGGAGACCAGCCAGGCCCCAGCCTTGCCGACCTCTTCATGGGTGATGTTTCGGCCCATCGGCGACATGTGTTGGTAAAGGCCGAGCATGTCTTCCACACCCGCGCCCCGGCCGGCAAGCGTCCGCAGGGGGCCGGCGCTAATGGCGTTGACGCGTACACCCTGAGGCCCGAGGTCATAGGCCATGTACTTCACGCAGGCATCAAGTGTGGCTTTGCAGACGCCCATGATGTTGTAGCCGGGCACCACTTTTTCGCCACCGAAGTAGGTCAACGTGAGGATCGAGGCATCCTTTGCCAGGATCTCTCTCGACAGCCGGCCGACCGCCAGCAGGCTGTAGGCACTGGTTTCCATCGCGACCCGAAAGCCCTCACGGCTGCAGTTGGTCGTCTCGCCCTTGAGGTCTTCCATTGGGGCATAGGCGATTGAATGCACCAGGAAATCGAGGGTGCCAAACTCAGCCTTGGCCGTCTCCATGACTGCAGCGATCTGCTCGTCACTGGAAACATCCATCGGAACGAGGAACTTCGCATTTGGCTCATCATCAGTCAGCAGGGCGACTCGCCGCCGATTCCGCTGACGCTGGTCGTCAGGCCGGTCAGGCAGGTGGCTAAATCCAATCTCGGCCCCCTCGGCAAGCAACTCCTTGGCAATCGACCAGGCGATTGAGTGGTCGTTGGCCACGCCCAGGACGAGTCCCTTCATTCCGTCATACCGGCCCATGCAAGCCTCCATTCGGTGTCGTGTGAACTGAGACGGGAATGTAACCACTCTGCCCGAATCGCTCAACGTGAGTGCTTCCTGGGCCCACTGCAGCCGTGCCTCGCGGCCATGCGGTCTGGCCCCTTGTTTTGCCCCCTGAGGCCGAGTATGTTTCGGGCTGTGGCGCCCCGTTAGCTCAATTGGTTAGAGCATCTGACTCTTAATCAGAGGGTTCTAGGTTCGAGTCCTAGACGGGGCACTGACGCGTGAGGCGGCTGCCCGACCACCTGGTACGAGCAGCCGCCTGTTTTTTTCTGAGGCAAGGCTTCAAGCCGGAGCTTTTGAGCCGAACCACCAGATGAGTTCGCCGGGCCACGGCAGACTGCCGAATGGCTGATCTGGGTGTCTGGTTCGCCAGTTGGCCGGTTCGCTCAGTCTGCTCGTTCACTCAGTTGTCTGGTTCGTCTGGGGGAGCAATTTGATGTCGTTAATGTTCTCTTTTACTTTTGTCAGTTGCATGCCCATTTTGTGATGTTATCTTTGGGGTGAAGCCAACCGGTTACATCACCGGCTGACTTCACAACCTGATCATGAGTGGGTCGCAGACGACGCGGTTCGCGACGATCGATGAGAGCGTGAGGCCCGCAAAGTGCCTTTCGTGTGTACCTGGAAAAGCCCCGGGCGGCCCGAGGCAGACCATCTTCTTGTAACAGGCCAACGGCCTAGAAGTGAGTGATACGACCCATGGCAGATTCAAAAGCCAAAGCAAAAGAAGTGAACAAGTCAGCAGAAATCCGGAAGGTTGCCTCGAGCATGAAGGCGAAAGGGGAAAAGCCCCGTCCGGTCACGATTATCGCGACGCTGAAGAAGCAGGGGATCGAAGTTTCCTCACCACAGGTTTCGATGGTACTGAAGCGAATGGGTTTCCGGCCGCAGCGTCGGCGGAAGGGTGGTAAGGCTGCAGCACCTCGGGCTGCCGCCAAGAAGATTGCCCGAGTCAAGACGCCAGTCAAGATTTCAGTCGATGACCTGCTCGCTGCCAAAAAGGTGGCTGAGAAGTTTGGATCAGCCGACAACGCCATCAAGGTTCTCGAAGCGCTGAAGCGGTTCGAAGGCTGAGTCTGGGTGCGTCCCGCCTCGCTGAGTTAAATCGACCGTGGTGAAGCCAACGCTTCACCACGGTTTTTTTGTGTTTCCTCGCCAAGACATGGCCGCCTGCAAGCGTTTGGTCTAACGGTACTGCCGAGATGTCCGCAGCCCCCTTGGTAACTGCTGGCTAATGGCTGGTGGCTGGTTGTTTGACTGGTGGGTGGTTCACAGCGTGTGAGATGTTTGTGAGCGCCGGAAGATTGGTGTTCCCGCCGCCCGGGCAGGAGTGGTACCCTTTCCGCGCTTCGCACCGTTTTGGACGGACTGCTCAGTGATGGCCCCGGAGGAAGAGATGCCCATGGCCAATGACCTGCGTAAGCTTTTCGTGCTGGATACCAATGTCATCCTGCACGACTCCAACTGTATCCGGAACTTCGAAGAGCACGATGTTGCCATTCCGATCACGGTTCTCGAAGAACTCGACAAGTTCAAACGTGGTCATGAAGATATTCACTTTCAGGCCCGGCAGTTTTTGCGGCGGCTTGATGAACTGACCGGCGACTTGCTCTCCCCCGAGGGGGCTGGTCTTGGGGATGGTCGGGGAGCGGTTCGGGTAATTATTCACACCGACCAAGACTGTCAGGTTACTGGGGCATTTCTCGAGAACACCCCAGACCATCGGATTCTGAGTACGGCAGTCTGGCTGCAGGGGCAGCAGCAGCCTCGGCCGGTGATCCTGGTTTCGAAAGATACGAATCTGCGGATGAAGGCCAAGGCGTTCGGCCTCCCCGCCCAGGATTACACCAGCGACAAGATCGAGAGTTTCGACAAGCTTTATATGGGCAAGCGGGTCGTCGATGGTGTGCCGACGGAGGTGATCGATCGGTTCTATCACGACGGGCCAGAGGTGCCTGCGGCCGACGTTCCGATGGTTGATGCACCAGTCGCAAATGAGAACGTCGTGTTACGCAATGGAAGTAAGTCGGTGCTGGCGGCCTACCGTCCTCGTGACAATTGTTTCGTGCGGGTCGAGAAGACCACCTGTTACGGCATTACTCCCCGGAACGCTGAGCAGTCCTTTGCGTTGAGCGCCCTGCTCGATGACGACATTAAGCTGGTCACGCTTGCCGGAACGGCCGGCACCGGGAAGACGCTCTTGGCACTGGCTGCCGCCCTTGAACGCCGGCAGCACTATCGGCAGATTCTGCTGGCACGGCCGGTGGTGCCGCTTTCCAATCGTGATATCGGCTTCCTGCCGGGCGATATCAGCGACAAACTCGATCCATACATGCAGCCACTCTATGACAACCTTGCCGTCATTCGGCATCAGTTTCATGAAAACTCACCGGCTGCTCAGCGAATTCAGGAGATGCGTGACTCCGAAAAATTGCTGGTGACGCCCTTGGCCTACATTCGGGGGCGGAGCCTGCAAAAGATCTACTTCATCGTTGATGAAGCCCAGAACCTGACGCCGCATGAGGTAAAGACAATCATCACCCGTGCTGGCGAAGGAACGAAGATTGTCTTTACCGGTGATATTCGCCAGATCGACCAGCCCTATCTTGATGCGCTCTCCAATGGGCTGAGTTACCTCATTAACCGCATGGTTGGTCAGTCAATTTTTGCCCATATCACGCTTGAGAAGGGGGAGCGGTCGCCGCTGGCCGATCTTGCGAGCGAATTGTTGTGAGCTTCACTGGGCCCAGCTCAGCTTGGCCGGTGAGAACTTAACTGAAGCCCTGCCGAACCGCCCAGACGGCAGCCTGCGTCCGATCAGTGACCTGTAGCTTTCGGAGCAGGTTTTGCACATGCTCTTTTACGGTCTCAACACTGATCGTGAGTGAGTCGGCAATTTCCTGATTTGACAGCCCAGTTGAGATGAGTCTCAGCACCTGCGTCTCGCGGGGAGTCAGTGGAATGTCAATGCCCTCTGGAAGCGTGCGATCAGCCAAACGCTTGGTGACTCGGCCCAGTTCCCCTTTTCGGTGTGGCCCTGTGCCCTCAACAGCAGCTTCAACCGCAGCGATAAGCGTGTCGCGGTGAACACTCTTGAGAAGAAAGTCAGCCGCTCCGGCTGAGGCCGCCCGCGCGACATAGGTGGGGTTGTCATAACTGGTGAGGACAACCACCTGCATCTGCGGGCAGGCTTCACGAAGGGGCTTGATGCTGGCAAGACCGTCTTCACCGTCCTGTAATCGGATGTCAAGAAGAGCAACGGCAGGCTGCTGCCGTTGGCAGATCTCCAGTGCTTCCTCTCCACTGGATGCAGTACCGAGAACACTGATGCGACTCGTTTCGAACAAGGCAAGAAGGCCTTGCCGCACGACCTCATGGTCATCGATTACGACGAGTGAGATCGTGTCATGGCTGGGCATTGTGTCAGTCCTTCTGGTAGCCGGCCGTATCTGGTGGGGTTCAAGACGGGTTCAAAATGGTGTTCGGAATTCAGGGGTGCTTTGCAGCAAGGAGGGCATGCCTGCAGGTGTGTGCCCCCCCCATTTGTTTCATAGTTTAGTCGGTAACCCCCAAGAGGAACATCTCCGGCAGAAAAAAGGGGCCAGGTTAAGAGAAAGAGGGTGAAGAGACAGAGGGTGAGGAGGCAGGGAGCAGGCTTCAGAAAAAGCCTACCGCCGCAGGGGGCGGCAATCGGCATCCCTGAAAACCCTCGGGCTATTCGGATGCGATCAAAGTGGACTGCCGTTCTCCCGCTTTCGCGGGCAAGGGCGAAGAACGGCTTTTTCCACGGATTGCACGGACGGGCAGTTAGATGGGAGGGAGCCAGCCGCAATGCACCAGCCACCGCTGGAGCCAGGGCATTGTCCAGGGGTTCCACGTCGGTGCAGCAACCGAAATTGCTGACAGCCCCAGGACTGCCAGCAAGAGGATGCCGCCGCGACGACTGGTGGAACACGAGTCAGCGGCTGGGGTGATCGCGGCGGCCCAAAGTGGGGTGAGCCAAAAGACCCAGCGAAAGCCGCTCGTCATACCGCCGTAATTGCGGTCGAGGGGGTGACGGGTCAGGTAAAAAACGATCACCGTCAAGGAGACAACGGCGATCACCATTGTCAGCATCTGCCAGCCCGGCCCGGGTCGCCGTGCCAGCAGAATCAGGCCCGGCAGAATCAACAGCCAGGCCGGGGTGAGTGAGAAAATACCGTGATGCCCGATCAGCACATGCAGGGCATAAACGGCTAGAGACTGCTCTCCGCGATCAATGCCCTGAGGCCGCCGCCAGTAACTTTCCAGCACCCGTCCGTTGGGCAGCGTGTACCGGTAGTCGTACCAGTTGTTGGGATTCCATTGGTCTTCAGTTGCAAGCTGGGGGTCAGTCTCTGCCACCTGCGTTGCCACCGGTGCAGAACTGCGGAAAGCATAGGGGGGCCACATGGTACCGTGGGCCAGAAGGTTTGTCCCCAGAGCCGCCACCGTAACCAAGAGTACCGCTGGAACAGCTGCCAGGAGGGTGCGTTTGGCATCACAAATGGCAAGCATGAGCACAACGCCAGCAGTCCAGGCCAACGCAGGGAGGTCAAAAGCGGCAGCCAGTCCGGCGGCTAGCCCGGTGAGGGCAAAGGAGCCCCATGTCCGCCGCCCCTCGTGCACAATTGCCAGCAGCACGCGAAGGCTGACCGCCACGCAGGCTGCAGCAAAGAGGTGATTGGTCAGCACGACGGCAAAAGTGGTCAGCATGGTGCCCGCCGCTACGACAGCGGCAGCCCAGAGCCGGCCGCCATCGGTTCGGCCAATCTGCTCAATGCAGCCAAAACAGGCCCACAGTCCAATGGCAAACGGGACGAGGCTGTAGCAGATCAACAGGGCTCGTCCCAATTCGAATGGATGGCTGCCGAGGGTCCAGCCGGTGAGGCGGCTGGCCAGCCAGTAGGGGCCAGCCAAGAGTACCGAGAGCAGCGGTGGCTTGCTCGAGTAGAGATGGAGATCGCCGCTGGCATCAGGATGAACCACGGCGTCGATGGTATCCCACCCTGGTTCAACAGCGATGGACTCAATCGCAAAAGACCCGGTCTCGACAAGGCTGCGAATCGTCAGCCACCGGCTGCGGTCATTTGCCGAAAGGAACGGCCGGAGTAGACGCTTTTCTTGACGGATTATGTCGGCCACTTCCTGGCGAATCTGGCTGGCCTCTGCCGCTGAAACAGCCTCGCCCGCCTCTGCCAGTCGGCGGTCAGCCGTGGTGGTGATTAGCCGGTTTTCCCAGGCCAGCCGGTCGATACTTGCGACCGAGAGGATGCGGCCGAGAAGCCCGCCCAGAGCAAGCGTGGCCAGCAGGGCATAGCCCCAACGCCGCAGGCTTGCGGTTGAGTCAACCGGCTGCGGTTGTGCGGCAGGCGGTTGGAGGCGGCCAGCCTGCAGCAGAAGCCAGACCCGTCCGAGGTCGTAGAGGCCCCGAAAGAATCGGCTGACGCCATACTTCGAAACCCCCCGCGTCCGTCGGCGATGATGGACCGGCTGTTCAACAACACGGCTGCCGGCAGCCTGAGCGAGAACAGGAATGAACCGGTGCATGCCCGTGTTGAGCGGCAGTCGGGTGGCGGTGCTTGTGAGCATCGCCTTGAGCCCGCAGTTGTGATCATGCAGAGACAGTCCCGTCAGCCAACTGACCAGCAGATTGAAGACTCGCGAGGGCATGGTCTTGTGCCACGGGTCGAGCCGGGGTGTCTTCCAGCCATTGACCAGTTCAGCCTCTGCCGTCGTTGCTGGTCGGCCGGCTGGCGTCACACCAAGGCGGGCGAGCATGCCCGGGATTTCTGCCGGGTCATCCTGGCCATCACCGTCGAGCATGACCACGGCAACGCCTCGGGCGGCCGCAAAGCCGGTTGCTAAGGCAGCCGATTTGCCCCGCCCATGATGAGGCGAAAGGCAGCGAATCCGGCAGTCGGCAGCGGCGGCAGTTGCCACCTCAGCAGGGGAGGTGTCAGTTGAACCGTCATCAATCACCAGCAGTTCCCAGCTCAGCCCGGCGGTGTCGAGGGTGGAGGTGATCTCCTCAATCAGCGGGCCAATATTCCCCGCTTCATTCCGAATCGGGATGACCAGGGAAACCTGTGGGACGGCGTCAGCGTGGGGTAAAGGCATGCCAACCGGTGGGGCGGAGGAAAAACAGCACTGGGGAACGAAAACCCGTTGCGATACTGGAGTATGGCATGGCGACCCGGTTGTAGACGAGCCAAAAAACTGACTGCGTTCTCAAGGAGCGGCACGGGCCTTACAATCGAAGACCCTCCAGCAGCCCGTTTCTGCTGGCCCCCGCCCTGCGGAATGTGCGTGCATGACTCGACTGATCTCTCTCGGTGTGATCCTCGGCCTGGTCGTTATTTTCGGCCTGCTCTCGCTGCGGGTGATGTCGAGTTTCCTGCTGCCCTTACTGCTGGCCGCCATGCTGGTGGTGATCTTCGGGCCACTCCATCGCTGGCTCCGGCAACACCTGCGGGGGCCAGAGTGGCTCGCCGCCGGGTTGACCACGGCATTTGTCCTGCTGATCGTGCTGGTGCCCCTTGGCCTGTTAGTGGTCCGTGCCGGTGGCGATGCCGTTGCCATGCTCCGTAGCCCAACGGGTTTGCGTCTCGACCCGGCTGTCCTGGACGAACTGATTGTCTCCTTCAATGAGACGACCGGCCTGGAGATCTCTGCCAATGATGTCAATGCAGAGGTCAGAAAGGTTGTGGAAAGCCTCTTTGGGCCGATTGCAACTGGCGCACCGGTCGTGCTTGCCAAAATGATCATCGGTGTCGTCGTTATGACAGTCGCGTTGTTCTACTTTCTGGCAGATGGCGGCCGGATGTTTACTGCAGTGACCAGGTTGATACCGCTCGACCAGCGTTATCAGTGGCAGCTACTGGAGGAGTTTGAGGAAGTCAGTCGGGCTGTTGTCAGTTCGACCCTGCTGGCGGCCATCGTGCAGGCGATCCTGGCCGGGTTCGGGTTCTATGTGGCGGGGCTTGAGACAGTCTTCCTGCTGACGCTGCTGACCTTCTTCGGAGCGCTGATTCCCTTTGTGGGCGCAGCGGCGGTCTGGGGATCGGCCAGTCTCTATCTGCTGTTCTTCGCCAAGAGCACCTGGGCCGCCGCAGGTTTGGCCCTCTGGGGCGTTTCGGTGGTCTCGACCATCGACAACGTGATCAAGCCGATTGTGCTGCACGGCCAGTCAAAACTCCACCCGCTGTTGGCGTTGCTGAGCGTGCTGGGTGGAGTCGGCGCCCTCGGGCCAATCGGGGTGTTTGTTGGCCCAATTGCCGTTGCCTTCTTGCAGGCGGCACTCACCATGCTGCAGACCGAACTCGATACGCTCTCGGAGGATGATCACGGCAACAGGCCTCCGGCGAGGCAGGCCGATTTGCATCCCCCGCCTGCTGGAGGGTGAAATAAGGGAGACGGCTCGCCCGAGTCACATCGGTTTTTTCTCAGAGGGATTTATTCATGCTCCTGAAAGTGATCTGCCTGACCGCAGCCATGCTGGCCACCGGAATTGAAACGGCTTACGTGCCTAGTGATGAGGGGGGCGGTGACTACCTGGTACGGGTTGAGCCCGATCTCGTCACCAACCGCAGCCCCTACACCTTCACCAGCGATGTGCCGGCCGATGCGCGGGATGTTCGCCGCGTCTGCATCTATGTTGCAGATCGCTGGCCGGCAGCCGTGGAACGGTCTGTCATTGAAGCGGCTGCCCGTCCACGGCAGGCAATACCGACAGCCCCAGTAGCAGCGGCAGTTCCTGCGTTGCCGGCTGAGCCCGCCGCTACAGATCGCCCGTGGTCCTTGCTTATTGGAACACTCGTCGCCCTCTTTTTGTCACTGGGCGGCAATGCGTACTTGGGCATGCTCTTGGGGGGCATGCGAAGTCGTTACGTTGCGCTTGTCCGAGAGCGTCTGCCTGGTGGCTTCAGTCAGGTCTGACGCGGCTGTTTCCACCGATTCACTCGGGCCGCTTCTTCCGGCGACGACGTGGCTTACGAGTTGGCTGGTCTGGATTGTCGCCAAAGAAGAAGTCTTCAGCGGCCCAGTGTTCTCGCTGGCCGGAGGGAGCAGGAGAACTGGTCGTGGCTTCTTCTGGCCGGCCGTCAGGCTGAGTCGAACCACCAGGTTTTCGTGCTGAGGCACCGGCAAGGGTTCGTACCGATGCGCCGGCATCGGTGAACAGCCGGGCCACATGAGCATGGCAGGTAAGTACCAGCATCTGGTGATCTCCCGACTGGTCCTCCATGAACTCCACCAGCGTCCGCGAGGCGGCTCGGGCCCGTTGGTCGTCAAAATTGACCAACGCATCGTCCATTACGACGGGAAGCGAGATGCCATGCTCATGGAGGTCGCGAACGAGGGCCAGCCGAAGAGCCAGGAAAACCTGTTCACGGGTGCCTCGGCTGAGCCGCTCAGGATTCCAGATGACTCCGCTGGCGTCGTGAACGTCGAGTCGCGGTTCGTCGACAGCGGTGGTGATCCTCGTGTACCGGCCGTCAGTCAGCCGATTGAGCCAGTGGGAGGCCTCGAGTAAGGCAGCCGGCTGGTGGTGCCTCGCCACCTCGGCACGGGTCTCCTCCAGCAGGTCGTGCGTCCGCTTCAGCAACCGCAAGCGGGAGTCGTGGTCGGCCAGAGCCCTTTCCACTTCAGCGAGTTCTCGCTGTCTGTCCTCGAGCCCCCTTGCGGTACGAGCCTTTTCGATGGCTTCTGCCAGGGCGGCCTGCCGTTGCCGGTTTTCGGCAAGCGTGCCCTCGAGTTCGGCTGTTGCTGCTTCGGCGTCCTGTAGTCGTTGTTCCAGTGACAGTTCACTCGCCTTGGTGAGCCAGTTATCGAGTGTCTGCGGCTCGGCAAAACGGGCACGACTGTCGAGCCAGGCACGCTCAGCCAATTCAGCTTCCTGCTGCAGTTTCTCAAAGTAAGGACGGCGGTCGACGTGGCTAAGGAAAGCGTCTTCGTCAGCCGCCTCCCAGCGGTCGAGCCAGCCCTGCAAACTGCGGTCGCAGGCCCGCAGTTGCCGGATGGCCTGACGATGACGCAACCGCGCCCGCTCCAGTTTACGGATGATGGACTGTCGCTGGTCATGGCTACGCCGCTGGG
>Ga0075463_10000708_pt1 | contig 10776 bp, 10 predicted proteins | sample DEB08_DNA_14_FD_77579 | JGI IMG/M metagenome (GOLD analysis project Ga0075463, IMG submission 77579) | Aqueous microbial communities from the Delaware River and Bay under freshwater to marine salinity gradient to study organic matter... | ecosystem: Environmental > Aquatic > Marine > Coastal ...
CCGTGGTTCCGGACACTGTGCATGCTGCGCCCGTGGTTCCGGACACTGTGCATGCTGCGCCCGTGGTTCCGGACACTGTGCATGCTGCGCCCGTGGTTCCAGGCGCCCCGAACGCGAGCAACGTCCCGTTCAGCATGGGCGTGCCGCCGATCCCGGCCGGCATTCCGTTCTCGCTGAGCATGCAGGCCGACACCGAAGTCGTGCCCTCGGACAAGGCGACGCGGGAGACTGTCGTGGTGGTGGGCGACGCGCCGGAGTTTGTGACGGCCGAGACGGTCGTGGAGCGCATGCTGCAGCGCACGGTGCGGCGGTGTGCGGAGCGCAAGGCGCCCCTCGAGCCGACGTGGCTGGTGGACATCAAAGAGGCCCTCGTGGCTGTGGCCGGGAGTGTGAACGCGCGGTACGCGGCGCAGATGTACGGAGTGTCGGAGGACGACCTGAAGACCATCTGCGCGAAGCAGTTCAATGTACAGATCTGTTTTCCAGTGCACCGGCACTACGGGCTGATGCGGCGGAGCTGCGGGTCGCGGCACCTTGCCCTGACACCCGAGGCCGAGGAGGCGATCCTGAAGAAGCGCTCGACGGAGCACGACAACGCGATGCGGTCGAACGCGCGCGTGCTCGTGTTTGATGACAGTGAGCGCGGGTGCGAGTTCATCGAGCTCCGCAACGGGGAGTACGTTTTCACGCTCGAGAAGAGCACCCAAGGCGGGCATCGGGTCTCAAAGCGCGGTCCGACGCTGCACAAGGCGATTCGCCAGCGCAACCGGTGGTTCCGTGCCAACCAGCACGCCAAGATCGTGCAGGATCACATTACGAGGGGGCGCACATACCCCCTGTTGGAGGGCACGCGGCCGATTTCGCACATTTCGCCGCTGTGATTTTGGGATCTATTTTGGGATTTACGAATCTATCTTGGGATTTCCGAATCTATCTTGGGATTTACGAATCTATTTTGGGATTTACGAATCTATTTTGGGGTTAGTATCATTATAAAAGCCCGCCGAAAAGCCCGTGGCCCCAAATTCCGTGCCATCCATCCACGCCACGCGACGACAACATGCAGCTGCAGTCAGCTCCAGACCGTGCGCAGCCGTGGATGCAGCTGCAGTCACGGGCCGCATGGGGAGGTGTTTTGAGTATGGAAGACGGGCAGTTGTGTGTGGAGTTTCGAGCCGAACACCAGTGGGACCCTGGGATCCCGCTCACCAAGGACGAGGCGTTGCAGATGCTGTCGGTCGCGGACATGGAGGACTTGCTGTTCCACGACATCACCTTGCCGCCCAGCATCGATGTCGCAGGGAAGAATGGAAAGAACCCTGATGTGTGGCGCGCCAGGGTTGACAGCGAGCAATGGATGTGCGAGTATCTCGTGGGGCGCAAGAACAGTAACCCGCCGCCGGATCTCGTGTACATGGCCTTTCAACCCTGGAACGACGAGATGCGCATGCGCATGTTTCGGAAGATGTACAAGAAGAAGGACATCAAGGCCATTGGGACGTGGTGGCGGCCTGTTGGTTTAGACTAGAAAGTTGTGGGTTGATCAGGCCACCGATGGAGCCCACGTGGATCTGCGACGTCAAATACGCGCTGGTTGGAATGGCCTACTGTGTGAGCAGGCTCCGACAAATATGTCAGTATGGAGTTTTCGTAAGTTTACGCCAGAAGAAATTGAATAAAATTCTATACCTAATATGCCTGAATTACAATTTGAGTTTAAACATATTTTCCTGTACTTGATCATAAGTGTGTGTAGAAAACTTATTGCCGAGTCTAAGTTTTGGATTCAAACCAATGTCATTTTTCAATATTGCCCATTTTTTAAAATTGGCTAGATATTCAAATACATTTTCATCCTGCCTTGCTTTTGTAAAGAATGGGTCAGTTGGAATCTTGTTGTTGTCAATTAGATACGAAAATAAGGTATCTAGTATTTTTTTTACTCTTGAATTATTTCCTGTATCGTCTGCTCCAAATGGTTTAATCCAAATTTCTATCATATGGACTTTCTCCGATAATGAGTTTTCATCGAATGTTTTCTTCAGATAGTTTTGAACCATTCTAGATACCGCACATATATGATGTCGAATTTTTACTGATCCCAAACATAAGATTGCAATACTGAATAATATCCCACCAAAATTTTGATTCTCAAAACTCATAGATGCCTGATACTTTTTGTTTGATAACTTTAAAGGATATTTGAATATATTAGTACGCAAAACTGACGTTGAGCCATTGACTCTGGGGTTTCCTTGCATCCAGTCTTCTGTTGTACACGAATACTCACATACAGTGATAAAATTTTTTAACATTAGATCAATTCCTTGTTCTGCTTGGTATGTTGGATCGTTTATTCGCTCCTCTCTTTCAATTGTGAATGTGAAGGTGACATTAAAATCTGATGAGTATTCCATTGCTTCGGTCATATAACATTTAACACGATACATTACATCTTCGATATGATATTTGTGCACATATTCATGTACTATATCAATAAAAGGTCGCGACCAATATGTTACAGCTTGACAAATTTCCAAATATTTTGAAAAAATTGAAGCACGAATTTGGAGTTTTGTATCCAGTTCTTGTTTTGAATGTCTTATGTCCATATATGCTGTTTGTTGTTTTTTTGGAGATGTTTGCTTTAGTTCTTGTTTACTGCCACTGCTATCTGGTTGTGGACGCCTTCTTGGCATTATTTGACATACACCAAGGTCTAATATAAGGATCTGTGTTTTCCGGAAGCGGCCTGTTGGGTATGACTAGACGTCATATATCGGCATGGGTTTTTTCTTTTTTGACATTGGTTCCAGAGATGCATCTTGTTCTTTATTAGACATGAATATGTATTTGAATTTCTTATATATCACAGTATAAAGGAGATAAGTACCCTTTCTATGTTCATCGTCGGCATCTGCAACCCGAACGGCGAGGACAACGCCTACAATGGACTCTACCTCACGCAGCAGGAGATCGGGTCGCTGGTGGACGGGCGGTCGCTCCTTGGCATCCCCATCAAGACCGAGCACGCGGGCTCCGCGATCGGCAGCGTCGTGAGCGCGCACGTGACGGACGCCGGCGAGCTGCAGTGCGTGATGGAGCTGGGCGAGCAGCACGCGGCGAGCGCGGTGGTGCGCGGGTTCATCCGCGACGGACTCGCGCCCGAGCTCTCGCTCGGGTACGTGGTGGACGTCACGCATAGTAGTAACCGGCTGCAGGCTGGGGAAAAACGGGTGCTTGAGATTTCTGTGGTGAAGAAAGGGGCGCGGCAGGGGTGCTATATTTTGGGGTACGAGGAGAACGGGCGGACGTTCACGAAGGCGGCGCGTGCAATGTCCGACTGGGGGCGCTTTTGTCAAGGCAGTATATAGGAATGCAAATATGTTGATATCATGAATCCTTACGAATTAACATTTGATATGAATGATGATTTTGACCTTCAAAATACTACAGCTCTGGAATTTTTGCATGCAAAACAATGGAGTCGATTTCACAAGCATCTTCGAGTTCAACTGATACAACATTTCAACCTAAAGTCTATGAGCGATGTCTTACATTTGACACGGGATCAAATATTTTCACTGAATTGGCTAGAAGACGCTCCTAAAAATAAATTATGGATTATTATTCAAAAAGAGAATCTGAGGCGACGAATTCGCGATTGGAACCCTGGCATTTGAATAAATTTTCAATCCCTTTCTGAAGCGCGTGCTCGAGATCTCGGTCGTGAAGAAGGGGGCGTGGCAGGGGTGCTATATTTTGGGGTACGAGGAGAACGGGCGGACGTTCACGAAGGCGGCGCGTGCAATGTCCGACTGGGGGCGCTTCTGTCAGGCGTAGTTGGCGACCGCATCCACCTTCGTCACCTCGTCCTCCATCTGCCGCGAAAAGTGCGTCGCCTGCACGTTCTTGCTGAAGAGGGAGTGTGCGACGAGGGCGTGGTGCAGCCTCGCGATCTCGGTGGTGGAGTGCACGGACGCGTCTTCGCCGATCTTCTCGAAGAGGCGCAGCTCGCGGTCCGAGAACATCGTGCGGTAGAAGTTGGTGTGTCCATTGTACGTCTGCGTGAGCGTGCGGCAGATGCGGCGCACGACGCGCTTGTCGAGCGGCTTGCGGCGCGTGTTTTCGAGCGTGTAGAGGTACCAGCGCAGGTGCATCAGCGGCGGGAGCGCCTTTTTGGAGCGCGTCATCCAGTGGAAGCAGTTGATGCAGCACTTGCACTGTTCGACCGCGTCCGCCGAGTCGAAGAGCTCGGGCCACGCGGCGCCGATGTTGCACTCGAGCTGGATGAGGATGTTGTCGATCGGGTCCTGCAGGGCCGTGTTGCGGAAGATGTTGTGGTCGGCTGTGAGGAGGTCACGGAGAAATGCGACAGAGACGAGGCGGTGCATGCGCATCTGCATGTCGCCGCAGAGCACACATGGCGACACGGCGTCGTGATCGCTTGCCGGTGTGACGAGCGCCTCCCAGTTGGTCTGCATGTCTGCTGTGTGGGTGGTTCGTGGTGGTCGGGGCCGGATTTGAGGGCGTTTGTGTTTTCATATCTTTATTTTGCAACCCCGTAACTCTATTTTGTGGTCAATTTTGGGAACCCGTAAATCTATTTTGGGGTCAAGTTTACCATGTTTTTCTATTTTCTTTGTCCAAAGTTTGAAATTGAATTCTAAATGTCACCATCCATCTGTGCCTGCGCGACAATAGCAGTCTAGATCGGAAACCAAAGCTGTGTTGGGGTGATGTTCGCGGTGAACGCGTTATTCACACGAAGTGCACGCCTGGGTGCAGGCGGTGCCACCAAGACGTTATGGACAGTCGTTGTGCTGCTCTGTGGAGTTGAGTTGATGTCCCCAATGGTACCGAATGGGATGATACCGTTCTCTGCAGTGGTGGGTTCATCGTCAAGAGTGGCGGGGGGCATCATATTGGGTTGTGGTGTGATGTTGATCTCTTCAAAGGGACCAACAGGCATCAGATTATCGTTTCCAACTTGAAAATTAGCAGACGTGGTCATGTCGTGAGTGTCAGTTGCAGTTTGGAACATAAATCCTGTGAGATGTTTTATAGACAATTTGAGATTGTGATGGAAGTATTTTTGTACCATATCTATTTTGGGGTCAAGTGTGGGAACCCGTAAATCTATTTTGGGTCAAGTTTGGGAACCCGTAAATCTATTTTGGGGTCAAGTTTGGGCACCCGTAAATCTATTTTGGGATTAAGTTTGTGTATTTAAAGAATACAGATCCAGTGCTGATGTTTTCCAAGCTCCCACGACACCACGCACATGCACTGCCATGTTCAAGGTGGTAATCCCCTATGTGCTTGAAAGGCGAAATCGTATTTGGGAAGAAAAACGCAACGGTCTTTGGGTCCTATGCATACCGAAGGCTCTTGAACTCACTGTTCTCAGCGATGGACTGAGAATGGAAATGAGAATGGAAATGCATGACGATGTGCGAGGCTACGTCGCTTCTTGTTGGCGACGGAGTTCAAACAATGAAAGCAACTTGCGCCTCGACAATGTTGAGAAGATGGTGACAGATATGTACTGGGTGATGGTTGACAAACTTCTCTCCAATGCTATTCTCGACCACTCTTTTGATGACTGGTCTTTTACCAGCATTATTTGCAACATGGCGGCTTTTTTTGAGTTTGAAAGGTTGTTGCAGACATCATTCGGGTTAATGTCCTATGGTACTTCTTGGAGGAATTCTTTCGTGGCGTTGTACGACATGTTGCACGAAATCAATGTGGAGCGCGAACACGACAAATTCAATGACAAGCAGAAATGCTTCAATGCCATCATCAACAATCAGCATCTCGAAATGCGCGATTGTGTACACGAGGCAACAAGATTTCCTCCACGTTCACCGCAAAGTGGGTTTTGTGTCGTGACCGGGGTACAAACCAAGTTCAAATGCAGAGGGTGTCGTACCCCCTATGTGAACGAAGAAGTGCAAGACCGTGACTGGAACAATCACAAGCAACACTGCGAGGTAAGTGGTCTTCTGCAAGATCTCAAGTGTTTGGCGTCAGTGGGTCTTTTGCGCCTCGACAATGTTGAGCAAGAACTTCCCGCCACTTCTGCCGAGTTTTCTCAATTGTTACGTAGGTGGTCGCCTAGTGGTGGATTTCAACCTCTTGGCTTGGGTGAAGCCATAATGGTCGAAGGTAGTTATGTGGGCGAACGATTGTATGGAAAGGGTGTCTGTCTCATCTGGGGTAAGCGAAACCGGTGGGGGATATTTTTGAATCTTGAAGCGACTATGCACTTTGGTCTGATTTGCCTGACCAACACTAAGTTGCCAAAAGCTATTCGAACGCTTATGCGCACCGCCAAGTATGATACGCAGCGTAGGATCGCCCGTTGGTATGATGGTAGATAAAACAACATTACGTCAAATAAACGCAACGTTTCATAATCGTACTCGCAACACTTTTCGTGTGTATATTTTTATGTTTTTTTAGTTATTTTTTCTCTCTGTATTTTGTTTGATTTGGTTTGCTTTGTTTTGTTGCACATAGTCCAATCATTGTTGTCGTGGCACGATGGGGCGCGTGCTGGAAGTGAGTGTGGCGACCAAGGGGCCGGATAGCACGAAGCGGCGCCTGGTGCACGGCGAATCACTCTTCGACGTGTTTGAGGTCCTGTGCGCGCTGCTGCCCGCGCCCCGCGTGCGGGAGTGGGGCGAGTGCCACATCAAGATCTTGGAGGCGCCCGGTATGCAGGTGCTCGCCGTGAAGCCGCTCAACTTCACCAACATCTGCGGCAAGCTCACGCACCACCACGCGTGGTCTGGGCGGGCCGTGCATGTGCCTGCGGTGCAGCAGTGGATTGTGGTGGACGAGAACTCGTTCGGCCCGTGCCGCAAGCTGTGTTCGCCGTACAGCACGCTGATGACGTGCATGCAGAGCTCGGTGACGCGCTTCTGTGGCGGCGTGAGCTTCGTGAAGACGTGCGAGGTGATCTCGATCGCGATCGACACAGAGTCGGTGGCGCAGAGCACGCTGCACATGGTCGTCGCGAACGAGCACATGGGGCGCCCTATCAACACGGGCTCGCCGCAGCTGCTGCGGGCGCTGCAGGCCGACGGGCGCTGGGCCGCGCAGTGCACGCACGAGTACGAGGACGTGACGTTTGTGGTGGGCTTCATGCTGTCTGGATTCGACCTCTCCGTGATGCGGTTCGCGTCCGGGCTCGCGATGGAGTTTTCTCCGACTACGGTGCGGGTGATGGTCTCGCGGCGCGGCAAGGTGAACTACTTTGTGTCCCTCAGCAGCGTGCCGCTCGACCGGCACGTTGATGTGGAGAGGGAGGTGGCGTACGTGCTGGGGGAGGTGGGCGCGGTGCTGTGGGCGTGTACATAGAAATGATACTTATCTCGAAACCACAACGCTTCGAATTGTTGCCCTGGTTGAAAGTTCGCGTCTCCGCCCGCAGCCGAAACCGCAACGCTTCGAAAGAGGCATGAGATTCTATTTTGGGTAAGCAGGATTCTATTTTGAGTTCACATAAAAATCTATTTTGGGTAAACAGAATTCTATTTTGAGTTCATATTGAAATCTATTTTGGGTAAACAGAATTCTATTTTGAGTTCATATTGAAATCTATTTTGGGTAAGTGGAATTGAAACACTGCTATAAAAACCAATCACCCCGAGTTGAAATTCCCATCCAGTGGTGCCACGCACTTCCCACGCGTTCCAATTCGCACGAGATGACGAGCCATGCAAAGGAGTTCCTGCAGTTGGCATACGTCATGCACGACGACACGGTAAAGTATGTGCGGATGTACATTTTCAATCTCCCCGAGGAGACTTCGAGCGGGAAAACAGTCAGCAGTGGTAGTATGCATTTCAATGAAATCGCCAAGGAACTCCGCGGCTGTTTCAACGTGTACGGTGAGAACCAGGACCAGGTTGAAGCGGTTGTTCATACGTCTGGTCCGATTGGCTTCTGCTTTGACTACGACAACTGCGACAAGAAGTATGAGATGTCTATGCGGCTGCTCGATGAGAAGGGCAACTTCCCTGATGGAGATGACGCCATTGTGCCTCGCATGACATGCTTCTGTGAAAATGTAGGACAGAAAAACCAATTTTCTACGCTCGTGATCCGCTCAAAGCAGGGCAAAGAGCAGGGTCTTAGACGCGCTGACAAGGACAGTGGCGTAGTCACCTTGCGCTCCCGCTTCAATCGAGACCCAGAAGTATATCGCTCCATTTCGAAGGCAGTTACTCGTGGAGGTGGTGGAGTTACTCGTGGAGGTGGTTTTCGTGGGCCACCCGAGAAAAGCTCCAGCTGCGAAGTGGGGTTTGGTGATTTTACCGGCACTACCTGGACTAAATCGAACTTGGTTGCTGCGTCTGCGGTCAAGAACGTTACGTTCCGCATCAAGGTGGCGCAGCCCGAGACGGAAAAGCCCGTTCCTTTTGCTTCCACTTGGGAGGAGGCGCAGAAGAAGTATGGTCCGCCCAAGTTCGTGCCTGATGAGTCGTCCGACGATGACGAGACGTCCAGCGACGACAAGAAGCGCAAGTCCGACGATGATGGGATGTCCAGCGACGACAAGAAGCGCAAGTCCGACGATGATGGGATGTCCAGCGACGACAAGAAGCGCAAGTCCGACGATGATGGGATGTCCGACGACGATCAGCAGTGGCGTCTCCTATACTGAGACGCCAGTGTAAGAGATTAGATTGATTTCGAATAAACAGTGTAAGAGACGCCATTACGTCCTGCATGCTGCCTCACTTCAACTGCTGCTTGAACCCAAAGCGTCCAGCGATGACAAGAAGCGCAAGTCCGACGATGATGGGATGTCCAACGATGATTAGAAGCTCAAGTCCGACGAGAAGCGTAAGCGCACTTCCGACGATGATCAGCCATATGACGATGATCAGCCATTGACACATTGCATGGATTTTGATTTTTTTCAAGTTCCATAACCGTTGATTTTTTTCGAGTTCCATAACCGCAATACTTCGAATTGTTGCCCTGGTTGAAAGTTCGCGCCTCCACCCACAGCCGAAACCGCGACGCTTCGAAACAAGCATGAGATTCTATTTTGGGTAAACAGAATTCTATTTTGGGTAAACAGAATTCTATTTTGAGTTCACATTGAAATCTATTTTGGGTAAGTGGAATTGAAACACTGCTATAAAAACCAATCACCCGAGTTGAAATTCCCATCCAGTGGTGCCACGCACTTCCCACGCGTTCCAATTCGCACGAGATGACGAGCCATGCAAAGGAGTTCCTGCAGTTGGCATACGAGATGCACGACGGCAATGATGAGAAGCGCAAGTCCAAAGATGATAAGAAGCGTCACCGCTACAGGCCGGGCACCGTCGCCCTCCGTGAGATCCGTCGCTACCAGAAGTCGACCAAAACTCCCCCCCACAAGCTGACCTTCCAGTGCCTCGTACGTGAGGTCGCAAAGGATTTCAAGTCGGAGTTGCGCTTCCAGTCGTTCGCCATCGCGGCCCTGCAGGAGGAGTCGGAGACTGCCGAGCGTCTTGAGAGATGGGTGAGATGGAATATGGAAGATATGGGTGAGATGTCCGACGATGACAAGAACCCCAAGTCACACACTTCCCACGCGTTCCAACAAATGTATGTTAACCGTTGCCCCTTGTGGCAACGGCAGCTCAAGAAGCAGCAGGAACAAGAAAAACACGATGAGTTGCTCCGTCAGCAGAAAGCACGCGAGGCCGCACGCGAAAAAATGCTGACCATCTTTCTCACTGAGAAAGAAAATCCAATTGCGATGCTCACAGACGACGTGCTCAAGTGCGTCTTCAAGCATCTTCTTGTCATTGAGACCTAGATTTTGCACCAAGTCAGGTGTAAGTGGATATTTGAGAGACAAGATTGATTTCGAATAAACAGTATAAGAGACGCCATTCCGTCCTGCATGCTGCCTCACTTCAAGTGCTGCTTGATATGGATCTCCTGTTTGGCGACTGTCTCTGGCTTCTACGCCCCCATGGGCGCTCTGAACACGCACGCGCTAGTGCTCTGCGACACACTGGACGCCGACGTGGCGCATCTGCTCGGACAGACCGCACCTGAGTACCCCAGTGCGCTGGCGGAGAGCCGCTGTGTGGCGATCAACGTGTGCGACGAGCAGAACCACCGCGGGGAGGGGGTCGCGCGCGGGGCGTGGCTGCACCGAGGTGCGAATGCGCTGGAGCTCGACGGGGAGGCGCTGGCGATTGCGTCTGCGGCCGCGGCCGACGAGTACTACAACTACTACAGTCTGCAGTATGCGCGCGTGCCCGAGGGCGTGCTGCTCGAGGCGTGTGAGCCCGACTTTGACCGCGTGCGCACGCACGGCGAGTACGTGTGCGCCGGTGCGCCGGTGCAAGTGAGTGGGGCGTGCCCCGGGGCGGTGCTGCCCGTGTCGACGGAGCTTGTATCGTGCCTCGCGCCACTGCAGCCCGCCGCGGGCAACCGGAGCGACACGCTGGATGACGTGAGCGTGACGGTGCCGACGGCGGACGCGCGCGGGAGCACGCAGATGGTGCGGTATGCGCTGGTGGACGGGTGGGGGTGCTTTGATGCCGCGGACGCGGCGCCTGGCACGACGCTGACGCGGGCCGCGACGCCGAACCGCGTGGTGGACTGTCCCGTGCTGGAGAACGGCGCATACACAGACCAGTGTGCGTTTTCGTGTGACGCCGGGTACGCCGCCGACGGCACCGCGTGTGTGCACGTGTGCGGGGCGGCGACCGCGCCTTCGTGTGCGAACGGACACTATGCGAACACGACGTG
>Ga0075463_10000709_pt1 | contig 10774 bp, 15 predicted proteins | sample DEB08_DNA_14_FD_77579 | JGI IMG/M metagenome (GOLD analysis project Ga0075463, IMG submission 77579) | Aqueous microbial communities from the Delaware River and Bay under freshwater to marine salinity gradient to study organic matter... | ecosystem: Environmental > Aquatic > Marine > Coastal ...
CCGACAATCTGATTGTTGTATGTAAACGGTATAAGAATACCTGGGCGTTTCTGTTGTTGATCTTTCATGAAAGGATATTCGCGATAGTCAATTGATCTTGATTGCAAATATTCAATCAGGTCTTGATCAGAATCGTCGATGAGTTGAGCTGACTCTACCAACATTTTGTTTTTAAACTGAACACGTTGCGTTGTTGTTTTTTCTAATTGTCTATCGTCAAGTATTCCTTCGATGCTGCGATGTTTTAGGCTCTCAAGATTGATACGTTCGATTTCTTCTTGTGGTACATTTAACCAACTCAGCAACCTCCGAGCTTTAAAGCTCAATGTTCTTCCCAAAACAAAACTGGCTGTGAATCCACAATTGAAACAGTGATAACTCCAGTCATTGTCGTTTGTTTTAATACCGCCACGCCGTCGACGGTCTTGGGTTTCGCCGTTGTGTACACAACAGGGAGCATTGAACGAGACCCAACCCGAACTAGTGGCTTTGCGTTTAGCCGGAAGATATGTTTGTATATCGATCACTCAGCTAGTATAGCAGAATCAATGTAGGGAATCAAGTGTTTTGTTATCCGTTCGTGTCCAAAACGGCTTGGATGACCGTGTTCGCAGAAAAGGTCGGGTTGGTTTTCTTTTTCCAATAGATAGTGTAGACTGCTGTTGGGCCACAAAAGACTGTCTATCCCATCAAGTGTCATGGGAATATCACGTGTGGCAAATTGCAAAACCGGATGTTGACTCACCGACTGTTGTCCTTGAAAAAACAGTACCGACTGTTGCCAGTTCAATCGGTGTACTTCGGGACAGTCAGTTAACACCATGTGGCGCTGTACCATTTTTACCCAGTCGTCTCCGTTGCTGCTATTTCCCGAATGAATCCAAGCACTGTGAACAAAACGATTCCAAGGAGGATCGTTAGCATAGCTTTGATGTCGTGGATTGTAAAAACTTTGACGATTGGCATCTGTCAATGCCACCAACACCAAACAGTCGCTAGGAGATATTTTAGTGTTTTCTAGCCACCACAAATAGCACCATATAGTGCTTTGTAAACTGCCTCCGGGCCAACCAAAGTTTTCAGTGTCAACTCCATAGTGTTGACCCAATTGCCCTAAAAAGCAATTGCGTTCTCGATAATCGGTGTTTTCTATTAGAATTGGGTGTCGGTTGGGATGATCATCAAGTGCAGGATCAATTAATTCATCGCCCCACATCCACGAGTCACCAAACCCTACAATTTTTTTAAATGTCATCTATAAGCAATTTGACTCATTTCGCCATCGGTAATATCTAGCTCTAATCTCACATAAGGATGAAATCCAGCAACATTGATGCCTACTCGTGTGTTTGATTCAGTCATGCTGATGCTGTTTTTTTCAGTTCCTGCTGCAAGATCTGTGAAAGGAATATCATACCATTCTTGGTCGGTATCGGGAGAAAAGTTTGCCCCTTGTACACGCACAGATCCAGTAAACCCTGTGGGCTGTAGTTGAAATGTGGTAAGGCTTTTTCCATTGGTTGTAAGTGTGCTGCTATAATAAATTGTTGAATCCGGGGCTTGATCGGGAATAGTAAGAATATGACTGTCAACAAATGCAGGATATACCGAGTCAACAATATCAATGTCTCCACGGGCACCAGCATAGTCGTCAGTGAACACTGCTTGATCTAATACACCGCTGCTGACTTCTAAACTCCAACTGGCCGGTTGTGCTTGAAACGCCAGTGTGTCTGCTGCCGGGATAGTAACTTTAGATCTTCCCAAACTTGCACTCAAGGTTTCTGCTTGAACACTATAAAGTAAGTTTTCTCCTGCTTGATCAATCATACGAAAAGTGAATGTTGATCCACTGATGTTGACCGGTTTTTGATCTTGATTTTGAAATTGGAATAAAATAACATTATCGACACCAAGATTTAATTTGAGTTTTTTTGCATACACTGGTTTCCACCTCCGATCAAAGTTAGTCCCCGAGCCAGAGATGTCAATCATTAATACCGATTGGATTTGTTGATATAAATAGGCTGGGGTCGAATACATAATAAGGAATCTCCTAACATTATTTATATGGATAACAAGATACTTAACACACTTACTGAACAATATCCGTTTATCACTGTATGCTCGTATGCCGGCTTTGAATATGTGGGGTTGGTACAGAACCGAGACAACACAGTTACTACAATTTATGACTTTGGAGCAATAACCAACCCCGAGCTAAAAAAATTATTTTTAGAACTCGGTGCCACTTGGTGGTGGGAGAGCAACCACAGTGTACCTATTAATATCTTTCTTAAAAAAGAATGGATTCCATTTAAAGATTACTTAAAAACATTTAGCAATAAAGATTTAGAAATCATACACGGTCCTGTGACTTGTCTTAACGAAATCACTCAACGAAAAACCAAACGCAAATCAATCACATTAGTCAAGAAAATGGATTAAGTTCATGTGCAATGCTACCAGTCGAGCATAGCTGACAGCATGTGATTTTTTAAATACAAATCCTTGGCTGTTGTTACCATCCCAAACCGATTCAAATACTTGATCCCACGACTGGCGTTGTAAGTGTGCTTTTCCGGGTCGTATGATACTAATAAATGCAGCCATTCTTGGTATCGAATCGGGTTGCATTTCTTTTAATAGATCTGTGTAGTTTCCAACATGTACCAACTGTTGAGCCCAGCTGGTATCCGTTGACAGTCTTGTCCACGGTGGTTCTCGATCAAGCATTTGATTGTAGTGTTCGGGACTTTTAATCAATTGATACACCGACATGTTTAAAAAGTCAAGTTTGAAATACCCCAGTTCTTCTGCTTGATTGTAGTCTATAGCTGCACATTGGTTGATGGGATCATACGGTATATCAGTGACATATACACCCGAATTATGTGGTCTCACTTGATTGTTTACTGTTTGTCTTGCTGGCGTGTGTTTTATCAGTTTTAACACACTGTCGCGATCAGCAAAGTCTATGTCTACATCAGCACTCATACTCAACTCCGCTCAAGAAAATTGCCATGTGCACCACCTTGGTAATCAATGTAAATCATCACCACCCGGCTTCCTGCAATAGTGACTTTGCTTCTTGGCAGTCATCGGGATAATCTTTTAATTTTTTAGTCCACTGATCAGGATCGACCCAATCCCAAACAATTGCCAGCTGTTCGGTGTTAAGAGATTCTAACATTTTTTGTCCTGATTCACAGTTGTACAACACCCATCCTGTGACTCTGCCAGTTGTTATTGCATATACAATAGCATTTCTATTACCATAACGCAAGTAATCTTCAGCAGGACTGCCAGTTTTTGTTTGCCATTTAAGACTGGTTTTAAGTGCTCTTGCCACAGCGTCGATGCTGTTTTCTTCAAACACATGTTTTAGTAGATATTTTGTATAAACACTGTCTCTACACCAATGATCAATTTTTTGATTTGTTTGTATTAACCATTTGATAAATTGTTCAATATTTACAGCTTTGATTTCATGACAGTGTTTTCCAAATTTAACAAATGCCCGATAATAAGGAGATTTTACAAAATCATCAAATGTTTTTGATGTTTGTCCTTGTGCTTGTCGATAGAATTGAATATATGCCTGCAATCCAATCTGTACACCAACATCGTTGCGTTGTTGATATCTACGTTTGGGCTCGCACACATGCACCACAAGGCTTGATTCTTTTTTAAATATTTTGTTACAGTAACTACATTGGTGTACTACAGTATCAATTTTCTCCATATTCTTTCATCAATTCCTGTAACTCTTTTTTAGTAACTTGGGTTGCAAGTACGTCTATGTCTGCTTGTTTCATTGCAGGGTATAACTTTGCCAGGGCTTTTTTCACTTCGTTGTTGTTTGTTTTAGACTTGGGCTTGATCCATTGATGATACTGATCTCCCATTGCCGGTGACACACTTGATGCCATTAACCATTGCAGTTTTGGATGTCGATTCACCGAGAAAAAGTGTTTGTTGAGCCGTTCGTTTGTAGCAACAACATAAAACTCTTGTAGTTCACGACTGCCGCGGACACTGGATCCCCACCGTATCATGAGATAGTTTGAAAACTTTTTCTTTTCTTCCGCAGTCAATTCATCATAGAAAGATCTGTTCTTTCTATCAAACTGCTGCATTTCATTTTTAATTGACAGTTTATCCATCTGTTGCTGTGCCAACTGTCCTTCTCACAATATCATTATGATTAAATTCTGCCCAGTACAGTTCAAAAGCAACACCGTCCTCTAATCCTTCAAACTGATGAATAACGCCGGGCTTGACTTGTGTAAAATCTCCCGGGCCCAAAATAGTTTCGTCAACTAGATCATAATCTTTTTGCCAAACACGAACAAGCATTCGACCTGACTCTACAAAGAAGCCATTCCATTTAAATCTGTGTTCGTGCTCACTACATTTGTAGCCACCTTTGAATTCAATACGGTGAAACTCTAATACACCGTTAGCGTGGATAAGTTCAGTCTGTCCCCAAATTTTGCCAGCTTTCATTTCTTTTTCCTTGCTTTTCTCATTCGTGCGTAGAAGTTTTCAGTACGTTCTTCTACAATCTTTTTCAAAGTTTTTCTGCGTTTTCTTGCAGTGTCAGATTGCATCATGCGTTTTGATTTTAGCTTCAACTTGTACTCCGTTGTTAACCTTTTCGATTTATAATGCTAGCAGCCTGTGACTGCCATACCCGAAACTCATTTATCTGTCTGTTTATACTTTTTAAACTGTTTTCAATTTCTTGAAATCTAGATTCCAGTGCCGACAAGTCAGAATCTAGTTTTTCAAGTGTGAGCCGATTTGAATTCAATTCAGTTGCTGCTGCCGCAGCTTCGGGTGTCATTGATTTATCGTACTGTTTCATGTCACCAAACCTTTCCGTAGTCAACCACTTCACAGTTTCTGCTGATGTCTTTGACAAAAAATGCACACAACGGCTTTGGATAGTTATTTAACGGCACTGCTAACATTTGACCGTTTCTCAGTTTTGGTGCATACCAAGTGACTTCGTGATATACATCAACTATTTCAATGTTTAAAAATTCTGGACGAAACCCAGTCAATGGATTCAGTGTAAAAACCGAAAACCCGCGATCGTTGATGCTGGTCAGCGGTAACACTTCGAGGTCTCCCATGTCATGCTCACCGATTAACACTTGCCAATCCATGGGCATCTTTATAATGTCTTCGCCAATTTTTAGCACTAGAGCCGGGGCTGAAAAACTCTCCAAAAATATCAAAGGAATAAAATGATAATCAGGATCACTGGGATCGCTATTATTTAAAATAGCAAATCTCATATCATCAACTTCGTCTGGTAACGTGTCTAAATTATAGGCTTTGTTTTCTAATGTTAAAATACGCATAATTTTACTATACTATAGTTTTTGATAATTGTCAAGTCATCCACTCCAATTTTTGTTGTGTAAAAGGGTAATCTGCTTCTCGATAATAGGCTTTGCGTTTGGTCAAATGCCGTTTGGCAAATTTACATGTGCTTGTTACGTCCCAAATTTGTACCGAGTCTTTGTCTTCGGCTTTACGAATGCCGCGCCCGATACTTTGTATTACCCTAACAAATGACTTGCCAGGCTCAATAAGTACCAGATTAAAAATGCGAGGAATGTTGATGCCAACGGCTGCCACACCGTAGGTTGCAACAATAATTTTATCAGTTGATTCGGATACTTCATCGTATTCATCTTGTCTGTCTTTTGCCTTGGTTGCACCGCTTACAAAAACTGCTCGATCGCCCAATCTTTTTACCAGTTCACGTCCGGGATTTACTCGATCCACTAGCACCAATGTGTTGCCTGTTTCGTTAACTTGCTGAATAAGAGAAGCCATTGTGTCAAGTCTGCCAGATTCTTCCAATAGATATTTGAGTTCACTTTGATAGTTGTTGTATTCAACATGGTCAACCAATTGAACAATATTTACATGGCAATTGGCCAATACACCTCGATCCTGTAATTCAGCAGCACCCAATCTCGATATAACCGGGCCAATTGACACTGTCAATGCTTCGGATTCAAATTTTTCTTTTGGTATTGTACCTGTCAATCCCCAACGTATTGGTATATGACTCATTACTCCTGTAAGCAATGTTTTTAGTGCATCGGCTTTGGCCATGTGTACTTCATCAACAATTACACAAACAACATCTTCTAAAAAGTCTCCAATTGTGATGTCAGCCATTTGATTTCGTGTGTTTTTAAGTAACACATTAAGACTTTGCCAAGTGCATATTGTGTGTTGATGCCCAAACTCTTTTCTATCACCATAAAACACACCAACATCTAGCTGCATGTTGCGATAATCTTTTTCAGTCTGTGTCACAAGACTTTTGTTGGGCACAATAACAATGCTGCGTCCATATGGTTCAATTCGTTGACTCAATGCGGCTGTCATGATTGTTTTACCAGCACCGGTTGCTATTTCTTGCAAACATTGTGTATTTGATAGAAATGAATTTACAATTTCAACTTGATAGTCTCTTAATTCAATTGATTCGCCAGCTGCCGGGTGTCCCTTGGGCCAATGAATATCACTAAAAGTATCAGTGTCAACTGGATCTAACTTGAAACTCGATTGATACGTTCTTCGATCATCTAAGTCAATTGCATAGTTATACTTTTCAAGTATGGGAATAATTTCTGGTAACATATTGACATAAGTGCTGCCACCAAGCTGAAAAAAAGCAATTTTTCCATCCCATCTACCCAACTTGACTGCCGGGAGGTATCGAGCATACGGTACTTGATATTTGAATTGATTCACCAGCCGTCGACGCATGTCAAGGTCCAGTCCTTCAATCTTACAATTGACTTCGTCTTTTACAATAATCGTACATTGTGGCATTAGTACACAGTTAGCCCATTAATTAAGTTCATCCATGTATTGTAACGATGGATATCTTTTTGACTAAATCCAATGCCAAAGTTACTTGACAAGTCTCTCAAAAGATTTCCATTAATAATATCTTCCATTGTTATCACTACATTGACTTTTTCTTTTATTACACTGCTGTAGTTTAACACAAGATCAGCATATTGCCTAGTAGTTTCTATTCCAAATCCTTGGCAAACGGATTCCCATACTCGAGCACGATGACTTCGTTTGAAACGAAGTGCTGCTTTTTGAGCCATTTCAGGTGTTTCAACTGCAATACCAATCACTCGGTGTTGACGCTTTAAATGATAATCCAAGTCATGACTTGGTAAACTGCGATACCGTTGACTCATTTCACGAACATACTGATCTTTTTCTTCGTCGGAAGCAAATGTGTGTGGTTTTTTCAACTGTTGACGATGCAGAGGAAGTTCCATTCTATCCTGTAACATTTCAAGTCTACTGTCTTGCCAGTCAATCATGGAAGCCACAAGGTCTCCAGCAGTACCTCCCATGTAAACTACAAAAATCATTGAACTATCTCCCAAGGCTCTCCTTGATAAACAAACGCATATTTTAAATTTCCGTTTGTGGTGTCGGGATTTTCTAACATGTCATAATACCCATTTTCGTCAGGCAGTTTACGATCAAATCTTATGTCATGCCACACCAGTTTTAAGCCAAACTGTTCAAGGTCTAGAGCCCAGTCTAAAAAGAATTTTTCCATATCTACTCGCAATCGGTTAAATCCCACTATCTGTGTGTCACGAAAACTATAAAAGAATCGACATCCAGGATTCATTGCTCGAATATATTGCTTGACATATCCAGTTACGTTTTCAATCTCGGTCCATATGTCTCCTCGGTTGTTAACCACAGCGAAATTGTCAGCGCCCTGGGGCAACACTTCTGGCAGCTGATCTCTGTCTGTGCAAATATGTGCTTCGGGATAAAACGATTGAACCACTGGATGCATTTCAATGGCAACAATATCTGGCCATATGTCTCGTAAATAGTAGCCAGAGCTGGCAAAGAATGCTGTAGTACCAGGTTGACAATTTTTTAAAATAAAATAATCATATTCATCGACCATTACATCTTGGGTTCTTTTTCTATTCCATAACCAGTACTGATGTTTGAGTCGACCCAAGCGATATCGTATGTATTGTGTTTTCCAATCTGTGTGCATTTCAGACTGGTTAAAAAATTCTATTATTTTATCCATGTTTTAAATAATAATGCCTATCTGCTACTGCCCAACTAAAGCTACGACCATAGTCTACAAAATCCAATCCAAGATCTATTACTTGTACACCAGGTAAGTTTTTTGACAGCCATTCGGTTATTGCTCGATTGAAGTTTTCGTCCAATGTCATGTCATGAAAACTGTTGTCAATATTGATGTAGTGTCGATTCAAACAAAGATACATTTCCGGACATTGATGTAGTTTTATTTGAATCTGACGAATCAATTCTGGACACGGATATCGACTGAATTTTTGATCTGTTATTACTATGATGTCGGCTTGGTCAATAGATTCAGCTTGATTGACACTATGCAATATGTCAGTGTCTTTTATTATCCATGGCTGTTGATATCCGTTTAGTCGAATAAAGTCTTCAATTTGTTTTTCTCTGCGTAGCTTGGTTGGCTCAACAAAAAAGTTTCGTTGTAAACGATTGAAAATTTTACTCCATTTATATAAAGGCCTAGTGGGCATTATCTTTACTGGAAGTCTTGGTTTATCAATATTCATGTTGTAGTTATGTTTTTTCAACCGTTAAATGTAAAAAAAGGGGGTACTGAGCTATTAGCAACAGTACCCCAAGTTTAGTCGCCTTAGGAGCTAGACTAGTGTGGCGACTATTTCGAGTGTGCGTGTTTCATGCACGTTGATTCAGCTAACATTTTCCAATTGTCACTTACCTTGGTAAGGTCTGCTAACTTCAATGCCATGCGTAATGAAATTTCACGTAGCTTGGCATGATTTTCTTGCATGTACTGCACAATTTCTTCACCTTGCTCGGCAGTGAAACGATAGTCTTGGAATAGATCACCTTTGCGGAAAATTTGTCGAATACGCAAAATTTTATCACGTGTGGTATCTAGTGTGAGATCCAAAAAGTGACAACGTGATTGTAACGCTTCTAAATGATCTTGCAACTTTTTACTTCTAATACTTTCAAATTTAAGATTGGTAATAAAAATTACCGAACCTTTAAAGTCAAATGCATCTGGAATGCCTTCACGTCTTAGCAATGCACTGTCAGCATTCCAATTGATTCGACGTTTTTTGCCGCTGTCAAGAGCTGCTTTCAACAGGTTCAAACTCAAGTCATCCATCAAAATTGAATCACAGTCGTCAAACACCATAACATTACCAGCATCGCTGTTTTTGTAAAGCGAAGCATACAATCCAATGGGTGTCATGGCACCTTTGATAATTTCGTGTTTGACACGGCGATTTGAAATAGTATCAAACAAACTTGCTTTTTCTAATTCTTGTTCTACACCGTAACTTTTACCTACGCCGGGAGGACCTTGTACAATCATGGCACGAATATCACCATTGATAGCGGCCCGAGTCATGTCTTCTAAAATTTGGAATCGCTGTTCGATTCGATCCATTACTTGTTCATCAGTTTCTTTCGGAAACTGAATAGAATTATCTTGTTTTTTATTGGTGCTGCCAATAAACTTTATGTTGTCGATACTGTCAACTCGAATACGTATACGATCTGCAAAACCCGGAAATGTGTTGTTGTTTTTGACAATCACAGTTCCGCCTTTTTTATCTGTTTGAAAGTCACGTACCATTTCAAATGTTTTACCGTTGACTTTTTGATTGCGATACGTACCTTTTTTGATTAACACTTTTGTCATGTTGTCTAGCCCTTTTTATTTTTGTACAATTATTATACGATTTTTTAAAAAGTTTGTCAACCGAAATTATGCCACTTTCCCAAACATTGTTGCATAAAAATTGTCAACTTCTGACCAACAATCTGCAAGTGTGTCAAAGCACTCTTGGATGTATTTGCTGTTGTAGATGCCTGAATGTTCCATGTACATGTCAGCTTCTACAAAGTTCCAAAAATCAGTGCTGCCAACACCACGGGCCACATTATCTTCTGCTACTACAGCGCGATCAAATGTTTCAACAATATCTGCTTTGATAGCTGTGCCGTTTTCTAAGTGAACAATTCTTGACATGTTATACCTCGTGTTGTCTAGCTTATGCATATACAATAGCATATTGACAACCGTTTGTCAACCAGAATCTGGCATTTTTTAAATTTTTTTATCGGTCAAGAAAAACCCTGCTACAAGAGCAGGGTCAATTACAAGAAATTTTTATTTTTGTTATTGTGTTGGTAATACTATGTTTGCTGTAAAGGATGAGCCTGGGGGAATCATGTAATACCAATTGCCATCTTCATCGTCGGGCACTACTGGTGTAACATCCATTGGTGCACCGTCGAGTCTGGGGTTTGTTATTCTTTCGTTTGCTTTTTCAGCCGGCCAAGGAACTACAAAGTTATCTGCTGCGGGTGTAACAACTGTTTCGGTTAAATTTGCTTGGACTGCTGCCCATGTCATTCCATATTTTTCACTTACATCTGTTGTTGATTCTGTAATCGGAGCCAATCCGTGTGTTGATGTGTATGCCTGTATGTCATCTACAACTTCGTCTGCATCTGCTGGTGTATAACCACCAGTCCAAGCAGCATCAGGTTTAATTTCAGCCGACAAATCTTCGTAAAGATAATTCATTCTGATGCTTGAAAATAATAGTGTGCCTTGTGTTACTTCAATTTCAAAAGGAACAGTACCATACACTACTTCTCCGTCCCAAGAACAAAGATCTTGTAAAGT
>Ga0075463_10000723_pt1 | contig 10707 bp, 16 predicted proteins | sample DEB08_DNA_14_FD_77579 | JGI IMG/M metagenome (GOLD analysis project Ga0075463, IMG submission 77579) | Aqueous microbial communities from the Delaware River and Bay under freshwater to marine salinity gradient to study organic matter... | ecosystem: Environmental > Aquatic > Marine > Coastal ...
ATGAAGTTAGAAACGATATTTTGTTGTTGATTGACTGGTGGGAACATGCTTGGATCCTTGACTATGGCTCAGATAAGAAAAAGTATCTAAAAGAAACTTGGAAGATTATTAACTGGAATGTCATTTCCACTAGATGGGGTAAAACAATAACTAAAAAATGATTACTATAACAGAATCCGCACAACAAAAAATTAAAGAAGTTCTAGCAGACGAAACTCCTGAAACTCGACTACGTATGTATATTACAGGTGGCGGTTGCTCAGGATTTCAGTATGGTTTCTCAATAGAAGAAACGCAAAACGAAGATGATTTTGAAATCCCAGCAGGTGATGTGCCTGTTTTAGTAGATTCTTTGTCTATGCAATACTTAGATAATGCTGTTGTAGACTTCAAAGACGATTTACAAGGATCTCGTTTTTCTATAAGCAATCCAATGGCAAAAACTACTTGCGGTTGCGGGAGTTCTTTCTCCCCTTACTAAAGCCAAAAAGTTCCTTATTGATAAATACAACATAAGGAACTTTATTTTTTATGGCTATTACCGGAAAACAAAATATCAATGTTGGCTTGCCTAACGAATCCGTTGGGAGCGATTCTCTTTATACTGCCTGGACGAAAACTAATGTAAATTTTGATACTTTATTTGCTAATGCAAGTAATTTCAATACATTTACAGCAGGAAACGGAATTGCAGTTACATCTAATGCTAGTACTGGCACAGTAAATGTTGAGAACACTGGCGTTGTTGCCCTTCTTGCAGGTACCGGCGTATCATTAAGTGGAACCACAGGCAATATTACTATTTCTGCTACAGGTGGAAACGGTAATGGGGGCGGCACTGTTACTAGTGTAGACGTTCAAACGAACCCTGCAAGATTAACCGTAACGGGTTCTCCTATTGTATCTTCAGGTACAATAGTATTAGACTTAGCAACCACAGGTGTCACTGCAGGATCGTACAGAAACGCAAATATTAATGTTGATCAATACGGTAGAATTACAGGCATAGCAAATGGTTTAACGTCTGGAACCGTGACTAGTGTAGGATTAACCCCAGGGACGGGAATTCAAGTTACAGGTGGACCAATCACTTCTAACGGTAATATCACAGTCACTAATACAGGTGTAACAAGATTAAGTGCTGGCACTGGCGTTACGCTCAGTGGTAGTACAGGAAACATCACTGTATCTGCTACTACATCAAGCGGTACAGTTCAGAGTGTTAACATGAATAGTAACACACTGAGCATTACAGGCGGTCCTATCACTACTATAGGGTCATTCAACGCAGAGTTTAATACAGTTCCAGTTTATACAATAGCAGGAAAACCCGCATCCGGAGTTGTTGGCCAAGTCATTGCAATCAGTGACAGCACACCCGGGGGCAAATTAGCATATTGGGACACAACAAATAATCGCTGGTCGTATGTAAGTAACGATAATGCGGTCGTATAAAATATTCAGGGGATAATTAGAAATGGCAACAGCAAACATTAAAATTACAGCACTATCAGATATCACAAGTGCTAATATGACGTATCAGGATCTTGTCGCAGTTGTAGACATGAATGGTACGCCAGAAACGAAAAAAGCAAACATACAATTGGTGGGTAACCTAATACTAAACAGTGCAGGTGGAAGTTATTTTCCAGCAGCCGCACAAGCAGTATTAGCACAAAGCGTTACTAACGCCGCGCAACCAAACATTACAAGTACAGGCACATTAACATCGTTAGCAGTTACAGGTAATGCGGTAGCAGGTAACATGCAAACAGGAGCAATGACAGCAACTTACTTTGTAGGTGACGGCGCTAATTTGACAAATCTACCTGCCGGTATCCCCGCTGGCGATGGTGGAAACTTGTCAAATCTTGCTGGTGCAAATGTAACAGGTGAAGTTGCTTTTGCCGCTGTTGCTAATAGTATTGCTGTAGCAAACGTTTCAGGAATAGGTAATGTTGCTCTTGTTAATTTAGACGGAAACGTTTCTAATATTTTACACGGAGATGGTACATGGAGTGCTGATGCAACTGACTATAGCAACGCTAATGTTACATCATTACTAGCCGCATTTGGCTCTAACACTATCTCTACAACAGGATTAATCACTGGTGACGGTGGCGGACTTTCAAATGTTCCATATGCAAACGTAACAGGTACACCTACATTAGGTAACGTATCTACAGTTAACCTAGATGGCAATGCTTCTAATATCTTACACGGTGATGGTACTTGGAGTGCTGATGCAACAGATTATAGCAATGCAAACGTTGTATCTCTTTTAGCCGCATTTGGCTCTAACACTATTACAACAACTGGTCTTGTTACTGCTGATTTAGGTGGCGGTTCAAACGTTATCGGAGCAAACGTAACTGGTGAAGTATCATTCGCCGCAACAGCAAACGCAGTTGCATATGCAAACGTATCAGGTACACCTACATTAGGTAACATCGCATCTACTAACTATGACGGTAATGCTTCTAATGTATTACATGGTGACGGTACTTGGAGTGCTGACGCAACAGATTATAGCAATGCTAATGTTGTTTCATTACTAGCCGCATTTGGATCTAATACAATCACCACTACTGGCAACGTATCAGGTGGCAACTTCTTAACATCTGGTGAAGCCAACGTATACTCTTTATTCGTTGATGCAGGTGGTGCAAACATTCAAGGCAATGTTGAAATCAATGGTGATATTAGCAATGTTGAATACATCTTTGCTAACGCAAACATCAGCACTAATAACAATTTCGTATCGTTAGCCAATGTATATGCAGTAGAAGGTATCTTTACAGGTAACGTGGGCGCCGGTAATATCAATTCTACTGGAGGTAATTTTGTATACATAACTGGTAATGGCTCAGCACTAACGGCACTGACAGGTGCAAACGTAACAGGTGAAGTGTCATTTGCGGCAACTGCAAATGCAGTAGCACTAGCAAACGTATCAGGTGCAGGTAACATTGCTTCTATCAATTTAGATGGTAATGCTTCTAATGTGTTGAGAGGTGACGGTACATTTGGTGCTGACGCTAACAGTTCTTATGGAGATAGTAACGTTGTATCACTACTAGGATCATTTGGCTCAAACACAATCACTACTACAGGCAACGTAGCATTTGGTAATGTAGATGCAAGTTCAGGTGATGTTGCTGGTCAAACAGGTACATTTGGTTTGATCTCAGGTGCTCTTATAAGCCCAAGTCAAGCGAATATTACAGAAGTTGGTACACTATCTAACTTGGTAGTGTCAGGTAACATTCAAGGAAACGTTAACGGGTTCTCAATTGGTTACTTAGAGATTCCTCAAGTATCTTTAACTGCTGATGATACTATCGCACTTGAAGATTCAGGTAAGCATTTCCACTCTAACACAGCGGGTAACATTACTCTAACGATTCCTACAAACGCAACTGTTGCGTTCCCAGTAGGTACAGCGATTTCTATCGTTGAAGAAGCCGCAGGCAATATCTTAGTGAATGCAGCCGCAGGTGTTAACTTGTATCTAGCAGGTAACTCAACAGCCGCTAACAGAGTACTTGGTACTTATGGTATGGCTACATTGATGAAGGTGGGAACTGATACTTGGTTCATTAATGGTTCAGGAGTAGCCTAATGACTGGCATAATGATGGCAGTATCTAATAGTGTGGCGTCCGTAGAGGCGCCATATACACCACCTACTCCCGTGACTAGTAACTTGTTTGCTTGGTACGATCCAAAGAGCGAGACTAGTTATCCCGGTACTGGTACTGACTTGTTTGACTTGTCAGGTAATAATAACGATGCTACTATAGTAGGGCCTACTTACGATAGCAATGGATACTTTACACTAGACGGCACAAACGATTATATCGTATCACCAAATTTATATAACGGATCAGGCAACGAGGCACACACTGTAGAGGTTTGGGTGTACCCCACTGCTTCTAGTTTATGCGTTTGGAGTGACATGGGCGAAAATGATCCTGCTACTACAGTTTATCACTTTGCAGGTTCACAGATAATTCCAGTAGGTCCTTTTAATCAAGCAATTGCTGGAATATGGAATGGAACTGCTATCGACAGAAACATAGGTGGCTCCGGAACAATACTTAATACATGGAATCAGATAGTAAGAGTATTCGACGGTGTGGGATTGTATGTATATCTTAATGGTGTAGCCGCTAACGACCCAGTTGCACTATCCTGGGACTCTCCTTGGGAATCCACTGGAGATAATGAATGGTACATAGCATTTGGTGCTGAAGATATTACTACGTACTCAGGTAGTACAGCAAACTGGTTCCAGAGTAGATACGGTATCACTAGATTCTATACGTCAGCATTAAGCGCCAGTGACGTTCTAAGCAACTACAACGGCACTAAGTCAGTATACGGACTATAAAATTTATCCAATAAAAAAGGGCCCGAAAGCCCTTTTTTAATGGCTGTAGTTATTAACTAACTACTGCATCCAACACTGACTCCAGTGTTTCATTGTCTGCTTGCTGTTGCTTACCGCGTTCACGGATAGCATCAAGTGACAGACTTACTTTGTAGCCACGATTGGCTTGCTTTTCTTTGTCCTGAAGAGTGTCAGTGATTGTTGCCTGATCTTCAGCAGACTGAAACTGAGGTGCAGTCAGCATATATTTCAGTGCATCAACCTTTGACATCGATTCGGGAAGTTCAATAAAGTCACACCGAGTGGCGCCACCTTTGCTGAACTGTTTGACCCTGCGAACAAGATCGTCAGTGAAACGGACTTTAGCATTACCGTTGTGAACAGTGATACCTGCGACCGAAAAAGTTTTATTACTCATAATTTGCTCCATTAGACTAAGTTAAAAGTACATCAATTAAGTGCAACTCCCATTGCACAGTCACTATAATAATGGATAATGTCCAGAATGTCAACCCTTTTGTTACCCATTTTTATAATTCGTTAACAGCGAGCCGCGACCTCAGATAACAACTGAGGACCGTAGATCGTTTTGAGAAGTTCAGAGGCTTCATATGAATTTTGGGCATAAATCTCTACCCTAATGATAGCTCCATTGGAATCCTTGATATGAGAAAACCATTTGTAAGTATCATTAGAATTTGACCATTGTGCTTGTCCCATAATCTGCTCCATTTCTCAACTTTATGATACTATTATAGTCCCTTGGGTACCCAATGTCAAGCCTTTTTTGCAAAAAAAGTGAAATTTCTTTTTATATGGAAATCAACAACTTAGTAGAGATATAGAGGAAACCACCCAAAAACCCAAGAAATTAGCCAAAATAGGAGCACCAAACCAATGATGACTCCTATCAAATTGAAGACTATAGATAAAATCTCAGGAAGATACTTGATGACAATGTAAATGAGGGCTATGAACCCAATGATCTCTAACATTAGTATGCTCGTCTTTCGTAGAAGATATGTCTACCTACTTGACCTCGGACATCCATAGCCAAGGCCCATTTGGGTTGAACATAATCTGCATGATAGTAACTTACATTCTCCAAACCTTGATAACGGTATCCCTGATGTATTACTTTTTCAGCAATCCGTTTGGATTCTTCCCAATTGGGTCCTTTTGGGTGGGTCCATCGTTTTGATCGATCATTTGTCCAAGAAAATTGATAAGGATCCATGACTACTTCACAAATGTTGTTTGGATATTTGGGATTATCGACTCTGTTCAGAGTCACTTGTGCGACTGCATATTTACCTTCTTCTGGTTCTATGCCTGCTTCGTGGAAGATGTTCTTTGCTAAACAAAAGACATCGATATCTACATGTTCTATAGGAGTATCGGTTCTCACTATAGGGGAATTATTACGTTGTATGGTACTAGGTACAGGTTCTGCGTGAACGACCACTTCCTCTAACTTTTCGCCTATGTCATTGTCAACTACAACAAAGTCCTTGCTTTCTTCGTTTGCAGTAACAGTCCACAAAAGAACCCCTACTAGTGAATACAACACAAGACCTAGTATGGTTGATCTCATGGTTATCCTCCTTTCGGGATAGTCATATATTTATACCCGTCAGTTATCATTAAAAGATAGTTTAAATTAAACGGGTGTAAATGTCAATCCTTATCTACCCATTTTGTGACAAATGTCTTAATTTTATGCTCTTTTGTCCAACTATTAGCATACTCATTGTCTTCATCACATAACTGTAAGGCTTCTTTTTTCGTAATAACACGGTGAGATAAGATAGTTTCTCCTACGTGTTTTTGAGAAAATTCTTCCGCTTCTTCACATGTTACTGTGTCTAGTGCCCATAACGACTTATCATTACCAAAATCATCAATACCAACAGGAACTTCTACTACGTAACGATGACGAAACTGTGAAATTGTTTCTACTAAAACTAGTTGCGTTTTCATATTAATCCTCTGTATAATACACGTTTTTAAAGTCAAAGGCAACAATTGCTCTCTGACACCCGGTACATGGACGTGCCAAACCCTGTACCCAATCTGTACTGTTAGTATTTGGTCGCTTGACCCTAACTATATACAGATCACATTTAGAAAGATCAGATTCAGAAACCACTTTAAGTGAATTCTTAATTGCATCTATCTCGGCATGTATGCAGATGCTTTCCCTGTTTTTTCCAAACTTCCTCATTAACGGATGCGTCTTATGACTATTGATACCCGTTGCTATCAAGTTGCCCCGTTGTGCGACACCGGCTGCCATCTTAAACTGGTTACGAACACCAGGATTATCAATAGCAAGTTGGGTTAAGGTTTCTATTATTTTGTTGTTCATGTGTATACTATCACTCAACTCCGAAATGTTGTTTCAACTGAACTGAAGCGTGGTGATAATAATTGTGATCGCCGTTTACCTTTTCGTGCATTTCCATCAATTTATCACAACATTCGCAAACAATCAACTCGGCGAACTTTTCTTCATTGTCGTAGGCTTCCTCAAGAGCAGATACCATGTAAGAAACATCTTCAGGTTTCAACTCACCGCCATTGATCACATGATGATAAAAACGTCTCGCTTGTGCTAGTATGGCTTGGTTCATCACTCCACCTCTACAGTGATACCATCATCGGTGCTACGAATTCGTTTAACAATTAAAGGTTCATCACCCTTCTGACCGCCTTGAATCTCATCAAAGTAAATCTTAGAACCAATCCCAACATACGGGCCGCCGCTGGGGTCGAACATACCAAGATCATCATAGTCAATGTGTTCCTGAAGGTGTTGGCCACCAAAGCGACAATACTTCATTGAGTCGCCTTCCATTACAAACTTGTATTCTTTGTCATTGAGTTTTTCCCAATGATACTCATCACCATATCTATTTTTCATTACTAACCATTTCCTCTGTATTTGGTAGGACTGGGTGGAATTGAACCACCGACCTCCCGCTTATAAGACGGATACTCTAACCACTGAGTTACAGTCCCGAATTTGGTGGGCCCACTAGGACTTGAACCTAGACTCTACCGATTATGAGTCGGGTGCATTAACCAATTATGCTATGGGCCCAAAATTGGCTCCGCGACCTGGGCTCGAACCAGGGACAGTCTGATTAACAGTCAGATACTCTACCAACTGAGTTATCGCGGAATTAATTGGCACGCCCGCCAGGATTCGAACCTGGGACCTACTGCTTAGAAGGCAGTTGTTCTATCCAACTGAACTACAGGCGCATAAATTTTTAAAGAATCCTCTTATGAATTTAAGATTGAGATACTATTGTGACAGGATGTACTAATAATATCAAGCATTTTGGGCATACACCTCACTGGCGCGGCTGATAGGATTCGAACCTATGACCTTCGGTTTCGTAGACCGACGTTCTATCCATCTGAACTACAGCCGCTTCTTTTAGTCTGTATATAAAACTTTGTTGACGTTTTTAATAATGAAAGATCGCCAGCCTTCTGCTTTTACATCATACACAGCAAGGCTAGTATCAGACCTTTTCTTTTCACGTTTGGGAGCGTCTTCGTTGACAACTACTTTGGGTAGTACATTAGGATCAAGTGTACACTCCATTACCCTAATATCACCGTTTACTTTTGTAAAGGTGACTTCTACTGTTTGTTTGGCAAGAACCATTCGCAAAAATTCTCTAAAACCGTCCCACTCTTGTTCGGTCCACTTACCACTAGGGTTAGGCATCACTACCATTTTTCTTCTCCGATTGTTTTACGATTTTTAAATACCTAAGATAATTGATGAGGTCAGGCCAACGATAGAAATCCTTTCTTTCACTGCACCAAAACCAGCCCTTATAAGCAGGGTGATCATATTTGTCCATTGCACATCCTTGTTAAAAAGCGAGAAGTCGAACAGTGCAGATTATCCATGCTCTGCTTAACCTTGCGGACCAGCCGACTTCTCTAAACCTTCTGTAGTATCATCCTTAGCAATTTTCGTTACATCTGTCATGGATAGATGTCCCCTAGCAATTTTCGTTTCTACTACAGTAAAGCAATTATACATCATATTAATGGGAATTGAAAAGTTTTTGGGTAGGTCCGTTACCGTCAATCATTCCAATTTTGCCACCCTGTGCTACAATACCCTCAACTAATTCTTCGTAATTGATAGGTTTAAGATTAGTATGCTCTACAGACACGCAAAAGAATCGAGGGTCAATGTCAGTCCCTTTCATTACTTTTGCGGCGTGTAAGTGCCCGTGTACGTTGCACCCAAACCTTCCCAATTCATTAGGATGTATAGGTACGTGTGTAAACACTAACCCATTTCTGACATCTACTCCCCTGATGTCTTTAAACCCTGCATCAACGTATCGTTGCAAGGGAAGTTGATCGTGGTTGCCTTTGATTAGAATTTTGATTCCGTTCATTTTAGCAACTTGCATCAACCCTCGGGTGTTGAATGCAATGTCTCCCAACATGTACACTTTGTCTGTAGGCTTAACAATCTCATTATGAAACTGTATCATAGCCTCTTCCATATCTTCGACAGTATCAAATGGACGCAGGAGTTCCCCTGTCTCTTTGTGACGGAATTTGACTATGTTATTGTGCCCAAAGTGCAAATCTGCAACAAAAAAGTCCATTTGTTTACCCAAAATCTATGAAAAATGAAGTATAATTATATACTTTTTTCTAGGCTATGTCAAGCCTTTATAAATAATTATATGAATATTCTTATCCCTGCCGCTGGTCTAGGCCAAAGATTACGAGACCATTACGATAGTCCAAAAATATCTATAGATATCAATGGTGATCCTATGATTGTTGCTTCTGCTAGAAGTCTTGGACTAGACAACCCTGATAATCAGTTTATCTTTTTGATTCCAGATGATCCACAATCTGATAATCATAAAGTATTGGGTAGCAGACTCAAGCAAGAATTTGATGGATGTAACGTACTATGCGTAGTGGGGAGAACTGACGGATCTGCACACACTGCTATTCAAGCAGTCAACTACATTGACAATGATGAAGAATTGTTAATTGCAGAAAGTGACATCATTATGCATTGGGATCCAAAACTGCGTGATGAAGTGTTTGAAAAATTAAGAGAACATGATGCAGGTGTTGTCACTGTAAACAGCGACAGTCCTAATCATGCTTATATTGATATGCTATCAGGTAACATTTTTGAAAAAGAAGTACAACAAGGTGGCATGGCGTTGACAGGTCTTCATTATTGGAAACGAGGATCAGACTTTGTTGTTAGTGCAAGGTTAATGATGCAGTCTGGATTAAAGTCAATGGGTGAATACTACATTGGCCCTGCATTTAACTGGTTCAAAGGAAGTGCAGGTTTTTATGAAGTCATGCCTGACGATATTACGTTTTTAGATACACCAGAAGACATTTCAAACTACTTACAAAAGTAATTGTTCTAACAGTTTAGGAAGTCTATTATGAACTTCTAGTTCCCAAGGTAACTGCAAATACTCACCATATGGCACTTGCGTTGTATCAACTTCGTAGGGTTGCTTTTCCCATATGTATAAACCCTCATGATTAATCATTAGTTTGCCTAAGGTCATTTGTTCTAAATGTATCAGTTCATGGGCTAGAGGTATAACTACATCGTTAAGTGATAAATGCAAACTTAATCTGATTCTAGGACCGTCTTTGTAATGAACATAAGTATCTGCGTGAGTATGTTTCTCAAGCCAAACAAATTCTACTATAACATTATCGGGAAGGGTGAGGTGATTGCATAATTTATTGCAAATTTTGGCACAAAGTTCCTCTTTACTGACATTTTGCAACTCACCTTTAGGGTATATAAATTTTATTTGCATACAGTATTTAATTAAATATAGATATGAGTTTACTTACAGATTTTATAATCAATTGGGGAGAAGTTGTAGAACTTGATTTCCCCAAAATGGATTTAAATAAAGTCAAAGAAGTGTGTGATAAACATCCAGGTTGGAAGGAATATCAACCGCACAAAAAACCCAACAACAGATGGGGTCTAAGTGTTACTAGTTTAGACGGCGGATTTAGCGGGGAGCCTGACTTATTCAGTTTGCGTGAATGGCACAAGATACACGGTGCATCATATACAGAAAATGACTTTCAAAAAAGAACTCAAATTTGTGCATTGCTACCTGAACTAGATGAATTTTTAAATTTTTGGGGAAGAGATTTAGGTAGAACACACTTTCTGCGTTTAGATCAAGGTGGGTTTTTTCCTCCCCACAGAGACAACGGTGCAATAGTTAATGTTCCAACGTTTAGAATTGTAGTCCCTATATA
>Ga0075463_10000724_pt1 | contig 10704 bp, 7 predicted proteins | sample DEB08_DNA_14_FD_77579 | JGI IMG/M metagenome (GOLD analysis project Ga0075463, IMG submission 77579) | Aqueous microbial communities from the Delaware River and Bay under freshwater to marine salinity gradient to study organic matter... | ecosystem: Environmental > Aquatic > Marine > Coastal ...
GAGCAGGTCGACGTGGTTGGCCTGTCGGGCCTGATCACACCCAGCCTTGACGAAATGGTCCAGGTCGCCAAGGAATTTGAGCACGAAAAAATTGGCGTACCGCTCCTGATTGGCGGCGCAACGACCTCAGCCCGTCACACGGCGGTGAAGATCGCCCCCGTCTACTCTGGTGACGTTGTTCATGTGACTGACGCCTCCCGGGCAGCAGGCGTCGTTGAAAATCTTCTCAACCCAGCGCATCGTGAGGCTTTTGTGTCGGCCAATCGCGCCGCGCAGGCCCGGGATGTCGAGAACTTCCAGAAAAGGCAGCAGGCAACATTAGTGCCCTATGCCACCGCTGTGGCAAATCGTTGGACCACCGACTGGTCTGTTGCCGAAATCGCTACCCCTGAGTTCTTGGGCGTTCGCCCGCTTCCCAAGGTGCCGCTCGCTGATCTTGTGCCCTTCATCGACTGGTCTCCGTTCTTCATGGCCTGGGAACTGAAGGGCAAGTATCCATTGATTCTGGAGGACCCAACGGTCGGCACGGAGGCCCGTAAACTGTTTGACGATGCCCGCCGCATGCTCGACGAAATTGTCGCCCAAGAGTCCCTTGAGGCCCGTGGCGTCTACGGCTTCTTTCCAGCCAATAGTGAGGGTGATGACATTCTGCTCTACACCGACGATGAGCGGAAAACTGAATCGGGTCGGGTTCACACCCTCCGGCAGCAATGGGAACGCCGGGGCCAATCCACCTTCCATGCACTTGCCGATTTCATTGCGCCCACCTCCAGTGGTCGCAAGGATTACCTTGGTGCATTCGCCTGCACAGCGGGCCACGGCTGTGCCGAGATTGCCGCACGGCATGACCGCGACCACGACGACTACAACTCGATCATGGTCAAGGCGCTGGCCGACCGCCTGGCTGAAGCCTTTGCCGAATGGCTGCACAAGCGAGCGCGGGACGACTGGGGCTTCGGCAAGTCCGAGGGGCTCGACAATGAGGCACTCATTGCCGAGGGGTATCGCGGCATTCGTCCGGCTCCGGGTTATCCGGCCTGTCCTGATCACACCGAAAAACCGGCCCTCTTTGCATTGCTCGGAGCAACAGAGGCCGCTGGCATGAACCTGACGGAAAGCTTTGCCATGACTCCAGCGGCAAGCGTCTGTGGCCTCTATTTTGGGCATCCGGAAAGCCGATACTTCGCAGTGGACAGGATCACTCGCGATCAGGTTGAAGACTATGCCGCTCGCAAGGGAATGCCAGTGGCTGATGTGGAACGCTGGCTTGCCCCCAACCTTGGTTATGACCCCTGAGCAGGCATGCCGGCATCGTGATCCAGGCCTTCGCCCATCTCCGGGATCAATCCATGCCCCGCGCAACCACACCCAAAAACAAACTACCAGGGAAACCGGCGCGATCCCGCCGCCGCAGGATTGCCTTCGACGGCCCGCAGGCGACGCCGCTGGCGAGTGTGCAGGTAACCGATCTGATCGAACGGTTTATCGCTTACGTTCGGCATGAACGCGGCCTTGCTGAGAACACCCAGGCTGCCTACCGTCGCGACTTGGATACGTTCTCTCGTTGGCTGGGTGGAAAAAATCCGCTCACGATCACAATCCAGGATTTGGGCGACCACCTTGCTGACCTCTCCAAGCAGGGCCGGTCGCGTGCAAGCATTGCCAGGCATGCCGCGACCGTACGGACATTTCATGCCTTCTTGCAACTTGAAGGAGTCCGTGCGGACAACCCGGCAGAACAGCTTGTACTGGGCCGTCGTGACGATCCTATTCCCGCAGTGCTCAGCCCAGCCCAAGTTGAACGGCTCCTCGATAGCCCCTCGCGTTTTACTCCCTCGGGCGCACGAGATCGTGCCCTGCTGGAACTGCTCTACGCCACAGGCTGCCGCGCTTCTGAAGTATCAGCCCTACGGCTGACTGACGTGCACCTTGAGGAACAGTTCTGCACCTGCCACGGCAAGGGCCAGAAGGAGCGGGTCGTGCCGCTGGGTGCCCGTGCCCGCACAGCCATGCGTGAATGGCTTGACCGCCATCGCGAACAATTTGCGGAACGCGGGAACGAACCAGGCTGGGTCATTCTCTCAACCCGGGGCAACCAACTTTCGCGGATGCGCATCTGGGAGATTGTCCGCAACCATGCCGCTGCAGCGGCGCTTCCCACTGACATCTCACCACACACACTGCGGCACAGTTTCGCCACCCATCTTGTTGCCGGTGGCGTCGACCTCAGGCATGTGCAAGAGATGCTCGGCCATGCAAGCATTGCCACCACACAGCGGTACACCCACGTCGATTCCGGCCGGCTGAAAAGCGTGCACCAGCAGTTTCACCCTCGTCGGTAAAACATCACTGCCAGCGATCGAGCGTGTCAATCAGTCCCTGGGGGTGCAAAGGTAATTTTTTTGATCATCTCAATTACCCGACCATCGTCGACCCGTCCAGAAACAGCCGTGATGGCACTGACAACGTTTGCGTAGTCAAGGTTGTAATCACAGTCGAGTTCGAGTTCGACATCTGCTGCTACAGCTCCCGAGGCCTCTGCTGCGTCGACAATGCCGGCAACACGCTGCCGGAGATCATCAAAATCACTGACCGGCTCACCATTCATGCCAATTCCAGCCAGACTTCCGTCGGCCTGAGCCGTCAGCCGCACCTTAATCGGCGGCAACTGGAGGTCATCGGAGGGTTGCCCTGCTGATTTCCCCAGGGGCATCCGAATATCAAAATCACCCTCGGGTGCGATGATATTCAGTGTCAGCATGAAGAAAATCATCAACTGAAAAACGACGTCGATCATTGGCGTCATATTAATGGCTACTTTTTCAAGCCGCCGTCGGGGCAGAGCAGTCATTGTGTTACTCCGGCTTGTAGAGAGCCCGGAGCGCAAACCGCTCAAAGCCCTCTTCTTGGCAGATCCGGATCACCTGCTGCACGTCCCCGGTACTCGCCCGGCCGTCAGCCCGAACAATCACAGTAGCCTGCTTGGGGTCTTTCCCGGCCGCCTCGATAATTTCCCGCTCCTGTTGTAAGGGTCTGTCAATTTGATCAACCGGCACCACCTCGCCGGCATAGAGCACACCGCCATCGGCAGTCAACTGCATCGTGATCGGCGTTTCCAGCACGCCCTCTGCTGGCTTGGCCAACTGACTGACCGGCAACTGAATTCGCTCGTCTTGTTCCGCCTCACTAAAGTTGAGGACGAACATAAAAAAGGTGATGAGCTGAAACGTGACGTCAATCATTGGCGTCATGTCATTTTCGACGGTCGCTGGACCATTGCTTCTGCGTATCACAGTCACTTTTCCTGCAATTCCTGGGGGCAGACACAACCGCCCGGCAGGATTGGCTCATCACTTCTTTGCCACTGGAACCTTCGAGATCAGCCGGACACTTTCGGCCTCAATGTCACTATTGAACCGCTCCAGCCAGTTGCGAAAGAGAGAAAAACAGGCGACCGCCGGAATCGCCAGCCAGAGGCCAATGAGGGTGGTCACCAACGCCTGCGAAATACCGGTGGCCAACTCGGCTGGCTTGGGCTGAGTGGCTGACTGGGCAATCACGGTGAACGCACTGACCATTCCGCTGACGGTCCCGAGTAGCCCAAACATGGGAGCCAGTGCTCCCACAAGAGAGACATAACTAATTTTGTGCTCCAGTCGCATGGCCTCCTCCGCCTGCGTCTCACGCATGGCGTCCAGGCACTGTTGATACCCCACCTGAAGTTTCACAAGCCCTGCTGCGAGCACCCGCCCGAGATACGAGTCATCAGCTTTGGCTAACTCGTAGGCTTGTTGGAATTCTTTCCGGCCCAGATGACCTTCAAAGTTTTCAATCAAATCAGGAGGCATAAGCACGGCTCGTCGCAACTGCAAAAAGCACATGACAAGCAAGGCCACCAACGCGAACGACAGTCCCAAAAAGACAATGACAAATGTCAGGCCCAACGCCTTCACGTAGTAGACAAGAAGGTTTGGAGGGGGCGCGGGGGCACTTGGCAACGCCGTGGCTGGTGGCGCCGGCAGGCCTTCCTCGGCAGCGGCCTGGATGGCAGTGGGCTCAGCCTCGTTTTCTTGGCCGATGGCTCCCCGCTCTCCCCAAAAAACTACCCCGGCTACTGTAAGCCCGATGATCCACAGCCAGACACTTCTTCTGTGCATTGGTGTTCCGTCACAATCTTCTCTGCGAGTGCTGGCGATGCATTTCCAAACACATCCACTGCCAGACCGCTCGTCAATCCGTGGTCAAAAGAATAGCGTTCCTGCCAGGAATCCGCCAAGACGAGCCTCTGCTCAGTCTGTTGACGCCGAGAGATCTGCTGCCCAGTGGCTCTGTGGATAAAGTGCCTCAAGCCGGCGGCGAGCCTCGGCAGCCCGCTGTGGAAAGCCGCCCACCGACCAGAGTTTGACCAACCGGAACAAGCTCTCGGCGTGAAACCGAGCGGCCTTGGGATACACCAAGTCAACCGTCAGGTAGGCCAGCAGCGCATCCTGTGGTTCATCTGCCGCAAGGTACCCATCCCCCAGCAGCACATACCCTCTGGCGACGGTCTGAGTGGCTTGGACGTCGGCCTCTGTTGGCGGTTCAGCCTTTGCCAGCACCTGCCGAATCAAAACTACTGACTCAGCCGCCTTCCCCTGCTCGATCAGGCAGGCGGCCCGGCCCAATTCTGCGGTCAATTTCTCCTGCCGACTGGCAGCATCTCCTGAACGAATCGCCAGGCCGCGTTCAAACGCTTTCATTGCCTCATCGGCATCGTGTTCTACCAGCCACGCCTCGCCCTCAAGGCAGGCCGCCCGAATGGCAAAAGCGGGGGGGCCGGAGGCCAGTTGCTGATACCAGGCAATGGCGTCCCCTCTGTCACCAGCTGCCAAGGCCAGCTGGCCTGCCAGCTCAATCATTTCATAGCGACGAATCGTCCGGCTGTAGCGTTTGAGAAAGGCCTCTACAGCATCGCGGGCAGGGCGACTTGGAGTGTCGCTGGCAAGTGCTTGCCGCGCTTCTGCAGCGGCCCGAACGTAGTCATAGTCAGCCCGGATTTCGACCGCCCCCCCCTCAAGGTCGCCCGAAGAAATTTCTGCCACCCCAGCGAGGGCCGCGGCATAGTCACCCTCCAGCAGATCCCGCCGGGCGTCGGTCAGTGCCCTTGGTTCTTCCCCGAACTGCATGGAGACCAGCTCGTCGACACCAATTTGACGACGTCCTCCAGTCTGGCCCTCAAAATCAAGGGCATTCGGACTAGTCGATTGAATACGGCCAAAGAGGATCTCTTCTGGAGTGACTACCTTGTCAGGCGGGGCGGCCACCACCACGCTGCCCCACACCACCAGCCAACCTGCAAGCAAGAAGCCAAACCAGCATGGCCGTTGCCGCTGAACACGCAGTTTCTGGGTCAGCCAGATCTCATTTGAAAAACTTGTCATGATGCCACTCCTGACAGCCTGCTCAATTCCTCTTCAATGTCGTCAAGCAGTGACTTGAATTCTACCTGGAGTGTTGCCCCGCCGAGTGCAGGATGGAGCTGTGACTCAATCTTAATGTCACCGGCAGCCTGCTCCAGACGCCGCCTTCTCTCGTTCAAATCGGTCTCGCGACGCGCCCAGGCAAGTCGACAGGCAGCCAGCCGCAGACGGGCTTGGAAATACACCTGCCTGAGGCCTCTGGCGATCTGATCTTCTCCACCAAAGGCGCGATTTGAAACCCGACTGGCGAGCCCCCCCCAGCCCCACGCGACAGCCGTTCCTCCCGAAACCACCTTTCGCCACCCAACAGCTGCTTCGCGGAACCGCTGCCGTGCCAGTTCCGCATCGGTCGTCTGTCGAGCCGACGCCTCAAGCAGCTCTGCCACTTGCTGCTGCACCGCGACAGAACGAGCCGCATCTTGATCAAGAAGGACCTCGTCTATCTGCGCGAGAGCGGCCTCCCACTCCTTTAATTCCGCGAGGACATTCACCAACTGGAGTCTGAGGGCAGTCTGTTGCCCCCCAGCAGGATCATCGAGAAGCTGCTCTGTGACCGTAACCGCCTGTCGAAGAAAGCCGACCCGAGCATCCCGAGGCACAAGTGAAGCAAAGGGGCCTGTAGATGAGCCCAGCTGAGAGAGCGTGACTGCAGTCCAGGTCGAGACAGCACGTGAGCCGGATGCCTTTTGTGCGACATCCAGAACCTGCCCAAGCAACTCAAGACGGAGGGCAACCTGTTTGATTTCGCCACCATCCTGCTGGGCCGTCTCCTCTAAGTCGTCGACCAGTTTTCTTCCCAGCACCGCGATCGTGCCTGCCAACCGCCCTGTTGCCTCTGAACTGCCCCGGGCGTAGTCAACAAGGCTGGCAAGTGCCTGGGAGGCCAATTTATCGTCTCCTATCGCGACGAATCCCCTCAGGCAGATAGCAAGCCCGGGCTCGACAAGCTGTTTCGGCAGGGCAGGGGAGGGCTTTTGAAGCTGAGTCCATGGGCCCCAGACAGGCTGCAGCAAGAGCCGCTTTACCTCTTCAGAGTCAACAGGATCTGCCAGCAACAACAGATTGCAGCGGGCCACAGCGGCCGCAATCGCCAACGATAAGCCATCGGGTTTGAGTGAATCAGCATCACTTAAGAGAGCCAGCCCCTCATCGAGCCAACCGGCAGCTCGTTCCTGCCAAGCCGCTTTTTCTGCGGTCTCTAGCTGCTGGCATGCCTGCCAGAGAGTCACGCCTCCGCGGAGGACGATTGCTGCTCGCCCCGGGGACTGCTTATTCAGGCCGCTGAGTAGTGTGTCGATTGCCTCCAGGTCTTGAGCAGCAGCCGCGAGATCAATCGCCAGCATCGCAGCTGCCGTTGACTCCGCCTCCTCTGGCCACTGCCGCATAATCGCCTCAGCCAACCGGGCGACCTGATGAATCGCCTGGCTCGCCCAGGCTGCCGTTGGTTGCTGCTTGAGCGCCTGCCAACTGGCAAGCGCAATCGTAGCCGCCTGCCGGCTCACCGGTTCATTTGGTGCTGTATTCAGAAGATGTTCCCCGAGAACCGCCGCCTCATGATATCGCTGGCCCTCATAAAGCAGCGTAGCCAACTGGTAGGAGAGTTGCAGTCGCTGGCGTTGTCGATCCTCGCCCTCTTCTGGCAGCTCGTGCCCTGCGGCGACAAGTGCCGCCCGCAATGCCGCGATTGCCTCGTCTCGTCCCGCGTCACTTGGCGCGGCTCGCAGCTGGGCAACCGCTGCCTCAGCAGATTCAACCATGGCGGTAAAGGACTGACCAAAACGCTCGGCGGCAGCGGCTCCACGACGGTCGAGGTTTGCCAAAACATCGCGTGCTTCTGCGGCATAGTCACGGCCTGCTCGGGCCACATCAGTGGCCAGCTTGCGGGCATCTTCGAGGAGCCGGGCCTGCTGCCGGCCCTCCTCGCCAGAAAGCCCATCGGCCCGCCGCCGCAGCAACTCAGCTGCCCGAACTTTGGCAGCGAGCGCATCGGCATCAAGGGCGTCCCGGGGCCCCAACTTCAGCACTCGCTGGCGGAACTTTTCTCCAAAACTGGCATCATCCGCTGCTGTTGGTGTGGCTAACCACGCTTCGAGCGACGCAGCGAGTGCCCGAGTCTGAAGCCGTTCGATTAACGGCTCTGTCGCTGGCAGATCGAGCACATCCGCCAGCAGAGCCAGCCCGCGATCTTTCTCGCCAAGCTCAAGATGGGCCCTGCCTTCTTCAACCTGAGCCCAGAGGCCTGCTGCCCGAGCCTGCTGCTGCTGTGACAACTCGTGATACCGAGTAATGGCCTGCCTGAGAGCTGTTTTCCAGTCGGCTGAACCGGGCGGAAAGCAGCGGGCCCGCTCGGCGCTTGCTTCTGCTGCCAGCAGGTGAACCTGAAGTGCCCGACCGCGAAGTTGCTCCCGACGCTCTTCCAGCCGATCACGGGTAAGCCGTTCTTCACGGCGGCCAAGCCGCCTCCCTCGGTAACCGGCCAAATCACGCTCGACTACTTCTTGTTCCTGTCGAAAAGCGAGCTGGGCCGTCACCGCCTCATCTGGACCAACCAACGCGGCAATGGCGCGGGAGAAGAGGCTTGCCGCCTCATCAGCAGGCTGTACGGTTGCCGTAAGCCGGGCCAGCCGCCCTTGCTCAAGAAAGAGCACGCCCCGCTGCAAGGCCGCCTCGGCAAGGAGAGCCGGTCCTGGTCGACCAGAGAGCATCTGGTCAAGCTCACGCCGAGCCTCTTCGTAGACACGCTGGCGTTTCTCGAGATCAGGATCAAACCGAACAAGGGCAATCTGTTCCGCAGCCCGCCGCAACGGAAGGGTTTCACGGAAATCTGCTGACAGATCGAGATCCTCAGTCAGCCGATCGAGCAGGGCGAGTGCCGTATCGTGGTAGCCTCGCTCAGAAAGCGCAGCAAGCAGACGCCGGGCAGCCTGCTCGGGGACTGTTTCCTGGCTTGAGGGAGCTGACCACGCCGGCGATCCAACCGCACTCCAGACAATCCACACGAGGCACATGGCCAAGCTATTGCCGCATCTCAACCGTCCCAACTGACGACACCAGGATCGATTGCGGTGGTTGCTTTCAAGACCTGCCATGAACGCACCTGCACGGAAAAGACTCCAACTTCCCAGGGGCAGCAACCGGCGCCGTCAGCAACGAAAGCCGGTCACCTAGCCTCGTGCTGAGGAGCCCGCCATCCAATAGGGCAGTTGGCCAGCCGCCGGCAGGGTGCAGACCCGCGCTGAGCAGACGCCATCACAGGCACGCACCTTGGCAAGTGCCTCCTGCGATGGTTCCTGATCGAGACTGAGCACCCCAATCGCGTCACCACCCGGAGCCGAGCGGCCCACCGTCATCTGGGCGATGTTGACTCCACTTCCGCCAAAAGCTGTCCCTACATTCCCGATGATGCCCGGAACATCCTGATGCATGAAGACAAGCAGGGTGCCATCAAGGTATGCCTCAAGCCGATGCCCTTCAAGCTGCACCAGTCGGGGCATTGACCTCCCAAAAAGCGTGCCGGCCGCACGGTGCACATGATCACCGGCTACGAGATCAACCGCAACGACAGAACTAAACGCCCCTGGATCAGTACGGCTTTGCTCGACCAGTTCAATGCCTCGCTCCCGGAGCAACATTTCGGCATTGATGATATTGACATCTTCCAGGGCGGTCTCAAGCAGCCCTGCTGCAAAGGCAGCCGTCACCAGCCGGGTATTTCGTGACGCAATTTCTCCACGATAGGCGATCGAAACCGACTTCGGCGGATGATCGTCTAATTGTGAGAGGAGCATGCCCAGACGCCAGCCAAGATCGAGAAAGCCACGCACCCCCTCAAGGGCTGCTGGATCAATCGGGCTTGTGTTCACTGAATGACGAACGGTTCCTGTCTTCAGGAAATCTGTCAACAGGCCGACGCCTTCAATCGCAACCTGCGACTGTGCTTCTTCCGTACTGGCTCCGAGGTGTGGTGTAACCAACACACCAGGCAGATCAAATAGCGGGCTCTCAGTGCAGGGCTCGTCTTCAAAAACATCGAGCGCAACGCCAGCGATGACCCCGCTGGAAAGCCCTTCCAGCAGTGCCGCTTCGTCATAAATTCCGCCCCGAGCACAATTGATCAGCCGCACACCGGGCTTCAGGATTGCCAATTCTTCCTTCCCGATGAGGTGCCGCGTATCGGCAGTCAGCGGGGTGTGGACCGTGAGGTAATCAACCTCCGGCAGCATGTCGCGGACACGATCGACTAACTCGACGCCCAGTTCACCCGCTCGCTCGGTTGCCAGAAATGGATCGAACCCAACAACCCGCATGTCGAAGGCTCGGGCCCGCTGGGCCACCGCCTGCCCAATTCGCCCCATGCCGACAATGCCCAACGTCTTCCCTGCAAGCTGGGCCCCCATGAACTTCCCCCGCTCCCAGCGGTGCGATCGCATGCTGGCATCAGCCGCGGCGATATTTCGCGAGAGGGCAAGAATCAACGCGAAGGCATGCTCAGCCGTGCTGACGGTGTTACCAGCCGGCGTGTTCATTACAACAATGCCTTGCCGGGTCGCGGCCTGCTTATCAATGTTGTCGGTACCAACACCAGCCCGCACGATCGCCCGCAGCCGCTGGTTACCAGCCAACACGTCAGCCGTGATCTTTACACCGCTCCGACAGATTGCCCCATCGTGCTGGGCCAGTGCTTCCCGTAGCTCATCACCGGCGAGGCCCGTTCGAACCTCGTAACTCATTCCGGCCTCGGCGGCAGCATCGAGAAGGGCAAGCCCATCAGGGCTGAGTTTGTCGAGCACAATTATCGAGGGCATAGGTCACAGTGGCCGTGGCCACTTTTCCGGGGGAAATTCTCGTTGTGAGTTGCTGTTGTCAAGCGGGAGGAAGGTGGTGAATCGCCAACCGCTTGGGCTGCGAAAGGTTCGCAACTGCGAAAGCAAAGCCTCCGCAACCGCGATGGTATCCATTGGCAAAGCAGGTTCAGCCTTTGGCATTCCTGAAGTTGTTCATGAAATCTCGTAGGGACTGCACACCCTCGACTGGCATCGCATTGTAGACGCTGGCACGAATTCCCCCTACCGATCGGTGGCCTTTCAGGTCAGAGAGCCCCTGGGCCAAGGCTTCCGCCAGGAAGGCCTGCTCCAATTCCGGTGTCGGCAGACGGAACGTCACATTCATTTCTGACCGGGACGCCGGCTCCGCATGTCCCTGATAGAAGCCCCCGGAGGCATCAATCGCCTCGTAGAGCAGCGCT
>Ga0075463_10000726_pt1 | contig 10687 bp, 24 predicted proteins | sample DEB08_DNA_14_FD_77579 | JGI IMG/M metagenome (GOLD analysis project Ga0075463, IMG submission 77579) | Aqueous microbial communities from the Delaware River and Bay under freshwater to marine salinity gradient to study organic matter... | ecosystem: Environmental > Aquatic > Marine > Coastal ...
AATTGTATGAGGCATTTCAAATATCAAAATACAATTCATCTGACAAATCAGAATTAGACTGCATAAATGATTTTTTAAATGATTTAAAAACCTAATAAAATGGGAAGATATTATAGTGGAGACATAGATGGTAAGTTTATGTTCGCAGTACAATCAAGCGATGCACATGAAAGATTTGGTGCAGTAGAACAAGAACCTGGCTATATAGATTACTGTATTAGAAGAGAATCATATGATGATATAGTTAAAGAGCTTCAAAAAATTGATAAAGGTTCAATTAAAAGAGTGAGTAAAATGTTTGATGAAAATAGATGTTACAACGATGAAACACAGAAAAAATACAATGTATCAAGTAAAGATTTGTCAGAGTATGCAGATTATAGATTAGGAGAACAAGTCAAAAATTACTTTGATGATAATCCAGATGAGGAAGATTGTAATTTTACTGCTGAACTTTAATTTAAAAACTAAATAAAATGAAAGGAAAAGTATTTAACGCCACAATACAATGGCACGACAATAAAGAAATCAGAGATCATATGCTTATAAAAATAGGACCTATTGAAGATGATGATGATGATATTTTTTTCTACCTGGACAATGAAGAAGAATTAAAAGATGCATACAAAGATGATTTTCACGAATGGAAAATTTTAGAATGCGAACAAATAAAATATTAATTAAACAACAAATAAAATGAAAAATAGAGAGATTATTGTAGATGTTCACTATACTTATTGTAGTGAAACCGGTGAGAAAATACTTGACATTGATTTAATGCAAGAAGATTGGTCTAACCAAGTAAATGAATTAATTAATACACCAATTAAATAAAATGAACAAAAGAGAGATTATAAAATTATGGGCACAAGGATTTGTAGATGATATCTATGATGATATGAGAAAACAAGGCTATCCAGATGATATGCAGATAGCTATTATAAATCAAATTAAAAACATATTAAAATGATAACAAACGAACAAGTAATTAAATATGCGAATTGGGTATATGGCGAATGCGATTCACCTATTAGTGAAATAGAATGGCTAAGCGAAATGATACTTAGTGATAGAACAAAAGAGGATATAAAAAAAGAATTTAAAGACAACATACAAGAATTATTAACCCAAATAAAATGAAAGTAAAACATTTAATACAAGAATTAGAAAAAATTAAAGACAAAGAGAGAGATATACAAATCTTAATTGGAGATGATGATAAAGACTATCATGGCTCTGATGACTTTACACTTATGCACACTTTAGACAATGATGACCAATGTGTAGAGATATTTATAAACGAAAATTGGATATACGAAATTTAAAACCAACCATAAAATGAAAGACTTTAATTTAACAGATGATGATATGGACACCATCATTGATAGTTTGATTGATTACCAAAAATGGTATGATAAGGATGAAAACCAATATAAATACATAGAAAAAGTATTAAATAAATTATCAAAATGAAAGCAAGTAAAATAAAAACATTTCTATTAGAAATAGAAGAAGAATTAAAACACAAAAACAGAACTTTGGAAGATGTAGATGTTAAATTTAGATTTTCTGATGATTCTGATATTTATCATATGAAGGATGTAGAAGAAGATTTATTTGACTCTACAACCAATAATATACTAGAAAGTATAATCTTTAAAATAAAATAAAATGAAAAGAAAGATGAAAAGATTAAATGTACCCAATCCAGGTTTGGCTATTCCATCTTGGATTATGGGCAAACTTACAGATGACACGGATCGTTATGATCTGAATAAAGTTTTATTAACCTTAAAAGAAATAAAAGACAATGCAAAAATTAAGAAAAACTGCTGAAGTTACGTTTGGAGACCAAAAGTATCAAGCTGATTATACATATTATTACGAGAAAGGAGACAGAGATGTACCACCCTCTGGAGAACTTGAAATAACTGCCATATACCACGATGGGTTTGATCTGACAGAGATGTTCAGAGAAGAATGTTTAAACGATGCTGATAAATATTTAAATAAATAAAGATGAAAAAAAGTATATTTGACTTTTCGGATTTATCACCGGAACTAAAAAAAAGTTTAACTAATAAACTAACAGATGAATTTAACAATGGAAAAAGTAGCCGATTACATAAGGGTAAAACTGAAGCAAAGAAAGGAAAGAAAGGAAACTCGTAAGAAGCTAATATTTAAACTCGTTAAAAACGACCACAAGTGCAGACAATTAAGAATGCAACTTGCTAAGAAAAATACAAAAGCATTATCAAGGCAAGAGTATTTAATAAACGAAGAGAAAGTAAAACAAATAATTTATTTGACTTTACAACAACTCAAAATCAGAAACACACTTAATTATGATTGATCAAGAACAAGAGATTGTAGATGCTAAAGACGTTGATTTTCTTTGGTGTAGCAATAAAGAACTGCGAAAACAACTCTTTTTAACACAACAAAAATTAAAAGAGACAGAAAAAAAGTGGAGAGATTTATTCTGGAAAACAAAATAAATCATATATTTATATAAAATTTATCTAAATTTAATAAGATGCCTGAATTAACGAACAACGAGGCTCTGAATAATTTTATTGATGACGATTATCAGAGTAGAGCTTACATCAGAGCTCAAAAAATAGTAAACAAACTTCGCTACGGGAGAAAGTACAAAGAGTTATCTGATAACGAGTTTCTCCAGGTACGAAAAATATTAGCAGAACATTTAGATTTCAAATTAAAAGAAGAATTATGAAACAATACATCTTTGACCAATTTGTAAAGAATATAATAAATCATACCGGTTACACAAAAGAAGAGATATTTAGCACAACTAAAAAAAGTGAAATATCACTGGCCAGGAAAGTCTTGTATAAATTATGCATAGACAGAGGCTTCTCAATTAAAGCAATAGAGGAGTATATGGAAAGAAATGGTTACAAGTGTCATACCAACACTATACATCAAGCATTGGTGTCATTAGATAAAATTATGGCTAATGATCCAGACTATCAGACCATAATTAAAAACTTATCTAACGTTGAGGCTTGATCTGGAAAAAATTTTTAACCAAGCCGTACAAGATCATGGCTCTGCTAATTTAGATAGCAAGGGTTATCAGTCACGTATGATGCATGGTGTACAGATAGTAAGAGATGATAAGACAAAAAAAATACAGATATTTAATCCAGGAGGAAAGAATTATTATGAGGAACTGACCGATGAGCAGTATGATTTATTTCAGAAAGGATGGAGAAGAGGAGTATATGACCTCGTATTAGAACAATACAAGAAAAGATTAAAAGTATTAGAAAAAAAAATAGCTGAAGAAGTAAGTAAGAAAAAAGCCAATGCATCGATAAGTGGGTTTACGAAACAAAGGCTTTCAATAATGAATAAGTATTTTAAAATAACCCAAAAGAAAAACGAACAAAAATGAATCTTAGAGAAAAATTACTTGAAATTAAAACCACACTTGTTGTACCAAAAACTAGATACAATAAGTTTGGTAATTATTACTACCGAAGTCTTGAGGATATACTTGAGGCTTTGAAACCTTTTGAAAAAAAGTATAAGGTTATAGTGCAAACCAAAACCAAAACTATAATTCAAGAGGGTATACCATTCGTTGAGGCATCAGCATTAATTAGCGATGTTGAGGACCTGAAGGCTAAATCTATTGAATCAGAGGATAGTGCGTTGATTGACTTACAAGCTAAAGGACAACAAATGCCTCAGCGTTCTGGATCAGCATCATCTTACGCAAAAAAATATGCATTAGGAAATCTTTTTGGTATTGATGATACTAAAGATTCAGATGCCACAAATACTGATACAAAAGAAAATAGTAAGCCAATACCTAAGGCTCCGACTATTAGTAAAGTTAAAGAAACTAAAAAGCGTTTGCCTACTGGAGATTTTAACAAGGATTTGATAAGCATTAAAAAATCTATTGATGCAGGTAAAACTTGGGAAGATGCTAAAAAATGGTTAGAATCTTCTGAGCATTATGATAAAGTTACACTTACAAAATTTAAAACTTCTATAGATGAAAACTAAAGACATAATAAAAAACCTCCGAGTTGATAGCAAATACTATGGAGAGTATGGGAAACAATGGCTATCAAATAGCGATGTGTATACATTGCTTTATGACAGAGAGCAGTATGGTTGCAAGACAACTGTGACTGACTCAATGCTTAAAGGATCATATTTACATACATTAATATTTCAGCCACATAAAAAAAAGGATTATATAATTTGGGACAAAACTGACACCAGGGGTAAGGCTTATAAAGAGTATTTAGTAGAAAACAACCTTGATATAATCCTTACAAGAAAAGAGGCTGATGAAGTAGAGGAGCAAGCAGAATGGTTGATGGATAAAAATAATCCAAAGACACTTAATAATAAAATAGGAAACACACCCATAGTTGATTTCCTTCATGACAAAAAAGCTTTAAGAGAGGAGCCCATGGTAGGTGAAATATTTGGAGTGGATTTTAAAGGCAAAGCCGATCTTATATCTAATGAGATAATATTAGATTTGAAAAGAACAAACGATGTCAAAAGATTTCCAAACAAAGTAAAGTATGAATCGTCATACGACACGCAAGCCTTTATTTATCAAACACTTTTTGGATTACCTTTTGTTTTTTTAGTAATCGGCGATAAAAAGAAAACGCGTGCTGATGGCACTATTTACTATGACATGGGAGTTCACGCTGCCACAGATGAAGTATTAATCAGAGGCAAAAGAAATACCCAGGAGGCAGTCATGCGTTACATTGAAGAGCAAGAGGGTACAAGCAATTTAGAATCATTTATATATAACACAATTTTAACTTAATCAAAATGGAAATAACCGGAAAAATAAAATTTATAGACGAAACAAAAACTTATGGTAACAATGGCTTTCGTAAAAGAGAAGTTGTAATTACTACTGAAGATCAGTATCCACAACATATATTATTAGAGTTTATACAAGACAATTGTACTTTGCTTGATGGATATAGTGTTGGCCAAGAGGTAAAGGTGGGAATAAATTTAAAAGGAAGAGAGTGGACTAATCCAGAGGGTGAAACAAAGTATTTCAATTCAATACAAGGCTGGAGAATAGATGCAGATAAAGATGAAAAGCCTGCACCCGAGCCACCGAAAGAAGAAGAGGAAGGAGACGATGATTTGCCATTTTAGTAACCCCTTACTAAATTGGGACAAATACACTAGGAGCTCCTATGCAACACGTAGTAACTATATTTAAGAATATAAAAGAAACAGACACGCCTTTTTTTAGAGATGTTGATGTTGTTTTGTCCAGGATAAAGGATGGATCATCCAAAGAACTTGTTAAAAATATTAGACAAGAGGATGATAAGAGCAAAAGAAACGATTTAAAAAAAGAACTTCCTTCAATATGTTTTAGCGGTCAGTTTACTAAAAGGTCTGATGTATCCATCAAAGAACACAGTGGTTTAATCTGTTTGGACTTTGATGGGTATACCAAACAAAAAGATTTGTTGACTGATAAAAATAAATTTAGCAAGAACAAGTTTGTATATTCTGTATTCATATCACCAAGCGGGAAAGGTTTGAAGGTTCTAGTAAAGATACCTAAGGACCCAGACAACCATGTTGGTTACTTTATTGCGCTTGAAAAACTATTTAAGTCTCAGTATTTTGATAAGACCTCAAAGAATGTGAGCAGAGTATGTTACGAATCTTTTGACCCGCTAATTTACATTAACAAAGATGCAGAGGTGTGGGAAACTGCGGAAGATCTTGAGTACAAAGAGCACAGCGCAAACAACGGCGTTAAAACTATACCTATCACAGATGAGAATAAGATAGTAGAAATCCTTATTAAGTGGTGGCAAAAGAAGTATCCTATGTCAGAGGGACAAAGAAATCAAAACGCTTTTATCCTGGCGATGGCATTTAATGACTTTGGTATATCTAAGAACACCGCTACATTAGTATTGAATCAGTATCAAAGCAAAAGTTTTTCAGTATCAGAAATAAATAAAACCATTAAAAGTGCATACGCAAACGCTAAAAACTTTAACACAAAGTTTTATGAGGATGAAGAAAAAATAAATGACATTCAACAACGACTACGCAGAGGCGAGTCAAAAAAGATTATCCGCCAACAATTAGAGGAGTCGATGTTGGCGGCAGAGGTGATTGACTCCGTACTACAAAAAGCTGAAGAAGATAACTCTGTTAAGTTTTGGACAATGAGTAGCCGGGGTGTAGTCAAAGCTATACCAATGATATTCAAAAAGTTTCTTGAATCAAACGGATTTTATAAGTTTTGTCCAGAAGGGCAAAAGAATTATGTGTTTGTCAAGGTAACTAATAACTTAATAGAGAATACGTCTGAAAAAGAAATAAAAGATTTTATACTCAATCATCTGTATGACATGGATGATATGGCAATCTATAATTATTTTGCAGATCAAACCAGGCTTTTCAAAGAAGACTTTCTGTCTTTATTGGGAACCATAGATGTATATTTTATAGAGGACACAAAAGACACCTCGTATTTATACTTTGAGAACTGCGCAGTAAAGATTACAAAAGATGATATACAGGTTATAGATTATTTAGAATTAGATGGCTATGTTTGGAAAGACCATATTATTCCTAGACCCTATGCGGATTGTGATAGTGAGGCTAACGATTATTGTACGTTTATTGAAAACGTATCAGACCAAGATGATGACAGAGTTTTAATGATGAGGTCGACACTTGGCTTTCTGTTGCACTCTTACAAGAACATATCATATTGTCCGGCTATAATTTTAAATGATGAGCATATATCTGATACCGCTAATGGTGGAACGGGCAAAGGACTTTATGTTCAAGGTCTTGAGGCTATGAAGAAAGTGGTTAACATTGATGGTAAGTCATTCAATACAGAGAAATCTTTTCCTTATCAGCTTGTTCAGTGGGGCACACAGATCATGGTTATTGATGATGCTAAAAAGTATTTTGCTTTTGAAGCTATGTTCAGCGTGATAACTGAAGGCATAACTGTTGAGAAGAAAAATAAAGATGCAATAAAAATACCATTCAGCAAATCGCCAAAGCTTATCATAACTACTAACCACCCACTTAAAGGTAGTGGCTCTTCACATGAACGAAGAAGGTTTGAGCTTGAGTTTGCTAATCATTACAGCGCAGCACACAAACCAGAGCATGAATTCAAAAAGGATTTGTTCAGTGCTGAGTGGCAAGATAAAGATTGGGATCCGTTCCATAAGTATATGATAAAATGTTTACAGATATATCTTGAACAAGGTTTGGTCCAAAGTAAATCAGTAAACACCGACAAGAAAAGATTAATTATCGAAACCAACTCTGACTTTATAGAATGGTGTGGATTGTTAGATACCAAGCATGAAAACCTTTTACTCCAGGTAAACAAAAAGATACACATTAACGAGCTCCATCATGATTTTACAAGTCAATACCCTGACTATGCTAAATACTCTAAGCGGTCAGTATCACAATACTTATTTAAGAAGTGGTTAGTTGCTTACTGCGTATATAAAGAAGGGCTGGAGCCTGAGATTAAAAGAGACTCCTCAGGTAATTGGATGCGCATTAAACCTAGGAGTGAAGGTGTTATACAAAAGAAACTATTATGAAAGCAGATTTACAATTTAATATATCAATATACAAAGATGATATGGGTGTAGATGGAGATTATTATATAGAAAAACCATCTAAATGGTTTCCTCATATATTAAAATTATGGAATGAGCATTCTATTTTACCGCGTATAGGTGAATCCATAAGACCTAATATCAGCATGAATCCTGTAAATCAATTTGAAAAATGGATTATTGATTCTGACAATCAAGACATTGTTGTTAACAGTGGTCTAATAATAGAAGAAATAAATTGGAGCTGTCATTATATAACAGAAAAACCCGTGGTGGATTTTTGGCTTCGTATAGATTATCACGAAAACTATTACAAGGATTATGAAGTTTAGGGATTATCAGATAGACATTATACAAAAAGGCACGCGAGTAATTAAAGAACATGGCTTTGTTTATCTGGCTATGGAAGTTAGGACGGGCAAAACTTTAACAAGCTTTGGCATAGCTCAAAACCTCAGCGCAATAAGTGTTCTTTTTGTAACAAAGAAAAAGGCTATCTCTTCAATTCAATCAGACTACGATTTGTTATCTCCTAATTTTAAAATTAATATTGTTAATTATGAAAGTTTGCATAAAGTAATGGACCTTCCTATAATATATGATTTGGTTGTTTTAGATGAGGCTCATTCTTTGGGAGCAATACCCAGGCCTAATCGAAGAGCCAAACAAGTTAAGGAACTTATATATTTACATGATTCAAAAGTAATACTTTTGTCTGGCACCCCAACACCTGAAACTTTTAGTCAAATGTACCATCAAGTTTATGGCATACCTAAAAACCCTTTTTATAAATATACTAACTTTTACAAATTTGCACGGGAGCATGTAGCTATAACGCAAATATTTATTAACGGTTCCAGGGTAAATAATTATAAAAATGGATTACCAACAATTATGGATGCGATGCAACCTTACTTTATATCTTACAGTCAAAAGGAGGCGGGATTCAAAGTTAAAACCACTGAAGAAGTTATGCATGTTAAGATGAACCCCTTGACATATAATCTTGCTAAAAAACTAAAAAAGGATCTAGTAATTAAAGGTCAAAAAGAACAAATACTAGCAGACACACCTGTCAAACTTATGATGAAACTACATCAGATATATTCTGGAACTGTTAAGTTTGAAAGTGGCGCATCACAAACCCTCGATTTATCTAAGGCAAAGTTTATACAAAATAATTTTGCAGGAAAAAAGATTGGTATATTTTACAAATTCAAAGAAGAACTGAAAGCTTTGCAAAAAGTTTTTGGTAACACCTTGACAACAGAGCTAGATGAATTTGTTAACACTAACAAAAACATAGCACTTCAGATAGTCAGTGGTAGAGAAGGAATTAGTCTAAGGCAAGCAGAGTGTCTTGTGTATTATAATATAGACTTCAGCGCTACAAGTTATTGGCAATCACGCGACAGGATGACAACCAAAGACCGCTTGCGCAATAAAGTTTATTGGATATTCTCCAAAGGTGGTATTGAAAGTAAAATCTATAAAGCAGTTGTTAACAAGAAAGATTATACACTCAGACACTTTGAGAAAGATTTGTTAAATTTATAAATGACTGAGCAACAGATACAGACTAAACGAATAAAACAATTAGAGGCAGAAGGATACTATGTTATTAAGCTAATTAAAACAAATAAGAACGGTATACCTGATCTCATTGCTCTACATTCTACCAAAGGTGTTCTATTTGTTGAGGTCAAAACACCCAAAGGTAAAGTATCAAAGCTCCAGGAGTTTAGACTTGACGAATTAAATGATCATGGATTTAAAACAGAAATATACAGAGGTTAACATTAGCGAGAGCGGAGGCATAACATATAGTTTTGACAATAACTTTGTGCTAGCTTTGATGGACCTTGACCTGGTTTATTCTATACAAATAGTTATGCAAGTTGAAAGATATGTTGATAACAATTATGACAAACCAACCAACAGCGTAGTTGAGTTAGCTGGTGTTGTAAAAGGTAAAACCCCTTACTACTTTTTGATTGATCTATGGCATTTTGATAATATGTTGTTTGAAAATATGATGGAGATAGATAGCGACATGTATTTAGATTACTACAACAAGAACTTAGTTTTAGTAAAATATTAGTCTATTTTTTTTTTAATAAAAAAATTATATCTTAGAAGGCATGAATGGATTAACGCCACTTGAGCACAAGAGAGTACAAAATATAAATTTTGTAATGGCTGATCTTCACACTTCACTGAACACTATATACGAGTATTTAATGGATAAAGAGTACGCTCCGCTAAGAGGCGAAGTAAATGCTTTGACAAAAAAATTACGTAATGTAGGCGAGTCAGTAACCGATGAAGTTTAGACCAGAGGATGATTTTTATATTGCTGCGGCAATAACCTTGTTATTGTCTTGTGTGTTTTATTGGCTTCTATTTGGAACGTTTCCTTAATTCTCTTTCACGTTTTTTTCTTTTGCCAACAGGCGAATCAGGACCATAAAGCTTTTTATATAATTCTGGATTTATTTTTTTTAGTTGAGTTTTAGATATGGGTGCTGATTTTTTATTAAAATCTTTGAAAAACTTCTTTCTATTCACACGTCTTACGTCTTTATAAAAAGGAATCAAGCCAAGCTGCCCAAACACATCAAATGTATAAACATCCATAAGCTCATCATAAGCTCTTTGTCGTGCTTCTGCTGTTTTTCTTGTCTGTGTTCGCGCTGCTAGTTCAGCTACTCTGCTAAAATCTCTAAAAGCAGGACCGGCAGGACCAAGAGCTACAGGAGCAAGAATCGATGCTAAGGATTTATTTCCAAGTTGATCTAAATTTACTAAGCTATAAACTAAAGAGTTGTCATATGCATTATAAGGCTCCCCATTTCTTAATTTTTCTAAATAATTTTTGTTTATATATTCAATACCTAGATTGATTGGGAGAGATGGTATATTTCCTAAACTATTACGGAACATTAATGTGGATACTGATCCGACTAACTGACGTTGTAAAAAATATGGCAAGTCCTCATCTTCGTCTTCCGGTGCGCCAAATAATTGATCCA
>Ga0075463_10000740_pt1 | contig 10581 bp, 5 predicted proteins | sample DEB08_DNA_14_FD_77579 | JGI IMG/M metagenome (GOLD analysis project Ga0075463, IMG submission 77579) | Aqueous microbial communities from the Delaware River and Bay under freshwater to marine salinity gradient to study organic matter... | ecosystem: Environmental > Aquatic > Marine > Coastal ...
ATCAGGTCAGTAGAGAATGGTATTCCTACTCAAAAGATTGTCCCAGGTGCCGATAAAGTAGTTTATCCATCTAGTGTTAATACAAGTTCGGATGCATCTGCAGCAACTGCAATTACATTTGATCATCCTATTTACTTGGCTCAAAACCAAGAATACGCAATTGTTATTATGGCACAGTCTGATAATTATGAGGCATGGGTTGCTGAGATGGGTGGGTTTGATAAGACAAACCCAAATAATAGAATTACAAAACAACCATACGGTGGTGTATTCTTTACTTCACAGAACGCTTCTACATGGACTCCAGAACAAAGTAGAGACCTTAAATTTACATTAGAAAGATGTGTCTTTAGTGGATCAGGTGGTGAATTAAACTTAGTGCATGATAGTGTTCCTGCAAGACTTTTACCTCTTAACCCTATGTCAACTACTAGTGGTAGTGGAGTAATTACAGTACAGCACAAAAACCATGGTATGCAAAATGCAAATAATCCTATAGTGGTAATTAGTGGTGCAGCTGCATTTAATGGAATAGCCGCGGAAAATATTAATGGTAGTCACTCAATTACTAGTGTAACACATGATACTTATCAGTTTACTGCAAGTAATTCAGATACTGCTAGTGCAACAGGTTCTGGAGGTGGTTCAGGAGTTTATGCTACAGAAAATCAACAAATGGATGTAGTAAGACCAGTTATTCAGGCATTGGCAGTTCCAGGGACAAACATTAGATACTTCATGACACCGTATAGTGAAACAGAAGTTGCATCGACAGAAGGAGAAGTGCTTGCAAATCAGAACGTAACATTTGCAACACCAAAATCAATTGCTTCTAATGCAAACTCAAGTACAAAAACATTTAATTTGAGATGTGTGTTTAATACAACCAAAGATACTATATCACCTGTTATTGATATGAACAGAACATCATTATTCTGTATTCAAAATAGAATTATTGATAATACAGTAGGTGATGAATTGTCTTCAACTGGCGGTAACCAATTGGCAAGATATATAACTAAGAAAGTAGAACTTGCCGAAGAGGCCGATAAGATTGATGTATTTATTAATGTTAATAGACCAAGATCTGCAGCAGTTGACTTATACTGGAGAGTATTAGAGGGTGGTTCAAGTGTGGAAATTGCTGATAAATCGTGGACTGCTGCCACTCCAAATGAGGCAATTCAAGTAAATGATAACCCATCTGTATTTAAAGAGGTGCAATATTCAATTGATCCTACAGGAAGTTTTGGTACTATGCAATTTAAAATCGTGCTTCGATCCAGCAATAGTTCAACAGTACCTTTAGTGAAAGATTTTAGAGCAATTGCATCAACATAGGAATTATTATGCCAAGAATTAAGAAAATAAAAGACAATCCTGACTTAATTAAGGATACCACTTCTCAAGCAGTTATAAATACTAATAGAACTGCAATACAGGCTAGAAGAGCACAACTTGCTGTTAATAAAGAAAGAGAGCAAGAATTACAGTTAATAAAAGATGATATTGCAGAGATCAAATCATTGTTAAAAAAGTTAGGTAGCAAATAATGGCCAATAAAGAAACAAGAGTATTAAAGTCAAATACCTTTGAGGAATTTAGACAGAAGTCTAATGAGGTATCTTTACATTTAGGTGACAACGAACAATTAAATGCATCTCTCAAAGATAAAACATTTAATTATGATAATGTTAGTGCAGGTAGTACATTATTTGATGGCCTAGATGATAATACAAAATCTGTATTGTTTGAAATTAAGCCTGAAGAAACTCTGGACAATACTGGCGGATATATTATACTTACAGGTTCTCCATCTGTTTCAGGATTCGATGCAGGAATTACTTTAACACAAAGTGGTGGTTATAGTGCGACTATTGTGTCTTCATCTACTACTAAAATTCTCGTAAAGAATTCAACAGGTACATTTAATACTTCACAAGACCTTACAGCTGGTACAGATACTATTAGTTCTTCAAATGTTGAAAGAATTATTGCAGAGGCATATCCGGTTGGTGTGGTTAGGGTTTATGTTAATGGAACAGAAATAAACCAAGACCTCAATGCTGGTGGTTTCCACGTTGCAAATAATAGTGGTTATATTAATCTTTCAAATAATCCTACTGTTACAGACTTTACAGAAGGTTCTACAATTTATCAAGGATCAAACCTTGCATCGGCCACCTTTAGTGGTACAATATTAAGTACAACATCAACCCGAATACTTTTAAAAAATCATACAGGTTCTTTTAATGCTGGAACTCAAATAAAACTAGATGGTTCATCTTCTACTATTGCTGGTGCAAATCACAGTGAACTTTTTAATAGAGATACGACTAGAGGAAATGTAATTGAATTAAATACCCCAGCATCGGCTAATGATGACATTAAAATATTCTCTATGAATCTTATAGAGGCCGTTAATGAATTACAAGATGACGTGGGTATTACAGAAAACCTTACTACAGTATCTGGTAACCTTGTAGATGCTATAAATGAAATCGAGGCAGTATTTGATGCCTCTACTCACGAAATTACTGCAGGTTCAAATGCATTTAATGTAACCTCTGGAACTTTTACTATTGATTCAAGTGATGACATTATTTTAGATGCTGATGGTTCCGATATTGTTCTAAAAGATGGCGGCACTCAATATGGTACATTAACAAATAGTAGTGGTAATATAGTTGTTAAATCTGGTTCAACCACAATGCTTACTGGTAATGGAGCAAATGCTACATTTAATAATAATGTTACAATAGAAAATGATTTAGATGTAGATAATAATTTAAATGTTGACGGTTCAACAACTCTTAATGGAACTACTATTGATGGAAACCTAGATTTAAATGGTTCAGTCGATGTTTCAACCAATGCAACAGTACATGGTAATTTGGATGTTGATGGTGCAACAACCCTAGACGGAACAACAATAGATGGAAACCTAGACCTTAACGGAAATGTGGATGTTTCTGGCACATCTGATTTACATGGTGCTGTAGAAATGAACAGTACCTTGGGTGTAGATGGAAACTTTAGAGTAGGTTCAGACAAATTTAATGTAACGGCTTCTAGTGGTAATACCCAGATTGATGGAACTTTAGAAGTTGATGGTACTGCTGGAATTGATGGAAATCTAAGAGTAGGTGCTGATAAATTTAATGTAACGGCTTCAACAGGTAATACACAAATTGATGGTGCATTAAATGTAGATGGAAATACTACACTAAACGGTACTACCCTTGATGGTGATTTAGATTTAAATGGTAATGCAGATATTTCTACTAACTTAACTGTTGGTGGTGTACTTGATATTGGAACTTTAAATGCTAAATTTACTAATCCAAATAATGTAAAACTTGCTCTTAATGAATTACATGACGAGTTAGGTAATGCAGTTATTACAGGTACAGGAACTCCAGCGGCAGGACAAAGTAATATTACTAATGCCGTAAATGCAATTGATGCAGAAATCGGTTCTACAGGTTATATTGGTTCTAGTATTTCATTTGCATTAGATGCGGCACAAGATTATATAGGAACATATAATAATACAGTATCATCTACTATTACAGGTGCCCTTAACCAATTACACACGGAAGTAGGTACACTATCACTTAACACTACTGCTACCAATTTAACGTCTGCAGTAAATGAATTACACGGAGAGATAAATTCTAACGATACTGATATCGGTAACTTGATGACACTTATTGATGGTGCATCTACAGTCGATTCTAGTATTACGTTTACAGGATTAGCAGGAACCAATATAAAATCTGCAATTCAGGAATTGGCATCTGAAAAATTAGACCTTAACACTGGCGGTACTACTGGAGCATTGGCTCGAATTAATGCTGGTACTGATTCAATACAAAATATTATAAGTAGACTTAATCTTAGTGGTAATGTAGTATTCCAAAATGGTGGTACGAATGCAAATAAAATGACATTCAACACAGGTACTACCTTAGACCTAAGTAATGCAACTTTACTTCTACCAGGTGCTGCCTCAAGTGTCAACATATTTGGAGTTAGTTTTCTAAAAGTTGATGGTAATATAGAAGGCCCAATGGGTTTCAGTGTCGACAGAGACCATGTAACTCAATCAAATACTGAAACAGTAAGTTTACAGTGGCACGAAAACCATTCTGAAACAAATCCTGCAAGAGGTTGGCAATTAGTCGGTCTTAATGATTCAGGTAATGCCAATACTGCTGATGTAGTCACATTCTATAATGCAAAAGAATTAATTGCAAATAATACAGAATCTGGTATCAATGTTACTTGGGATTCAACTAATCAAAACTTTGATTTTAACGTTAATGATCCAACTATACAATTAAGTGGTGATGTAGCTGGTTCTGCCGTAATGACAAATTTAGGTAGTATTAATATTTCTACTACAATTCAACCCAATTCAGTTGCACTTACTACTGATACTACTGGTGATTATATTAGAACTCTCACTGGAACAGCTAATCAAGTTGCAGTTGCTGGATCAGGAACTGAGGGTAGAGCTGCGGTTGTTTCTATTCCAAGTGACTTTAGAATGCCTGGAACAGCAAAGGTATTAAGTACAGCAGGTGCTTCATCTGCAACAACAGGGGCTCTTACAGTTGCTGGTGGTGTGGGTATTGGTGAAGATTTATATGTTGCTGGTGACCTTTACGTAGAAGGTAGTAGAACTGAACTTAATGTAACCACACTCGAAGTAGAAGACACCTTGGTATTAGCAGGTAATAATCTTTCATCCGAACCTTCAAGTGGAGGATTTGGTATTGAAACTGGACCTATTACAAACCCAACTGGAGTTGCATCGAATGTTACTGGTGCACATAGTATTGTATATAACTATGGCACTGACAGATGGGAAGCTGACGGATCATTAATTCTTTCAGAAGCTACATTGGGTACTCCTGATATTGCTGCAGCGGGAAGTTCAAACTTTGAATTAAGCTCATCAAGAAGATTACATTTTAATGCAGGAACAGGTATTGGAGTTTCTGCTACACTAGTTGGAAATGACATTGATGTTGAAATATCAAATACACTTGATGGTTATTCCGGATGGTTCCTCAGTACACAAGGTACTAATAGAGGAAACATTGCTGATGACGAGAGAGTTGATTTCCATGGTGGAACTGCTCTTACTGCAACCTATGATACTACAAATACCAATAGAGTAATATTTAATCATGATAATGTCGGCCCAGGTGCACAAACATTTGGAGTATCAGGTGATGAAGATGGTACTTATATTAAGTCAGTAACCATTAATAATCAAGGTCACGTAACGGGTGTGACAACTGAAGACTTTGACAACAGATATAATAATTTCACATATACTCACCCAACATATAACGGTGATGATTTCAGTATTGATACTGGAGCACTTACTGGTGCAACAGTAATTTCAGACTTAGATATTAATATTACAACAGATACAATTGGTTCTGTTGTTGATGCTAATGGTACAGTATCTACAAGAACATTAACACTTGCAGATTTAGGTTATACAGGTACTACAGATGCTAATACTTATGTCCACCCAAATGATGGTGGTGGAAGTATTGAAACTGCCCTAACAGGCGCAACTGTTATTGATTCTATTACGGTCAATGCTGCTGGGCACGTTACAGGAACTTCTACAAGAGATTTAACACTTGCCAATTTAGGTTATACTGGAGCAACTGATGCTAATAATTCTACAGATAATGTAACAACTAATATATCGATTACACAAACTGCTAGTACCGATACTGTTACAGTTAATTCATCGGATGGTACTGATGGAACAATTGCTGCAGCATCTAGTTCAAATGGTACAAATGGTAATGCAGGTATTATGACGAGGGCAATGGTTCATAAACTTAACGGTATTGCTACAGGTGCTACTGCTACGGATCAACCGTTTTATACATCTGCCATTGCAGTAGGAGATGGTGGTCTAACACAAAAGAACTTTACCACAACCCTTAAAAACAAACTCGATGGAATAGCGTCAGGTGCTACTGCTACGGATCAACCGTTCTATACTGCTGCAATTCCAGAAGCCACTTCTAGTCAAACTGGTTTAGCTACCTCTACTCAAATAACTAAACTTGATGGTATTGCTACAGGTGCTACTGCTACCTCTGCACCATATTACACCTCTGCTATTGCAGTAGGTGATGGTGGATTAACAGAGAAAAACTTTACCGCAACACTTAAAACCAAACTTGATGGAATAGCAACAGGGGCAACCAATACTGCAGCCCCATACTATACTTCTGCTATTGGAGTGGGTGATGGTGGATTAACTCAGGTTAATTTTACAACTACACGAAGAGATAAACTTGATGGAATAGAATCAGGTGCTCATAACCATGCTATTTATGGTTACAATGATGGAACATCTGGCTATGTAATGTCAAATGGATTAGGTGGGTCTAACCACATTTATATTATTGGTGGTTCAGGCATTACTGTTTCTCAGGCAAGTAACTATAATGGTACTGGCGATCATGGTTTAAGAATTAGTTGTGATGTAGTTAATACTAATAACTATGTAAATGCTGGTACATATTCAAGTGGAACATTAAACTTAACTGGCCCAGGACTTAACTTCAATGTAACTGGATTTTTTCAAGGTAATACATATTCTAATAATATGAATCAGTATGTGAGAACAACTGATACAGTACAATTTGGATTAGTCAGATCAACCGGTGATGTTGTTGCATACTATTCTGATGACAGATTGAAGAATAGAATTGGTAACATTGAAAGTGCACTGGATAAAGTAAATCAATTAAACGGATTTACCTTTACCCCTAACGAAGAGTCTGTTAGACTCGGACTTGATCCAGAAGGTAAAGTCAGAGTTGGTGTTAGTGCTCAAGAAGTTCAAGCAGTATTACCAGAAGCAGTCACAGATGCTCCTATAAATATTGAACACGGTACAGATTACAAGACAGTACAATATGAGAAAATGGTACCACTCTTAATTGAAGCAATAAAAGAATTAACAGAAGAAAATAAACAAATTAGGTTAGAACTAGAAAACCTAAAAAGTATAAATAGATAGGTAAGAAGAAAAAGATATGGCTATATATTCAAACCTTACAATAGACCAAGGGTCTAACTTTCTTGCATATGTTGATGTAACAGATTCAGAAGGTAATCCCTTGAACTTAACAGGTTATAGTGTTGCAGGACAGATAAGAAAAACTTATTCTTCCTTAACTGCTATAAATTTTTCAGCTGCAGTTAATAGTGCCGTAAATGGTACTATTAGTTTAACTTTAAGTGATACTGTAACTAACGGTATGAAGGCAGGAAGATACGTTTATGATGTTGAAATTCTGTCCGATAGTGGTTCCAGAACACGAGTTTTAGAAGGTCAAGTAGAAGTAACACCAGGAGTGACACAGGTATAATGACTCAGAGACTAAAGGCAAAAATTAAACAGGCAGATACTATTGTAGCACAAACAGTAAAGATAGGTTCAGGTTTAAGACTGGGAGACTTATCTGATGTAGATGTTACAAACCAGGCTGATGGAGTTATGATGATATTTAATTCCACGACTGGTAACTACGAGGTAACGACACAGATTCAAAATGAGAATCTTAATATAATAGGAGGCACATACTAGTGGCTAAATTAACAAGAATTAAAATTCTTACTACGGGTGCAACCACCAGCGCTCCTAGTAATATCAAAACTGGTGAATTAGCATACTCTTATGTAGCTGGTACACAAGGAAATAATGGTGATAGATTATACATTGGTACAGGCGCCGAGAGTGGTGGTGTTGCATCAAATGTTGATATCATCGGTGGTAAGTATTTTACTAATCTATTGGATCATGTACATGGCACAACTACTGCCAATAGTGCATTAATTGTAGATAGTAATAAGCATATAGATGAATTAAACCTTGGTGCTCTTGCACTTGAAGCGTCTGGTGGGTCGGGTCAAGTTGTAACAGCAATTTCAACAAGTACTACACTATCAGGTGCTAGTAATTCTCAATTAGCTACAGCATTAGCAATTAAAACATATGTTGATACAGAAATTACTGCACAAGATATAGATTTCTCAGGCGATAGTGGAACAGGATCGGTCGATTTAGATTCACAAACATTTGCAATTACTGGTGATACCGGTATTACAACATTTGCAAATCAGCAAGGTCTTTCTATTGACTTAGATGATACTGCAGTAACTGCTGGTTCATACGGTTCACAAACACAGATTCCAACATTCACTGTTGACCAACAAGGTAGATTAACTGCCGCAGGTCAAGTTGCAGTTGCTACTGCTCTTACTATTGACTCAGACGGTGTTGCAACAGAAGATGTTGACCTACTTACTGATGACCTAAAAATTATAGGTACTACAAACGAAATCGAAACTGCAGTATCTAAATCTGGTACTGATGTAACATTACAAGTTGGTTTACCTAATGATGTAACAATTAGTAATGACTTAACCGTAACAGGTGATTTAAATGTTAACGGTTCATCTATTAATCTTGGTAATGGTCTTACCGATAACGTAGTTATCTCTGGTAACCTTACAGTACAAGGTACTACAACTACTGTTGAGTCAACTACAGTCACAATAGATGATCCAGTTATTGCATTAGCAGATAACACAACTTCAAATACATCAGACGGTCTTGATCGTGGTGTAAGATTTAAGTGGGGAACAGGTTCAGCAGTTGCTACTGGTTTCTTTGGATTCGATATTCAAACAGAAAGATTTGTATTCCGTAAAGACGAAACGGTATCATCCGATGACTTTACTGCACCTTGGAGTGATGCAGAGTTTGGTAACATTTATGGTACTGGTGCTGATTTAGGTAATATCCAAATTGGTATTACTGGCGATAATGAAATCGATACAGTATCTGGTAACTTAACTATTGATTCAGCTGGTGGGTTAACTACTATTGATGATAATTTAAGTGTTTCGGGAACTGCGACAATTACAGGTCAGGTAACATTATCTGACGGGACAGGATTAAGAGTATCCGAAGGTGGTACAGGACAAAGAAGTTTCACTGGAGACGGTGTATTTGTTTCTAATGCAGCTGGTACTGCAATGACACAACTTGACAGTTCTAACCCAGTTCCTAATAATAGTGATAACCCAGGTGCAACAACAAACGGTGATTTAATACAGTTTAGTACTACTGGTGTTCCTATAGTTACAGACATTATTGATGGTGGTACCTACTAAGGTAATATAAGTACTTCTATATGACTCCTGTATATACAGGGTGAATGACATTTTTATATAAACCCTATATAGGGATTGAATTAGGAGACGCCAAAATTGGCTAGATTAACGAATATAAAACTAAGGCGTTCTGGTACATCCGGTAACGTTCCTACTACGTCCCAGCTAGACCTGGGCGAATTAGCAATTAATACCTACGATGGTAAACTTTATCTAAAAAAGAACGTCGCAGGAACAGAAACTATTGTTGATGTTGGTAGTAATCAATCTGCAGTATATAAAGAATATGTTTATACTGCTACGGCTAATCAAACCACGTTTTCTGGTTCAGACGACAATTCACAAACCCTAACATATATTACAGGGTACTTACAAGTATTTTTAAATGGTGTTCTATTAGAGAATGGAACAGACTATACTGCAACTTCACTTACATCTGTTGTCCTAGTAAATGGAGCATCAGCAGGTGATATATTACAGATTTCTACTTTTGTAAAGGTATTAGGTACAGGAGATATTGTTACTGATACTTTTTCTGGAACTGGAACTACTCCCAATTATACTCTATCAGCAACACCGGATAATGAAGATAATATAATCGTATTTGTTGATGGTGTATATCAAGAAAAATCAACTTATTCCGTTTCTGGGACTACTCTTACATTTGATGCAAATTTACCCAACGGAGTAACTGCTGAAGTTGTTATAGGTAGTAATAACGTAACACTTACAGATATTGCCGATTTAAATTTAAACGGTGATTTAACAGTTGCTGGTGAAGCAGTCATTACTGGAGATATACAAGGTGATTTGCGAGGTGCAACATTATTTAAAGGACAAGCTGGTGAAGCTTTATCAAAAGGTGAAGTTGTTTATATATCAGGTATCTCTGGAAATACAACAGTTGTTTCTAAAGCAGATGCTGATGACTCTGCAAAAATGCCAGCCTTTGGTGTTGTTGCTGCCGATGCAAGTTTAAATGCTTCAGTTTCAATTTATACATTTGGTAGATTAAGTGGGATAGATACATCAAGTTTTTCAGAAGGTGATGAATTATTTGTTTCTACCACAGCAGGTGCATTAACATCTACTGCACCAACAGGCGAATCAGCATCTATACAAAAAATTGCAAAGGTCACAAGGTCAGATTCAAGTGCTGGTTCGATTTTTATATCAGGAGCAGGAAGAAGTAATGCTGTTCCTAATTTAGATAATGGTAATATTTTTATTGGTAATGGAAGTAATCAAGCAGTTAGTTCAAGTTTAAATACATTAATAGATTCTAGACTTTCTTCAGGTGATATTAATATTGGTGAATATGGAATAGATACAACAGAAACTTCTACAACT
>Ga0075463_10000742_pt1 | contig 10576 bp, 10 predicted proteins | sample DEB08_DNA_14_FD_77579 | JGI IMG/M metagenome (GOLD analysis project Ga0075463, IMG submission 77579) | Aqueous microbial communities from the Delaware River and Bay under freshwater to marine salinity gradient to study organic matter... | ecosystem: Environmental > Aquatic > Marine > Coastal ...
TCCACTCGTATACCTCCGCATTAAATCTGATATGTTTTTATACCATGTCTAAAGCAAAGTCACGAGTTTCTTTTGTGCGTCTTAACCAACCTTTTCCAAAAGTTTCAAACGTAGACAAATTCCGGTAGAACTCCTCACGATACCCCGTAATAGACTCGATTAATACCGCGGAGTCATACTCTTTAACCGCCTCTAAGGTCATCGGGCCGATAACCCCGTCTTGCGAAACCATAACCGCCTTCTGCAATGCTTTTGCCGCGCGGCCCGGACCGCTGTTCACGGCCCAATCAAAAACACAAAAATCCAGCCCCGACGGGAGCTCATCACCTTTTATCTTGTCCCAGTACCCTTTTTTGTAGATTAGCTGAATGTGGTCTTCCGGGATGTTTTTTAGCTCGTTTACGTCTTCCAACGGGCGGCCAAGAAAATCAGCATAAGTTTTATGCGTGATACCCTTGTTAGTTGCGCCTCCGGGATCATCTTTGTGATCCACAAATCCACCTTCGTGGTGCAGCACCATTTCAAGGCTTTTAAAAAAATTAGCTTCCATTATTTTGTTAACCCTTTGGCTTTTTCAAAGCTACGCATTCCTCCGAGCCCGAGCATACCCAGTAAGACAGTCATCAAGCTGTCCATATCGAACTGAGGGTAGGCTACTGGCTCAACGCCCATGTAGGCCGTTACTACATCCATAGTAGGAAAGACTAAAAAGTGAGCAAACAAGGCCAGACTACAGCACCAGCCAACACTCGGCCTCCAGCCCGCCACAAACAAGTTCCGTGACTTGGCTTCTTCAGCATTGATAGCCAACTGCCCCTTGGCAAGTTCCTGCGCGTGGCGCTCTGCCATCGTGGCTATCTCATGCGCCAACTTGTTCTTTTGGTCTTTGTCTTCAACAAATTTACCGATTAGCTCGGTAGCTGGTCCAATAAGTGCCTGAATCATGCTGTTAACTTTCCTTTTGGTAACGCCCGACATTGCCAAGATACCGGCTTGTACCCTTGCATGTGTTTATGAACTGCGCGAGACATTTCATAGGCTCGTTTCTCGCACCGCTCATATGTGCTATAGGGCCCCCACTGGTCTTCTAACTGGTAACATTGTTCCATATTAAAAACAAGACACGCAAGAACAACCGCCTGATACATTATTTAGCCGCGGGCTTGTGCTCGTGCCCCATCCATATACCAAAAACGCCCGTCATAACGCCCATAACCACTGAAACAAAAGCGCTCTGCGCCCCCGTCGGCGCGTCTAACGCCATAAACCACTCCGCACAGCGCCAACTCATTACGGTGCTTGCTAGCATCATAAAACGAGGAAGTATCTTCCACTCTAGAAATTTATCTACCGTCATAGTACCATCGCAAATAAAAATATAAAAAACCCTACCGCGATAACAAGCACCGAAGTTACAAGCACGACCTGCTTCATAGTTTCTTCAAACTCTTTTGCCTCGGCTATCTTTTTACGACGCTCTACCGCAGCGGCCTCTTTAGCCGCCTGTATCCTACGAGCCCGCTCATCTACGATACTTTGCCACGTTCCGGGCCCAAAGCGCAAATCAATCAAGTTACGCATTTCCTGCATCTTTTCTTGAGCCAGTTTTGCATCTATGACTTCAGACGCAATATTAGACACCCCGAACTGATCTCCAATCCCGGGGTACGCACTCTTAGCTCTTTTCTGCTGGACCTGCTTTTCACCTTCAAAAAGCTGGTCAACATAACCCGCTATCTCGCCAACGTCCTTGGCCGTGTTAATGGCTGATTTAATTCCATCAACCGCGGATTTGACCAGTGCTATACCAGCCAGTGTTTCTGCTATCATTTCGCCCCCAAGCTAAACTAATGAGTATCTAGTCCCCCCGTTGTTTAAGCATCTCCCGTTCCATTGCAGATTGGATACGCTTGTCTGTCTGACGCTCTTGACTTGCCATGCGCTGCTGGAACTGATCCGCCCGCATACGCTGGCCTGCCGCCTCCATATTAAGCTTGGCCTGATCTACCTGCATGTCGTTCTGCTCTGACTGTGCCTTGATCTGTAGCTCCTGCTCTTTAAGCTGAACTAACGGATCAGGGCCTTGACCTGAGACTTGCGCCGACATCTGCTGAACCGTCTGCATACCCTGCGCCACGAACTGCGCGGTAAGCCCCTCGATTGCAAGCATCTCTTCCTCAGTGGCCGCTTCGCCGCCCGCGGCCTGACGGCTCTGGATAAACTGCACCGCAGCCTGCTCTCTCGCGGCTACCTTAACGTGTTCCATGACGTGCTTTTGAAGCTCCATAGCCAAAGCTGGCATAGAGCCAACCATCGGAGATGCGCCAAAAATCAAGTGCGCCATAATGTGAGACTGATGCTCCTGACCCTCAAACACCTTCAGAGGCACCATGTCCATCACGTCGATGTTTTCCTGCGCCGGGTCTTTAGGTGTTGGCTCTTCTTCCACAGCCCGCTTCATAATACGGTCCGTGTCGCGTACACCAAGGGCATCGTACATGTCCCGATACACTTCATACATGTTGTGTAATTCAGGAGCGGCACCCGCTAGCTGTAGCTTAGTCTGTGCCAAAGCAATACGCTGCGCCTGACTAAACACGTTAGGGTCGGACACCGGAATGATATCTACCCGATCGTCAAAGTCAGAAGCTTTAACTGACGCATCTTCGCCTTCAATTGTATATGGGTATTCTTCTGGTAAACTTTCACCCATCACGCGGGCCAAAAGTTTAAATTCTATCCGCATTGCGTAGTGCAACCGCTTATGCACTGCGCTCATCACGCGTGAACCTTGCTCCAGCATCGCGATAGTCGTTCCAACCGCCGCCTGCTGGTTACCGTCTCCCACTTTCATGTCTGTGATTGTGGCAAAACGCTGTCCTGCATCCACAACAAAGCCCAAAAGCTGGAACAATGTCTGGTCAGGGCCTTTAAATGGCAGCGGCATAAGGCTGTCACGAATAGCCCCTCCGGGAGCGTCCACATCGCGGAACTCGCCGGGCTGAAGCGGATCATCGTCGTCTCTGATGCGTAATCCACGGGCTTTGAAACCCGCTGGGAGATTGGATAACGTACCTGCGTCGATCAACTGCCTCAGTGCCGCTGTGGCGGTCCGTGACAAACCGCCAATCGTATGAATAAGCCCTAAACCGTAAAAACCAAAGCCCGGAAGGAACTTATAATGTACGAAATACTGAATTTTACGCTTTAATTCGTCATCTTCGCGGTAATTACGGCGAATAGACAGCACTTGGCCGTTGTCCTGACTCAGCGTGACAACATATGGTATCTTAATGCCCGTCGGCTCACCGTCCTCATCAAGGTCTTCGTAGCCTTCTAGGTCTAAATCGGCGTGACATTCCAAAATTGTGCAATCGTAGTCGATCTGGGAGCGGCTTGTGCCGTCAATACGATTGATTTCGCTGGTAACAGAGTCTTCTTCTTCCTGTGCAGGGATCACCGGTATGTCCAAATAGAAGCCTGCAACCTGTTTTTTACGCAAATCGTTAAGAGACATCCTCAAAACTTGCGTAATATTAGGGCAAGTCTCCAAATCAGACGTTTCGTAAGGCACTACAAGGTGCTCCGCCGGTATAAACTTAGCTACCGCACGTCCCAAAGTCTCGTCATAGTATACTTTTTTGAATGTAGACCCCGCCAAAGGCAGATAAAACAGCATCTGATCCAGTTCGGGGGTGTATTCTTCCATCACATCGGTGATGTAATAGTTCATAAACTGCTTTACGCGCTGAGACTGCCGCTGTTTGTCGTTTGTTTCGCTTCCCATGATAGAAGTACGCACGGGCCCGGACGCTGGCAACAACTCATTGAACGCCTGCGCTTGAAACTGCGTAGCCGCCTCGGCAAGCAACGGGTGCGTAACCCCAGAAGCCCCTCTGAACGGCTGCGTCCTTTCCTCGTAGTTGAACCCGAGAAGATCAAGACCGTTTGCATAAGCATCTTCCCACTCCTGTCGGCTTGCTTTGTTTGCATCAAACTCATGTAAAAGCTCGCCAGCAATCCTAGAAAGCTCGCGGTCAGGCATCTCTTCTGCCAAGTTGGCGTAAAAGTCATCGCTTTCGCCTCGCTGGTCAGACGGATCAAAATCAATCGTAACGCCGCCGTCCTCTTCCGGGGTCATCTCAATATCCATGCCCTCCGCCATGCCTTCAAAAGCCACGACGTTGTCCATGCTGCCCGGAATCTCTAATTCGACCTCCGCAGCTAAATCCTCTGGGTCTAACTGTGAAGGGACATTGTTGTCCATTAAACCGCCAATTGGTTTACGCGCCATCTGTGTTCTCCTTTAAGGCCCCTAACTTACCATAGGCCGATACATATTCCTAGCTATTGGTGCAAGAGCGGCTACGCCCCGTGGGCCGCGGGTCATGTTCCGCGCGGTTTCGGCCAAAGTTATTACGCCGCCTTCTGCTTTCCGCGGATAGCGGATCATTTCCCGGTCTAAGTCAGAAATGTCCGGGTCCGGGTCTAAATATTCAAAGCCCTGCTTCTTGTAGAAATCAACAAGATCTTCCAATTCTAACCCACCATCTCCATAAGGGGCTGGGTACAAAGTCATCGTCGTGCCGGTTTCATCTGCCGTTTTTGTTAAACGACGCATTATTTCCGTGCCATGCCCCATGCCCTTTTTACCTGCGCGAATAAGTTCAATATCAACGCTGTTCGGAATTTCATTACCCTTTAAATCTAGGCTAGGGCGTAAAGTAAGCTCAGACATATCTAAGTCTTCAAAAAAGAAACGATTTGGCATAGTAGGAATAAGCGGTTGCCCGCCAATGCTCTCGCCCAACGCTTCAGGGGCCAAAGCAGGGGCAGGCCCGCTAGGAGGACGCTCAATCTTCTTTTTCAGGTTTTCCGGTATCTTGTCTACATTAATTAGACCTTCGACATCGACCAAGCCTCTTTCTGCGCCTTCCGTGTCATAACTTTTTAGCTGCGTCCCGCGCATAGTCCGGTAGTCAGGCCGTAGCTGTTTTTCTACGTCCAACGACGACCCGGCTATGCCCTTGTTGCCGCCCGGAGCCGCTTTTGTTGCACGAGCGCCCCCGCTAGGTATGTCCATTGGAAACAATTTACGGCGCTCACCTACTGGCATTCCTTCAGTTGCCAAGGCGTACGCCTCTTGCAAGCGGGCCATAAACTCGCCCCGCGTCTTCATGTAATTCCCTTTTGCCGATGAGCCTTGTCTTAAAGACCCCGCGTCGTTCTTTTCTCTATATATGTCAATACCAAGGGCCTGATACGCCTCCGCTTCTTTAAACGCTTTGGCCTCTTTTTCTCCGATGAGGCGATACATCTCCGCCAGTACCTCATCTCTGTACGGCATTTCGTCCAAATTAATACGGGCGGTGCTATTTGTATTACCGGGCCACATTCTAGCTAAGTTGTCCGGCGCAGCCGGGTTTGCGTTTTTCACGTTTAAGCGAGCTTGGTTGACCAAGCTTTCTACGTTCTTTGCTTCCCCTTTAGGGCGCAACTCATTAAAAAACTCATATGGATTAAAATTCCGGTTCCCCCGCTCCGCCAAAGCTTCTGTTGTCTGAAATAAAGCAAAGTTGTCAAATAGCTTTCCTGACACACTCTCCTTAACCAAAAACGGAGCACTACCCCCGGGCAAATCTCCCCTTGTCTGCAATACATGCGCTAACTCATGGACAAAAAGTGTGGATGTGTAGCGGTCGTCCCCTAAATATTTTGCACCAATGGCAATCGTGTTGGTGGTATCGTCCCAATGACCCCCAGACCCCTTCATGGGTTTTTCAATAACCCTAACGTCTATCTCTTCTCCCAACTCCGGAAAGACATCAAAAAGCGGGTGGTCCTTGCTCAGAACCTGATTTAATTTAAACTGTACGCTTCTACCATACTTCCCGCCCCGGTGGCCTTGTTCAACAAAAAAGTTTTTGGGGTCCTTTAGCTTTTCAAACGCGTCCATGACCTGTTTTGCAGAGGCATTAGCAGCTACTTTAGAGGCAACAGACTCTGGTAACAAACCGCCTAAATTGATCTGCGTTAGGTTATCCGGAATGTCGAAAACCATCTTGGTTTCAAGCGGGGCATCCCCTGCTTCACGCCCGGGTCTTGCGTCCACGTTAATACGCATAAACCCCGTGTCTTCAAACACCTTGCGGGGGTCTTCGCCTGCTTCTAGGCGGTCCTGCGCCGTCTTTTCCGCCTTTTTTATGTCCTTTGTATATTTTGGATTCATTCCCGGTGTGTCCGCAGACGCCAGCATTTCGGTAACAGAAGTATCCGGTAAAGGCATCACTTGACCATCCGGAGTAACCACCTGCGGCCGCAGATACTGCATAAAGTCCTCTATGCCACTCGAAACAGCTTTAGCTCCGCGGGCCGTGAGCATTTCACCGGCACCCGTGATTCCACCAGCCAACCGACCCAAATCACGGTACGCCTCCAAATCTTCTGGCGCAGGAGGAAAGAACCGTGAGCCGAGGGCCTCGGAGCCAAATCTTTTAACAAAAGCCTGCGCGTAGGGGTCCGCGGCAGACAAAGCCGACGCTATCGGCGACACCGCTAACAAACGGGGGTCTATTTGAGACGCAATGCCCGTGGCTGTCGCACCCATGTCTGCGAAAGAACCACCTAAATCAGTAGTCGCACCCTGAAGGGCCCCGATACCAAGTTCGCGGTACGCGCCTTCCGGTGGGGGCTCAAACTGAAGGAAGTCGTCTTCCGGGTTACTAGCCAATGTTCCGCCCCAAAATATCCGACATTTGGTCCATAGCAGCGGGCCCCAAGCTTTGCGGGGAGGCCCCCGCCATCTTCATTAATTTATTATCCATAGCCTCTAATCGAACCATCTGCCCGTATTGGAAGCCACGCTTCTTATCAAAATTCTGCTTATCTATGGGACGGCGTTTAAACTGTTCCGGTGCTAGGTCACGGTAAATGTCAAAACCTTCTATGCCGGGATACTCCGGAGCGGCTTGTAGTGGACTTGTCCTATCCGCATCCTTACCGAGGTTAGCCATTATACCTAAGTTACCCGCACGGTCTTGCTCAACATACGGCTCAAGGGCTTTGTCCATTAGAGGCGGCGCAAACTGTCCGCTATCTTCATAGGGGTCAAAGCGCCGCGGGCCGTCTACCTCAAACTCATACTCCGGACCAAGGTAGCCGGGCTCCGTAATGTAGTCCCCTTCCCGATATACACGGCCCGGGTACTCCCCGACATAGTACTCATCCCCGGGTTGAGCCGGAGTGGCGAACATGCTGTTCATGTCCATGTTACCCATATCTATGTATGCCGGTTCGCCCGCGCCAAGGGAAGCCACGCCTCCGTTGTCAAAGCCCTGAACCAAATCATCCGGAAACCCTTTTACATAAGGAGCCTCCCCCTCTTTCATATATAGCTTAGTTTTGCTCTCCGGGTAATTTTGAATGGCGCTGGCGCGTCGCTCCTTAAACTGCTCGATCTGGTCACGCAGCTTTTCTGCCTCCTCATAGTGGTAGCGCTTCATATCTAGAGACTGGCGCACAGGGATGTCTTCGGCATGGACGCTCTGGGCCGCGGCCAAATGTCCCAACATCTGCTCTTCCATGTTCTGGAGAAAATTGTACGAGCCCTCTTCTACTTCGGCAGAGGTCATGTAACGTAACTCATCTACACCGGGAAGGGACCCGTCGTTTTGCAACTCCACCGCAGGGCTGCCGCCATCTTCAAAACCAAAATACTCCATTACTGGATTGGTTTTTTTATAGTCTCCGGGCCCAGAAAAGTACTGGCGAGCTCCGGGGCCAAGCTTTTTGTAATACCCGCCACTGGCAGAAGCTTCCGGGGCCCCTGTCATATAATCCCAAACACCCTCGGCATAATCTAAGGCCGCGGCCCCCAAATCTACTACACTATTTCCCATTAATAATACGCCCTAACTCTTACGTTGGTATCCTCATCACCCCAGTCATCCGACGGTAGCTGCACAAAGTTACCCTGCCGATAACGCATAAGGGCCTGTGTCATGCTATCTACCAAGTCATCATACTCCCCGTTGGGAAAAGCTGCTACCTCTTCTATGAGCTCGTCAGCAAAAGAAGTGTCGGGGGCCCAAACCATCCCCGCTTCAAACAACGGTGAGACGGAGTGAACTCTTGTTATCTTATCATTACCTTTGCTTGGCGTAAAGTTAACAACGGGTATCCCGACGTTTCTTAATTCGTGCGTCAGGGGTAATCCAGAAGCTTTTGCTTCTACGATGACGGTGTCGGGGTCCCAGTACTGATACTGCTCTAGCGCCTCTCGCTTGAGCTCCGGAAAATCCCACCGCTCTTTCTTGCTGTCCAGTAATATAATCGCCGGGGGACCCCCAGCTTCTTCCGGGTGAAAAACACCCCACGTGGTTATGGCAGAAAAGTCAGAAGTTTCTCTTTTACTAAACGCCGTATCATAACTTTGAATAACAAACTCAAGATTGGGTACGTTGTCTTTTTCCCAACGCTTCCACCACTGGCGGGGGATGATGGCGTTCTCTTCGCCGGTAGGGTTCTGCTGATACTGAGCATTCCATTTGCTCGGCGGAATGGACGCTTTTACCGCGGTTAGATCATCAAGAGACCAGAACTCCGGCCAGCAGGGCTTGCCGTCATCAAAAATAGCTGGGAGCTCGACAACCTCCCACTGATCAGCTAGCGGGTCTTTAGCCATCGCCTTCAAAAGCTGGCCGGTCATATCCTTTTCGGACCACCGGGTCTGAACTAGAACTATCGCTCCTCCCGGCTGGAGCCTCTGTCGGGGGCCCCCAGTGTACCAATCCCACGCGTCGTCAAAGCCGTTAGCTGACATCGCAGTTTGCTCAGAGTGCGGGTCATCAATAATAACCAGATCGCCACCGCGCCCAGCAAGGTTGCTTCCCACACCGACGGCGTAATACATGCCTCCAGAAGCAGTATCCCAACGACCAGACGCTTTACTATCTGCTGCCAACTTAACTTTCGGAAAAACTTCTTTGTACTCATCGCTGTCAATTAGATTTTTTGTTTTACGACCAAAGTTAACTGCAAGCTCCGTGGTGTGCGTAGCTTGAATAATTTTCATTTTAGGGTTTCGCCCCATCATCCATGCGGGGAACAAGAACGACGCAAACTCAGATTTAGTATGACGCGGTGCCATGTTGATAATAAGGCGCTTTAGCTCGCCCTTGGCTACGCGTTCAAGCTTTTCGGCAATGATTTTGTGGTGACGCCCGGCTATGAACTCGGGCCACATAGATTTTACAAAAACTAAAAAGTCTTCCTGACAAGCTTCATTCTTCTCGATTTGCGCGAGTCGCAGGCGAAGCTTCAACTCCTGATCGGAAACATCCATCGGGGGCCCCTTACGTTTACAATTTATCGACAAAATATGCACGTTTTATTGACAGTTAACAAGTCTTGCGTATTTGCCTAATAATTAGGCAATGTTTCACGTGAAACAACCCATATCGTTTTTTATATAAATATTTGAGAGAAACATGGCCCTTGCCCCCGCTAGGCAGGCCGGTGGCCGCGCTGCGCGGATCGCGGATTTTTGGCGGATTTCTGCGGTTTTTGACCCGATATGCAGGGGCCCCTTGCCGATTTTCACGGCCAACGACGGGCTTGACGCCGTCCAGATACCGCGGCCAACGGCCAATAGGCCATTGCTGGCGCATAGAAGCGCATACAGCGGGGTTTGGCGTTTTTAGGTAGGTTGATACCACCAGCACGGCCAGCGGCGTTTTTAGCGTCCAGCATGGACTAGCGACGCCCGCGCCAGATATCGGGGCGCAGCGGGCGCAATTTGCCCGCCGGTTCACGGTTCACGGCCAGCGGATCACGGCCAGCGGATCACGGCCGGTATGTTTGGGGAATAGATCGCGGGGCGCGGCGCGGCTTGTTTAACTCTTTTAATGCCGCAACGCAGGCCAGCTAGCAGGCATTAAAAAAGCCCCGCCGGTAATGTACCAGCGGGGCGGGTTGTCGGCTTATGCGGGGCTCAAACGTCTATTGTGACGGTTGCCCCTGATAGAACGTCGCGGACAATAGACTCGACGGCTTCACGGTGATCATCTTCATCCGGCACGGATGGCAGGCGATCGTCAATCATATCTTCAATTTCTGATTGGTGATCATAAATATTAAAATCGCTATTGAAATCCCTAAACGCGCCGTCAACCGCGTCATCGACTTTGGCTTCGGCCAAGGCTTCGACTTTGTCACCAATCACGGCCATGATCGCGTCGCCCAACTGGTCTAGTTGTTCGGCTTTCAATTGATCACGACGGCGGAAATGTTCGAGCTGGCGTTCAAGATCGACAATTTGCTGATCGCGCGGATCGAGGGTTTCGGCTGGTATAAAGTTTTGATTTTCCATTTTTACTATTTCCCGTAGTTTAAACAGGGGCGGCCACCGCGGCCACCCGACAACCCTTTGTCTCATATTATCCCATATGATGCAAGCCCCAACAAAAAGCCCCGCCGGATCAGGGCGGGGCGGGTTTGTTCTTGTGCGGGTAAAATTATGCGGCAAGGGCGGCAACCCGTTGCCAGTCGGCGGGTTTCATATTGAGCAATTGCCCGC
>Ga0075463_10000748_pt1 | contig 10554 bp, 10 predicted proteins | sample DEB08_DNA_14_FD_77579 | JGI IMG/M metagenome (GOLD analysis project Ga0075463, IMG submission 77579) | Aqueous microbial communities from the Delaware River and Bay under freshwater to marine salinity gradient to study organic matter... | ecosystem: Environmental > Aquatic > Marine > Coastal ...
TGCTTGATGGCACTGGCGATTCGGTTGTGTCCGATGGGACGTATAACTTTGGTGGCGATCCGTTCACTGTTGACATGTGGGTGCGTCCGACAAGTGGAACTCAGGACGGCATTTTCTTTGACAGCAGGGATTCAACATCCAATAATGCAATAGCTCTTCGTCAGTCTTCGGATAACTTACTGGTTCTTCGTGGCAACGCTACTTTATTCAACATTAATGCTGTGTTCTCTGTTGATACTTGGGTTCACATAGCGGTCACAAGAGGTGATCCATTTGGAAACACTTATTCTGTTTTTATAGACGGAGTAAAACAAGACAGCACTCTCTTTGGCGTAACGGCTACCGCAGCAGACATACACATTGGCTCTGACTTTAACGGTTCTAATAACTGGGAAGGTTATATTGACGAGCTTCGTGTATCTACAGTTGATCGTTATGATGGCTCTGACTTCACGCCAGAAACGAGTGAATATACAAGCAGTGCGAACAGCCCTGTTTTATTACATTTCGATGGCACTAATGGTTCAACCGACTTTGTAAATAGTGGTTCTGTAGAAGCAGTTACAATTACAGGTGGTGCATTAGTATCACCGACAGGTATAGCTGGCACTGGTGAAGTGGGTGATGCCGAAGGCACTGGTGGGGCGTTTGTGTCAGTTACTGGTCTTGAAGCTACCCATGCTGTTGGTGATGTAACCGTTACTGGCGGCACAGGTATAACTGTTGATGTGACGGGACTTGAAGCTACTGGTGAGGTAACAAATGAAAACCCAACAGTTACAGGCGGTGCTAATGTGTACCCAACAGGGATAGCAGGCACTGGCGAGGTGACATCGCCAATAGTTTGGGGTAGAATAGTTCCTGATCCGGGGACAGTATGGACAGAGATCGCAGCGTAAAGGTGGTATGAATGCCAAGTACATATACAACAAACGGTGGCATAGAGAAGATCGCAACAGGCGAACAGTCTGGGTCTTGGGGCGATACCACCAACACAAACTTTGATATCATTGACCGCATCACAAACGGTGTGGGTACAATCACTCTTTCAGGTACAAGCTCAAATCTTCAAACATCAGACGGCGCATTGTCTGATGGTCAGTATAAAGTTCTTGTTCTTGGTGGCACACCAAGTGGCACACATACCATCACAGTTCTGCCTAATGATGCGCAGAAGTTATACTTTGTTGTAAACAACTCAGGGCAAAGCGTTATCTTTGACCAAGGGTCTGGCGACAATGTAACTGTGGCTGACGGCGCAAGCTCTATCATTTATTGCGATGGGGGCGGTGCTTCTGCTGCTGTAAAAGAAGTTCTATTGAACTATTTGGAAGATTCAGACATTGGATCAACCGTCTTAGCCTACGATGCAAACCTACAGTCTTTTGTAAACACTTTTACTTTACCGACAAGTGATGGTACAAATGGACAGGTACTTACTACAGATGGTGCTGGAGCAATAAGTTTTACAACGTCTTCAGACAGGGGTTTTACCGTCGCAATGTCAATTGTTTTCGGAGCTTAAAGGAGATTAAACTATGGCTGCACCGAATATTGTAAATGTCTCTACCATCACAGGTAAGACAGCAAAGGTGGCTCTTACAACCACCTCACAAACAACCCTCGTTAGCAATGCTGCTTCGAGTAACCAAGTGTTTAAAATTAACATGATCCAAGTTGCAAACGTGGATGGCACTAACGCATGTGATGTTACAGTCGATGTACACAGCGCGGCGTCAGGTGGCGGCACAGCTTACTCTCTTGCAAGTACAATATCTGTACCAGCGGATGCATCGCTTGTTGTTTTGGATAAGAACACTGCTCTATACTTGGAAGAGAATACATCCATAACTGCAACAGCAGGCACAGCAAGTGACCTTGAGGTTTTGGTGAGCTACGAAGAAATCTCGTAAGGGGATAAAAAATGGCTAAAGGCAAAGGCGGTTTTCTAGGTCAAGACGGCCTTAACGCTCCAGATCAAGCGACAGGTGTAAGCGCAACTGCTGGTGACGCGTCAGCAACGGTAAGTTTTACCGCGCCAAGCAATACTGGGTCATCTGCCATTACGGGATATAGTGTCCAGTCCAGTAATGGTGATGGGACTGCTGCACCATCTTATGACTTATCTATTGCAAGTTATGACAGCAAGTCGTTGGATGCGTCCAGTCAGGCTCCTGCTCCTGTTGCGGCGCATTTTAATTCCGATGGGACAAAAATATATGTGTTGGATGACAGTACCAATGATTTGTTTCAATACTCCTTGTCCACAGCTTATGATGTAAGTACAGGAAGCTACGACAGCGTTAGCTTTGATGTTGGATCACAAGACGGAAACCCCTCTGGATTTGTTTTTAAGCCAGATGGTTCAAAGGTTTACATAGTTGGTGCAGCTAACGCTACTATTTATCAATACAGCTTATCTACTCCTTTTGATGTTAACACAATGTCTTACGACAGCGTGTCTTTCAGTGTTTCTTCGCAAGATACTAGCCCACAAGGTATTGTGTTTAATAATGACGGTACAGCTATGTATGTCGCTGGAAATACAAATGACACAATTTATCAATACACTTTGTCTTCCGAATACAATATAAATACGGCCTCTTATGCCAGTAAAAGTTTGAGCGTTTCTTCTCAGGAAAATCAACTTCAAGGTCTTGCTTTTAATTCTGATGGAACAGAGGTATTTATTGTTGGCTTTCAAAATGACGAGGTGCATCAGTACGATTTAAGTAGTCCTTATGATGTAAGCACAGGATCGTATTCTAGCACTTCTTTTAGCGTTTCGTCGGAAAACGGTGGGCCTAAAGATATAGTTTTTGCGCTCGAAGGCTCTAAAATGTATATAACAGGGCAAGTTAGTCAGCAAAGAGTGTATCAATATACAACTGGTGTATATAGATACCCTACATCTTCCCCTGTCACGGTCTATGGCCTAACCAACGACACAAGCTACACGTTCCGTGTATGGGCGATCAACAGCTCTGGCTGGTCTGCGCCTAGTGATGCTAGTGATGCTGTTACACCGCTAGAGCCTGCATGGGTTTTCTTCTCAGGTGGTAGTAACTCCGGCTCTATGGTACAGAGGGTTAACGCCCTTTCCGCAGGAAACTCAACAGACTTTGGGGACATGGTTTATGGTGGTAAGACTAATGCTTGTGGATTTGGTAGCACTACGCGTGGTTTCCAAGCACAAGGTTTCCTGACCAACGTTATTGAATTTGTATTGTTTGCTTCGGGTGGTAACTCAACAGACTTTGGGGACGGTCAATATAGTTCTTTGACATATGCTGCTGGGCTATCAAACTCCACACGAGGCATCATTGCTGGTGGTAACCAGACAGGCACCCAGAGAAATCGAATACAGTATGTGACAATGGCTTCAGCAGGTAACGCAGCCACATTTGGTAACTTGCTTGCATCTTGTTCTCAGTTTGCTGAATGTGCGTCTACTACTCGCGGCGTATTGATGGGTGATAATAGCAATAGAACGCGGATGCAGTACATAACGATTGCCTCTACAGGTAATGCGTTGTTTTTTGGGTCGTTATCAACAGACCAAGATTTTGGGTGTGGGTTCTCAAACTCAACTCGTGGTGTGGTAAACTGTGGTGATGGTGGTGCTGGTAATGTTATGGAATACATCACTATTGCATCGACAGGCAACTCTACTGATTTTGGTGATCTCTATGTTAAAGCCCGCGCTCGTCCGGGCGGCATGGCTGGGGGCAACATTGGTTTGATCGCTGGTGGCTACAACAACGATGCTGCATCTCAAACAAATGTTATACAGTCCGTTACAATACCAACGACAGGCAACTCAATTGATTTTGGCGATCTTGTATCTAACTCAACTGAACTTGCAGCTTCAGGTAATGCACACGGAGGGATTTCATAATGCCCAATTATCAAGGTGTATGGAATATCTCCACGCAGTATCAGAACAGAGATGGGTGGCCTGTGTTTGTCCCACTTAATAACCGTGGTGTTTTTGGTGGCGGGATGGGCGATAGTGGAGCTAATCAAACCACAATAGACTACGTTGAAATTACCACCTTGGGCAATGCTACTGACTTTGGTGATCTGACTGTAGGTCGGCGACAACTTGCTGCTGCCTCATCTATAACGAGGGGGTTATTTGCTTGGGGTGAGGCTTCTTCAGGAAATACTAATGTTATAGACTACATAACCATTGCTTCTGCGGGAAACGCTACTGATTTTGGAGACATGTCGTCAGGAGCAAAAACAAACTGTACTGGGGCAAGTAACGAAACTAGAGCTATTTTGGGTGGTGGGCAGTCAACAAGCTATCAGTACGTGACGATTGCAACCACAGGAAACTCTGCGACATTTGGGACGAGTATATTAACATCTTCGCAAAACAGAGGTAGAGCAGGATGTTCCTCTCCAACTAGAGCTATTTTTGCAGGCGGAGACAGTGCTTCTAATGTCATAGAGTATTTCACTATAGACACTTTAGGAAACGGTACAGATTTTGGTGACCTGACACAATCAAGAGGAAACTTTGCTGGTGCGTCTAACGCTACCCGTGGCCTGTTTTTTGGCGGAGAAACCTATAACATAATTGATTATATCACTATTGCATCGACTGGTAACGCTACGGACTTTGGTGACTTATCTAGCGCAAGACAGTCTGTTGGTGCAACAGCGAACGAAACTCGTGCCTTGGCTGCTGGTGGGCGAGATTCTGAATACAGAAACTACATTGAGTATGTGACTATAGGTACTACAGGCAACTCAGTAGACTTTGGTGATCTTACATTAACAGCGTTTGATAGATATAGGTTAGCAGGGCTTTCAGGAGCGCATGGGGGATTACAAGTATGACTAAGCGTTACCAAGGAAACATTATTACCGATACTCCGACTGATCCTGCTGGCCCATACGAAAATAGTGCTGCCCCCGGTGTATGGTCACTTGCAGAAGCCTTAGCCTTTGGCAAAGAAGGATTATGGCCCACTGCTGGTAACTCTGCGGAGTTTGGTTTGTTTAGCGGGGGGCAAACGTCAGGCGGCACTGTCGATACAATACAAAAGATAGTTATCCCAACGACAGGCAATGCTACAGACTTTGGTAATCTAACAGTAACGGCTCGTTATCTTTATAGTATGGCCTCTAATACAAGAGCGGTTTTTGCCAAGGGTCAGAGTGATAATACAATAAGTTACGTCACGGTTGCTACAGAAGGTGATGCTACTGATTTTGGCGACATGTCAACACAAACATATCTTGGTGGTGGTTCTTCAAACCAAACACGAGGTTTAATGAACGGTGGTTTAGGTTATAACCAAGGTGAACTTATACAGTATTTAACTATTGCAAGCACGGGCAACACTGCAACTTTTGGTTCTTTGTCTCCGGGTGGAACAGATAGATACGGCACAGCATCTTCTGCCTCTCCAACGCGTTCAGTAAACTTTGGTCGATGGCAATCAAATGTCATAGACTATGTCACTATTGCTACTACGGGTAGCGCAACAGACTTTGGTAATTTAACCGTTACAACAGTTTATGGAGCCTCATGTTCCTCTGACACTAGAGGTTTGATGATGGGGGGATACAGCTTTGATGTTGGTGGCGGTTCGCAATTAAACATTATAAGTTACGTCACAATCGCATCGACTGGTAACGCTACGGACTTTGGTGACTTAACTGAAAGCAAGCGATTAAACGAAGCCGCTCTTTCTTCTAATACAAGAGGTGTTCGTGGTGGTGGGGACTCTTCTACTAATGTGATAGATTATGTCACGATTGCGACTACAGGTAATGCGACAGATTTTGGAGACCTACTTGCAGCTAATGAAGGCCCAAGCGGATGCTCTAATGCACATGGTGGTTTACAATAGGGAGAATGAAATTGCCAAAAGATACACAAAAGGAAATCGCGTTAACAACGCCAGACATTAACATTCAGCTTCCACAGTCGAAGCCTGAATATAAGTCTATGTTGGCAAACATACAGGAAAAAGCACCTGCAATCGCACAGGCTTCCAGCAACTTCTACAAGTCTCATTCTCAGATGATGATGGTGACACTGGACGTTACGGCGATTACCCCGATACGTTCGATCAAGCATAGCCTTGCAGAGATCGAGCGTACAAAAGAAGCTCTTCAGGAAAGCTATTTCCGTATGAAGAAGGAAGAAGTAAAGCTGAAGAAGCTAGAGCGTCAGCTAGAGGAAGAAACAGATGATCTTGAGCGTGAGATGCTTGAGGTTAAGATCAACGAAAAGCAGGCGAAGGCCGCGTCCTCTCGTGGTTATGTCGAAGGAGCCGTCCGTAAGTTAAACTTCTTCACCAACCAATACGAAAACCTAATGAAAAAGATCGGTAAGGAAGAGCTTACCGAAGAAGACTATGAGCTTGAGGAAGTCAAATACCACATCATGACCTGCATGAAGCAGGCACTAAACGCGGCTCGTTCTCGCAATGGTATGATCGACGAAGGCAACTTGATCTATGTGTTTGATTTGGGGATCAACGCAGCGCAGGCACAAGCAGAAGTGTATTCTTACTTGCAGTGGGAGAATGAAATAATCAAAGAAGGCAAAGCCCCAGAACACCACCACACCGTACAGTGGCTAGAGGCGTGTGCAGAGAAATGGGCGCATTGCCCTGCGGCCTTTGCAAACAACCGTGGATTTGATATCTTTGATCCAACGTCTTTGACGAACACCCCTCAACTAGAGGATAATTCCGATGCCGCTTCAGAAGCTACAGTTCCAACCGGGGATTAACAAAGAATCTACCTCATATAGTAATGAAGGTGGTTGGTACGACATGGATAAAGTGCGTTTTCGCATGGGTTATCCAGAAAAAATAGGTGGTTGGACAAAGGTAGGAAGCAACTCGTTTCTTGGGTCATGCCGTGCGCTGCACTCTTGGAGAACGATTGGCCTAGACAACTACTTAGGCTTAGGCACAAGTGAAAAATATTACATAGAAAGCGGACAGGGGTATTACGATATTACCCCTATTCGTGCAACGGTTCCGCCAAACTCTAATATGACTGTTACTCCAAGCGGAGTTTATGCGACAGCATCAGTCGGTGGAACTGCTACTGTTAATGTGGATATTGGTCAGGTTACAAATGATGCAGCAACAGGCCAAGTAGGGCAAGCAGTTGTCAATACAGACGGTGCAGATGTAGTAGCCTTGGTTCCTGTAAGTGACAGCTTGTCTGCAACTGGCGGCGTAGGTTCTGTAACAGTCGGTGGCAACATTGATGCTTCTGTCACTCTAGAAGGGGTTGAGGCCACAGCAGGTGTAACTGCACCAGCTACAGTCGGTGTTACAGAAAGTGTCCCTGTTATTACATTCACGGCAACAGACGGTTCGTCTACAATCGTGGTTAACCATGCAAGTCATGGGGCTGTAAATGGAGACTTTGTTACCTTTACTGAGGTAGAATCTTTGGGTGGCAATATAACCGCTGACATTCTCAATCAAGAATACCAAGTTGTTATAGACACCACGACAACAAGTGACACGTACAAGATCGTTGCTCGTGAGGTAGCTTCTTTATCGGATATTACTGTTGATGGAGAATATACTCCTACGCCTGTAACTGCAAATGCGTCTGACACAGGTAATGGTGGCAACTTTGTAATAGGTGCCTATCAAATCAACGTGGGTCTAGACACATCCATATTTGGTAACGGTTGGGGTGCGGGTACTTGGTCTCGTGGTGCATGGGGTTCCGCTGCATCTATTGACGCTTTGACAGATACACTTCGTTTGTGGACTCACGATAACTTTGGTGAAGATTTAATTATTAATACGTTTACTGGCGGGATTTATTACTGGGATGCTTCAGTAGGTTCTCCTCTCACAACTCGTGCAGTGGAACTCAGCGAACTGACAGGGTCAATCGATGCTCCAGTTGTCGCAAATAAAATTATTGTATCTGATGTTGACCGTCATGTTATCGCTTTCGGCGCAAATCCTCTAAGCAGCACAACGCAAGACCCGTTGTTAATACGTTTCTCAGATCAAGAGAACGCACTAGATTGGCGACCAACCACTACCAATACAGCAGGTGACTTGCTTGTTGGTTCAGGTTCACGGATTGTTACGGCAGTTGAGACACGCCAGCAAATCTTGGTGTTCACGGATGTATCCATCCACGCCATGCAGTATCTTGGGCCACCATTTACATTTGGGATCAACATGATCTCAGAGAATGTGACAATAGCAAGCCCGAACGCTGCTATAGGTATTGAAGACAATATCTTTTGGATGGGCAAAAACGAGTTCTATATTTATGGCGGTGCAGTACAGAAGTTACCGTGTACTGTCAGAGACTACGTCTTTAGCGATTTTAACTTTAACCAAATCGAAAAAGTGTTTGCTGCGTCTAACACAGCATTCTCTGAAGTTTGGTGGTACTACCCATCTGCGAACAGCGATACAATAGATCGCTACGTTGTCTATAACTACCAACAGAATATCTGGTATTACGGCACATTGGCTCGTGGTGCATGGATTGACCGTGGTGTTCAAGAGAACCCGATTGCAGCAGGAATAGATGGGTACTTGTACTCACATGAGAACGGCTTCGATGACGGCAGTCAGAACCCTGCAACTGGAATTTCTGCGTACATTGAGTCAAGTCAGTTTGATCTTGGCGATGGCAACAACTTTTCATTTGTAAGCCGCATCATTCCAGATGTTACGTTTAGAAACTCAACTGAAGGGTCTCCGTCTGTTACGTTTACGATGAAAGCGCGGAACTTCCCCGGTGGCAATTACTTGCAAGAAGATGATAGTGCTGTAACGAAAACAGCTACAGTCCCAGTAGAGCAGTTTACAAACCAAGCATATGTGCGGTTGCGTGGTCGGTCTATGGCACTGCGTGTTGAGTCCAGTGAAACAGGTATGACTTGGCGACTTGGTTCGCCTCGTATGGATGTAAGACAGGATGGGCGTAGGTAATGGCAACTAGAGAAGCACCAGTCCCGTACTTCCCGATTGCACCGCAGGTATACGATCAGCGGTACATGGCAGAAGTGGTGCGAGCTTTCTCTGTATACCTTGCTCAAGCACAAAACCCCGGAACGGCTGTATTTAATACGTTAAATCTGTTAAACTTGCCAACACATGAAGATAACTCTGCCGCTATAGCTGGTGGCTTGTCGGTAAATGACGTATATAAAACTGCCACTGGCGAACTGAGGATAGTAATATGACTGAGAAAAAAGTTATACCTTTGAAGAAGGAAACAAAGGAAGAAAGTAAAAGCGTTACGGTCTTTGCAACAGGGCCGAAGGCAGCAGGCGGGAGTACTTTGTAATGGCAACGACCCAACAAAAATTAAACAAGGCTTTAAAAGATAGCGGCGGAAAATGGACTAAAGAAGTAAACGACCTTGCCAAACAACGTGACGCTGAAAAAGGTCAGGTCTTTGACTCTAAAACAAAAACGTATAGCAGTACTGGCGGCAGTAAAAGTAATGATAATAGTAGTGGTGGGATTAAGTCTATTGGCAATGCTCTAAAAAATGCTCCTAAGAATATCATGCGTGACATTGGCATGGGCGTTGGTCTGACAAAACGTGATGCCGATTACTATAGACGAACAGCTAATACGATTGCTCGCACCCAAGGTGCCGCTGCCGCTGATAGATATATAAAGCAGATGACCGCAAAAGGTGGTGATGCCGCTGCTGGCGTAAAGGGTGCTGATGTAGCAGGTTCTGTAGATTATGGTCAGCGCATAGGCATGCTAAATGCGGATGGTAGTGTAAATACTAAATATATGAGAAGTGATGACGGTGGTGGCGCAGTTACAAATGAAGCAGCAGAAGATGATATGGGCGAAACATATGCTGAAAACCTTAAACGCTACCAAGACTACATAAACAGCCAACAGCCACAACAGCCACAGGTTACACCAGAGATGCGCCGTGAGGCACTAAACATCTTTGAATCCCAACAAGGTGCAGGGCAAGTGCCATACTACATGGCAGCGGCTCGTAATCAGTATAACCCCAACATGAGTCCAGCATTCCAGTACGCGGCACAGAACTATGATGTTCTTGGTGGATCACAGCGTCTTGCCCCACGTTCTATGGAGATGATGAGCGTAGCTGAACGCGGTCAGATCAATGACATGGCACAGGCTATGGCAGACGAGCAAGCGCGTAAGCAAGCAGAAGAGGCGGAATATCGCCGTGGCATGGATATGGTAATGCGTGGCGGCGGAAAAGGTGGCCCACGTACTGGCCCTCAAATGCCTCGTGATCCTTATATGCCTCGCTTTGGTGGCAAAGGTCGTGGCGGAGTTGAGCCTCAGATTCCACCGATGAGACAACCAGTACTACATGATATAACTGGCCCTCAACTACCACCGGGAATGGTAGGCTTGCCTCGTACACCAGATTATGGTGGTGGGTCTCCTAACCCAATTCAGCGGTCTCCATTTGCATCTATACTCGCTTCTAGGTTTGGTGGGTTTGGGGGTTAATTATGGCACACACTATTCTTGATGATTGGAAGATATTACCACGCCTTATGATGTTGGCTGTAACTGTCCT